>Ga0308163_10005052_pt1 | contig 10195 bp, 9 predicted proteins | sample PhyTR1_FD_201037 | JGI IMG/M metagenome (GOLD analysis project Ga0308163, IMG submission 201037) | Phyllosphere microbial communities from UC Gill Tract Community Farm, Albany, California, United States - DLSLT.R1 | ecosystem: Host-associated > Plants > Phyllosphere > Unclassified | place: USA...
ACAAACTTCCGCAGATTAGAAGCCTATGTCCCTGATAGTTCTACTGCTTCTGCCATTCATTGGCAGCTGTCTGGCAGCGGTGCTGCCACACAATGCGCGTAATACCGAATCCCTGCTGGCAGGTCTGGTCGCTTTGATCGGCACCGTCCAGGTCGCGATGTTGTACCCGCAAATTGCCCACGGCGGCGTAATCCGCGAAGAGTTCATGTGGCTGCCCAGCCTCGGTTTGAACTTCGTTCTACGCATGGACGGTTTCGCCTGGCTGTTCTCGATGCTGGTACTCGGCATCGGCACGCTCGTTTCTCTGTATGCCCGTTATTACATGTCGCCGGACGATCCGGTACCGCGTTTCTTCGCGTTTTTTCTGGCGTTCATGGGCGCCATGCTCGGCCTGGTCATCTCCGGCAATCTGATTCAGATCGTGTTTTTCTGGGAGCTGACCAGCCTCTTCTCGTTCCTGTTGATCGGCTACTGGCACCACCGCGCCGACGCCCGTCGCGGCGCTTATATGGCGTTGATGGTCACCGGTGCCGGCGGGTTATGCCTGCTGGCGGGGGTCATGATTCTCGGCCATGTCGTCGGCAGCTATGACCTCGACAAGGTCCTGGCCGCCGGCGACATGATTCGTGCACATTCCCTCTACCCTATCCTCCTTCCGCTTATTCTCATTGGCGCCCTCAGCAAAAGTGCGCAGTTCCCTTTCCACTTCTGGCTGCCGCACGCAATGGCGGCGCCGACACCGGTTTCGGCCTATCTGCATTCGGCCACCATGGTCAAGGCCGGGGTTTTCCTGCTCGCGCGTCTGTGGCCGTCGCTGTCCGGCAGCGAAGAATGGTTCTACATCGTCAGCGGCGCTGGTGCGTGTACGCTGTTGCTCGGCGCCTATTGCGCGATGTTCCAGAACGATCTCAAAGGTCTGCTGGCTTACTCGACCATCAGCCACCTCGGCCTGATCACGCTGTTGTTGGGTCTCAATAGCCCGTTGGCCGCTGTGGCGGCGGTATTCCACATCCTAAATCACGCGACATTCAAAGCCTCGCTGTTCATGGCCGCGGGCATCATCGACCATGAAAGCGGTACTCGCGATATCCGCAAACTCAGCGGCCTGATCAAACTGATTCCCTTCACAGCGACGCTGGCCATGGTTGCCAGCGCCTCGATGGCAGGTGTGCCGCTGCTTAACGGCTTCCTGTCGAAAGAGATGTTCTTCGCCGAAACCGTGTTCATCAATGCCACAGCCTGGGTCGAAGCGGCGCTGCCGATTGTCGCGACCATCGCCGGTACATTCAGCGTTGCCTATTCCCTGCGTTTCACCGTCGATGTGTTCTTCGGCCCACCGGCCACCGACCTGCCGCACACACCGCACGAGCCGCCGCGCTGGATGCGCGCACCAGTGGAACTGCTGGTATTCACTTGCTTGCTGGTGGGGATTTTCCCGGCGCAGATCGTCGGCCCATTGCTCGCGGCGGCGGCATTGCCAGTGGTTGGCGGCACACTGCCGGAATACAGCCTGGCGATCTGGCACGGTCTGAACGCACCGATGATCATGAGCCTGATCGCCATGTCCGGCGGCATCATCGTCTATCTGTTGCTGCGCAATCAGCTCAAGCGCGGACGTTTCAAATATCCGCCACTGGTGGGCCGCTTCAACGGCAAGCGCCTGTTCGAGCGCAGCCTCGTGGTGATGATGCGCCTGGCCCGACGCCTGGAGCGGCGACTCGGCACCAAGCGTCTGCAGATGCAATTGTTCCTGATGGTATTGGCGGCGGTGCTCGCCGGTCTGATCCCGATGTTGCACAGCAGCTTGAGCTGGGGCGACCGGCCGAAAATTCCCGGCTCGATCGTCTTCGTGACCCTGTGGTTGCTGGCCATCGCCTGCGCGCTCGGCGCCGCGTGGCAAGCCAAGTATCACCGTCTCGCCGCCCTGACCATGGTCAGCGTCTGCGGGTTGATGACCTGCGTGACCTTCGTCTGGTTCTCCGCACCGGATCTGGCCCTGACGCAACTGGCAGTGGAAGTGGTCACCACCGTACTGATTCTGCTCGGCCTGCGCTGGTTGCCACGCCGCATCGAAGAAGTCTCGCCACTGCCGAGCAGCCTGCGCAAGGCACGTATTCGTCGTCTGCGCGACTTGCTATTGTCGATTGCCGTCGGCGGTGGCATGGCGCTACTGTCCTACGCGATGCTGACGCGGCAAACGCCGAACGACATCTCCTCGTTCTACCTGAGCCGCGCCATGCCCGAGGGCGGCGGCAGCAACGTGGTCAACGTGATGCTGGTGGATTTCCGTGGCTTCGACACCCTCGGCGAAATCACCGTGCTGGTTGCCGTGGCGCTGACCGTATTCGCCCTGCTGCGGCGCTTCCGCCCACCGAAAGAAAGCCTGCAATTGCCAGCCCAGCAACGCCTGCTCGCGCCGGACGTGGTCACCGACCTGGTCAACCCGCGTTCCGCCAGCGACACCGCGCTCGGCTTCATGATGGTGCCGGCAGTGCTGGTGCGTCTGCTGCTGCCGATTGCGCTGGTGGTGTCGTTCTACCTGTTCATGCGCGGCCACAACCAGCCGGGTGGCGGTTTTGTCGCCGGTCTGGTGATGTCGGTGGCGTTCATCCTGCAATACATGGTTGCCGGGACGCAGTGGGTCGAAGCGCAAATGAGCCTGCGACCACTGCGCTGGATGGGCACCGGTCTGCTGTTCGCCACGGCTACCGGCCTCGGCGCGATGGCGGTGGGTTATCCGTTCCTCACTACTCACACCTGGCATTTCGAGTTGCCGCTACTGGGCGACATCCATATCGCCAGTGCGTTGTTCTTCGATATCGGCGTGTACGCCGTGGTGGTCGGCTCGACGTTGCTGATCCTGACCGCCCTCGCCCACCAATCGGTGCGTGGTCACAAGACCGCGTCGCTGCCCAAGTCCGTCGCCAGCAAAGGAGCCGTCTGATGGAAGAAGTCATCGCAATCGCCATCGGCGTACTCGCCGCGTCCGGTGTCTGGCTGGTGCTGCGGCCACGGACATTCCAGGTAGTCATGGGCCTGTGCCTGCTGTCCTACGCGGTCAACTTGTTCATCTTCAGCATGGGCAGCCTGTTCATCGGCAAGGAGCCGGTGATCAAGGACGGCGTGGTCCAGGATCTGCTGCACTACACCGATCCGCTGCCGCAGGCGCTGGTGCTGACCGCCATCGTCATCAGCTTTGCCATGACCGCGCTGTTTCTGGTGGTGCTGCTCGCGTCGCGGGGCCTGACCGGCACCGACCACGTCGACGGCCGGGAGCCCAAGGAATGATGGCGATGACTCACCTGATCGCCGCACCGATCCTGCTGCCGCTGCTGACCGCCGCCATCATGTTGATGCTCGGCGAGAAGCACCGGCCGCTGAAGGCGAAAATCAATCTGTTCTCCAGCCTCGTCGGCCTGTTCATTTCGGTGATGCTACTGCAGTGGACGCAAACCACTGGCGTGCCCGGTTCCATCGGCGTGTACCTGCCGGGCAACTGGCAGGCGCCGTTCGGCATCGTGCTGGTGGTCGATCGTCTGTCGGCATTGATGCTGGTGCTGACCGGCATCATTGGTGTCAGCGCCCTGCTCTTCGCCATGGCGCGCTGGGACGGCGCAGGGTCGAGCTTCCACGCGCTGTTCCAGATCCAGTTGATGGGCCTGTACGGCGCGTTCCTCACCGCCGACCTGTTCAACCTGTTCGTGTTCTTCGAAGTGCTGTTGGCCGCCTCCTATGGCCTGTTGCTGCACGGTTCGGGTCGGGCGCGGGTCTCGTCGGGGCTGCATTACATCTCGATCAACCTGCTGGCCTCGTCGCTGTTCCTGATCGGCGCGGCGCTGATCTACGGCGTCACCGGCACCCTGAACATGGCCGATCTGGCGCTGAAGATTCCGCTGGTGCCGGAAGCCGACCGTGGCTTGCTGCACGCCGGCGCGGGGATTCTCGCGGTGGCGTTCCTGGCCAAGGCCGGCATGTGGCCGCTGAACTTCTGGCTGGTGCCGGCCTATTCGTCAGCCAGCGCACCGGTGGCGGCGATGTTCGCGATCATGACCAAGGTTGGCGTCTACACCCTGCTGCGTCTGTGGACACTGCTGTTCTCCGGCCAGGCCGGGGCTTCGGCATTCTTCGGTGGCGACTGGCTGATCTACGGCGGCATGGCGACCATGGCCTGCGCAGCGCTGGCGATTCTCGCCGCACAACGTCTGGAGCGCATGGCCAGCCTGAGCATTCTGGTGTCGGCGGGGATTCTGCTGTCGGCGGTGGGTTTCGCCCAGCCGAACCTGATCGGCGCGGCGCTGTTCTATCTGGTCAGCTCGACGATGGCGCTGAGCGCGCTGTTCCTGCTGGCGGAATTGATCGAGCGCTCGCGTTCGGCCAACGAGATTCCGCTGGAAGACGAAAGCGAATTGTTGCCGCGCCCGCAGGAATCCCTGCAACCGCCCAAAGGCATCAACCTCGACGACGAACAGAAAGCCGTGGTCGGTCAGGTCATTCCGTGGACCATGGCGTTTCTCGGCCTGAGCTTCATCGCCTGTGCGCTGCTGATCATCGGCATGCCGCCGCTGTCCGGGTTTATCGGCAAGCTCAGCCTGATCGGCGCCCTGCTCAACCCACTGGGGCTGGGCACCGATGCGCCGGTTTCCAACGCTTCATGGGCGTTGCTGGCGCTGCTGATCTTGTCGGGGCTGGCCTCGCTGATGGCTTTTGCGCGTATGGGTATCCAGCGCTTCTGGACGCCGGAGGAGCGTCCTTCGCCGCTGCTGCGCAAACTCGAATGCGCGCCGATCTTCCTGCTGCTGGGGCTGAGCATCGCCCTGACCTTCAGGGCCGAGCCGCTGCTGCGTTACACCCAGGCCACCGCCGAAGCGCTGAATAATCCGCAGCAATACGTGATGGCCGTGCTCGGCACTCGCGCCGTGCCAAGCCCGGAAGCCAAAGCCGCGATGCTGGAGGTGCAGCCATGAAGCGCGTGTTTCCGGCTCCGTTGCTGTCACTGGCGTTGTGGGTGCTGTGGTTGACGCTGAACCTGTCAGTCAGCCCGGGCAACCTGTTGCTCGGCGCAATACTGGGGTTTGCCGCACCGTTGATGATGCGCAAGCTGCGTCCGAAACAGGTGCGCATTCGCCGGCCACTGACGATCCTGCGCCTGTTCCTGTTGGTGGGGCGTGACGTGGTGATGTCCAATCTGATCGTCGCCTGGGGCGTACTCAACGCCGGTCGCCGGACACCGCGTTCGCGCTTCGTCAAAGTGCCGCTGGACCTGCGCGACGCCAACGGTCTGGCCGCACTGGCGATGATCTGCACTGTGGTGCCCGGCACCGTATGGTCGGAGCTGGCGCTGGATCGCAGCATCCTGCTGCTGCACGTTTGGGATCTGGATGACGAGGCGCACTTCATCCACCACTTCAAGACTGCCTATGAGCAGCCGTTGATGGAGATTTTCGAATGAGCCCGCTGCTGTCGAACGCAATTCTGCTGACGCTGTTCCTGTTCTCGCTGGCGATGGTCCTGACCCTGATCCGCCTGTTCAAGGGGCCGTCGGCGCAGGATCGGGTTCTCGCCCTGGACTACCTGTACATCGTCGCCATGCTGATGATGCTGACCCTGGGCATCCGTTATTCCAGTGACACCTATTTCGAGGCGGCGCTGCTGATCGCGCTGTTCGGCTTCGTCGGCTCGTTTGCCCTGGCGAAATTCCTGCTGCGTGGCGAGGTGATCGAATGAATACTGAATTGTCGCTGTGGGTCGAGATTCCGGTGGCGATCCTGCTGGTGCTCAGCGGCGTATTCGCCCTGATCGGCGCGACCGGATTGCTGAGCATGAAGGACTACTTCCAGCGCATGCACCCGCCAGCACTGGCTTCGACGCTGGGTGCGTGGTGCGTGGCGCTGGCATCGATCATCTGTTTCTCGGCGTTGAAATCGGGACCGGTGCTGCACGCCTGGCTGATCCCGATTCTGCTGGCGATTACCGTGCCGGTGACCACCCTGCTGCTGGCGCGGGCAGCGTTGTTCCGCAAGCGCATGGCCGGGGATGATGTGCCGGCCGAGGTGAGCAGTCGCAGGACCGAGAGCGGTCGCTGAAATTCTGTATTGTCTGCAATGACGCCATCGCGAGCAGGCTCACTCCTACACTTGGAATGCGTTCCCCTGCAGGAGTGAGCCTGCTCGCGATAGCAATCTCCAGATCACCTCAAAGCTCAAACCTCAAACCTCAAATCCAGGCTACCGCCAACAACCCCGCCCCCAACACCAGACACAACGGCGAATACACCCAGGTATCCAGCCGCGCAAACCGTGAATCCTTCACCTCCTTGAAAAAACCCACCAGATTCGAATCGCCGATCGCCCGGGCAAACATCAACAGCGCAATCGCGCTGATCACCCATTGCAACGCTGGGTGATGCACCGCCGCCATTCCCCAGCCGACCCGCATGCACACCAACCCGGCAATCATCAACAACGCAGCCGCCACCAGCAAGGTGATCCAGCCTGACGGTTTGAACGCCGGTCGCACCGTCACCACCAAGCCTTGCACCGGCACTTGCGGCACCGCCGCGACCGCCGCCCATTGTCCACCCAGCGCCCAATACACATGCACCAGGGCGATCACTGCAAAAATCGTCACCAGCCATTGAGCCATCACAAAGGTCATGGTTGAAATCCTTTCAGGGGATTTGAACAAATCATCCTAGTCGGCTTTTTTTGAAGTGCACGACCGATCAGCGGTACGGTAAAGTGCCGCCCCATGAAATTCACCCGTTCCGATCGTTCACTGCTGGCCTGGATGCTTTATTGCTGCGTCCTGTTCAATGTGTTCGCCTGCAGCATCGGTCACGGGCAAATGGTCGGGATGCAACTCAACGGCATCGGCGGCCAGTTCTGTGCGGTCGATCCGGCCACTCAAGCGCCGCTGACCAACAATCCCACCGAAGAAAAACTGCCGACCCTGTCCAAGGCGTTCGGCTGTCCGCTGTGCTCGGTCGGCGGCGGCATGGGCCCGGCGTTCAACTCCAGCCTGACCCTGGCGGTCCTGCCAGAGCAACACAGCCCGCCGCTGGCGCCCAGCGTCAGCGCCGACCTCCCTGCCCGCTTCACCTGGCCTTCGGCCAATCCTCGCGCCCCACCGCTCGCCTGAGTGTCTTTGCCCTTTTGATTGTTCAGCCCACTGCGCCAACGCGCGGCGTTCGCCTGTGCGCTGATTCCTAGACAAGCATTCAGGATTCAACGATGAAACATATTCCTCTGCTGGCGAGCCTGTGCGGCTGCCTGTCCCTTAACGCCTGGGCGCAATCCACCGTGGATCTGGCGCCGATCACCATCGACGGCGAATCCGGCGCCGAGCCGGGATTGAGCCTCGATCAATCCAGCGGCATGGCCTCGCGCCTCGGCCTCAGCGTACGCGATACGCCAGCCTCGGTGGCCATCGCCGACCGCAACGACATCGAACGCCACGGCGCGCAGAACTTCCAGGACGCTGCCAACAGCCTGCCCGGGGTCAATGCCAGCGCACCGCCAGGCTTTGGCGGATTCGTCTCCTATCGCGGCTTCACCAGCAGCCAGATCACCCAAATGTTCAACGGCATCAACGTCTCCGGCGGCCTCGCCCGGCCGGTGGATGCCTGGATCTATGATCGGGTGGAATTGCTCGGCGGCCCCTCGTCACTGGTCAACGGCGCAGGCTCGGTGGGCGGCTCGCTGAACTACGTGACCAAACTGGCGACCCGCGACGAGCAAGCCGTCGAAGGTCGCGTCAGCTACGGCAGCTACGACACCACCGAAACCGCGTTCGGCCTCAACCACGCACTCACCGACCCGAGCGCCGATGTGCAGCACTACGCGCGCCTCGATGTCAGCCACAACACCAGCAACGGCTACATCGACCGTCAGGAACGCGATGCCTGGAGCGTGGCGTTCTCGTTGCTCAGCGACCTTACGCCGGATTTGTCGCACACCCTGGCTCTGGAATATCAGGACGAACACGAAGACAGCCCGTACTGGGGAACCCCGGTGCTCAACCCCAAGGCCGGCGAGTTGAAGATCGACAAACACAACCGCTTCAATAACTACAACGTCGAGGACGGTCGCTATGAACAGCGCACGATCTGGGTACGCTCGATCATCGACTACCGGATCAACGACAACACCACCCTGCGCAACACGCTGTATCACCTCGACAGCCAGCGCGATTACCGCAACCTCGAAACCTATCAGTACAACGCCGACAACACGGCGGTGAACCGCTCCACCGCGTATCAGGTACGACATCAGGGCGAGCAGAACGGCAACCAGTTCGAACTGCGCCACGACAACACCCTGCTCGGCCTCGACACCACCTGGTCTGGCGGCTTCGAATACAAGGTCAACCAGACCACCAACTCGCCGCTGAACATCAAAGGTGCGAGCACGGTCGATCCGAACAACTATCGGCCGGGGCATTTCTACGACATCCCCGGCACCCACCCGGCGCTGATCAGCGACAAGACCAACGAAGTCACGACCAAGGCGCTGTTCGTTGAAAACCGCCTGGCCCTGACCGACAAACTGGCACTGCTGACCGGCCTGCGTTACGACGACATTGACCTCGACGTGACCAACCACCGCACGGTGACGGCGTCCAACCCCAAACACCTCAAGCGCAGTTGGGAACCCGTCACCGGACGCGCCGGCCTGACCTATCAGTTCATCCCTTCGGCCAACGTCTACGTGCAATACAGCACCGTCGCCGAACAACCGAACGGCACTCAGGACTTCGATGTGTCGACCGGTAAACAATGGGAGATCGGCAGTAAATTCGACTACCTCAACGGCCGCGGCTCGGCGACGGTGGCTGCCTACACCATCGAACGCAAGGACTTCGCCGTGACTGATCCGCTGGACCCGACCAGCAGCATTCCGGTGGGCCAGCAAACCTCTAAGGGCATCGAGATCGCCAGCTCCCTGCGAATCACCGACCAGTTGTTGGCCGAAGGCAACTTCGCCTGGGTCGATGCGCAGTACGACGACTTCACCGAGAAGAATGCTGCCGGCGTGGTGGTATCGCGCAAGGGCAACACACCGACCAACGTCCCGGACCGGGTGGGCAATCTGTGGCTGACTTATGATTTTTCGCCGCAATGGCAAGGTGGGGTCGATGCGCGGTACGTGGCGTCGGTGTATGCGGACACGGCGAACATCATGACCGTGCCGTCGTACACGTTGTTCGGCAGCTTCCTCAGTTACAAGGTCGACTCGCACACCACCGTCACCGGCCGGGTGCGCAACCTGACCAATGAGGTGTATGCCGAGTTTGCGCATGTGTCACCGGCTTACTACCTGGGCACGCCGCGTACCTTTGAATTGGCGGTGCAGACGAAGTTCTGACCCTAACCCGATGCCCTGCAGGAGCTGCCGAAGGCTGCGATCTTTTGATCTGATTTTCAAAGGCCAAAGTCAAAAGATCGCAGCCTGCGGCAACTCCTACAAGAGCAGTGTCACAAACTGGCGGATACCTTATCCGCCACATCCTTCGGCACCCACGCCTGCCACACCTGCGGATGCGCCTTCATGAACGCCTCCGCGGCTTCCCGTGGCGCGGTGTGTTTCTCGCTCATCTCGGCCAGTGCCTTGTTCAACGACGCAATCGGGAAATCCACTTTGCTGAAGAATTCGGCAATCTGCGGATACTGCTTCTGGAACGGCGTAGACACCCCGATCGACAGCTTCGACGCCAGCGAACGGGTCGGTTTCGGATTGGGATTGTCAGCATCGGTCAGGGTCTTCCACGCCTCGGCATCAAACGGCGGCTCTTCGAGCTGTACCAGCTTGAATTTGCCCAGCAGCGGCGTCGGCGACCAGTAATAGAACAGCACCGGTTTGCCCCGACGAATCGAAGAGCTGATCTCGGCGTCCAGCGCCGCACCGGAACCACTGCGGAAGTTGGTGTAGTCGTCCTGCAGGCCGTACGCGGTCAGCTTCTGTTTGTTGACCACTTCCGAGGTCCAGCCGATCGGGCTGTTGAGGAACCGGCCCTTGCTCGGGTTCTCCGGGTCCTTGAACACATCCTTGTATTTCTTCAGATCACTGACACTGCGCAGATCCGGCGCCAGCGGCTTGATGCCCTTGGCCGGGTCGCCCTTGATCACGTATTCCGGCACCCACCAGCCTTCAGTGGCGCCCTTGACCGTATCACCGAGACTGGCGACCTTGCCCTCCGC
>Ga0308163_10005056_pt1 | contig 10192 bp, 11 predicted proteins | sample PhyTR1_FD_201037 | JGI IMG/M metagenome (GOLD analysis project Ga0308163, IMG submission 201037) | Phyllosphere microbial communities from UC Gill Tract Community Farm, Albany, California, United States - DLSLT.R1 | ecosystem: Host-associated > Plants > Phyllosphere > Unclassified | place: USA...
AGCACCTATAAAGCAGGCGCCCTGTCCTGGACCAGCACCCAAGGTGCCACTACTACCGCCCAAAGTACCGGATCGCGCTCGACCAGCTCAAGCGCGCGGGATTCAGCTACCTTGCCCACATCACCACTGGCGAGCCATGCGCTGACTTTATCTGCCTCGTTCTGGGCCACAGCCTGGGCGACTTCGATCAAATCCAGCGATGGCTCGACCCACAACAGGGCACCCCGGGCAAAGAACGGTTGCAGCTCCGTCCAGGTAATTGATGCCGTCTCGCCGAGCAATTTGGCATAGAGGGTGCTTGGTTCTTCGCTCATGGGTTCCACCGAATAGAAAATCGACGCAAATGATAGCGCCGACTCTGCTCAAGACAAACCCAGAAACAAGTAATTGATTGCAGGGAAGATCAAGAAAACCAGGGGTTTAGAGGTCGATCGGACAAGTCGAACCGCATGATTCTGTATCTTTCTTTCAATTAAGCGACATCAAGCGATTTTGCCCCTTACAGCCAGCTTTTCAAGCGAATGACCGGCGCTCTAAACTGTTCCGGTACAGTTGGCCGGGGGTATGATCGGTATTCAAATCCGGTCCCGCTGCTTAGGCATCAGGATTATAAAAATTAAAACACAAGAGTGGAGCATCATGACTAAGGGTACCAAGAAGCTTTCCAAGCTGTTTGCCGCATTGGTTATGGCGGGGGTTGCCAGCCATTCGTTCGCAGCAGATACCATCAAGATCGGCATCGCGGGTCCAAAGACCGGCGCAGTTGCCCAATACGGTGACATGCAGTTCAGCGGCGCAAAAATGGCCATTGAGCAGATCAACGCCAAAGGCGGCGTCGATGGCAAGAAACTCGAAGCCGTTGAATACGATGATGCATGCGATCCGAAACAAGCGGTCGCAGTTGCCAACAAAGTGGTCAACGACGGCGTCAAGTTCGTGGTCGGCCACCTGTGCTCCAGCTCCACCCAACCGGCTTCGGACATCTACGAAGACGAAGGCATTATCATGGTGACCCCGGCTGCCACCAGCCCGGAAATCACCGCCCGTGGCTACAAGCTGGTGTTCCGCACCATCGGTCTGGACAGCGCTCAGGGCCCGGCCGCTGGCGAATACATCGCCAAACAGGTCAAGCCTAAAATCGTTGCAGTTATCCACGACAAGCAACAGTACGGTGAAGGCATCGCTACCGCCGTCAAGCAGACCCTGGAAAAAGACGGCGTCAAAGTCGCTCTGTTCGAAGGTATCAACGCTGGCGACAAAGACTTCTCGTCGCTGATCGCCAAAATGAAGCAAGCCAACGTCGACTTCGTTTACTACGGCGGCTACCACCCGGAACTGGGTCTGATCCTGCGTCAGGCTCAGGAAAAAGGCCTGAAAGCCGGCTTCATGGGCCCAGAAGGCGTGGGTAACGCGTCGATCTCGCAAATCGCTCAGGATGCGTCCGAAGGCCTGCTGGTAACATTGCCGGCTTCGTTCGACCAGGATCCAGCCAACAAGGCTCTGGTTGAAGCGTTCAAGGCCAAGAAAGAAGATCCAAGTGGCCCGTTCGTGTTCCCGGCTTACGCTGCAGTTGAAGTGATCGCAGAAGCCATCAAGGCAGCGAAATCCGAAGACACTGACAAAGTAGCAACCGCGATCCGCGCAGGCACTTTCAAGACCCCAACCGGCGACCTGTCGTTCGACGCCAAGGGTGACCTGAAAGACTTCAAATTCGTGGTCTACACCTGGCACAAAGACGGCACCAAGACTGAAGCGCCTGTGAAGTAAGCATTCGCTATAAGTTGAACCCAGAGCCCACTGCAACCGCAGTGGGCTTTGTTTTACGAGCGCAAGTCGCCCCACAAGGTCGCCAACCGCTGAACATCTTGAAACCGTTACCAGTGATTCACTGGGCTTGTAACAAACGTGGACTCATACCGCGACGTGCGAGCGGCCAAAGACTTTACCAGTGAAACATTGAGCAGGTTTTTAGGAGCACGCTGTAATGCCCGAGATAGATATCTATCACTTTTTCCAACAGCTGGTTAATGGTCTGACCATTGGCAGCACCTATGCCTTGATCGCCATCGGTTACACGATGGTCTACGGCATCATCGGCATGATTAACTTCGCCCACGGCGAGGTGTACATGATCGGTTCCTATGTCGCGTTCATCGCCATTGCCGGTCTGACCATGCTGGGCATCGACAGCCTGCCATTGGTGATTACCGCTGCGTTTGTCGCCAGTATCGTGGTGACCAGTGCCTATGGTTACTCCATCGAGCGCGTGGCCTATCGCCCGTTGCGCGGCAGCAACCGTCTTATCCCACTGATTTCTGCCATCGGTATGTCGATCTTCCTGCAGAACTCGGTGCTGTTGTCTCAGGACTCCAAAGACAAATCGATCCCCAACCTGATCCCCGGCAACTTCGTGTTTGGCTCGGCCAGCACCCATGAAGTCGTGATCTCGTACATGCAAGTGCTGATCTTTGTTGTAACCCTGATTGCGATGCTTGGCCTGACCTGGTTCATCTCCCGCTCTCGCCTGGGTCGCGCCTGCCGCGCCTGTGCCGAAGACATCAAGATGGCCAACCTGCTGGGTATCAACACCAACAACATCATCGCCCTGACCTTCGTCATCGGCGCCGCACTGGCGGCCGTCGCTGCCGTGCTGCTGAGCATGCAATACGGCGTGATCAACCCCAACGCTGGCTTCCTGGTGGGCATCAAAGCCTTCACCGCGGCAGTGCTGGGCGGTATCGGCAGTATCCCGGGCGCGATGCTCGGTGGGCTGGTGCTCGGCGTGGCCGAAGCTTTTGGTGCCGACATTTTCGGCGACCAGTACAAGGATGTGGTTGCGTTCGGTCTTCTCGTATTGGTGCTGTTGTTCCGGCCGACCGGCCTGCTTGGCCGTCCGGAGGTTGAAAAAGTATGACCAGGAATTTCAAATCGGCGTTTTTCAGCGCCTTGCTGGTGCTGGCTGTCGCCTACCCGGTTTTCGGCCTGAAGCTGGAAATCGTCGGCGTCAATCTGGCCGTGATCGGTGCCAGCACCACCACCGTGAGCGTGATCATCGCCGGCGCCATCGCGATGTTTCTGCGCGTGCTGTTCAATGAGCAGATCACCGCTGCCTGGCGTTCGTCGCCAAACCTGCCAGTGGTACCGGCCAAGGCCAGCAACTTCCTGAGCCTGCCGTCCACCCAGCGCTGGATCATCCTCGGCCTGGTGCTGGTTGCGCTGGTCTGGCCGTTCTTCGGCTCCCGGGGCGCGGTGGATATCGCCACGCTGATCCTGATCTACGTGATGCTTGGCTTGGGTCTGAACATCGTGGTTGGTCTGGCCGGTCTGCTGGACCTGGGTTACGTCGGCTTCTATGCCGTCGGCGCTTACAGCTATGCTCTGCTTTCCCACTACTTCGGTCTGGGTTTCTGGATCTGCCTGCCGATTGCCGGGATGATGGCCGCATTGTTCGGCTTCCTGCTGGGCTTCCCGGTGTTGCGTCTGCGCGGTGACTATCTGGCCATCGTGACCCTGGGTTTCGGGGAGATCATCCGCTTGCTGCTGCGCAACATGACCGACCTCACCGGCGGTCCCAACGGCATCAGCAACATCGAAAAACCGACCCTGTTCGGCCTGTCGTTCGAGCGTAAAGCTGCCGAAGGCATGCAAACCTTCCACGAGTTTTTCGGGCTGCAATACAACTCCATCAACAAGGTGATCTTCCTTTATCTGGTAGCGCTGCTATTGGCTCTGGCAGCGCTGTTCGTGATCAACCGCCTGCTGCGCATGCCTATCGGCCGAGCCTGGGAAGCGCTACGTGAAGACGAAATCGCCTGCCGCGCACTGGGCCTGAATCCGACCATCATCAAGTTGTCGGCCTTCACCCTGGGTGCTGCATTCGCGGGCTTCGCGGGTAGCTTCTTCGCCGCTCGCCAAGGGCTGATCACCCCGGAGTCCTTCACCTTCATCGAATCGGCAATCATCCTTGCCATCGTCGTACTGGGTGGCATGGGCTCGCAGTTGGGTGTGATCCTCGCGGCCATCGTGATGATCCTGTTGCCCGAGCTGATGCGTGAATTCAGCGAATACCGCATGTTGATGTTCGGCGCCATGATGGTGCTGATGATGATCTGGCGTCCTCAAGGTCTGCTGCCCATGCAACGTCCCCACATGGAGCTGCGCAAATGAGCCGCCCACTGTTAGAAGTCAGCGGCCTGAGCATGCGCTTTGGCGGTCTGCTGGCGGTCAACGGCGTAGGCCTGACCGTCAATGAGAAACAAGTCGTGTCGATGATTGGCCCCAACGGTGCCGGCAAGACCACGGTGTTCAACTGCCTGACCGGTTTCTACAAACCGACGGCGGGCACCATCCTGCTCGACGGCGAGCCGATTCAAGGCCTGGCCGGTCACGAGATCGCTCGCAAGGGCGTGGTCCGGACCTTCCAGAACGTGCGTCTATTCAAGGAAATGACCGCTCTGGAAAATCTGTTGGTGGCCCAGCATCGGCATTTGAACACCAACTTCCTGTCCGGCCTGTTTCGCACCCCGGCGTTCCGCCGCAGCGAGCAGGAGGCCATGGAATACGCCGCGCACTGGCTGGAAGCGGTCAACCTTAAAGAGTTCGCCAATCGCACGGCGGGCACCCTGGCCTACGGTCAGCAACGCCGCCTGGAAATCGCCCGCTGCATGATGACCCGGCCGCGCATCCTGATGCTCGACGAACCGGCCGCAGGTTTGAACCCGAAGGAAACCGAGGACCTCAAGGCATTGATCGGCGTGTTGCGCAATGAGCACAACGCTACCGTGCTGCTGATCGAGCACGACATGAAACTGGTCATGAGCATCTCCGACCACATCGTCGTGATCAATCAGGGCACACCGCTGGCCGACGGCACGCCGGAACAGATCCGCGATAATCCTGAAGTGATCAAAGCCTACCTGGGGGAAGCGTAAATGCTGCAATTCGAAAACGTTTCCACCTTCTACGGCAAGATCCAGGCCTTGCACGACGTCAACGTCGATGTGCGTCAGGGCGAGATCGTGACCCTGATCGGCGCCAACGGTGCGGGTAAATCCACACTGCTGATGACCTTGTGCGGTTCGCCTCGTGCCCACAGCGGCAGCATCCGTTACATGGGTGAAGAACTGGTCGGCCTTGAGTCGTCAGTGATCATGCGCAAGAGCATCGCGGTGGTGCCGGAAGGCCGTCGTGTGTTTGCACGCCTGACCGTGGAAGAGAACCTGGCCATGGGCGGGTTCTTCACCGAAAAAGGCGATTATCAGGAGCAGATGGACAAAGTCCTGCACCTGTTCCCGCGTCTAAAGGAACGCTTCAACCAGCGCGGCGGCACCATGTCCGGCGGCGAGCAGCAAATGCTCGCCATTGGCCGTGCGCTGATGAGCAAGCCCAAGCTGCTGTTGCTGGACGAGCCGTCGCTGGGCCTGGCACCGATCATCATTCAGCAGATTTTCGAGATCGTCGAACAACTGCGCCGTGATGGCGTGACAGTGTTCCTGGTGGAGCAGAACGCCAACCAGGCCTTGAAGATTGCCGACCGGGCCTACGTGCTGGAAAATGGCCGCGTGGTCATGCAAGGCACTGGTGAAGAGCTGTTGGTCGATCCGAAAGTGCGTGATGCGTATCTGGGTGGTTGATACGCCCCTGAAATAAAAAAACGGCCTGCGGGCCGTTTTTTTTGCCCGCGAGGAACTCCTGACGGACCGTGTCGGCTGATTCGCGGGCGAGCCCGGCTCCAACAGACGACCGTGATCTCTTGTGGGAGCGTGGCTTGCACGCGATGAGAGCACCGCAGATATCAGGTCAACCGTATCCAGCCTTATCGCGGGCAAGCCACGCTCCCACAGAGGACATTAGCTTCATGTCTCCCCCACCCCCAACCGCTCCAGCGCCGCACTGCTGCGCTGAAACCAGCCCAACAGATAATCCGCCAACACCTGCATGCGTTTGGGCAGTTCCCCCTCATACGGATGCACCAGAAACAACGGCGCAATGCTGGTCTGGTAATCGCGAAACAACCAATACAACCGACCGTCATTGATCTCGGCATGCACCATATACGACGGCAGCCGAGCGATCCCTGCCCCCACCAGCGCTGCTTTCTTGAGCAACCCGTAATGGTTACTGGCAAACGTGCCATTGACCTGCACCCGGGTCAGTTCATGGTTCTGGTGATACAACCATTCGTTGCGCCCGCTGTAATGGCTGTTGAGCAGGCAGCTGTGGGTAATCAGCTCATGAGGCGTTTTCGGCTGACCATGCAACTGCAGATAAGCACTGCTGGCACAGGTCAGTTCCTGCATGGCGAGCAATGGCTTGGCGACCAGGCGCTCATCGCTGGCCACATGGGAGCGAATCGCCAGATCGAAGCCATCCCGGCGCAAGTCACGAAAACTGTTGCTGAGCTCAAGCTCGACCTTGACCTGCGGGTACTGGGCTGAAAACTCCATCAACAGGCCTTCAAAAAAGGTCTCCCCCAGCGAAACCGGCGCCGTAACACGCACCTCGCCGACCATGTCATCGCGCATCAACTCCACGATATTGCGTGCCCGCTCCATACTGGCCAGCAGTTGCTGCCCTTGGGGCAGCAACGCCGCGCCAGCCGAAGTCAGGCTCAGGCTGCGTGTACTGCGATGCAATAGCATCACACCGTAAGCCTGCTCCATGTGGCTGATGCGCTTGGAAAGGTACCCCTTGCTACAGCCCAGACGCGCAGCTGCCGCAGTGAAACTCCCGGCATCGATCAACACCGCGAACGCGGCAAGGTCGTCAATTTCGCTCACTATTGTTTCCCTATGAGAACTAAAGGTTGCCTATTAGCACTCTTATCGACTGCAAACGGCCACCCTACACTTCCCGCTCGACTTCCTTGAATGAATCTGTGGAGCAGCGAGATGAAAATTCTATTGATTGGTGCGCACGGCACAATCGGCTCAGCCATCGCCCAGGAACTGGGCCAGCGTCACGAAATCGTGCGCATCGGGCGCACCAGCGGCGACGAGCATGTGGATATTAGTGACAGCGCTTCAATCCGAAAACTGTTCGAACGGATAGGCCGTTTTGATGCGTTGATCTGCGCCGCGGGCAATGTGAAGTTCGCGCCGCTGGGCGAGCTGACAGAAAGTGATTTCACCCTGGGCTTGCAGGACAAACTGATGGGCCAGGTCAATCTGCTGTTGATTGGTCGGGAGTTCGCCAACGACGGCGCTTCGTTCACCTTCACCACCGGCATCCTCAACCGCGACCCGATTCGCTCAGGTGCGTCGGCCAGCCTGGTCAACGGCGCCCTCGACGCTTTTGTACGCGCCGCCGCCATCGAACTGCCGCGCGGCATGCGAATCAACTCGGTCAGCCCTACCGTTCTGGTCGAAGCCATGGGCAGCTACGCGCCTTATTTCCGGGGCTTCAAACCCGTGCCCGCAGCCGATGTCGCACTGGCTTACGCGAAAAGTGTCGAAGGCCTGCAGACCGGCCAGACCTATCACGTTGGCTAATGCCTCTTGTGATGGTGGAGCAGGCTGAGTAACGTGGCGGCACATGTCTGGAGACCACCCAATGTTTGCTGTTCGTTCCGCTCTGTTTATTGCCCTGCTGCCCTTGTTCGCTGGATGCCAGATGCTTGGCCCGAAAACCGACACTGCCGCTGAATCGAAGGCCGGCTGGATTCGTATGCAGGGCAATCTGACCGGCGACAGCGGCAAGCTGATGTTCCAGCCCTGCAATGAGCAGCGCCGCTATGTGGTCAAGGACGGCGGCAATACTGGCATCCTGCAGGAAGCCTCCGCGCTGGCTGACAAATCCGGCAAGGTCTTCGCCGACCTGCGGGGGGTGTTCGTTGCCAGCCAGGCGGCCAACAGTGACGGCCAGCTTGACCTGCGCCAGGTGTATCGCGTCGAGCGCGCCGGTCAGGCGTGCGAAGACCCGAACTTCAAGCGCCTGACCCTGCACGTCAACGGTAACAAACCGGCGTGGAATGTGAATGTCAGCGGCAAGGGCATGGTCATCGAGCGCAAGGATAAAGACTCCATCGCTGTGCCTTATGTGGAAGAACAACTGCCGAACGGGCGTTTCAGCGTCAGCAGCGAGGCCAACGGCAACAAGATGGAGCTATGGGTTGCGCCACAGCGCTGTGTGGATAGCGTGGATGGCTCGGTGCAGCATTTGACCGCTGAGTTGCGTATTAACGGTGAGACTGTGCGTGGGTGCGGGTATTACGGTGGGTCGCGGGATGATTGATCGCGGTTGAATGGCGGCAGCTTGCCTGCGAAGAACGATAACGCGGGCTGCCTGACGAACCGCGGCGCCTGAATCGCGGGCAAGCCGCGCTCCCACAGGAGACCGCGTCTCAACTGTAGGCGCAGAGCTGAACTGGTCAAGTAATCCCGGACACCGGTTACGGTTTATGCCGCTTTCTGCTCGGTAGCTACTGGCGATAGATAGTCGTTGTAGCTGTGAAGCCTTGTTCGGTTGTAGTACATGAAGAAGCGCACCATATCGGCTTGCGCTTCTTCAGTGCTGCCGTAGCCTTTACGGGGTACCCATTCAGACTTCAGCGTCCCGAAAAAACGCTCGGTCGGGGCATTATCCCAACACTGCCCTCGATGACTCATGCTTTGCGAAATGCCATAGCGCTCCAGCTCGTCGCGAAACTTGCGGCTGGTGTACTGACAGCCCTGGTCTGAGTGAAACAACAACCCCGCCGTACATTTTCTAAATCCAGCAGCCATACGCAACGCTTTGCTCACAAGGTTCGCGTCATTGACCAGTGAAAACGCCCAGCCAATAGCGCGCCGCGCAAACAGGTCGATCACTATCGCCAGATGAAACCAGCGTTTACCGATCAGCACACTGGTTACATCGCCGCACCAGACCTGATCAATGGCCGTCGGGGCGAACTTGCGCTCAAGCAGGTTTGGCGCAACATAGGCCTCGACCCCTTTTGATCTAAATGGATGCGGCCGACGTTGCTTGCTGACGATATTCGCCTCTTTCATCAACGTTGCAGCAAGAGCTCTACCCACCGCGATATTTTGCGCTTTCAAATTCCTGGAAATCATCCTGGAGCCCATACTTTCGCGGCTTTGGGTGTGCAGCTCGACCACTTTAGCCTTGAGTTCTTCACGCTTGGCATTGAGCCGGCCGCGTCGTTCTATCCACTCATAAAAGCTGCTGCGCTTCACGCCAAAGGTGCGGCACACAACGGCGGTCGGATAGAACTCTCTCAGCTCCGCAATCATCGAAAACGATCGGGGTCCGACATCAAGAGAGCCGTAGCCTTTTTTAATATCTCGGCCTCCAGCTCCATTCTTTTGATCTTGGCTTTGAGGTTTTGAATTTCCCGCTGTTCGTCGGTAATCGCTTTAGTGCCCTTTACGGGCTGCCCCTGGCGTTCCTTGCGGACTTGATCAACCCAGCGGCGCAGAGCCGTTGGGCCGATCTCCAGAGTTGCACATACATCAGGCACTGAGCACTCGTCATCAATGACCATGCAGGCTGCACGGTGCTTGAACTCGCGGGAATAGACCTTTCTTTCGTTCATGGATCCTCCAATTGGGCGAAATCATATCGCCCTTAAGAGGTGTCCGGAATCATTAGGCCAGTTCAAGCTTGCTCGCGAAGAATGATAATGCGGGCTGCCTGACGAACCGCGGCGGCTGAATCGCGGGCAAGCCACGCTCCCACAGAGGACTCCGATCACCTGTAGAAGCAGAGCTTGCTCGCGAAGAGCGATAACGCGGTCTGCCTGACGAACCGCGGCGCCTGATTCGCGGGCAAGCCACGCTCCCACAGGAGACCGCGTCTCAACTGTAGGCGCAGAGCTTGCTCGCGAAGAACGATAACGCGGTCTGCCTGACGAGCCGCGGTGCCTGAATCGCGGGCAAGCCGCGCTCCTACAGACGATCACCTACCTCTGTGGGAGCGTGGCTTGCCCGCGATGGCGATGTAACCGTCGACAGCAAGCTAACTGGCACACAGCAATCCCACCACCCCGCCCTCCCCCAATGTGTCTTATAATCCCCGGTTCTTGTAGCGCTGTCGGGCTGATCCTGCGGCCCGGAAACTGGATTTTTTCATGTTACGAATCACCGAACTCAAGCTGCCGATCGATCACCCGGAAGAAGACCTGCGACCTGCCCTCTTGCAGCGCCTGGGCATCGACAGCGACGAACTGCTGGATTTCACCCTGTTCAAGCGC
>Ga0308163_10005057_pt1 | contig 10192 bp, 5 predicted proteins | sample PhyTR1_FD_201037 | JGI IMG/M metagenome (GOLD analysis project Ga0308163, IMG submission 201037) | Phyllosphere microbial communities from UC Gill Tract Community Farm, Albany, California, United States - DLSLT.R1 | ecosystem: Host-associated > Plants > Phyllosphere > Unclassified | place: USA...
CGGGATCCCGACCGCGCGGGAAGGTTTGCCCGCGACTGGGCCGAGCGGGAGGAGCCGATTTTCCTCCGTCTCGCGGCGTGGGCCGCGACGCTCCAGGACGGACCGGCGTTCGAGCTGGTCGAGCGCCATCTCGACCGCACCACGCCGGCGCGTTACTGGTTCGGCGACCAGAAGCCCGAACTCGTGCGCTTCTACTGCAGGCGCTGGCCCGACCTGCGCCCCGCGACGCGGCGCGTGATCGAGCGTGCGATCATCGGCGGGCCGCCGCGCGAGTTCATTGCAGCGTTTAACGAGGCGGGGCACCGTCGGGCGGCACGGTACAGCTACGTCGCACGCGAACTCGTGAGGATAGTGACGGCCGGTGGAGCACTGTCCGCATCCGCCGCCGCGCGACTGGCGCGGTTCCGACAGGAGATGCCGCAACTGCCCGGCGAGATGCCGGTCTTCGCCCGCCTGGTCAGCCTCGGCTGGTCCGGATCAAGCTACTCCGCAAACGTCTCCGTCCTGGCCGATGTGCCGGACGAGGAGCTGATCGGGAGCGCTTCGCGGCTGGAGGAGGACGACCGCTGGGGACAGCAGGACCTGTGGCCGGTCTTCGTCCGGGATCAGCCCATACGGGCCTTCCAGGCCCTCGGGGCCGAGGCGGCGCATGGCCGGGTGGACGCGATGCGCTGGCATCCCTTCCTGTCGCTGTACGGGTATCGCGACCCGTCAGCGGAGGAACGGTCAATCCCGTCCCTCAAGGAGGTGACCGAAAGGCTGCTCGAGATCGGGTCCGAGCCGCTGCGTCCCCTGCTGCGCCCGATCGCCACGACGCTGCGGGTCAACGCCGGCGATCTCGGCGGACCCGGCATTCCCGAACTGTGGGATATGGCGCTCGACATCGCCATCCGGGAGGGCACCGCCGACGTGGACGGCGACGCGCTCGCGGAGCAGGCCATGACCAACCCCATCGGCGACCTCGCCCGAGCGCTGATCCACGCCCAAGATGTGAAAAAGGGGGAGCAGGACGGCGGCTTCGACCCGCTGGTCGCGCCGCGCCTAGACGCCCTCGTCGGATCGCCAGGCCGTCTTGGCCTCATCGCACGGGCCGCGCTGTGCGAGCAGCTAGCCTTCCTTTCCTACTACTCGCCCGGGTGGGTCAGGACAGAACTCTATCCCTTCCTCCTCGCCGGCGACGACATCTCGATCGACTTGATGGGGGTGGTTGCGCATTCGGACGCGATGCGGCGGGCGCCGATTTTCAACGACCTGAAGCCCTCTCTGATCGCCGCGCTCGAGAGCGCGGCCACGGAGACTCGCGCGGCGGAGGCTCTCTCCATGGCGATCGTCGTCGCGGCGTTCGCCCGGTACGACCGGATGGAGGCCTTCCAGCTGACCCCGGTGGAGGCCCGGCGCGTGCTGACCCGCATGCCCAACGAACACCTGGCGTCCCTCGCCTGGGACCTCGCGTCGCTTCTCCGGCAGGAACGCGAACGTGACCCGGCGTCATACTGGCGCGACCGGGTCAGCCGCTTCTTGGCCGAATGCTGGCCCAACGACGTCGCGGTCAGGACCGAGGGCGTGACCGGGAACCTCGGCCACCTCCCCGGCCTCGCGGGCGACGCGTTCCCCGAGGCGGTCGACACGATCCTCGAACTCACGGTGCCGATCCGAATCAGGAGCATCACATACGGGCTCGACCTCGACCACGACGCGATGCGGGCCCATCCCCGCGCCGCGCTGCGGCTCCTCGTCGGTCTGCTTGACGTCTCGAGTCCCGCTCCCGACGATCTCGCCGACGCGTTGGCCGTCCTGGTCGATGCCGATCCGGCGATCGCGGCCGAGCCCGGCTACTGGAGGCTGCGTCAGCTCGCGCGCCCCGCATGAACGGCTTCTCACCCAACTACGACTTCATGCAGCCCGAACTCGTTGGCTGTTGAAGATCAAGGTGCGCCGCCACTTTCCTGCGGTGCCAGCGACGCGAGAGCTGCAGGCTTTATCAACCGGCTCGCCATTGCAGTGAGCTGTCGCGCCCCTAGGCTTAACGAATGGCCGGAGTTGGGGAGTGCGCGGGGCGGGCTGAACGGCTGAACGTGGGTCACCGCGAGACGTCAATCGCCAGAGCGCGGATGCTCAAGGAAAATCCGCCACCGACTTTCGAACGCTTACTATGGGCATGATTGGGCGCATCCCGGCAGCTGCTGGTCGGCGGCCGTGCCGCCGCAGGCGACGCGCTGTTGAGGATAAGCGCGGGCTGTAGAGCTGGTTTAGTCTAGCGGGACGAGAACCTCACCGAGGTTTCGACGGATGGCGAGGCAGTCGCCGCATAATCGGAGCGAGGGAACCCCGGGCATCGCCTCGGGCGCGTTGGCGATTCGGTAATCGGACGCAGGATCGCCGCACGACGAGCAGACGTCTCTCGACCCCTCGCGCTCAATGCTCAACCGCGCAATCGCCCCAAGCTTCGGCTCGACGTGATCGACGATGGCGAACCACATATCGGTGTGTGGCGCGATCCGCTCCATGAATTGGCCGACATCGGACGAATGGTGACGCTCCAGCCAGAGACGCGCGGTCTCCCGGATAAGATGATCGTCCCGAACCATGTGCTCGTAAAGCGCGATGAGCAGCCCGTTGGTGCGGCGCGGCACCAACCGCTGGGCGTGCGCGAGGGTCGCGAGCGAGGTGGCGTAGCGAGCGCCGCCGGAATGGTATTCCGCGATTAAGGATTGGCACGACCGCCGGATCACGGCCGCGTTCGTCTCGTTGACGCAGCGTTCGAGGATCTCGACGTCATAGTGGCAGGGGTTAGCGTCGTGATCGTGCCGCCACAGGTCTAGGTACCCCAAGGACCGGAGCAGGTCGGCGATGGTGTCGTCCCATTCGGGATGGTCGATCGCCATCTGGGGGACGTCGTTCATCGTCTCCACGGCTGGATCGAGCGCCCGAAGCTGGCCAAGGATGGCGTTCTGCGTCTGCTGCGTCGCCGCGACCGGGTTTGGGCGGGCTTGCCACATTGCGACCTCTGCAGCGCTCAAGGTTTCGGTGACGTCTGCGAGTTCGACCAGCGTCGCCGTGAGGCGGAGTTCCTCCGGGACACAATAATCCTCGTCCGCCACGAGCGGGATGCCCGCATGCGCATAGGCGCGCGCGACCAGCCGCGAACAGAACTGCCGACGGCTGCGCGGCCGGCGTCCAGCTGTCACCGATCGGATCGCCTCGATCGTCGAGTAGCGCGCCCCGATCTGCTCTCGTGCGAAGCCGACGATCTCGCGCAGTTGGACGGGGTTCAGCGGTTCGCGCGAACGGAAGGCGAAGATCGCCTCGTCGTTGTGGTAGAGTTCGCGCTGCAGGTTGCGGGCCTGGACCCCGATCGGGGTGGAGTCGATGACGGACCCGTGCCCGACACAGATCATAGCGTGCGAGACCAGGCCGGCAGTCGCCGCGCGAATGCCCTTGCCCGTCAACGTTCGGCTGGCGGTCAGGACAATGTCGCCGGGCTTGAGTTGGTCGATGTCGATCCGCTTCACCTGTGTCCTCGCTCTCGGTTCGCCGGCAGATAGGTATGGCGGGCGACCGATGGAAGCGGGCTGCGAGACTCAGCGGACCGATCGCCGGTCGGTCAGAGTCGTCAAACACTGCTGCGGTTGCGAGAACGCAATTCGCTTTCCAACACGGCTTAGCCTTTCAGCTGAGGCGTTGGCCGCTATAGAACCTGCCGATCGGCTCAGATGAACGGGCGACCGGTTCGGGGCGGTACTCGAGACAGGCTGAACGTCGATAATAAGTCTTTACAAGTTTCGTAGCCAACGAAACGAGTGGCCGCCTTCCTCGCTCGACTGCCCAATACTTGCCAGTCAGCTAACGGCCGATAGCAGCAGGCTCCGGAGCCTCGCGGGGCCAGACATGACGGGCGTCGGCGAGAGCTCGAAGCGCGACCCGATCGTGCTCTGCCATCTCGTTCCAGGCGATACGGAGTGCTTCTACCTCGGCAACGACCGCCTTGATATCGCCGGCGCTGGCAAGCGCAGCATGCGGCACCGGCATCGTGCCGAGCTGGCCGGCCAGCGGCAGATCGGCAAGTCCTAAACGCGGATGGATCAACCGCTCCATTCCATCGATCAAAGCGGCCGCCCGGCGGGCATCGGGAGGCGGTACCTCGACTAGCAACATTGCCGTCCGGGCAACCCACCGAGCTTCCTCGGCAAGCGCCTGCACCATCGCACGGACGCGCTGGATATGCGCGATGAAGATTGCGGCACTCATCGCGCGGACACCTTCTACGGTGTTGTTGCTCTCCAGCATCCAATGCCTCGGGGCGATCACCGGCGCGGGCTCAGTCATCAATTGAGCTGCCTGAGCCAACACGAATTCGAGGTCGTGACAGTCCCGCTCGAACTGGTCGCGCTCGGGGGTCGGCAATTTGCCGAGCACATTGGCCGATTCGAGAACGCTCTCCACGGTGGACGCATTAAGGACATTGGTCATCACCAGCATCTGCGCTTCGGCGCTCGAGAGCTGCAACGTGTGTTGCGCCGCGCGCCGGATCGCCATCCGCACGGGGTCGTTCTTCAGGCGCCAATGCTCTCTCGCGAAGTCCGAAAGTCGCGCCGCATAGTCTGCGTAGGAATCGCTCACATCCTCGCCGCCTCGGCCCATGACAAGCCGATGGAGTGCGGAAGGGGTGATCGGTTGCCCCGGCGTAAGGCCGGGCCCGCGCACGCCGGCGCGGTCGAGAATCTGGACGACGAGCTGCGAGCAGAAAACCTGCCCGGGCGGTGCCGAGGTGCGGCTCGCCAGCCGGAAATTATATTTTTGTCCGGTCCAGTAAGTGATGACCCGAAGCACGTCTTCGACATCGATCGCAAGATCCGGAAGGCGGACCACAGCGAAACGGCGCGGCTCGTGCGGGCCAAAATCGATGCCGTGCCGGTCCTCGAAATTGACCAGTTGTACGCCGCCGCGCGGCACAGAATGGATGAAGAGCCCCGGATAGACGCAAACCGCGACGTGCGAGAACATGGCCGGCGCTGAATCGCGCACGCGCTGCAGGAACCGGAGCGTCGCCGATTTGGGGCCGTGTCCGGTGCTGAAGACGAGATCGCCGGGGCGTTGGTAGCGCAACGCTTCGGGTTCGAAGCGTTGAAGCGTACCACCGGGCGGATAGGTGAAAACGGTCATCGACTAACGCGGCCGCGGAGCGGCGGGTGCCGGCCGCAACGGCACGCCGATCCAGGCGGCCCCCACGGATTGCGGGTTGCAACGACTCGGCTCGATCGGAAGAGCCGCACCGACCCAGCCGGCGATCTGATCGGCCACAAGCCGCTGGCACGCGAAATTGGAATCTAGACTGGTGCGATCGGCCGCGATCTGCGTGCGCTCATCCGGATTTAGCCAGGGACCCAATGCCTGCAGGGCATCGTCCATCGCCTTGCGCGAGCTCAGCGACAGCGACCAGCTCATCGCCGTCCGGCGATTGCTGAGTAACGGACCTAGGTTGAAGGTGGCACGGACGGTAGCACTTAGACCGATCGAGCGCGTCGACGACAGCCGCTTCGCGCCGAGCACACCCCGCGAGGTCCGGGTGAGGAAGAAGCCCCCAAACACCGCGCGCACGCCTTCTGCCGCGAGCGGCCTGCTTGGCTTGGGAAGCGCGACACCGAGACTGATCCCGTCGGCATTGGCGCCATTGGGATAGCGTGCGAGATCTTCCCGAGCATAAGGATCACCGGGTGCTGCATCGTCATTGTTAATCTCAATGATCAGGATCGGGCGCTTCGATCCAATCGTTGCTCGGATGGAGCGCGCGACATCGTAGATCGATTCGAGCCCGCCATTCTCGAAATAGCCACCATCGATGATATGATAGAAGCCGTCCTTATACGGTAAGGTGGCGGCTGGGCTCACCACGGGAAAACGCGCCGAATTGAGGACCGCGGTCGATCCCGAGACCGACTGACCGAACAGGTCGAAGAAATCGTGGCTGTCTTCGAATACGCTTGGCTCGACCTTGATCGGCGCGGTGATGACGCGCTTGCCGCTTTCGACCAAAGTCCCGTTGGCGATGACCAGCGGAACCCATGGGCCGCCTTTACGGAGCGATTCGTCCCAGATCGTCAGAAAATCGCCGGCGAAGCGGTCGGGGCTACGCGTAGCCGCGCACCCGGTCGATCGCTCCACGCTGGTTTTCCATCCCATGTCCCAGCTTTCCTCAAGCGCTCGCGCGCGGTCGGGGAAGAGTGGGAACGGGACGAATTGCTGAGCGAGGTCGGGGTAAAGGAGGCCGCCCAAGGCGGGCGAAAGATAGTCGCCGCCATCGAAGCTTCGGACGAATGCCAGCCGGCCGCGCGGATCATAGGCGCACGAGCCTGTCACCGGGTGGTCCGCCACCCAAGCGGCATAGCCGAGGGCGCCTAGCGTGCCGCCGGAGACCGAGCTGATCGCGAACACCTGGCTGGCGAAGCCCCCGCCGGTGCGATCGTCTAGCGAGCGCAGGACGCTGGCGGTCCAATAGCCGGCACGCGAAGCGCCCCCTGCAGTTGCGACGAGAATGATTGGCCCGTCCGGGTTGCGCCGCTCCCAGGCAGCGAATGCCTGGCGGAGATCAAGCCGACTTGCGACCGAGGGCGAGGCAATCGGCGCGATGCGGTGATTGTCGTTGGTCACGCTGAACGCGACGATCATCACGGCGCCTAGCGAGATGACGGGCAACCGCGGGCCGGAGAAGAACCAGATCGCGGCACTAACTATCGCGATCATCGATCCGACCGCGCCGAAAGCGATCGAGGCCGCGCCAACGCCGACCGCGAACTCGGTGCGCCAGCCGGGAATAACGAACATTATGAGCAATAGAAGCGCGAGGCCAAAGCTCGACAATACAAAAAGATCGTCGCCAAAGGTCAGCTCGGGATCGTATTTGCCGCCGAGCCGGATCACGAGCGGCGTCATGATACGCGATGGCCGACGGAACCAGGAATCGGCGAAGCGCCGCTGGACGATGGCCACACGCCGAACGAAGAAGAACCACAGGAGGAGGGTCGCGAGTACAAAACAGGTCAGTGCGATCCAGACGTCACGCAAATGGCCCTGCCCGGTGCGCAAGATTGCCCATGTCGCGGCGAGCAGCGGGGCCAGGCCGATGGCACGGCGCAGCCAGGCGAACCAGACCGGCTCGGCCGCCCGCCGGCGTGAGCGTGCGAGTAGATGCGGCCAGTACCAGGCGATGATACCGCTCCACACACAGGCGCTGAGAAAGCAGCCCCAGCGGAAATATGATCCCCACGCACCCGAGGAAAACGGCCCGAAGGCGGGGTCACGGAGATATTGATTGGCGGAATCAACAAGATCGCGAACAACGTCGAGGCCTTGGGGAAGCAACAGCAGCAGGAAGCCGAGGATCACCGGCACCAGCGAAATACGCGCATGGAGAAACAGCGACCGGTCGCGGCGCAACCGGGCTATCCAGACCCTCAAGTGACGAACCCATGGCCACGGTCCGGCATGCCGCTCGATCATCAAATCCCCCATCGCGACCCGCCAGCCTCCCTGCCCCGGCGACTCCGCTGCCGCAAGCGGTCACCTCTTGGGTTCAGCTTATGACACGGATAAAGACTTATCGTCGGCGATGTGTCCGTTGTTCAAGTGACGCCGCCCCGCTGATCAGCCACCAGGCTACAAATCGGATGCCCCATCCCGACGATCACGGTGCAGCCTTTCGCCACTACGAAAACGAACTGCGGCCATTCGTCGAAGAGGTTCAGGAGCGCGCGGCCACTAACGGCGTGGCCATGATGTTTCCTGGCGACGAGATCGAGCTTGCGGAGCGCGATCGCAAGCTCTTGGCAAGTGAGATGGACATGTAGGCGTTGCCGCCCTTTAATCGGACGGCAACGGCGCCCGACGCTCGCACGGGACGCAATCGCTTAGCGCTGGGTTCAGGATGCTGCACACTTCCGGCCCCATAATCCCATGCCTCGCTCTCTCGGGAGGACGACGCTCGGTGCCCGAGGATCATCGATAGCCCGCGGCCTGAAGCTCGAACAGTTCGGCATAGCGGCCTCCCGCAACAAGCAGTTCGTCATGAGTACCCGACGCCTCCACTCTGCCGTCGCTGAGTACGAGTATGCGGTCCGCCATTCGTACACTGGAGAAACGGTGCGAGATCAGCACCGCCGAGCGTCCTGCGCTCAGCTCGCGGAAACGCTGGAACACCTCGTACTCGGCGCGCGCATCCAGTGCGGCCGTGGGTTCATCCAGGATCAAGACCTGGGCATCGCGCATATAGGCGCGGGCGATCGCCATCTTTTGCCATTCGCCACCGGACAGGTCGACACCGTTCCGGAACCGCTTGCCGATCATCTGGTCGTAGCCATCCGGAAGCTTTGCAACGACGCTGTCGGCGAGCGCGGCTGACGCTGCCGCCTCGATCCGTGCGCGATCGCCGCGCGCCGCGATACGACCGACCGCGATGTTGTCCGCGGCCGGCAAATTGTAGCGCACGAAGTCCTGGAAGATCACGCCGATCGCGGCGCGTAGACCGTCCAAATCATATTCGCGCAAATCGCGTCCATCGAGCAGGACACGCCCCTCTACCGGATCGTATAGCCGGGCCAGCAGCTTCACGAGCGTCGTCTTGCCTGCGCCGTTCTCGCCGACCAGTGCGACCACCTCGCCCGGTCCCAACGTGAAGGACAAATGCCGAACGGTCCAACGCTCGGCGCCCGGATAGCGGAAGCCGACATTCTCGAAAACGAAGCCTTGGCGAACGGGATTGGGGAACGGCAGCGCTTCCTCTGGTGAGCGGATGCCGGGCTCGGTCCGGAAGAAGGAGAACAGGTCGTCGATGTACAAGGCCTGGCCGGCGGTCGAGGAAAAGCCGGTGAGCAGGCCTTCCAACAGCCCGCGGAGCCGCAGGAACGAGGCCGCGAGGAAGGTGAGGTCGCCGATGGTGATCCCCCCGGTCACCGCGCGCCAGGCGATGTAGGCGTAGGCGGCGTAATAGGCGATCGTGCCGAGAGCTGCGAAGCCCGAGCCCCAAATCGCCCGGCGCAGCGCCAATCGTCGGCTCGCGCTGTAGGTGTCGCGCGAGATGGTTCGATAACGGTCGATCAGAAAAGGGCTGAGGCCGAAGATCTTGACCTCCTTGGCCGTATCTGCGCTGGCAGCGACCTGGCGGACGTAGTCGAGCTCTCGCCGCTGCGGCGTGCGCATGTAGCTGAGGGCGTAGCTCAGCGCATTGAAGTGCGCTTCGCCAAGGAACGAGGGCACCAGGGCGACGGCCAGCAGCACGATCAGCCACGGGGCGTAAACGACCAGGCCCGCGGCGAAGGTCACGACCGTTATGATGTCCTGGGCCTGGCCGAACAGCTGCCCCATCAGCGACATGCGCCCGCTCGCCTGCATGCGCGCGCGATCCATGCGATCCTGGAAGGCTGCGTCCTCGAAGTCGGCGAGATCCAGGGTAGCAGCGTGCTCCATCAACCTAACGCTCGCGTCATTGCTGACACGGTCGGAGAGAAGCCCGTCAACGAGCGACACGATCCGACCAAGAAGGTCGGAGGCGACCGCCAGAGCGAACTCGGCCAGTAGCAGTGCCTCCAGCCGATCGAGCAGGCCCGAGCCCAGCCATCCCGTGAGCCCAGCCGGACGAGCCGTTAAATGGGTAAGGTGGACGACTTCGTCGATGATGAGCTTGCCCACAAACAGCGTTGCCACGGGCAGAAGCGCTCGCACCAGCCGCACGGCGACCGTCGTGGCGGTAAGACTCCGGCTGCTACCCCATACCATGACGAGGAAGGGTGGTAGATTGCGCAGTGCGCCCAGACGCTCACGCCAAGTGGTTGGTCGGACAGGTACACTGCCGCGCCCTTGTCTCACGCCGTCTGCCATTCAACTACTCCGATGTGACAGACTGTCGCCTGTTTCGGATCTGAGTGCTGGAGGTGATGAGGCCAGCTGCATGCCTCCCGATACACAGTCGGAGGTATTAGGGGTACTCACGGTTTCGTCTCAACGTTGCCAGCCGGGACGTCGGGTTGAGCTGTGGTCGCACCTGGTGGATGAATGAATGTCTGAAGTTGGGAAACGGGGAAGGGCCCGCGAATGGCCGACTATGGGTCAACTCAGACCTGATGAGTGGCTTGCGTAGCGGAGGTTGCCATATCTGCGTCGCTCGCGCTGTCGACGGCTGCGACATCCTGCTGCGGTGCGC
>Ga0308163_10005060_pt1 | contig 10190 bp, 9 predicted proteins | sample PhyTR1_FD_201037 | JGI IMG/M metagenome (GOLD analysis project Ga0308163, IMG submission 201037) | Phyllosphere microbial communities from UC Gill Tract Community Farm, Albany, California, United States - DLSLT.R1 | ecosystem: Host-associated > Plants > Phyllosphere > Unclassified | place: USA...
GGATCAGGTTCGCCGTTTGATATGTTTGAAGAGTTTTTTGGAACACCACAAGGACGTGGCCGTCAACAAAGACAAGCACAACCCGTACAGGCCTCAGGCTCTGGGGTAATCATAACGGAAGATGGATATATCGTAACCAATAACCACGTTGTGGAAGATGCAGATAAAATTGAGGTTGTTCTTACGGATAAACGTTCCTTTGAAGCTAAAGTAATTGGTCGTGATCCAAATACCGATTTAGCACTTTTAAAAGTAACCGCTAAGGGATTGCCTGTCGTAAAATTGGGTAATTCAGATAACGTCAATATTGGAGAATGGGTATTGGCAGTTGGATATCCTCTGGGCTTACAATCTACAGTAACTGCAGGTATTGTGAGTGCTAAAGGCCGTCAGATCGGTATATTAGGAGAAAGCCAACAACAACCTCGTGGTTATGGAGGTCAAGAGCAGCCGGTCGCTAATTCTTCAATTGAATCATTTATTCAAACAGATGCCGTTATCAACAGAGGAAATAGTGGTGGTGCACTTGTAAACGCTCAAGGCGAATTAATAGGTATTAATTCTGCAATAGCTTCCCCAACGGGAGTGTATGCTGGATACGGGTTTGCAATACCAGTAAATCTAGTTAAAAAAATCGTTGACGATTTTAAAGAATTCGGAAATGTGAAACGTGGATATATTGGTATTACTTTTACAGAAATTAATCCTGAATTAGCAAAAGAAAAAGGCTTTACAGATGTCAATGGATTATATGTTCAGGATGTCGTTAAAGGCGGCGCAGCAGAATCTGCAGGAATTCAGAAGGCCGATCTAATTACAAAGATCAATGGTAGAGTAATCACTTCTTCTCCAGTTTTACAAGAAACTATTGGTCGATTACGTCCAGGAGATAAAGTAAAATTGACTTTCAAGCGTGATGGTAAAGAGCGAGAAGTAACGGTGGCCTTAAAGGGAGAAGAGGTAAACAAAGCTGCAGAAGCAGGAAAGTCAAGTAAAAGTGCTACAGAAATCTATAATAAATTAGGCGCAAGTTTCCTACCTGCTTCTTCTGAAAAGAAAAAAGAACTGGGTGTTAATTCAGGCGTTGTCGTGACACAAGTTAATAAAGGTGGAGTTTTTGAATATTTTGGAGTAGAGAGAGGACTAGTAATTACTGAAGTGAATGGTGTACCTGTTAATAATGTTGACGAGATTGAGGCAGCATTAGCTAAAACAAAGCGTAATATTGTTAGCTTAAAAGGTGTTCCAGAACGAGGAAGTACAGTAGTGATCAATGTTCCTATCGAATATTAAAAATATTTAGGTTGGTTATGAAGGTGGTTTCGATTTCGAAATCACCTTTTTTACTTTAATATGGGTGTGTACTCTCAATATTATCACTATTTTTAGGCATGAAAATTTTAATGGTTTGTTTAGGTAATATTTGTCGTTCGCCATTGGCACATGGTATTTTAAATCATTTAGCAGAAGAGGAAGGATTGGATTGGACAATTGAGTCTGCTGGTACCGGAGATTGGCATGTTGGTCAAAGTCCAGATCATAGATCTATTGCTGTTGCTCAAAAATACAAAGTAGATATTTCACAACAAAAAGCGATGCACTTTAAGCCTAGTCTATTTGAAATATATGATCATATCCTAGTAATGGATCATCAAAACTATAAAGATGTAATGGCACAAGCATCGTCAAAAGAAGAAAAGAAGAAAGTATCCTTATTTTTAGTTGATGATATTGTACCAGATCCGTATTTTGACGAACGTTTATTTGAACCTGTCTACCAGATGATCGAAACCCGATGTAAAGAATTAATTCAAGAATGGAGGTAGTTTTTCAGATCTTTTAAAATCTCTCAGTACTATTTTCAAGTTAGTAGATAGTTTACACACTTGAGAAGTGTCAGGTGTTGTACATGAAATTTAATAATCTGAATGTACTATGTTTCATATTCACTCTGGATATATTAGTATATAAAATACAATTTATCTAAGTTTGTGTCTATATCTATAGTTGTATTTATATGAATGCCTCAGAAGTAAATAAAAAATGGGTGATTTTGCAACATGAGATTGCTCAATCATTTGATATGGATTTACCCGATTTAAAAGTATTTTTATTTTTGATTGGTGTCCAGGAATTAGGGAAAGGTCCGCAGACTTTTTCGAAGAGAGAAAAAGAGGAATTGATGCATATCGCAAATTGCCGTCTTTTTAGCGCGATGGGCTTTTATGAACTTAAAGGATTGGATGAACAAGGTTGGCCACATTGGGAGCTAGTTAAACCAATTCCTAATTATACTCATAGATTATTTCCAAGAGCTAAATGTCATTTAATAGATTATAATGAAAAGGATTATTTTAAGTGTATTTTTTTGTGCTTTATCGATCGCACTATTTGCAGCGAAGCCTGCTTATAAATATGTGCGTATCCAAACGGGTAAAGGGACAGTTGTTTTGAAGCTTTATAATGAGACACCTAAACACCGGGACAATTTTATCAAATTGGTGAAGGAAAATTATTTTGATAGCTTGCTTTTTCATCGGGTGATACATAATTTTATGATTCAGGGGGGGGATCCTGATTCTAAAAATGCAAAGCCAGGTCAACAACTGGGAGAAGGTGGGCCAAGTTATACCATTCCTTCTGAAATTCAATCAGGATTATTTCATAAAAAAGGAACTCTAGGAGCTGCACGTGATGATAATCCTGCAAAAGCTTCTTCAGCATCACAATTCTATATTGTCCAAGGGAAAAAGTTTACAAATGCAGGTTTGGATAGTTTAGAAACTTTGCGAATGAAAGGTGTCAAATTTACGGAAGCACAACGTGCTGCCTATACAACAGTAGGAGGAACACCACACTTAGATGGCAATTATACTGTATTTGGCGAGTTGATCAATGGAATAGAAGTGATTGATGCGATTGCTGCTGTGAAGACGGACAAAAATGATCGCCCTATAACGGACGAACGAATGTATGTTAAGTTATTGACGAAGAGAGAAGCAATTAATTTGGAACGTGAATTAAAAGGATTAAAACCTAAAAATGGTTTATTCACTAAGATTGCTGATATGTTTTCTTCTTCTAATTATTAATTTCCAAATAGATTTTTGCTTTGAAAATAGTTACATATAATGTGAATGGTCTGCGTGCAGCGATTAAAAAAGATTGGCTAGGTTGGTTAAAAGAAGTCAATGCAGATGTTGTCTGCTTGCAAGAAATAAAAGCTACTCCAGATCAGATCCCTGAAATAGCGTTATTAGAGCAGCTAGGATATGAACATTACTGGTATCCTGCTCAGAAAAAAGGATATAGTGGAACGGCTATATTTACTCGAATAACACCTAAACATGTTGAATACGGTTGTGGACATGAAGATTATGATTTTGAGGGACGAATCATTCGTGCCGATTTTGATGATTTATCTATTATGAGTACCTATTTTCCATCTGGCACTACTGGTGATACTCGTCAAGATTTTAAATATCGATTTTTAGCTGATTTTCAGAATTACTCCAATCAGCTTTTATTAGAGAGACCAAATTTGATTGTGTGCGGAGATTATAATATCTGTCACCGTCCTATTGATATTCACAATCCGAAGTCAAATGCTAACTCTTCAGGTTTTTTACCAGAAGAAAGAGAATGGATGGAAAATTTTATAAACTCAGGTTATATTGACTCTTTCCGTCACTTAAATCCAGATCCGCATCACTACAGCTGGTGGAGTTATCGCGCAGGAGCACGTGCTAGAAATTTGGGTTGGCGTATTGATTATAATATGGTATCAACTGCTTTAGCAGATAGAATTGAATCCGCTACAATATTAAATCAGGCGGTACATTCTGATCACTGTCCAGTTGTCCTTAACTTAAAATAATATCTAAGTTGAAGTGAAGTATTCGATTTTAACGATCGAATAAAGATCAAAAATAAAGGGTCTCATTGTAGAATGAGACCCTTTATTTTTGATATGATGTCAACAGCTATCTTACGGCTTGTATGATAGACAATTGTTGCGCTACTTTTTCAGCGATTGTAATAAATGCCCTTGTTGTTGGATCTTCTGCATCTATGGCAGTTGGAAAGCCATTATCACCCGCATCAGATATTCCTTTTAATAATGGAATTTCACCCAAGAAAGGTATTTTGTATTCTTCGGCCAATCGCATTCCACCACCTTTGCCAAAAATATAATATTTGTTTTCAGGTAATTCGGCAGGAGTAAAATATGCCATATTTTCAACAATACCTAATAATGGTATATTTATGGAATCCATCAAGAACATACCCATGCCCTTAATAGCATCTGCTAAAGCAACCTGTTGTGGTGTAGTTACAATAACCGCACCTGCTATAGGGTAGTTTTGAGCAACAGTTATATGGATGTCCCCTGTGCCTGGGGGCATATCGATTACTAAATAGTCTAGATCTCCCCAGTCTGTATCATTTAACAATTGTTTGATAGCAGATGTCGCCATAGGCCCTCTCCATGGAATAGGTTGATTTGGATCCGTAAAAAATCCAATAGATAATAACTTGATTCCAAATTTTTCTATTGGCTGTATTTTGACAGTGCCATCTTCATGTTGCACTGACTGAGGTTTTTCACCCTCAAGCCCAAACATAATAGGAAGTGATGGCCCATAGATGTCTGCATCTAAAAGTCCAGTCTTTGCCCCTTTAGCATGTAATGATAAAGCAAGATTTGCTGCAACAGTAGATTTGCCCACACCACCCTTTCCAGAAGAAACGAGTATGATGTTTTTGATTCCTAAAAGTTGATTTCCCTCTTTACCCAGCACGCGTGATGTCATATGAACATCTACTGCAATGTTCTTGTCAATAAAATGTGCGATTGCATTTCGACAGGCATGTTCAATATGATCTTTAAGCGGGCATGCCGGTGTCGTTAAAACAACTTCAAAAGATACTTTTTGATCTTCAATTACAATATTTTGAATCATATTGAGTGTAACCAAATCTTTTTTCAAATCTGGTTCCTCTACATATGATAATGCTTCTAGTACTTGTTCTTTGGTTATCATCTGATATATGGATGCATGTATATTAAACCACAAATTTACTGAATGATAAATTAAAACTTGTCATAAAGATGTTTTTAATGATATTAAGATTTAATTTTTACATTTGGATATTCAAACCCGAGTGTCATACGTTTTTATAATATGTCCAATAATCTTAAGACTCTTCTTCGCTCCAAAAAAATGCGAATCTTGTACATCGTACTGGGAGTTATTTCTATATTTATAGTTGCAGGAGGTGTTTTTGCATACCAAAAAAGGGATGGCCTGTTGCTGTCTGCTATTAACAAGGCAAAGGAAAAGCTTGCAACTAAATATGATTTAGATCTCAAAATTCAATATTATTCTTTCAAGGGGCTATCTTCTGTACAATTCCAAAATATCATCTTACAACCTAAGGGAAAAGAACAATTAGCCCATATACAAGATCTGACGGTCTCTGTTCGTATATTTCCTTTATTATTTGGAGATGTTAAGTTAGGTCAAATAATAATGAATAATAGTGCTGTTACATTAATCAAAAAGGACTCTACGAGTAATTATGATTTTCTGTTTAAGAAAAAAAATAGGGATAGCACGACAAATGATAAAATCGAAACTAATTTTGCAGATTTGGCAGATCGTATGTTGAAAAGTATATTCTTTAAGATTCCAAAGAATATGGATATGCAAAATTTTGAACTTTCATATCAGGATGATAGCACTTCGCAACGGATTTCAATTCCTGAAGCTGAAATTTCTGGTGGAGATCTGAAAACAAAATTTTTACTAAATGAGCATGAAGCCGTGTGGAATTTAGAGGGTACTGTAGATCCCGATGGTAAAGAATTGTATGTCCGTTTATTCTCAGATGCTAAAGATGTCGAACTACCTTTACTAAGGCGTAAGTTTGGGTTAAAAGCAAGTTTTGATGCCATTTCCTTTCGTCTGAATAAGGTCAATCGTAAAAATAAAGAACTTTTATCCTTATCAGGTGAGTGGGGTTTTGAAAATTTAAAACTTAATCATTGGAGAATTTCTGATAAAGATGTTTTATTCCCTGAGGGGTTGATGAGTGGTACATTAAATATTGGGAAGAATTATCTGGAGGTAGATAAGGAAAGTAAAGTTAAAGTAAAAGAATTTGAGTTCAATCCATATGTAAAATATGTCCATAAACCCAGTAAACAATTGGCACTTGCTATACATACTGATCGTATTGAAGCTCAGAAATTTTTTGATGCGATTCCACAGGGTTTGTTTCATTCATTAGAAGGAATACACGTTTCTGGACACATGCAATACGATCTAAATTTTGCGTTGGATTTCAAAAAACCAAATGAAGTTGTCTTTACTTCAAAAATGGATGACAAAGATCTAAAAGTAGAAAAATGGGGTAATGCTAATATCCAAGAATTAAATACAGCTTTTACTTATACTGCTTATGAAAAGGGAGAACCCATGCGTACAATTATATTGGGGCCTCAAAACAAAGATTTTACACCGTTGGGACAGATTTCAAAGTATATGCAAATATCATTAATCAATACGGAGGATCCTTTCTTTTTTTCGCACAATGGTTTTCAAGAAGAAGCATTTCGTCTATCTATAGCAACAAATTTGAAAGAAAAAAAATTTAAGCGAGGAGCAAGCACAATCTCGATGCAACTGGTGAAGAATGTTTTTTTAAATCGTAATAAAACCGTTGTACGTAAAGTAGAAGAAATTATATTAGTCTGGTTGATGGAATCATCCAAACAAGTGAACAAAAAGAGACTTTATGAAGTGTATCTGAATGTAATTGAGTGGGGTAATAATGTTTATGGTATTACGGAGGCTGCGCGCTATTACTTTGGTAAGAAACCCGCAGATTTAAATTTAGGAGAAAGTATCTTTTTATCAAGTATTGTTCCTAGACCTAAGACCGGGATATATTCCTTTGATTGGACAGGACATCTGAAGTCAAATATTCTTCGCTATTTTAATACCTATGGTCATATCATGGTCAAGACGAAGCAGATTAGCGTAGATTCCACAATGTCAAATTATGGTTTTTATCAAGTACAGTTAGTGCCACATCTGCGTTCTGCAAGACCTGCTTTTGTAGACTCATTGCAAGCTGACTCGTTAGATATAGGAGTAGGGGAAGACAGTTTTTTAGACTTGGACGAGACAACTGATGCGCACAAACGCTCTATTTTTGATAAATTGATAGGGCGAAATAAAGAAGAAAAATAAATGAAGCAGATAAAGATAGATCAGTTACATTTTGAATTGATGATTGATGACAATCAAATTCAGAAACGGATACGTTTGATCGGCGTTGATATTAATCATCGTTATGAGAATAAAAATCCGGTATTTATTGGAGTATTAAATGGTTGTTTCATGTTTATGAGCGATTTACTAAAGCAGGTTGTAATTCCATGTGAAATGTCTTTTGTAAAGCTGTCGTCTTACCATGGAACCAATCAGGGTGATATGCATGAACTCATCGGATTAGGTATAGATCTTAAAGGAAGAGATGTTATTATTGTCGAAGATATTGTTGACTCGGGGAACTCTTTAAAATATACAATCGCAGCTATTGAGAAAATGTTGCCCGCTAGCGTTGTTGTGTGCACTTTATTATTAAAACCTGAATGTTTACAATACGATTTTGAAAACATTCAGTATGTAGGTTTTGAAATTGAGAAGGAATTTGTCGTCGGTTACGGTATGGATTATAACGGCCTCGGACGTAATATTCCAGATATTTATAAAAACGTTCCTGCTTAATTCCTAAATGAACAAGAATTAAGGTGATCATTGACCATTCCTACAGCTTGCATATAGGCGTAACAAATGGTTGATCCGAAAAATTTGATACCTCTTTTTTTTAGATCTTTAGAAATTGAATCAGATTCTGCAGATGTAATCGCTACATCTTTTTGTGTGGCAATACTATGCTCTATAGGTTCCTGATTAGGCATAAAACTATAAAGATATTGGTAAAAGCTACCAAATTCCTCCTGTATCTTGATAAAAATCTGAGCATTCGTTATAGAAGTTTCAATTTTTCTTCTATGGCGAATGACTCCAGAATTTGTCAAGATATCTTCCACTTTTTCTGATGTGAATTTTGAAACTGCTTGTACATCAAAGTCGGCAAATGCTTCTTTGTATTGCTCTCTTCTTTTTAAAATAGTAATCCAGCTAAGTCCAGCCTGAGCAGATTCTAGAATCAAGAATTCAAAAAGAGTTTTATCATCTTTGACTTGTTTACCCCATTCTAAATCATGGTATTCCATATAAAGCGGATCATTCCCGCACCATAAACATCTCGTTGTTGACATTGGCTATCGTTTAATTTTTTGATGAAGTTAAGAAAAGCATTTGTAATGTTTTTTTTCTAAGCCAAATTTTATCCTAACTTTACAACTCTTAAGAATTTCAAATCAATGCAGGTGAGGTTAAGCTACGTTATTCAGTTTATTTTTTTCTTTTTTATGTTGTTTGTTCAACAGGCAAAAGGACAGGAGCTGACCGATTCAATGGCTGTGCTTTCGACTGATTCAACGGCAGTACAAGATACATTAGCTCAAGTTATGGTTCCAAAAGGGCAAGAATTGCTTCATCTTTCTGTTGCTAAACCTTATCGCATATTGGACATTGTTGGAGATGAGATTGTGCTTCATAATTTGAATTCTTATGCTGTAACACAGTATTTTATAACAAGTGACCTTCAGGGTAAGGATAAAGTGCATGTTGGAGTTTTAAAATATGAGCGTAAAAGATGGGTGCTATTTACCAGTTTATTTCTCTTCTTGGCATTTGCTATTGTTCGTTTTTTCTTTTCTTCAGATGTCAAATTAATAGTTTCCGCCTATTTTAACGAACGTATAATTGTACAGGTCAGTAAGGAAGATACCATTCTCACATCTTGGCCTTTTATTTTTTTATATCTTCTTTTCTCTTTAGCCCTTAGTCTTTTTGTCTGTATATTTTATGCTTATATCTTACAGCGGTTTGATTTCCTGTCATTTACCAATTATTTAAAAGTTTCAGCGATAATTGCAATTATATTTGCTTTGAAAATAGGGTTTATTCGATTTATCGCATTTGTTTTTGAAATACAGCGTTTGGTGAAAGAATATGTTACAATCTTATATTTAATTTACTTTAATTCATTGTTATTTTTACTGCCGATTGTACTTGTCGTAAGTCTTGTCCCACTCAGTTATCTGTCTTATATCTTTAGTTTCACTGTAATTGTAGGTATTTTATTGTTTTCATATCGCTTTTTACGGACAGCTCTGAACGTGGTATCTCAACAGCAGTTTTCAGTTTTTTATTTAATTTTGTATCTTTGCTGCCTAGAAATAGCACCTATTTTAATATTGGTACGACTACTAAGCTAATTAAATGATAATATGCAAACTTCCGACGTAGAAAGAGCAAAAAAGGTAAAAAGTATATTGGTAACCTTGCCAAAGCCTGAAAATGATAAGTCACCATATGCTGCATTAGCACTGAAGTATAATTTAAAACTTGATTTTAGAGGTTTCATCCACGTAGAGGGTGTTCCAGCTCGTGATGTTCGAAAAGATAAAGTAAATCTTGCTGATTTTACGGCTGTTATTTTTACAAGCAGAAATGCTGTAGATCATTTCTTTAGAGTCTGCGAAGAAATGCGATTTGAAGTATCCTCAGAATTGAAATATTTCTGTATTTCTGAGACGATAGCATTGTATCTTCAAAAGTATATTCAATATCGCAAGCGTAAAATTTTCTTTGGTAAACAAACGGCTAAAGATCTGGAAGATGTACTGAAGAAACATAAAGATGAAAACTTTTTATTCCCTTGTTCGGATGTTGCTAATGAAGAAACAAGTAATTGGTTAAAGATTAATGGTTATAAGTTTACACCTGCAGTTTTATTTAAAACAGTTGTGAGTGACTTATCTGATTTGAAAGATGTATTCTATGATATCATCGTTTTCTTTAGCCCTTCTAGTGTACAATCTCTTTATGAGAATTTTCCCGATTTTAAGCAAAACAAGACGAGAATTGCTGCATTTGGAGCAAGTACGCAACAAGCATTATTAGAACATGGATTAGTTTTAGATATTCCTGCACCGACACCCAAAGCCCCAAGTATGACAATGGCTGTCGAGGAGTATGTAAAGA
>Ga0308163_10005061_pt1 | contig 10189 bp, 11 predicted proteins | sample PhyTR1_FD_201037 | JGI IMG/M metagenome (GOLD analysis project Ga0308163, IMG submission 201037) | Phyllosphere microbial communities from UC Gill Tract Community Farm, Albany, California, United States - DLSLT.R1 | ecosystem: Host-associated > Plants > Phyllosphere > Unclassified | place: USA...
GTCGTGTTGATCTTCATCGGCGGCATTCTCTATTCGGCTGGCGTGATCTTCCATGTCTGGGAAAGGCTGCGCTTCCAGAACGCCATCTGGCACGGTTTTGTCGTGGCGGCCGCCGCCGTGCATTACTCCGCCGTTGTCACCGCTATCGGCTCGTAAACGGCCAAGACCTGGTCACGAAAATCATTTGCCGGGGCGGCAATCTGGGGTAGGAACGGCAATCGCTTTTCATCCGCAGGACTGTCATGACCGTACCCTTCCTGATCCGCGACGCCCATGAAGCGGACCTTCCCGCTATTGTCGACATCTACAATCACGCCGTCGAGCATACGACCGCCATCTGGAACGAGGTTCTGATCGATCTCGACAATCGCCGCGTCTGGTTGGAGCAGCGCCGCGCCCGTGGCTTTCCGGTGCTGGTCGCCGAGGTCGAAGGCAAGGTTGCCGGCTATGCCTCCTATGGCGACTGGCGCATTTTCGACGGCTATCGCCACACCGTCGAGCATTCCGTCTATGTCGACAAGGACCACCAGGGAAAAGGCATCGGCAAGGCGCTGATGCAGGCGCTGATCGCCCGCGCCACGACGGCCAAGGTGCATGTGATGATCGCCGCCATCGAGGCCGGCAACACCGCCTCTATTGCCCTCCACGAACGCCTCGGCTTTCGCCTCGTCGGCATCCACCGCGAAGTCGGCACCAAATTCGGCCGCTGGCTCGATCTTGCTGCGATGGAACTGTTGATCGAGGGGACGTGAGGCAGAGCACTCAGTGCATTCAAGGAATTAGGCAGTAGCCCAGATGCTTTGCAATCCGGCAGCTCGGTGGTAATGTTTACCACTACGATGGAGATGCCCTATGGCCAATGTTGAAAAGATCAGCGTCTCAATGACGCCACAGCAGGCGGACTTGGTGCGCGCGGCCGTCGATAGTGGCGCTTATGCCAGCGGCAGCGAAGTCATCCGGGAAGCAATGCGTGATTGGGCCGCCAAGTGGGAAATCCGCAAGGACGACATTGATCGCCTACGCAAGCTCTGGGATGAGGGCAAAGCCAGCGGTGAGCCTGTCGGCGTGGATTTCGACGAGCTTCGGAACGAAGCCCGCCAGCAACTGAACGCTGCCAAAACCAGTGGCCGCTGAATTAGTTTGGATGCCGCAAGCCCTGGCGGACGTCCGTGACATCTATGTTCAAATCGGTCTTGCGCAGCCTCGCGCTGCCGAACGCTTTTTCGACAGCTTCGAACGCAAAGCAAGGTTGCTGATCGATCAGCCGCGCATGGGCGTGCGCCGACCGGATATCCGGTCGAGCGTTCGCATAGTCGTCGAGACGCCCTTCCTGATGCTCTATGAAACGGTTCCGGATACGGATGACGGAGCAGTGGAGATCATCCGGATCGTGCGCGTGCTGGACGGCAGGCGCGATCTTCGGGCGTTTTCGTGACGTTTCATCCTCCACACTCTCAATCGATCCGCGTGCGCACCATCTCGCCCCTGATGGTGATCGATGGTTTGGCGCCCGGTGTGTTGGGCAATTGGCTGTCGATCAGCGAGGCGGTGGCTTCCACGAGATAGCTGATCGGGGTTGGCACCATGAAATGCAGGCTGGCATCCATCATCCGGCCTGTCAGCGCGATGGTTTCGGTGTGGGCAATGCTGCGGAACCAGGCTTGAACGCGCAGCGCGGCGCCGGCCACATCGAGCGTTTGGGCATGACCGTCGAGCGAAAAGTCGCCGGCATCGGCCTTGACGTCGACGGTTGAAAAATTGCCCTTGAGCGTGATGCGGGCAGCCTGCTGACGGATCAGCACGGCAGCCTCGGGTTTGAGATTGGCGGTTAGCCGCAGGCTGCAATCGGACCAATCGAGAAACCGCGACGGCGCCGACATCTCCACAACAAGCGTATCGTTGTCGACATGCATGCGGCCGCTTTGCCCGCAATCGCGCGTCGACCAGCCGGATTGCCAGAAGGCGCCCCAGCCGTCACGCTCGCCGGTCAGCTTTGCCGCCGGCGGTGATGCGGGATCGGCGGTGACTGTTATTTCGCTGGCGGCACCATCGACGCGCAGTTTCGAGACGTTGCCGAGATCCAGCACCTCGCCGATCTGGCGATCATGCCGCCAGAAGCCCCAGGCTTGACCGGAAAAGCCCTGGTCAGTGATGCGGTCGAGCACGGCAATGCCGATAAAGCAGCCGACAATGGCGAGAAGAATGGTTCGTTTTTTCATGGGCCTGTTTTTCATGGGTAAGCGCTCCTGTGTGGTTGGATGCCCCAAGCCTTGGGCCTGAGATGCTGCCACGGCGACCGCGAACGCGATCCGGGACGTCCGCGATCGCATTTGAGGCGGGTTGTGGCTGTTGTTGTGCTGGGTCTGCGGCTAAGCTTGCTTTCAATAAGGCTGCTTTTTTCGTCCAGCCGTTCTGCCTTGCCCGCCACCCATCAACCCGCTCCCAAGCTGTTTAACCGATGCTCTTCCTGCCGATTTCCTTCTTCGTTGCGCTGCTGCTGGCCACTCTTCTGGTGCGGATGATTCGCCAGGAGGAAGCGCCGGCCGTGCGGCCGTTTTTGCTATTGCTGGCGGTCATGGCGGTGCAGTCGGTGCTGGTGGGCTTGCGCTGGGGCTATGGGCTTCTGGCGGGCATGCCTGCCATGTCGATGCTGGCGGCGGTTATTCCACCCTTGAGCTTTTTGGCCTTCCGCAGCCTCACGGCCGCGCCGGAGCGCGAGAGCCCGATGCGGCGCAGGCTCATTCTTGCATTGCACGGCCTGCCGGCGCTGTTGGTTCTTGGGTTGAACATTGCCGGCAACGGACTGCTCGATGTGGTGCTGATCCTGACCTTTTTCGGTTATGGTCTGGCGCTGCTGTGGTTGGCGCGGCTGGGGCCTGATGCCCTGACGGCTTCGCGGCTCGACGGCGCGCTGCGTTCCTATCGCGCTTTGCAATGCATGGCGGCCTCGCTGCTCGCATCAGCGGCAAGTGACCTGTTCATCAGCTTCGATTTCGCCTTTGCCGATGGCCGGCACGTGCCAGCGGTGGTCTCGGGCTTCATGACCCTGGTGCTGCTGGCGCTGGGCTTTGCCGCGTCGCTTGCCGAAAGCGGCGCCTCGGCCGAAGAAGAGCCCGGCCCGGCGCCCGCAATGCCGGAACCAGCCGCGACACCGGCACGGTCCGCAAGCGATGACGATGCCCGCATTGCCGCGGCCCTGGATGCAATCATGACGGAAAAGCAGCTTTACAAGGACGGCGAGCTGAACCTCACCCGGCTTGCCCGTCGCCTTGGATTGCCGGCCCGCTCCGTCTCACAGGCGGTCAATCGGGTGCACGGCATTAGCGTCTCCCATTACGTCAACAATCTCAGGGTCGAAGAAGCCTGCCGACTGCTGCGCGACACCGATAAACCGGTAACATCAGTGGTCTTTGACGCGGGTTTCATGACCAAGTCGAATTTCAACCGCGAATTCCTGCGGGTGACGGGGCAGAACCCGAGCGCTTGGCGCCAGCGGGAGGGCGAGCTTTTGTCCGGAAAGAGTGCCTAAAGCATGTCGCGTTTAATTGCCCGCAATTCAACGATAACGTACATGCGACAAAGGAAGAGCTAAAGCGTGGCGCCGTGAATCCTACGCACGGCGGCACGCTTTAGCAGTTGCGTCCGGAGATGCGTCAAGAAAAAACCCGCCGAGTGGCGGGTAGATACTAGAAGCGTCGATGGGGAAGGCAGAGCCATCCCCATCAGGAGTTCCATGCGATCTGAAGGTCTACAGAATGAAGCTATCGGCAGTGAGCTGGAAGCCCTTGTTGATGTTGAAGGCAAAATCCACCTTCTTGTCGCCATTGATATCGGCGCTGACCGTCGTATAGGCCGAGCCATATTGCGCGTGCAGTTCGCCGGCATGGCCAGAGAAGGCTGCATTGGCGATCCAGTTGAAGGCCTGATCGGCGGCAGCCAAAATATTGGCGTCGATGGCCGAGACGTCGATCTTGTCGCCATCACTGACCGAAAAATCGTAGATCATGTCGAGCGCCTTGCCGGCACTGTCGGCGAGCGTTGAAAACACGAAGTGATCGGCGCCTGCGCCGCCATAGAGCTTGTCGGCTCCGGCACCGCCGTAAAGCGTATCGTTGCCGCCACCGCCCGAAAGCGTGTCATTGCCTGCGCCGCCGAAAAAGGTGTTGTCCTCGGCATTGCCGATCATCGTGTCGGCCTTTGCTGTGCCGATGAAGATCTCGACGCCGGTGAAGGTGTCGCCATGGGCGTCGCCGGTGCTGGCGTTCGGGTTTTCCAGGTTGAGAATGATGCCGATCTTGGAAGACTCGTAGCTGACGACATCGATGCCGCTGCCGCCGATATAGGTGTCGGCGCCGTCGCCGCCCAGCAGCAGGTCGTCGCCATCGCCGCCGTTCAGGATGTCGTTGCCATCCCCACCCGACAGGGTATCGCTGCCGGCATCGCCATAAAGCGTGTCATTGCCGGCCTCGCCGTACAGCATATCGTTGCCGTCGCCACCGTGCAGGATGTCGTTGCCGAGCCCGCCATAGATCTTGTCATTGCCGGCGCCGCCCCAGAGCTCGTTGTTGGCCTGGTTGCCGGTGATGATGTCATGGCCGGAGCCGCCAATGGCGTTTTCGATCAGCGACGCGGGATTGTTGTTAAACATGAGGGCATTGGCGAGATTGCCGCGTGCCAGATTGGTGGCGCGGCTGCCGCCGTCGAGATCGGCCAGCTGTTCCTGCGAGAAGGTTGACCACTCGCCGGGCCTCAGATCGATCTTCATGTCGGTCGTGTAATTGGAAAGGTCATAGGTATCGGTGCCATGACCGTCCCAGACCGTGCGGAAAATCCGGTTTCCGCCCGGTGTGCCCGTGCCGATGCCGTTGACGAACATCTCGCCCGTCGTCGGCGAAAACGTATAGACCGTGTCGCCGGAAAAGACCTGGCCGCTCGAGGCATAATTGGCGCCGTACATATACTGCAGGGCGGCGATGTCATACATCATGTAAGACTGGGCATTGCCCCAGGTCTCGTTCTCGCTGCCGTCAGTGGTGGAATCGCCGATATAGTCGCGATAGGTCATGACCGTGAATTCGTTGGAATCGCGGTCGGCGCGCAGCGGCGTAAAGCCCTTGTGCTTCTCATGACCGTGAGCAAGACCCAGCGAATGGCCGATCTCGTGATAGAAGCCCTCGTTATAGGCGTAATTCCCCATCACAGGGTAATTGTAGGTGCCGTCATTGCGGAACCAGACATCGCCGCCGCTCTCGGCCGCACTTGGGTAATAGGCATGTGCGGTGGAGGTCGCGTAGGTCATTCCCAGCTTCAGGGTTGCCGATGCCGTGTCCGAACCGCTCTTTTCGGTGAAAGTCAGGTTGGTGAAGGACGATACTTCCTTGAGCACTGTGCGGGTGGCAGCCTGCTGCAAAGAGTTCAGCGAGCCGAAGCCGCGGTTGGGCTCATTCGTGCTGCTGTAATTGTAGCCGTAATCGGCTGAAGACCGCGCAAAGCCGAAGGAAATCGAAGAATCCGTCCACTTGGCGCCGCTCAGCAGCGTATCCCAGACCTGCTTTGAAGAAGTAACAGTCGCAACGCCCATTTTGCCCCCGAGCCTTGTAATCTCATAGACTTGCTAAAAATCCGCCGCGACAAACGTCACTTTCCACCAGATTTCATCAACACCAAGCTAATAAACTCAATTACTTATCGTGTAGTGAAAGCACGCGGTTAACGTATTGTATAGCGTGTTGTCAAATCGGCCGGAACCGCCTCGGTTCAGGACATTTCCCGGGGCAGATCGGCAGATTTGGACACGGAAGGTGGGGATGTTCGGCTCCGGGTTTCGGGCAAAGACAAGCATGTGCTTTGCGCAAATGCGGATAAGGCAGGCAGCGTGACCAGTTACAGCGTCCTGAGTGCGTTTTATAAAACGCTGGGCGCTGTAGGGTTGGCGTCAGATCTATCCGCCAAGCATAAAAAAACTCCGCAGGCCCTGGGGCAGCGGAGTTTGGCGTTTACTTGCCGTCTTGCGGCAGGAACATGGATTACTTGGCGCGGCGACGACGCTGGCCGAGACCCATTTCCTTTGCGAGCCGCGAGCGGGCTTCGGCATAGGCGGGAGCGACCATCGGGTAATCGACCGGCAGGTCCCACTTTTCGCGGTATTCTTCCGGAGCCAGGCTGTGATGGGTCATCAGGTGCCGCTTCAGCGACTTGAAGGAGCCGCCACATTCCAGGCAGATGATCTGATCGCCCTGGATGGACTTGCGAACGGCAACAGCCGGCTTCTGCTTTTCGACTACGGACACGACAGGTGCCGGCGACGAGGTATTCGAGAGCGCGGAATGCACATCCGAAATCAGATGGCTGATGTCCCCGATTGGTACAACATGGTTGCTGACATATGCAGCCACGATATCAGCGGTCAATTCTACGAGAAGATCGTTTCCGGACGACCCGAATGCGGTTTCACTCATGTTTTTCTCCTGTCATCTACCTGCCGAACGGCGCTTTTGCCACCTGCCGCCGACATTGAATTCAAACCAGTTAGACTGGTCCGTGTTGATACCCCCGCATCAATTGCGCCGCTGTCCAAGCAAAGACTGCGGCGTTACATCAGAGAGCTACGCTTATTGATCAGGGAGTAGTCTCCAAATCCTGTATCCGGTCCCAGATCCACGACGGAGGGTCGCGTCGACTGAAGACATGCTACTGTTCAATTACATTCTAATTGCGCGCCATTCGGCGACGCAAATAATCCGTTTAATGAATTATCAACATCGACAAAAATGTCCAGTTCCTATTTATCCCAATTCTTGTCGGTCAAAAAGTGAAGATCCGCTTGAATATGAGTGAGGTTCTGTTCTTGCGATACTTTTGGAACTCTCGCATTCATAATTTGTTAACTAAACCCTTCTTCTCCGCATCTGCTCCGTTGCTCATTTCATCAAGAACGCTCGCTTGCGCCAACGGGTAGCCGACATGTCTTGCAGCCCTTGCGAGCAGGTGAGCAGACACAGGTGCGGTGAGTACAAAGAAGAAGAATCCGCACGCTGAACGGGCAAATACGGACAAACTGCCGGAGTCTATGCCAATTGCCAGTAATAATAGGCCAGATCCCACTGTGCCGGCTTTTGAGGCCGCGTGCATACGTGTCAGCAGGTCGGGCAGACGGTTCAGACCGACCGCGGCGATGACGGCAAAGAACGAACCGCTCAGAATTAGTACAGACGTTAAAATCGCGGCAGCCAATTCCATTAGTCTGTCTCCTTTTGAGACACATCATTCTTTCCAAAAAATCTTTTCTGCCGGCGCTGACTGCGTCTTTTTTCCACAGCTAATTGTTCGGCCGCCGCCCGAATAGCCGGCTCGGTTTCCGGCGTCTCGCCAATCACCCCGCGCACCAGGATGAATCGCGCAAAAGCGACCGTGGTCAGGAAGCCGACAAGGCCAAGCGAGATGGCGATATCGATGTACAGCATGGTGCCGGAGCGAATCGCGAAGATGGCGATGAAGCCGATGACGATGCCGACCAGCATGTCGAGCGCGACGACGCGGTCGGGCAGGGTTGGTCCACGCATCACCCGGTAGACGGTGAGCAGGAAGGCGAGCGCCAGCAGCAGCAGGCCGATATTGCAGGCCTGGTGGACAATCATTTCAGCGGCCGAATCGGCGAGCGGTTCCGAGGTTGTCGCCATCATCGAAAGGCCTCCTTGATCTTGCGCTCGAAGCCGTCGGCAATGTCGCGCCTGATGGCGTCAGGATCGCGGCAGTCGAGTGCGTGCACATAGAGATGCTTGCGGTCGTCGGAGACATCCACCGACAGCGTGCCCGGCGTCAGCGTGATCAGGTTGGCGAGCAGCGTGATCTGCGCTTCTCGCTCGAGCGTCAGCGGAAAGGCGAGAATGCCCGGCTTGATGTCGAGACCCGGAGACAGCACGATGGCCGTCACGCGCCAGGCGGATTTGGCCAGTTCGACGAAGAACAGCGCAATCAGGGAAAGGAGCGCGAGCGGCCTGACCCGCAACTGCTCTGCCGCACGGCCGATCTGCTCACGCAGCAAACCGGCGACTGCCAGCGACAGCACGAGGCCGAAGCCGATATTGAGAGGTGTGACGCTGCCGGTGATGGCGAGCCAAACGGCCGTGAGCGGCAAGGCGACGATCAGCATCCTCATGGGGCTGGCTCCTGCGATGGGTCCGCAGCGGCGGGCCGGTCGGCTTCGCTGATCGGGCCGGGCGGCTCATTCGGAAAAACGGAGTGGATATAGGGTCGCGGATCGATCAGTCCCACGGCGGCATCCTGGGTGAGTGAAACCAGCCGTTCCGGAAACAGACCGAGTGTGACGATGATTGCCGCCAGACCCAGGATCGGAGCAAAGATCGATGCGGTTATTGGCGCTGTCACCGGCGCGGGCGCCGGTCCCGTCTGTTCCGCTGTGGTCTCGGGCGCGCTGCGCCAGAAGGCAAGCAGGAAAACCCGCGCAAGGGCGATGGTGATCAGGAAACCTGACATCAGGATGGCGGCTGCCAGCCACCAGGCGCCGATGTCGAGCGCGGCTTTCAGCAGCATGACCTTTGGCCAGAAGCCGGAAAAGGGCGGCAAGCCGCTGGCGGCAAAGAACAGCGCCAACGTGACGAAGGCAAAGCCCGGCGCCTTGGCGTAGATCCCGCCCATGGCGTCCAGCCGGTAGCTGCCGGCAATCCGCCCGGCAAGTCCGGTGGCGAGATAGAGGGCAGCCATGCTCAGCATCGATTGCAGCGCGTAAAACAGCCCGGCGCTGACGCCCTGCACCGCGCCGATGGCGATGCCGGCCAGCATATAGCCGATGCCGGCAATGACGATAAAGCCCATCAACCGGCGCAGGTCCGATTGGCCGATCGCGCCGATGGCGCCGAGAACCATGGTCAGGGCGGCGATGATGGCCAGCGGAAAGCTCAGCACCTCCCGCTCGACCGGCAGCAGCATCACCAGCACCCGGATCAGGCTATAGATGCCGACCTTGGTGAGCAGTGCCGCAAATAGCGCTCCGACCACGATGCGCGGCGTGTGATAGGCGGCCGGCAGCCAGAAATTCAGTGGAAACGCAGCGGCCTTCATCAGGAAGGCCAGCGAAAACAGCGTTGCCAGCGTGATCAGCGGCATGGTTTCGCCCAGACTGTCGGCCTTGCGGGCGATATCGGCCATGTTGAGCGTGCCGAAGCCTGCATAGAGAAAGCCGATGGTGATCAGGAACAGGGTAGTGGCGATCAGGTTGAGCACTGCATATTTCAGCGCTCCGTCGATCTGCTCGCGCTCCGAGCCAAGGATCAGCAGCCCGAAGGAGGAGATCAGCAGAACTTCGAACCAGACATAGAGATTGAAGATGTCGCCGGTCAGGAAGGCGCCTGACACCCCGGCCATCAGCGTCATCAGCATCGGATAGAAGCCATAGCGCCGGCCTGACGTGTTGATGTCGGCAAGTCCGTAGATGCCGCAGGCAAGCGCGACCACCGCTGCGGTCAGCGCCATCAAAGCCCCTGTCAGGTCGACGCTGAAGGCGATGCCGAACGGCGCCACCCAACGGCCCATCATGACCGTCAGCGGCCCATGCGCGGCAACCTCGGCAACCAGCGCCAGATCGATGAGCACCAGCAGGAAGAGGGCGCCGATGGCAACGAACGGCTGCAGCCGAATGCGCTCGCGCAGGATCAACAGCAGCGCGCCGGTGCCAAGGCACAGCGCCACCGGCAGGATCGGCAGCCATTGCGCCAGCGTTACCGGCGTCTGCACATAGGCCGCCTGCAATGCGGTGGCGAGAGCCTCTGGATCGGTCGGGGAAGTGGCCATCGGTGATTTTAGGTCTTTCTTATCAGTAATCGAGAGGCGGCAGCGGCGGATGTTTCGGCTCGGCCAGCCGCATCTCGTCGGTATCGTCGGTGTCGAGGTCCTGATAGGCGCGGTAGGACAGCACCAGCAGGAAGGCGAAGAAGGAGAAGGAAATCACGATGGCCGTCAGGATCAGCGCCTGCGGCAGCGGATTGGCGGCGGCCATGCTGAGGGTCTGCTCGCCGTTCATCATGATCGGCGGCACTTCGCGCGTCAGCCGTCCCGCCGTAAACAGGCCGAGATTGACGGCATTGCCGAGCAGGACCATGCCGAGCAGCACCCGCACGATATGGCGCGACATGATCAGGTAGAAGGCGGTGGCGGCAAACAGGCCGACCAG
>Ga0308163_10005062_pt1 | contig 10188 bp, 7 predicted proteins | sample PhyTR1_FD_201037 | JGI IMG/M metagenome (GOLD analysis project Ga0308163, IMG submission 201037) | Phyllosphere microbial communities from UC Gill Tract Community Farm, Albany, California, United States - DLSLT.R1 | ecosystem: Host-associated > Plants > Phyllosphere > Unclassified | place: USA...
GTAGTGGTTTTTACGCAGCGATTCGTTCTGCGTAGCCACACCGGTGGCGCAGTTGTTGAGGTGGCAGATACGCAGGTATTTGCAACCCAACGCGATCATTGGTGCGGTGCCAAAGCCGAAGCTTTCAGCGCCTAAAATGGCCGCCTTAATGACGTCAAGGCCGGTTTTGAGGCCACCGTCGGTCTGCACTCGCACTTTGCCGCGCAAATCGTTGCCGCGCAGGGTCTGATGGGTTTCTGCCAAGCCCAATTCCCACGGAGCGCCCGCGTATTTGATCGAGGTCAGCGGTGATGCGCCGGTGCCGCCGTCATAACCCGAAATGGTGATCAAGTCGGCATACGCTTTGGCCACGCCAGCGGCGATGGTGCCTACGCCCGCTTCTGCAACCAGCTTCACGGAAACCAGCGCGCTAGGGTTGACCTGCTTGAGGTCAAAGATCAGCTGCGACAAGTCTTCAATGGAGTAGATGTCGTGGTGCGGCGGTGGCGAGATCAGGGTCACGCCAGGCACGGCATAACGCAGTTTGGCGATTAGACCGTTGACCTTGCCGCCAGGCAGTTGCCCGCCCTCACCCGGCTTGGCGCCTTGGGCGACCTTGATTTGCAGTACTTCAGCGTTCACCAGGTATTCCGGAGTAACCCCGAAACGGCCAGTGGCCACTTGTTTGATTTTCGAACTTTTGATGGTGCCGTAACGTGCCGGGTCTTCACCGCCTTCACCGGAGTTGGAGCGCGCGCCCAAGCGGTTCATGGCCTCAGCCAGTGCTTCATGCGCTTCTGGTGACAAGGCACCGAGCGAGATACCGGCCGAGTCGAAACGCTTGAGGATCGAGTCCAGCGGTTCGATTTCGTCGATCGACAAAGGCGTGTCGAGGGTTTTGACCTGGAACAAGTCGCGGATCATCGACACCGGACGCTTATCGACCAGCGCGGTGTATTCCTTGAACTTGCTGTAGTCGCCCTGTTGCACAGCCGCTTGCAGGGTGGCAACCACGTCCGGGTTATAGGCGTGGTATTCGCCACCGTGCACGTACTTGAGCAGACCGCCTTGCTGGATGGCTTTACGCGGGCTCCAGGCTTCGGCAGCCAACAGCTTTTGCTCGGCTTCTAGGTCGACGAAACGCGCACCTTTAATACGGCTTGGCACGCCACGGAAGCTCAGGTTGCAGACTTCTTCAGACAAGCCGATGGCTTCAAACAGTTGCGCACCGCGATAGGAGGCAATGGTCGAGATACCCATTTTCGAGAGGATCTTGAGCAAGCCTTTGGTGATGCCTTTACGGTAGTTTTTGAACACTTCATACAGGTCGCCCAGCACTTCGCCGGTGCGGATCAAATCGCCCAGTACTTCGTACGCCAAGAACGGGTACACCGCCGAGGCGCCAAAACCGATCAACACCGCAAAGTGATGCGGGTCACGAGCTGTGGCGGTTTCGACCAAAATGTTGCTGTCGCAGCGCAAGCCTTTTTCGGTCAGGCGGTGGTGAACTGCGCCCACTGCCAACGCGGCGTGAACCGGCAACTTGCCCGGCGCGATGTGACGGTCAGTCAGGACGATCTGAGTACGGCCCCCACGAGCGGCCTCTTCGGCTTGATCGGCAATGTTACGCACCGCGGCTTCAAGCCCCAGCGCCTGATCATAGTTGAGGTCGATGATCTGACGCTCAAAGCCGGGCAAATCGAGGTTCATCAATGAGCGCCATTTAGCAGGCGAGATCACTGGCGAACTGAGGATGACGCGCGAGGCGTGCTCCGGCGACTCTTGGAAGATGTTGCGCTCGGCACCGAGGCAGATTTCCAGAGACATGACGATGGCTTCACGCAGCGGGTCGATCGGCGGGTTAGTGACCTGCGCGAACTGCTGGCGGAAGTAGTCGTACGGCGTGCGAACACGCTGGGACAGCACGGCCATTGGCGTGTCGTCGCCCATGGAACCCACGGCTTCGTAACCTTGTTCACCCAGCGGGCGCAGCACTTGGTCGCGCTCTTCGAACGTGACCTGATACATCTTCATGTATTGCTTGAGCTGATCGACGTCGTAAAACGCAGAGCCGTGGTCGTTGTCTTCGATGGTGGCTTGAATGCGCAGCGCATTCTTACGCAGCCACTGCTTGTACGGGTGGCGCGACTTCAAGCGGTTGTCGATGGAGTCGGTATCCAGTACCTGGCCGGTTTCGGTGTCAACTGCCAGGATTTGCCCAGGGCCAACGCGACCTTTGGCAATAACGTCTTCAGGCTTGTAGTTCCAAACGCCGATTTCCGAGGCGATGGTGATGTAGCCATTGGCGGTAGTGACCCAGCGCGCCGGGCGCAGGCCATTACGGTCGAGCAGACAGACCGCGTAACGACCGTCGGTCATCACCACGCCCGCTGGGCCGTCCCACGGTTCCATGTGCATGGAGTTGTACTCATAGAACGCCCGCAGGTCGGGGTCCATGGTTTCAACGTTCTGCCACGCCGGTGGAATCAACATGCGCACGCCACGGAACAGGTCAATGCCGCCGGTGACCATCAATTCCAGCATGTTGTCCATGCTGGAGGAGTCAGAACCCACGCGGTTAACCAGCGGGCCGAGCTCTTCCAGATCGCCGATCAGGTCATTGGCAAACTTAGTGCGACGCGCCTGCGCCCAGTTACGGTTGCCGGTAATGGTGTTGATCTCGCCGTTGTGGGCGAGAAAGCGGAACGGCTGGGCCAGCGGCCATTTCGGCAGGGTATTGGTGGAGAAGCGCTGGTGGAACACGCAGATTGCGGTTTGCAGGCGCTCGTCACTGAGGTCTGGATAGAAGGCGGTTAAGTCCGCCGGCATCATCAGACCTTTGTAAATAATGGTTTTGTGCGAAAAGCTGCAGATGTAGTGATCGGTGTCAGCGGCGTTAGCCACCGACGAACGACGACGGGCGCTGAACAGTTTGATCGCCATGTCCTGATCGCTCAGGCCATCGCCAGCGATGAACACTTGCTCGATTTGCGGCAAACGCTCGAGCGCCAGACGACCCAGTACGCTGGTATCAATCGGAACTTTACGCCAGCCAACCACTTGCAAGCCCGCCGCGAGAATTTCGCGGTTCATGTGGGTGCGGGCCGCTTCAGCCTTGATCGGGTCTTGGTTAAAAAACACCATGCCGACCGCGTATTGCTTAGGCAAATCGGTGCCGAACTGCTCTTGGGCGACTGCGCGCAAGAATTGATCAGGCTTTTGAATCAGCAGACCACAACCGTCACCGGTCTTGCCGTCTGCGTTAATCCCACCGCGGTGGGTCATGCAGGTCAGGGCCTCAATGGCGGTTTGCAATAGGGTATGACTGGGCTCGCCCTGCATATGGGCTATCAGGCCGAAACCACAGTTATCCTTGAATTCATCGGGGTGGTACAGACCTGCTTTCATAGACACTTTCTCACCAGGCTGCCCCAAAAAGGGGCAAATTTCTTTTTAATTCAACCACATGCATCCCGCGCTGAACGTACGCCAGCTTGGCAGGAGCGAAAGGGTGGCCATTTTACACACCGTCGCAAAAGCTCACAAATTTTGCGGCGATTTACCGTAAATTTATGTCGCATTAGTGAAGGTTTAAAGCGATTGCCCGTGCTAGTCAAAACATTTTTGATGTTGACCGCCACACGGCGCAGACACCAAAAAGCATACGGCTTGAAAAACCGCATGCTCTGATGAATATATTGATGGGTTAGAACGGCGACCTGGGTAAGGTCGCCGGATCATCAGCGAGCTGCTGCCACTTCTTGTTGGACGCTGGCGACAGTGCGAGGCCAAGGTTTACCAGCCTGCGTCTTCGCTGGCAAGTTCTTGATTGCCGCAGTGGCGGCAGCATGGCTTGGGAAATTGCCGTAAGTCACGACATACAGCGGCTTGCCGTTCAATGTTTTCTTGAAATAACGAGCTTCGCCGCCCAGCTCTTTTGCGACATTTTGCGCCGAGGCTTCGGAACTGGTGCCGACGATCTGCACCACATAGTTGCTGCCCGGTTGGCTGGCGTACCAGCCACTGCCAGGCGCTGCCTTGGCCACGGTGACCGGTTTTTCGGCCGGTTTAACGGCAGGCTTAGGCGCAGGTGCTGGGGCGGGCTTGGGAGCCTGCACGGGCGCTGGTTTGGCCGTAGCAACGCTTGGCGCCGGTGTTGGACGCTGCGCAGGCGCTGAGCCAGACGACGCACCCTCTGGCGGCGCAGTGGTGGTCACGGTGGGCGGGTTAGCCACACCGCCATCGACCGCAGGCGCACCGCCATCGTCGCCTTCAGTAATGCCACCTGCTTCTTCAGCCAGCGGCCCACGCATTACCGGTTGCGATTGACCGACCAACGGCAATGGCATCGGCTGTGAAGAACCAGCGAAGTCTATCGAAGGGTTACCACCGCCCTTTGGCGCGGCCTGCCCCAATGGCAATTGCCCTTGATCGCCGTTCGGCGCGGTTGGCGCTTTATCTCGACCCGGAATCAAAACAGCTGCGGCAACCGCCACAATCACCACGGCACCAATGGCCAATACGTGTTTCTTCGGCATTTTGAACCCCATACTTGGACGCTTGACCGCAGAACGGCTCGCAATCATGGCTTCGATCATTGCATCGCGGGCGACCTGGTTAATGATGCCAGGCCAACCTCCGGAGCTCTCATGTATATCTGAGATCTGCTGCGCGCTAAAGAGTTCGATCCCGCGCCCCGCACCTTCAAGACGCTGAGCCAGATACTCGCGGGTTTCTTCTTCGGTATACGGCTGCAATTCAATGACGTGGAAACGCTCTTCATCACCGCTAAGCTCTTCAAGCCCAGCAATCATCGACGGCTCGCCGAACAGAAACACGTGCGGGCGACCTTCGGGGCTACCCGCGGCCAGCGCCAGCAAAGCTTCCTGAGCAGAGTCGTCGAGCTGCTCGGCATCATCGACCAACAAGTAGACTTCTTGCCCGGTGAGCGCCAATTGAACGACTTGAGTCAGAATCGCATCCACTTCAGGGCGAGCAACGTTCAGTGTTTGCGCCACTTGGCGCAAGATACCCGCGGCATCGCCAGCACCCCGTGCGGATACCACCACACTCTGTACCGACTGCTTGTTGGTGCTGGCAACCAGCGCCTGACGCAGCAAGGTCTTGCCGCTGCCTTCTGGGCCGGTAACGACCAATAGCAACTGGCTATAACGGGCTAGGTGGTGCAACTGCCCCAGCACGGGTTTGCGCTGTGCAGGGAAAAACTTGAAACCCGGCACTCGAGGGGCGAACGGGTCATGAGTGAGCTGGAAGTGACCGAGGAACGCCTCGTCAGCATGCAAACTAGTCATCGGGATCTTATTAACCTTTAAGCTGAGCCAGCGCGCGGTAATCCGCGCCCAGCGTGGCTTGTAGAACCTCTTGTGGATAATCGTCAGTCACTGTGGCTTCTCCGATGCGACGCAACAGCACCAGACGCATACGACCGTCGATCACTTTTTTATCTACTGCCATGTGCTGCATAAAATCGGCGGCACTCATTTCGACAGGCGGCACCACGGGTAAACCCGCGCGTATGAACAACTGAATCGCGCGATCGCGCTCGGCTTCGCTGATCCAGCCCAAGCGCGCGGACATTTCCAGCGCCATCACCGTCCCCGTGGCCACCGCTTCGCCGTGCAACCACACGCCGTAGCCCATATGGGTTTCAATTGCATGCCCAAAGGTATGCCCCAAGTTGAGCGTGGCGCGCACGCCAGACTCGCGCTCGTCAGCACCTACCACATCGGCTTTGGCCGCACATGAACGGTGAATCGCCGCGGTCAAAGCGGCTTGATCGAGACCACGCAGTGCGTCCATGTTGTCTTCAAGCCAGGTCAAGAACGGTTCATCACAGATCAGGCCGTACTTGATGACTTCCGCCAAGCCTGCCGACAGTTCACGCGCAGGCAAGGTATTGAGGGTTTGGGTATCAATCAGTACCAGATTGGGCTGATAGAACGCACCCACCATGTTTTTGCCCAGCGGATGGTTGATTCCGGTTTTGCCACCCACCGATGAATCCACTTGAGACAGCAAGGTCGTCGGCACTTGAATAAAATCAACGCCGCGCTGGTAACACGCCGCCGCAAAGCCGGCCATGTCCCCCACCACGCCGCCGCCCAAGGCAACCACCGTGGTACGTCGGTCATGACGGGCTGTCAGCAGGCCATCAAAGATCAGTTGCAGGGTTTCCCAGTTTTTGTGCGACTCACCGTCCGGGAGGATGATCGGCACCACGGAAAACTGCGCGAGGCTGCGGGTTAGGCGCTCGAGATAGAGTGGCGCGACGGTTTCATTGGTCACAATCGCCACTTGGCGACCAGCAATGTGCGGGGCCAGCAACTCGGGCTGATCCAACAAACCTTCGCCAATATGAATTGGGTAGCTACGCTCGCCTAGATCAACCTTCAGTGTCTGCATGAAACCCCGTGCTTTGTTTGGCAGTTATCAAGTGATGGCATGCCACTGAACGGGCATGCTCGGCGCCGAGGATAGCGCATTTTGTTGCGCACTTTAACGAGGGGGCAGTTGCGCCAGTCGCTCAAGAATGTCCAGAACGACCATTCGCGGCGGCCGCTCATCGGTTTCTACCACGAGGTCGGCGATTTCCCGATAGAGCGGATCTCGCATAGCCAGCAAATCGCGCAGGGTTTTTTCGGGGTTGGCAGTACGCAGCAAAGGCCGATTGCGATCGCGTGCGGTACGGGCAACTTGCTGCTCCACGGAGGCATGCAAATACACCACGCGACCACCGGCATACAGTGACTTGCGGTTCTCGGGTCGCATCACCGCGCCCCCGCCCGTCGCCAACACCACGCCATCGGCTTCGCAGAGCTCGGCAATCATGGCCGATTCGCGATCACGAAAGCCGGGCTCACCTTCTTTATCGAAGATCCACGGGATATTGGCACCAGTGCGCACTTCAATTTCCTTATCGGAATCTTTGAACGGCAGGTGCAGCTCTTTGGCCAGCAAACGTCCGATGGTGCTTTTACCAGCCCCCATGGGCCCAACAAGAATCAAATTTCGCACAGAATCAATGACTCACAGCAATCGCCTGGTTGCCCATAATACGCGGAGTAAGGAACACCAGCAGTTCGGATTTTTTTTCCAGAACGATGTCTTTACGGAAAAGTCGGCCAACATACGGCAGATCGCCAAAAAATGGCACTTTATCTACCACTTTGCTTTGAGTATTTGAGAAAACACCCCCGATGACGATGGTTTCGCCGTCTTTGACCAGCACCTTGGCCTTAACTTCGTTCTTTTTTATCGGCGGCACATTGTTAACCATATTCATGTAGTCCGGCTCATCTTTGGTCACCACCACTTCCATGACCACGCTGTTGTCCGGGGTGATTTGCGGTGTCACCTCCAGCGACAGTGACGCTTCTTTAAACGATACAGAGGTGGCACCACTCGAGCTGGATTCCTGATAGGGAATCTCGGTGCCTTTGAGGATTTTGGCGGTTTCTTTATCAGAAGTGACTACTTTGGGCTGAGAGATAATTTCGCCATTACCGGTTTTCTCCATGGCGCTCAACTCAAGGTCTAACAAAACATTGTTAGTGATAAAGGCGATACCCAGACCTGAGCTATTACCCCTCACGCCCAAGTCGACAAAGGGCGCGCTCACGTCACTCGGTTCAGCGCCCGCCTCTACTGGAGGCGCAATCCCACCCGCGCTCCATTTACCGCCTTTGTTCAGTGAACCGCCCCAGCGCACCCCTAAATTGCGCTCGAAATCTACTCCGGCTTCCACAACACGAGCTTCAATCATCACCTGACGAACAGGCACATCCAATTGCGTCACAATGCGCCGCAACTCTGCCAATTGCTCGCTCGATTGAAGCGCGATGATGGTGTTAGTGCGCTCATCCACGGTGATAGAGCCTCGCGCGACCGTGCTGGTTTGGCCGTCGGTCACTGACTGAAATAACTTGGCTATATCAGTGGCCTTCGCGTGGTTGACCTGCACCAGCTCGCGACGCAAAGGGGCCAACTCAGCCAGTTGATTACGCGCTTGCAGCTCGTAGCGCTCACGCGCCGCTATTTCTTCGATGGGAGCAATTAGCAGTACATTGCCTTCAAGGAGCTTGGCGAGATCGTTGCTTTTAAGCACCAGATCCAGCGCCTGATCCCACGGTACATCCTGCAAGTTGAGGGTAATACTGCCTTCGACCGCATCGCTGACCACTACATTGAACTGGGTGAATTCAGCCAATAGCTGCAACACCGTGCGCACTTCAATGGCCTGAAAGTTAAGTGAGACTTTCTCCCCGACATACTCAGGGTTCGGTGCCGTAGTGAGGGAGGATTGAAGGGCAGTGTCACTCCCCCGTGTGACCGACAAGGGGTCTTGGTTCTGGACGAGCGCCAGTATTGACGGCGAATTCAGCGCACTCCATAGCGCCAGTCCGCAGACCGGGAAAATCCTTTTCATGGTGTTTATCCGTTAAGACTGCTGTTTTAAAGAGAGGCTCAGGGACCTTTCCAGCCAACCACCCTGACCATCTGAAATCACTTCAAACACTTCAACGTGTGCGGTATTGATTGAGACGATCTGCCCGTTTTGGCGCCCTAGGTAGTCGCCGACGTTCAAGCGGTGGACTTTTCCGTTGGCGCGCAATAAGGCGCTTGTCCCCAGCTCATTAGAGAACGTACCGACCATCTCGAATTGCTCAAGCTCCAGCCCCTCCAAATACTGACGGGGCCGGTCATTATCCAGCTCGTCAGCCTCCAGCAGACTGACCTGCCAACTCCCAGCCCCATCCTCAAGCTGCGCCTGAAAAGGGCTGCGTAAGGCGGCCGCCTCATAGGTCACCGTACGGGGAGGTTCAACACGGGGGATCGGCGTCATAGCAGCCAATGGACGAGTAGGTATTACGTTTAAAGACGCGTGTAACTGCGCAGTTTTTTGCGCGCTATCGCAGCCCATCAGGCTGGCCAGCAAGCCAACACTGAAAAACCGAAAGCCAACACTCATGGGATCTATCCTTGATCGTAGGTGCGGTAGGTCTTGGCCAGCAGCGTCATGCGTAACTGGCCGTCATTTGTCTCGTTGAGTGGCGCAAGCGTGAAATCATGCAGGGTGACAATACGCGGCAGGCTTGCCATTTGGCTGACAAAACGCCCCAGGTCGTGATAGCCGCCAATAAGCACCAGCTTTAAAGGCAATTCGGCGTAGAAAGGCTGCAGGACTTCAGGCGACCACTGAATGTGCTCAATCCGCAGCCCGCTGATCTGGCCGATACGCGACACTTCCTCTAGCAGGCCAGGGACTTCGGCCTGGCTGGGCAATTGCTTTAATACCCCACTAAAGACTGTTTCCAGCTCACGCATGTGCGCTAGGTAAGCTTCCAGGCTCGAGGTCTGAGCTACTTTGGAAGCCCATTCGGTTTTGAGCGTCACTTCGGCTTCACGCTGCTGTGCAAGCTGATTGACCGGGGATCGCAGCAGTAGCCAATAGCCCATCACCAACACGCTACTCACCAGTACCAGCGCAACCGCGGCTTTTAGCCTTAGCGACCAACTGCCGATACGATCAACGTCCAAATCCCGCACATCGAAAGGGTTAAGGCGCCCCAACCATTGAGCCACCATCAGAATTGAGCGCCAGCGTGGGCATGTCGGGTTTGGCGCACAGTCATTTGAAACAGCCGCTGCGGCCCTTCGGCTGGGCTAGGCCCGGCCTGTACATCAATGAGTACGGGTGCTTCCAGCCAGTGCGAAGCATCCAAATTGCGCATCAGCTCAGCAACAAGGCTGTTGGACTGGGCCACACCCGTGATCACAAGGGTCTGGTCAGTCATTTTCACATCGGTAAAAAACACGCCTTTAGGCATGCTTCGCGCCAACTGCTCCAAAATAATCCCGCTGTCAGACCGGTTACCCTGAAGCGTTTCAATCGTCTGCATGCGCTCAAGCAATTGTTCGCGGCGCACTTTCAACTGGTCGATCTGCTCAGCACGCCCGTCCAGTTGCACCATCGCGCTTCTAATTAAGTCATTACGCGCCAATTGCCGCTCAACGGCCTTGTCAATAAAGTGGTCGATCACAAATAACCCGCCTACCGCCACCGCTGACAGCGCGATCAGTACGACCACAAAACGCTTACGTCGTTTTTCTCGCAACAATGTGCGCCACGGCAATAAGTTGATTCTCGCCATTAATCAAACCCCCTCAAGGCCAGACCGCAGGCAGTCA
>Ga0308163_10005066_pt1 | contig 10184 bp, 10 predicted proteins | sample PhyTR1_FD_201037 | JGI IMG/M metagenome (GOLD analysis project Ga0308163, IMG submission 201037) | Phyllosphere microbial communities from UC Gill Tract Community Farm, Albany, California, United States - DLSLT.R1 | ecosystem: Host-associated > Plants > Phyllosphere > Unclassified | place: USA...
GGCACACAAATCTAAATTGTGGGGCCTGCCAGCTGACCAATCTCTAACTGAATACACCCAGTCCCCCTGTAGGAGCTGCCGAAGGCTGCGATCTTTTGATCTTGCTTTTGAGTTGTGAAAGCCAAAGTCAAAAGATCGCAGCCTTCGGCAGCTCCTACAGTGAGTGTGGTTGTGTTTAAAAATGTGTGGAATAACCAGAACCTTCCCACAAGGTTTTCAGGTTGTCCGTCGGACATGCGCTCTCTAGTCTTGGGTCGTCGCCGAAAACTCGGCGATCGGGTGTGAGAACCCTGAAAAATTAGTGATTCAGTCCATCAGTCCGCATAATTGCCGGCGGCTATCCGCTGCCTGCAAATACGTTATGGCGGCTATGTGCGGGCAGACTTCGGTCTGGCCGGTTTCCTATTTTTCCGGTTTCTCACCCCGCACATAGCTGCCACCCACTTCGCCGCGTGAGAAACGGCAAGGGATGGCTCCCATTTGCAAAATAGGGTTTTCAATGACTAAGCCAGTTCCAGATCCACCCATCGATCCCACCACCCCACTCGAAGACGCCATCCGCGCAGACGATCAGATCAAAACCCGTGAAGCCATCAAGCGCGCCCTCGATTTCTACCTCTGCCCCGAACCGGTCAAGCCGCGTCAGCCCAGTACGATGTTCCTCATCCACCCGAATATCGACACCGAAAACCTGCTCGCCCACGCCTGCGAATCGCTGGCTTCAGCCAATGTCATGGCCGGTGATCTGGCCGATCAGCTCAGTCGTCCGCAGCGCAGTACGGCGCTGGCGATCCAGCAGATCGTCATGCTCGCCGAACTGGCGGTGAACCGGGCGCTGGATCGGGTTGATCCTCGCACTTAATCCAACTGAAGACCGCGTCATCGTTCTTCGCGAGCAGGCTCGCACAGGGAAGCGCCGTCCACCTGTAAGCGAGCCTGCTTGCGAAGACATCTGGTCGGGCGACACATCTCTAGCGGCCATTTTTGTTAAGTGGTCCTCAAAAGGGACCGATCATCCCCAATTCGGGACTCATTTGCCGACTACGCTTCTCAAGATCGAGCCCTGTGCGCGGATAAACATCGTGTAGCCCGGGTTTCGCTGGGCCTCACTTCGGGAGTGTCTAGATATGAAGCTGAAAACCGCAATGTCGTGTGTGCTTCTTTTGCTTCCACTTACCGCGTTCGCCGCGCCAGGCAGTCAATCCGGCGAGATCCGTTTCACCGGGCAAATCGTCGATTCCGGCTGTGCAATCGGACGTGCCGGGACGTCGTCTTCCAGCGAGTTCCGTCGGGTTGAAATCAAGCCCGGTGTGCAAGTCGATGTGGACACGTATCGCAACGCCTGCAGCCATCAGACGCTGCCGGTTTCCATGTCCTATAAACCGTTGAAGACCTCAACCGACCAAGGCATCGTCACCATCACCTACCTGTAAACCGTTCGGCGTGCGCTGCAAATCTTCAGGTGCCGAGGCCGGGCGCGCAGGTATACTGCGCGCCTTCGCGGCTCATTGTTCGGGCCCGACTTTTTGCTTTGCGGAGCTTTTATGACTTCCCCGACCCAACCACCGGTTGACGACGCCGTGAGCGATGTCCCGGCCGAGCTGACTGACGCCAGCGAAACCAAACCCGAGATCCCGACTTTCAAGTTCCCGTTCAAACCGGGTGAGCTGGCGGCTGCCAAGGGTTCGAACCAGCCGTGGTACAAGAACGGCGCCAAGAATGGCCACACCAAGACCCCGGGCATGGCGCCGCCGGGCACCCGTCGGTCGATGGGCAAGCGCTGAGTTTCATCCCGCCTTCAGCCATCGACTGCGATTTTCCGTCGCAGTGATGGCTAAGTGCTCATCCCCTGAGCCAGATCAATATTTAACCAATTGGTGCGCTTAGAGTCAGCAGCCCTGCCGACTCTTTCAATAAAACGAGCGCGCTATTGCATGAAGATCAATCTCCCGGTAACTGGCCGTAATGTCGATGTGGCGCTGGACGCGAACATTCTTTCGACCACCGATCTGACCAGCGCGATCACCTACGCCAACGACGACTTCATCAGGATCAGCGGTTACAGCCGCGACGAATTGCTCGGTACGCCACACAACCTGTTGCGTCACCCGGACATGCCGACGCAGGCGTTTGCGCACATGTGGCAGACACTCAAAAGCGGGCGCTCGTGGATGGGGCTGGTGAAGAATCGCTGCAAGAACGGTGATCACTACTGGGTCAGCGCGTATGTCACGCCGGTCACGCAGAACGGTGTGGCGGTGGAGTATCAGTCGGTGCGCACCCGGCCGGATGCGCGGCTGGTGCCGGTGGCCGAGCGGGTGTATGCGCAGTTGCGCGGTGAGTTGAAGGGGCGGCGGCCACTGCCACGCCTCGGTTTGCGCGGCAGGATCACGACGTTGGCCAGCGTGTTGCTGGGGCTGGTGTTGGGGATCGAGGCGTGGTTACGCCCGGAGTCGGCGTGGATCGATGGTGTGGCGTTTGTCGCCGGCAGCAGTCTTTGTGCGTTGGGCGTGCGCTGGATCTTGCGGCCGCTGGAGCGGCTGACCGAGCGGGCGCGTGAGGTTGCGGACAATCCGCTGAGCCAGAGCATCTACACCGGGCGCCGCGATGAATTCGGCCAGATCGAGTTTGCCCTGCAGATGCTCGAAGCCCAGGTTGGCGCGGTGGTCGGGCGTATCGGCGATGCGTCGCAGCAGTTGGCCGGACACGCAGCGCAATTGGTTGATCATCTGCAAAGCAGCCACAGCAGCTCGCTGGCCCAGCAGGCGGAAACCGATCAGGTGGCGGCGGCGATTCATCAGATGGCCGCGAGTGTGGCGCAGGTCGCCAGCCATGCGCAGCAGGCATCGGACGCGGCGGACATGGCGGGTACGGAAACCCGTGAGGGGCATTTGCTGGTCGGTGAAAGTCGCAGTGCGGTGTTGCGTCTGGCGGAAGAACTTGGGCGAGCGACCCAAGTGATCCATCAGCTCGAAGGCCACAGCAGCGAGATTTCCGGGGTGCTGGAGGTGATCCGCAGCATCGCCGAGCAGACCAATCTGCTGGCGCTCAACGCGGCGATCGAAGCGGCGCGGGCCGGGGATGCCGGGCGCGGGTTTGCGGTGGTGGCCGATGAGGTGCGCGGGTTGGCGCAACGTACGCAGCAATCGACCAACGAGATTCAACGGATGATCAGCACCCTGCAGAACGGCGCGCGGGACGCGGTGCTGGTGATGCAGCAGAGCAGCGAGCATGTGGATAACAGTGTCGAACAGGCGCAACGCGCGGCGCGGGCGCTGGACGGGATCAGCGAACGGGTCGAGCAGATCACCGAGATGAGCCTGCAGATCGCCGCCGCGGTGGAACAGCAGAGCGCGGTGAGCGAAGACATCAACCGCAACATCGTCAGCATTCGGGCGGCGTCGGAGTTGACGGTGGATGAGGGGCGGCAGAGTCAGCGCAATTCTGAAGATGTGGCGGGGTTGGCGGGGGATTTGCGGTTGCTGGCGCGGGAGTTTTGGGGGCGGCGCCGGGTTCGGGATTGAGGTTTTGTTCAGACTGGCCCTATCGCGAGCAGGCTCACTCCTACAGAAGAATTCATTTCAAATGTGGGCGCGAGCCTGCTCGCGAAGGGGCCAGCCCCGGCGAAAATTCTGGATCAAGCCGCCCGCAGCGAAATAAACGCATACGTCTGCACCGGCTCCGTCACCACCTGCGCCCCGGCCGCCAACAATTGCCCGGCCACGTCATCACCGGACAAATGAAACAGCCATTCGCTGGACGTCTCGCCCGGCGGCTGTACTGAAACCTGATCGATCACCGACGCAAACGCGCTCATGTCCGGCAAATACGCGGTAAACCCATCACCCTTGAGCGCCGTGGTGCGAATGCCCAGCGCGGCGCAGATCGCATCCTTGATGCGGATGTCATCCCGATCCGCCTGGCGCGAACGCTGGATCAGATCCAGTAACTCTTTATCGACCAACTCGCCGCCGACAATCAACAGCGGCCCCTGTTGCCACGACTCCGGCGGGCAATCCTTGGCGGCCGGGTTGAGCGGGATGTGCGGGTTGATTTCCGCAGGATAAATCCTGCACACCAGCGGCCGGCGTTCGTAGATGCGGCACAGGTTGTCTTCGTCAAGATTCCGGCAGCGGCCGACGTTGTAGGCGGCAAAGGTGATTGCCACGTGGGCATCCGTGGTGCCGCTGCGCACTACCAGCGAACGCCGCTCGGCGTGCTCACGCTGCTGCGCCGGCAAACCCAGGCCGTTGCCGAGAAAAGCCTCCACCAGCACGATCACCTGACCGCCATCCGCCGCCCACATGCGGGCTTCGGCGAGGGTCAGGGGGACATGGTGGTCGGTGCAGCATTTGCCGCAACCGACGCAGGAAAACGTCGTATTCATCGAACGATCAATCTTCAATCAGGGTGTGAAACGGCGACGTAAAATCGCCGTGCAGAACCTGGTCGAAGCAAGTTATGCGCCATTCATTGTGCCTTGGCGCTCGGGCGGATCGAGTCCCACTCGGTGATGAACGCGGTTTTCGACTTTTTGTTGTACAGGCACAGCTCGGTGCCTTGCTGACCTTTCATGTGCTTTTGCGGGTATTGGCCTTGCAGCAGCACGGCGGTGTAGCCGACGCGGTCATCGAATTGCGCGGGTGTGCCGACGGGTTTGACGTCTTTGAGGCCACTGGCCTTGGTGCAACTGGCGAGGACGGTTTTGTCGTAGGCGGCCCAGGCGTCGGGGCTGGAGGCGTGGGCCTGGGAGGCGAGGGCGGTAAGGCAGAGCAGGCTGAAAGTGAGGAGCTTCATGGGCGGCATCCTTGGTCTTGAGTGTCCAAGCGTTGGAGTATGCCTAAGGAGTTTTGTTGCCTGGGGCACCGCTAAAAGATCGCAGCCTTCGGCAGCTCCCACAGAGATCCGTGTAGGAGCTGCCGAAGGCTGCGATCTTTTGACTTTGAGTCAGTCCGGCACCAACTCCCGGCGAACCACATACATCCCGGCACTTTCATACAAACGCTGCGCCCGCAGGTTGTCTTCCAGCACCTTCAGATCGACAAAACCTTCACGGCGCTGCTGAAACACCTTGAATGCATTCAGCAGCAACGCCCGTCCCAGACCACGTCCTTGCAGACGCGGATGCACCACCAGATTCTTGATATACGAACTGGTCCAACACTGCGCCACACCGATCACGCCTTCGGCGTCGCTGACGATGAAGCACAACTGGGGATCGTATTCGGGGTCGCTTTCAAACCGTTGTTGCCACTCATCAAGCGCCGGCACCCGACCGCCGCCTTCGCGGTAGCCGAGCTGCATCAGTTGATGCACGGCCGACGCCAGTTCCGGACGGTAGGTGCTCAGCTCGACATCATCCGGCCAGTCGATCGGCGGCACGCCTTGGCGAAGGTCGCGCCGCATCAGCAAGCAATAGGTCTGGGCCAAGACTCAGTGACCGTTGGCCGCGACGTGTTTGGCCGCTTCGATCAGGCGCTGGGTCAGTTCTGGCGAGGAGAACTTGGTCAGCACTGCGTTGGCGCCGGCCAGACGGGCTTTTTCGCTGTTCATCGCGCTGTCGAGCGAGGTGTGCAGCAGCACGTAGAGGTGGGCAAAATCCGGGGTTTCGCGCAGGGTGCGGGTGAAGGCGTAACCGTCCATTTCGGACATTTCGATGTCGGAGACGATCAGGTTGATCTGCTGCGCGGTGCCTTGCAGATCGAGCAGGCAGTCGATGGCTTCCTTGGCACTGCGCGCGGTGTGGCACTGCAGACCGAGATTGCGCAGGGTGTGCACCGATTGCTGCAACGCCACCTGGCTGTCGTCGACCACCAGAATCCGCGCATTGCCGAGGACTTCGGCGTCTTCCATGCTCAGGTCGGTCGGGGCCATTTCAATTTGCGCCGGGGCGATGCTGTGGATGACTTTCTCGATGTCCAGCACTTGCACCAGCGTGCCGTCGACCGAGGTCACGCCGGTGATGTAGGCGCGCGAGCCGCCGGAGCCGAACGGCGGTGGTTTGATGTCGGTGGTCAGGCAATGGACGATTTTGCTCACCGCCTGCACGTGCAGACCCTGCTTCGAGCGGCTGACGTCGGTGACGATCAGGCAACCGCCATTCGGGTCTTCCAGCGGCCGCTCGCCGATGGCGCGGCTGAGGTCGATCACCGACAGCGACGCGCCGCGCAGGGTGGCGATGCCTTTGACGTGCGGGTGCGACTCCGGCAGTTTGGTCAGCGGCGGGCAGGGGATGATTTCACTGACTTTCAGCAGGTTGATCGCCATCAGCTTGCCGCTGCGCAAGGTAAACAGCAGAAGCGAAAGTGAGTCTGCGCGGGCTTTGGTGGAAGACATATAAACCTTCTGTTGAAAAAGGTGATGGGCGAAGGTGCAAATCGCCAAAAACTATTGATGCCGGGTTATCGACTTGTCGGGGGCAGGCTTTAGGCTCAATCCCCAATCTCGGCCAAACGGCGGCGAATGCTCTGTGGCGAGGGAGCTTGCTCCCGCTGGAGTGCGAAGCGCTCCGTGTCGGTTGATTGTGCGACTGCTGCGCAGTCGAGCGGGAGCAAGCTCCCTCGCCACAATGGAGGCTTATCTCAGTCCAAGGCGTTTAGCCATGCGCCCAAGATTCGCCCGATCCAGCCCCAACTCCCGCGCCGCACTCGCCCAGTTATCCTGATGGCGCGCCAGCGCCGCGCTGATCAATTGCCGCTGATATTGCTCGGTGGCACTGCGCAAGTCGCCGGTCGGCAACGGCGCAGTATTCAAGTCAGTGACAGGCTCGGGCGAGTTATCCACAACCTCACGCGGTAAATCCAGATCCGCCGCGCTCAGGCTGAGTATCTTCGGCCGTACCTTGCAGTTGCCCAGCGCCTTCAACGCGCTGCGACCAATCAAATGCTCCAGCTCTCGCACGTTGCCCGGCCAAGTGTAGGCGAGCAACGCTTCCTGGGCGTCGCTGCTCAGGCGCAGGCTGTTGAGGCCCATGCGCGAGCGGTTCTGTTCCAGAAAGAAGCCGCTGAGCAGCAACACATCGCGCCCACGATCACGCAGCGCCGGGACCCGCAGCGGGTACACGCTCAAGCGGTGATAGAAGTCGGCGCGGTAACGGCCGCTGCGCACTTCTTCGGCCAGATCGCGGTTGGTCGCGGCGATCAGGCGCACGTCGACCTGATGTTCCTTGTCCGAACCCAGGCGCTGCAATTGGCCGCTTTGCAGCACCCGCAGCAATTTGGCCTGCACGGTCAGCGACAGCTCGCCGACTTCATCGAGAAACAGCGTGCCGCCATTGGCCAGTTCGAACTTGCCGCGACGGTCGCTGGTGGCGCCGGTGAAGGCGCCGCGCACGTGGCCGAACAGTTCGCTCTCGACCAGGGTGTCGGGCAGCGCGGCGCAGTTGAGGCTGATGATCGGTTTGTCGGCGCGCGGGGAGGCGGCGTGGATCGCCTGCGCCACCAGTTCCTTGCCGACCCCGGTTTCGCCGGTGATCAGCACGGTCAGATCGCTGCCGCCGACCAGATTGATTTCCTCCACCAGACGTTTGTGCGTCTTGCTCTGGCCGATCATTTCACGCTGCTGCTGGCCACTGGCCTGGCGGTAGACCTCGGCGCGCTGGTGCTCGTCCTCGGCGCGCAACGCCAGGCGTTCGATGCGCTCGGCGGCGTTGACCGTGGCCGAGGCAAGGCTGGCGAAGGCTTGCAGGGCATCGAGTTCGATCGGCTCGAAACGCTCCGGGTCGAGGGCATCGAGGGTGATCAGGCCCCAGAGTTTTTCATCGACGAACAACGGGCAACCGAGGCAGTCGTGCACTTCGAGGTGATCGCCGTGACCATCGACCAGGCCGTCATACGGATCAGGCAAGTCACTGTCGGCGGCGAACCGCGTCGGCCCGGCGCCGTCGAGCAGGATTGCAAAGCGTGGGTGTTCGCTGACCTTGAAGCGCCGGCCGAGGGTGTCGGTGCTCAAACCATCCACCGCCAGCGGCACCAGCCATTCGCCGTCCAGGCGCAGCAACGCGGCGGCGTCGCACGGCAGCAGGGCGCGCATGGCTTCGAGCAGGCGCCGGTAGCGCTCGCCTTCGGGCAGTTCGCGGGACAGGTCGGAGACCAGCGGCAGTAAAGCGGTGAGCAGAGGTTTGGCGGTCATGATCCTGCAGTCAAAGAGACACGATGTAGTCGCTATGACTATAAAGCGCTTTTAGTCTAAATGACTACGTAAAAAATAAACTATTGATTTATATGGATAAAAAACATGGCACGAAAACTGAAGAGCCTAAAGTAATTCTCAGAAAGCTCAGGAGTCACTCTTATGCTTAGCGTCCAGGATCGTGCCATCATCAAGTCCACTGTGCCCCTGCTGGAAAGCGGTGGTGAAGCGCTGATCACCCACTTCTACCGCATGATGCTCTCTGAATACCCCGAAGTTCGCCCGCTGTTCAACCAGGCGCACCAGGCCAGTGGCGACCAGCCGCGTGCCTTGGCCAATGGTGTGTTGATGTACGCCCGGCACATCGACCAGCTCGACCAGTTGGGCGATCTGGTGGCGAAGATCATCAACAAGCATGTGGCCCTGCAGATCCTGCCGGAGCATTACCCGATTGTTGGTTCGTGCCTGCTGCGCGCCATCTCCGAAGTGCTGGGCGACGAGATCGCCACGCCTGAAGTGATGAGCGCATGGGGCGCCGCTTACGGGCAACTGGCCGAGATCCTGATCGGTGCCGAAGCGGCGATCTACGACCAGAAAGAGCAGGCGGTCGGCGGCTGGCGTGGGGCGCGGGAGTTCATCGTGGTGGACCGGGTCGAGGAGAGCGCGGAGATCACTTCGTTTTACTTCGAGCCAGCGGACAAAGGTCCGATCCTCGCCGCCGAACCGGGCCAGTACATCGGTATGAAGCTGATCCTCGACGGCGAAGAAGTCCGCCGCAACTACTCGCTGTCGGCGCTGGCCAATAAAGGTCAGTACCGCATCAGCGTCAAACGCGAACCGGGTGGTCGTGCGTCCAACCACTTGCACGATCAACTGCACGTCGGCGCGAGCATTCAGCTGTTCCCGCCATCGGGCGAGTTCACCCTGACTGCCAGCGACAAACCGCTGGTGCTGATCAGTGGCGGTGTCGGCATCACGCCGACCCTGGCGATGCTCGAAGCGGCGCTGCAAACCGAGCGCCCGGTGCACTTTATCCACTGCGCGCGCAACGGCAGCGTGCATGCGTTCCGCGACTGGATCGACGGGTTGGCGGCGCGTCATCCGCAGCTCAAGCGCTTCTATTGCTATGCCGAGGATGACGGCGTGAGCCCGGCGGCGGACAAGGTCGGGATCTTGAGTCAGGAACAGTTGGGCGAGTGGCTGCCGGCGCAACGGGATGTCGACGCTTACTTCCTTGGGCCGAAAGGTTTCATGGGCGCGATCAAGCGCCATCTAAAAGCCTTGGGTGTGCCTGAGAAGCAGAGCCGTTACGAATTCTTCGGGCCGGCGGCTGCTTTGGAATAATCCTTAAAACCGAGTCGCCTTCATCGCGAGCAGGCTCACTCCTACAGGGGCGGTGGTGTACATGAAAATGGTGTACCACGCAGATCCCTTGTAGGAGTGAGCCTGCTCGCGATGGCCGTTACGCGGTCTCTATTATTAAATTCTGTTTAAAGGTTAATCGTTTCTTAACCGGTTTATCGTTTATTCCCCGATGCTGATGATAGGCGCTCGTTCGTTTAACTGATCAGGATCGCCCCCATGTCGCACGTCATCTTCTCCTCTCGTTTGAGCCTGGCAACCCTGGGCCTGTCGGCCGCGTTGCTGGCCAGTCCGTTTGCTTCTGCCGAATCGGCCTTGATCACACCGCAGAACCTGATTGTCGATCAGAGTCTGCCCAAGGCTCAACGAGAGGCGATGGAGTTGGCGGCGCGGCGTTACGGCAGTTTCTGGAACAGTGGGGAAGAGGCCCTGGCCACGGCAGCCTTGTCGCCGCAGTTTGTCGACAAGACCCCGCCCGAAGGTCGGGTGCAGGGGCCGACCGGGCCGTTGCTGGCGTCGAAGTTCTTTCGCACGGCGGTGCCGGACCTGAGCTGCGAGATCGAGCAAATGATCATCGCCGGTGACCGCGTGGTGGTGCATCTGCACTTTCGCGGCCACTTCAACGGCACGTTCAAGGCTCTCAAAGGGCAGGGCCAGCGTGTAGACTTCCGGGCAACCGATATCTATCAGAT
>Ga0308163_10005068_pt1 | contig 10180 bp, 10 predicted proteins | sample PhyTR1_FD_201037 | JGI IMG/M metagenome (GOLD analysis project Ga0308163, IMG submission 201037) | Phyllosphere microbial communities from UC Gill Tract Community Farm, Albany, California, United States - DLSLT.R1 | ecosystem: Host-associated > Plants > Phyllosphere > Unclassified | place: USA...
GGCAAGCGTCCGATAGACGCCAAAGTCATGCCGGTTCGTGTGCGGTTCAAGCTTGCAGCCGGCAGGCGGCATACCGTGCCGCGCGATGATCGCCAGCTTGTAGGCGAGGACCTCGAACGTGTTCACCGCCTCGAAGTCCGGCGTCTGGCCGAGTTGGGCGCAGTCCTCGTTGGCCGGTGCGCCACCAATATCGATAATGTAGGACATGGGGTATCTCCATCGATCCGCCTGGATCGACCTAAACCCCATCCCCCTTCTCTTTAACCGCCGCGAAGCGTGGTGCTCAGGATCGATAGAGGAACCGCTGTGCCGGTCCGTCGACTGATCCGAGCGTCTTGAGGCGGTCGGTCTCGAGCGTAGCGCCGAGCGCTTCCGGCAGGTCGGCATAGCGGGCGGCAATCTCGATCGCAGCTGCTGCGGTCGGTAGCTCGTCGGGCTCCGTACCCTGCCATTCGACCATGTCGTCTTCGCCTCTCATGGTCGGGTGCGGACGCAGGACCTGAACGAAGAACGTCGCCAAGGGACGATCCCAACCGATCGCTACAGTGGTGCCGGCGTTGCCGGTGAAAGTATGACGGCTCATCAATTAATCCCCCAGTCGGTCAGGAAGCGAGCGTGATCCACGCAAGCTGCCACGGGCGCGGATGCGGCGTAAAGCGGAGTACGCCAGGGACCTGTTCAGCATCACCAGCCAGCCGTTCGACCAGCCAGTCGATATAAAGGATGGCATCGGCCATATCCCCCTCGAGCAGATCGTCGAGCATCGCCGACTGCCGTGCGTGATCCTCGGTGAGCATCGACCAGTCGAGGGCATCTAGGAAGCGCTCCCGTCGCTCCATGAAGTGCGCAATGCGCGTGGCGTCAGCTCGTGCAACCGCGAGCGCGTCTTGGATGTGCATGGGCATCACTCCTTCAGGCGGCGATCAGGACCGGGGCGACAGGCGCAACCGGTCGGACGGCGATCGACAGATCGCGGCGCAGGCGATCAGCAAAGCGGTCCGGCTTCAGCAGATCGGCCATCGGCGCGTAGTGGTTGGGCGGGCCCGTGCTATCGCAGACAGCCCGGTACGCTACCTCGCGACCCTCGTGGCGTGCGCCGATCCTGACAGTGACGGCAAACTCGCCGGCCGCCATCAGGACATGGCCGGATTGATCGCGTTCGCCCTGAAGCGACACTATCTCGAATGTCCCCGGTGCCAGGCCAATGCAAACGGCTAGGGCGTTCATCGCCTCGGTCGCTTCGATATGAAAACGCTCCTTGGCGCCGGCATCATATTCCACGCCGCGAATTGCGAGCGCCACCAGTGTCGGGAACCGCTTCAAGTCTGCGAGGCGGCGCGTGCAGGCGTGGCGAAGTACGTCGCGGGCCGCCCGATTGGTCGACACGGTTGCCATGTGACGCGCCAGCAGCACGACAGCGGGGTCGCTGTTGGGATCGACCCCGGCATTGCGGCAGTCGTCGACCGCTTTTCCCATCGCGTGCAGTGTCGCGACGACGGTGGTGAGGGCGCTCGGGTCCAGCGCTTGTTGGTGGCGGAAAGGCACATCGTAAATCATCGACGCATGCTCCGAATGAGGACCGTGCGCTCTTTCGGCGCACACTCTTCACCCCCCTCTCTTCTCCCGCGACACCCGGTTTGCGCTCGTATCGTCAGCCCCTCAGGGCTGGGCGCTTGGGCGCGGCTCGGGAAAGATATTGCCGGATTTTGGCAACATCTTTCCGGCCTCGAGTCGGCCCCCTGCCCTCCGTTTGCTCAGAACGGGTAGGGCGACGACGTTCCCGATCGTCACGGCATCAGTTCGACCTCAAGTGCGGCGAAGGTGTTGACCGGGCGGGAGCTGTCGTAGCGCGCTGCATCACACAGGCCTTTGAAGTCCGGTCCCTCATACTGTGCGAATCCCAGGTGATCGCAGCCAGTGATGCGCTGCCCGGTGACGCCGACCTTGCCCTTGGGCACCCAGTCGGCCCAATCTCCGGACGCTGAGCGTACCCCGATCTCTCCGATCGCTGCCTCGTAGAGCGCTACCTTCTTCAGGACGTAGCTATCGCTTGGGCTGATAACCTCGCCGGTGAAGGCACCGTATTGCATCGGCCGCCAGTGACGTGCCGTTTGATGGGCAAGGTTGCGCTCGATGTCGAACAGCGGGTCTTTCAGCGCTGCGAACTCGGTCTCGAACCCGATGACTACCAGCGACCAGTTGACGTCCTCCTCGTAGTAGACGCCGTCGATGCGCAGCGCGTCCGGCATCGCAGCCTGACGCTCATCCGACAGGACGAAGCCACCATGCGAGGGGGTGGTAACGAACCAGATGCCTGGCAGGCGCTGGATCGCGGTATCGGGAGTGTCCCAGAGCGTATGCACGGGCGCGGAGGTCGAAGTGAAAGCGGGCATGATCGTCTCCTTGATCGATGCCCTTCCCCTCCCCCTTCTCTCCCACGCGATTCAGCGCTCTCGGCTGCTTTTGCCCCGGGCCTCGCATGAGAGGCGTTCGCCGCGACGCCATTTTGCTGGATCGATGAAGTAGCCGGCATGCACGCCGGCATGTCTGGCCTCGGCGTTTTCATAAGCGGCGAGATAACGCTGGGCACGCTCAGGGTCACTCTTCAGGTAGCTGGTCGCCGGCACGGCAAGCCCGGCTGCGATCATGCTCTCACCAAGGTCCTGGCCCCCAATCTCGACCGTTCCGATCGGACGACCGTAGCTTTGCTTGCCCGTCAGGCGGATCGTACTGCTTCCCGATTTCAGGAGCTTCGACGCATAGTCCTGTGCCGCCTTGCCGCACGGCCAGCAGCCATCCGTATTTCGACACAATTGCCTCTTCTCGAAGGCATCGGCCCCAAAAATCCGGACGTCGAACGATACGGTGTCACCGTCGATCGCGCGACCGTCGGCGCGGATCAGCGCTGGGTCTTCGGCCTGGGGGGCGGCCCCTCCGCAGGCGGCAAGGGTAAAAGCGAGGACAAGGATCATGCGCATGCGCGGGTGTCCTCGATCAGTCCGGCGGTCGTTTCGACGATCAGCCACGGCTGCAATGGCTCGCCCGTAGCGACGATGTCGGTGTGGATCCCGTCAAGGCGCATCCATGCGGCGACCCTGACGGCGTTGGACCTGCTGCACAGCACACGGCGCAGCGGCGAGAGGGGAGTGTCGGCAGACATGGGGCTATCCATCATGCAGGTGTCGCATACGCGGTAGGGGCCGCGAAGACGGTGCGGTGAACTTTGGTTTCTGGAACGACAGACCAGGCCAGGTCGCGGAAATGCGAGATGCGGTAGTGGCCGTGCCCCTTGTTGCTCCGGAAGGTGATCTTTTCGCCGCGTTTCACGACGATGAACTCGGTGCCGGTATGGTCGTCAATGAACGAAACCGGGCGGGGAAGTCTGATCCGCATCCCGTTATCGATTTTGCGGGCGTGCAGCCTTAGCCGAACGAGGCAACGGCGCCGCCAGTCCAGCGCGCTTTCTTTACTGGTTGGCGAAAGGAGACGCAGGATCCGGGCCGGGCATCCGGCCTCGCAGGGTCCCATCGATTCCTCCTGGTCCTTGTACGCAAATACGTATCCGTCTCTGGCCTTGGGGTTCCAGCGGACCAGACACACCAGTGCGATAACGTAGAGCGGCTCGTCGTCTGAAATGATCTCAGCTGCTGCGTACCAGACGCGGTTTCCGACGAACGCGCTGTCGATAACGCGCATGCCGCGCGTGCCGCCACCATCCAGCGCACGGCAGTAGGTGAACTGGTCGTCGAGATAGGCCTTGGGGTTCGGGTGGCCGGCCATGCCGGCGCTGGTCATCGAGAGCCAACCCATGTCGTGTTCTCCGGTTCATGCGGCGAGCCGCGTTTCTGCTGCAGCCTCGGTCGAGAAGGCGCGAAGGTAGGAGAACGCCTGTTCGGCCTTGGTCGCGGCCAGGAAGATCGCGGTCTTGTCGGCGCGGAGCACCCCCAACCAGTTGGCGAGGTAGGAAGCATGGCTGTCGTGCAGCTCTGTGGGGAGGCCGAGATCGCCGCAGATCATGGCCGAGCCAAGCTCAGCGACCAATTCTTCGACGCAATATGCGTTGTCGCCGAAGCGCTTTCCGAAGGTGCGATCGAGCCGGGAGGCATGACCCGCCCAATGGACGGTCTCGTGCGCCCGAACCGATGCGTATGCGTCGCCTGACTTGAAGCTGCCGGTGTGCGGCATCTGGATATAGTCAAAGGTTGGGTGGAAGAAGGCGCGGTCACCGCCGTGACGGACCTTGGCCTGAATACCGCCAAAGAAGGCGTCGATTCGATCCTGCCGTTCTGAGATTAGCAAAGGGGTCGGTGCGACCTCGCGCGGGTAGTAATAGTCCGGCAGGCCAACGATTTCGTCAGCATTGAAGACGACATAGGAACGCAGAAAGCGGATCATCTGGTCAACGGTCGCACCGAGCAGATCGGGCATTCCGGCCTTGCGGAAGGTCGAGGCATAGACGGAGAAAGACGGTCTGGCATCGCGGTTGATCTCGCCGCCCAGTTCGCGGGCCTGACGGGCGGTCATCCAGTAGCGGCTGCGATAGCCGTAGGTGTCGGCGGTCGCCCAGAGCCAAAGGGCGTTGATGCCCGTGTATGGAACGCCCTCATGGCGCAGTGGCCTGCCGCCCTCGCCGGTAACCGACCAGGAGCGCTGCCACGGCAGGGTCCCGGCTTCGAGCCGTGCGATGATGGCGGCGGTGATGTCGGCCGCAATGTCGCGGGTTGTAGCGGTCATGACGCTGTCCTCGTTATCGGTGAGGAAAAGGCACTGCCGGCACCGCGAGGTCGCGGGCCGGCAGTGAGGCTGCTCAGAATTGAGCCGTCGTGCCGCTATTCGGCCGCGACGATCTCGTTCACATGGTCATCGTTCTGGTGAGCGAGTTCGGTCTGGGCGCTGCCGTTCGTCTCGACATCGTCCGGGCCATCACCGACCAAAGCGGCAAGATCATCCTCGCCGGTGTCGTCGCTGTCCGCCTCGATCAGGTCCGCAAGATCGCCCTCCCCGCCTTCGTCTTCGCTTTCACCCGCGACGACAGTGTCGCTGAAGCGCATCGCGGTCGGCACCCATTTCAGGGCAGCTTCCTTGACGTCGGCCTCGACGATCGCTTCGCCAGCGAAGAGCTTCTGGCAGGATGCCGAGATCTCGGTCTTTTTCTCGCTGGCGTGGCGGCTCGACAGCGCTGGGCCTCCGACCTCGTGAAGCAGCGAGATCAACGACCCCTTGGAAACCCGGTCGAAGAAGTTCTCCGACGTCGGACGCCACCAGCTGGCGACATCGACCTCGAGGATGCTGGCCATGCGGCCGTGGAGCGGGTTCTTGCGATTGGAGCCGTAGGACTCCTTGGCCTCCAGCGACGTCGCGACAATGTAGGCCAGCCATGCGCTCTTCACCTCGTCGCCGAGCGTGCGGAATGCCTCGAACCGCATAACCTTGTTGTCGGACTCGCCCCACGATTCATCGAGCCCGTCCCGTACCTCGGCGAGGTAGTCGCGCGCGCGCGATCCCGTCATGTTGGTCGACAGGATCGGATCCTGCGGGGCATGGGCGCTGATCGTCGTGCCGTCGTTCGACGAGGTGCCGCGCCGTGCATCCACCATAGCGAACAGCATATAGTCCAGCGCCAGGCCGGGACTGGCGATCAACGACGCCGCCAGGACATCGCGACGCTGCATCGCGAGTTGGTCGCTCAGGACCTGGCTGAGTGCCTTGCCGCCCGGCGCTGCGTTATCGGGGTCGACCTCCTTGGGACTGCCTGCCGTCACCGGCGTCGCCGCGCCTTCCTCGATGCGGAAAGTCGGCTCCGCCCGGACCCGTTCCGAGCCTTCGCCCTCGCCGTCGGCAACCCCGTCGTCGGTCTCGTCGGTCTCCCCGTTATCACCTTCGACCGGTTCAGGCTCGACCACTGTCACCCGGATCGGCGTTTCGCTGTAATAGGTCTCATCCAGGACCATCGTACCGGTCTGCGACAGTGTCAGAAACGCGCCGACCCTCGACACGAGTTCAGCGGGGAGTACCGAGGGACGACGTTGCAGCGCTTCGAGTTCTTCGCCAAGCGCATCATGCTCTGCGTCGCAACCGGTGAACGCCTCTTCGGTAAGTTCGTCGTTCTCCATCTCCTGCTGCAGTTCGCCCATGCGCTGCTCGATCTCGTCTACGCGCTGTGCCTCGGCCGGCGACATCGGCTGGACCGGCAGGGCGATGCGATGGAGGCCGCGGGCCGCATCCCAGGTGCTGTGGCTGGCGACAGGCCGGATCCAGGCAAGACCGCGTTCCTCGCCGATACGCTTGGCTTCCGCTTCCATCATCGCGGCCGCGAGGGTCTGTGCGATCTCGGGGTTGGTCCAGCGCTCGCCGGCGTTGCTGAACAGGTCGCGGTCGACGACGCCGCCTGCGGCCTCGTAGGATTCGACGCCGACCAGGAGCGCGATCGGATCGTTGGCCCGCATCGTGTCGTTGGCGATGACGCGGCGGATTGCATCTGCATTGTAGTGAACCATCGAGCTATAGGTCTGCCAGACGCGCAACTGACGTTCATGGCTGCCGGTCGAGGCGTAGGCCTTGGCCATGTCGAGGGTCAGCTCGCCGTTCGCGAGAGCAGAGAAGATCGGCTCGGCAAGATCGGCGAGGCGGAGGCGACCGTCGATGAAACGGCGAGTAACGCCAAAGCGCTTGGCCACAGCGTCGATATCGGTGCTGCCGTTCAGGAAATGCTGGAAGGCGCGGCATTCCTCGGCCGGGCTGAGCTTCATGTGATGGAAGCTGACCGCGAGCGAGGTTTCGGTCAGTTCGGCATCGTCACCCTTCAGGACACGCACCGGCACGTCATACTCGTCGGGATTGATGACGCCCCGAGCTACCAGCATGTTGAGCGCACGCCAGCGCCGGCCGCCATCGAACACCTCGAACGTCCCGCGTGGCCGCGAGACCGGCGTAACGAGCAGGTTCTGGAGGACGCCGCGGGCTTCGAGATCGGCTGCGAACGGCTCGATCTGCAGCGATTCATCGGGCGCGGTGCGCACGTTGCTGGCGGAGAGGCGGAGCTTCGAGAGTTTCACGGACTGGATCATGGGAAATCACCCTTCGTTTCTGAGCATCCGACTATTTTCGGACACCATCTCCCTTCCCCCTTTCCTCTCCTTGCCGTTTTGGGTCCCTTGGTTCATCTCGATGTTATTGTTCGATTAAGTATTGCCTGTGATGCCTCAGCTACTATCTAGCGGCTATCCTCAAAGCGTTCTCACCTATTTACGGAAAAATTGATGACGGATGATACTAATTCGGTCGAACTTGCAACCGAGCTGACCATTGCATGGCTGGGTAACCCGAATACGCGGACCTCAGCAGATGACGTTCCTGCGTTTTTGCAGTCTATGCATGCGGCTGTGGCGAAGCTGAGCGGTAAACAGAGCGTAGATGCTCCGGAAGCGCCTGCACCAGAGTACACGCCTGCGGTAACCGCGCGGAAGTCGCTTGCCAGCAAGGATCACATCATCAGCATGATCGATGGCAAGCCTTACAAAACGCTGCGTCGTCACCTCGCTACCAATGGAATGACCCCGGCCGAGTACCGCGAACGGTATAATCTCAAGGCGGATTATCCCATGGTTGCGGAAACATACAGCGAGAGCCGTCGCGCCATGGCTAAGAAGATCGGCCTCGGCCGTAAGCCTGGCCAGACCGGTCAGCAGGCTGAAGAGCCTGCGCCTGCACCTGCACCTGCCAAGCCGCGTCGCAGCGCGAAGCCCGCAGCAACCGCAGACGCCGAATAGTCAGTCGTGAGGATTGGCGCTTGGTCGAAAGCCAATCGTCAACGCCTGGCTTTATGAGCCGTGCTCATGAGGTAAAAAACAAAAGGCCGCCCCGGGAGGGGCGGCCTTTCCATTGTCAGCCACTACTGGCTTAATCCTTAGAGCTGGACAGCCCCGCCAGCGGGGGTCGCACTCATCAGGTTTGCCACGAGCGGCGTGTAACAATGAGACATTCGACCACCTCCTTCCAGTTGTTGAACAGTGAAACGGATATGGGCAAGCCTATCGAAGGTTCAAGGATTACAGTCAGATATCCATAAGCCGATCGTTCCAGGGTGCATCCCGATCCACGATATAGCGTCGAAGCGAGTTATCTTCGGTGATGGCACGCCCGGCCCCGTATATTCGTCGCCACCCATTAGGAGCCGGTACATTGAACGGACCTAGATATACGATCAGTGTCGGCAGGCCAGCTCGGGTGACTTAAAACACCTCAGACCGTCCGAAAACTCACCATCGGACTCAATCTGATCCCGGCAAGCGCAACATCGTGTCGCCTGGATGCACTCTAAAGACGTGACGGTGTAGGTTTACCCATGAAAAGACAAATAAATTACTTCTCTACGTTCGGGCTGGGAGTTTTCGGACGGTCTGACCTGTTTGTCGCATATTCATGATTGCGACTGGGTTTTTCACATATCTGACCGCTGAGCGGGGATAGTAGAGAAGCAAAGTAGCCCGTCCGCTTGTGAGGGGCGAATATGGTTAGCCCGCGATCCGGTGTTCTCAAAAACGAACGGCGATCGAGCCGGCCCGCGCTTTCCCAAAAAGATCGGATTTTGGGAATGTACGAGTTGGGAAGGAAAGCGGACTGGCGGCTTTCGGGGCCGAACTCGGAAAAACCTACCATCGAATGCGCTCGCCAGATGCCTCAGGTTTTTGCATTGGCAGATCCCCGGATTTCCTGCCGTTCTTTGGATGATGCAAAACGTATGTGTTTCGTATCACGACGGTTTAGAGGGGCGGTTTACCGAGGCTGGTTCTAGCAAGTTTTACGTAGGCCGAAGCCAAAGTCTATCAGTCCCCTCTTGCCTTGCCGTTTACCTAGCCGCAACCATCTTCGCTTACCTGCTCGGGGCGCTGCATTTGTCGGCAAGGGTCTCCTGATAAGCCATGAACAATCTCCCGCATCCGAACCCGCTCCCAGGTGCGCTCCGAGCGCTTCTAAGGCTTCGCCGGGACGTTCGGGGCAACGTCCTCACGCTGACAGCCTTCTACATCCTGATCCTGTTGGCCGTTATCGGCTCGGGCGTTGATATGGGGCGTGCATACGCAGCCAGAACGACGCTTCAGAGCGCCTGCGATGCAGCAGTTCTTGCAGGTCGTCGCGCTATGACCAGCGGTTCGATCGACAGCGCCGTAACCGCCGAAACGCAGAAGTTCTTCAACTTCAACTTTCCGCAGGGGACATTCGGGACGACCCCCTTCACCCCAGTGATCAGCAGTACCAGCGGTTCGAATCAGACTGTCGTACTGAATGCCGATTCGACTTCCCCGGTCACGATCATGAGAATTTTCGGCTTTTCCTCCATCCCGATCCGCGTCACGTGCAACGCGAAGCAGGACTTCGTGAGTACCGACGTGGTGCTGGTTCTCGACACGACCGGATCGATGAATGACAAGGCGACTTCGGCTGATGCGGACACCAAGATCGTCGCGCTTCGGAAGGCCGTCTTGGCACTTTACGATCAACTCTCGACCGTACAGACAAACCTTCAAGCAGCCGGCATGCGGCTTCGCTACGGCGTCGTCCCCTATGCCAGCACTGTGAACGTGGGTGCGGCGATCCGGGCTGCGAACGCATCCTACATGGTTTCGCAAGCGACGTATCAGACCCGCACGCAGACCTATGCCTACACTAACCTGCTTACGTGCAGCGCAAGATCCGGAACGTGGGACCTCGCGAGCGGGATTTGCGAATACTTCATTTACGGCCCCCGCAAGATAGACGTTGGCTCGTACTTGAACGGTCAACTCGTCCGTATCGCGGGCCGTGATGGTGACGCCAACGCGAAGGTGGGAACATCCGACGTCACCAAGCTGAACAGCGGGAGGACACCCATTGCGGACTACTACACATCCAGCCGCTACTCTGCCGCCTGGGCGGGCTGCACCGAGGAGCGGCAGACATCGGTGATGGGCGCCAATGCAACGAGCATCGGTACGGGCGCATATGACTTAGACATAGATCTCATACCGAACTCCGACGAGACGCGTTGGCGTCCCTACTGGCCGGAAGTCGAGTATCTTCCCTACGATTGGGGCGGAAGTTCAGAAGTTCGAAAGCCTCAGGTCGCCTGTCCCGCTCCCGCGGCGCCAATGACGACATGGACGCGAGCAACGCTTTCGAACTATCTCGACACGCTAACCCC
>Ga0308163_10005072_pt1 | contig 10175 bp, 10 predicted proteins | sample PhyTR1_FD_201037 | JGI IMG/M metagenome (GOLD analysis project Ga0308163, IMG submission 201037) | Phyllosphere microbial communities from UC Gill Tract Community Farm, Albany, California, United States - DLSLT.R1 | ecosystem: Host-associated > Plants > Phyllosphere > Unclassified | place: USA...
CGTGAACCGGGGGCATTTCTACCGGAAGGAGGCTGCGTGCGATGCATGGGACATGTCTGTACTAAGGGACGATGCCGGAGCAATGGCGCAAGCCTTGAAAAACGCAAGTGAAATCTACCGGCGGCCTGCTTGTCGCCTTCATCGAAGCGTCATTGTGCTTGCGTCGCCATAATCCAATGCTTATGTGCGACTCACGCGCCAAGGGCGGATAACAGGAGACAGAGCCATGACCGATGGCGTCAACAGATTTCTGGGCGATTCGATCGGCCGAACCATCATTAAGCTGATCGTCGTTTCGGTGATCGTCGGCTTCGTGATGCGGATATTCGGTATCTATCCCTATGACATTATCGAGGGCATCCGCCATTTCTTCCAGGATATCTGGCACAAGGGCTTTGCCGCGCTTGGCCAGTTCGGAGACTATCTGCTGCTCGGCGCCAGCGTGGTCATCCCGCTGTTCATCATCCTGCGCCTTCTCAACATGCGGAAATAACATGCACGTTCCTTCCCCAGAGACCGATCGTTCCGGCCGGCGCGCCTTCATAGCCTCGGCTGGTCTTGGTCTTGCCGCCCTGCTTGCCGGCTGCGCCAGCCCCATCTCAAAGCCGACGGCGCCGTCCAATGTCACGGACGAGACAGCAGTCTTCCTGCCGATGGTGAACGCGCTGCGCCAGAAGAACGGCAAATCGACATTGGTGATCGATCCGCAGGCGGCAAAGGCGGCGATGTTCCAGGCCAATCGCATGGCTCAGGCCGAAACCATGTCGCATCTGATTGGCATGGGTGACAGTTTCGGTTCCCGCATGCGGGCCGGCAATGTCCAGCTTCCGGCGGCGGAAAACATCGCCATGCTGCAGCAGACCGACGAGGCCGCGATGCAGGCCTGGATCAACTCGCCGCATCATCTCGAAAACATGCTCGGCCCCTATCATGGCCTTGGCGTAGCCGTGGCGCGCATTCCCGCGCGTGGCAACAAACCCTATTGGGCCATGGTTCTCTCAGGCACGCCGCGTCCAGAATCTGATACAGGCATTATGCCGATGGGCGCCTCGCCGACTGGCATTTGCCTGAGAATCGGTTGATAACAAGCTTCCGGGCAGTGGTCTTTGCCCGCTGGAGCCTTTGATGACCATTGCCCCCACTCCCGGCGCACAAAACCGGGCTTTTGTCGTGACCCATCGCGCCGTGCTCGCCATCGCCATCCCGATGACGCTTGGCTATATCACGACGCCGCTGCTCGGTATAACCGATACGGCCGTGATCGGGCGGACCGGTGAGGCTGCCGCGCTGGCCGGGCTTGCGATCGGCGCCGCCGTTTTCGACCTAGTGTTTGCCAGCCTGAATTTCCTGCGAGCCTCGACCACGGCGCTGGTTGCCCAGGCCCATGGCCGTCGGGATGAGCGTGAACAGATCGCAGTCTTCTGTCGCTCGATGATCCTGTCCCTCGGTATCGGCCTGCTGCTGCTGGCTCTATCTCCGCTTCTGCTGAAGGCGGGACTGGCGCTGATGGGCGCAGAAGGTCGGGTGGCGGAGGTCACGTCTATCTATTTCTCGACCCGCATTCTGGCCGGCCCGTTGACGCTATCGAATTTCACCATCATGGGCTTCATTCTCGGGCGCGGCAAAGGGTCTCTGGCGCTTGCCCTGCAGATCCTGCTCAACGGCGTCAATATACTGCTGTCGATCCTGCTCGGGCTGCATTTCGGCTGGGGCGTATCAGGCGTCGCCTGGGGCGCGGTTGCCGGCGAAGCTACGGCAGCCATTGTCGGCCTTGCCGCCATCCTTATCCGCACCGAGCGGTCATTGCTGCCGTCCATGGCCGAATTGCTCGACCGCAAACAACTCGGCGAGCTGTTTGCCCTCAACCGCGACATCCTGATCCGCAGCTTCGTCCTGCTGGGCGCATTCACGCTGCTGACCCGGATCGGCACCGGCTTTGGCGCCGTGACACTGGCCGCCAACGCGCTGCTGATGAATTTCTTCATGGTCGCCTCATTCTATCTCGACGGCGTCGCCAATGCCGCAGAGCAGATCGTCGGCCGGGCCGTCGGCGCCCGCTACCGGCCGGCCTTTGATCAGGCTGTGCGGCTGACCACGGTCTGGTCCTTCGGGCTGGCGATCACCAGCATGGTATTCTTTCTTCTCGTCGGCGGAGCGATCATCGACGCCATGACCACAGCGGCAGACGTGCGCGAAGTAGCACGGATCTTCCTGCCCTGGGCGGCGGTCACCGCGCTCACCGGTGCGCTCGCGTTTCAGATGGATGGGGTCTTCATCGGTGCGGCCTGGTCAAGCGACATGCGCAACATGATGCTTGCCGCCTTTGTTGGCTATCTTATCGCACTTGCGATCTTCGTGCCGCTGTTGGGCAATCACGGCCTCTGGCTGGCGCTCAATCTGTTCCTGGCGTTTCGCGGCCTGTTTCTGGCTTTGCGGCTGAAAAGCCGCAGCCGTCAGACCTTTGCCGACAGCCAGTGTTGAAGCCGGCTATCGCGCAACTGCGAAATCGACGCCACGCCTTCGCGATCCAGCGCCTTTGACAGTCCCTGGACGATGGCAGCCGCAAGACCCGGCCCCTCATAGACCATGCAGGAATAGAGCTGCACCAGATCGGCACCTGCCTTTATCTTTTCCAGCGCGGTTTCCGCAGAAGACACGCCGCCAACGCCGATAAGCGGCAGGCCGGGGCCGACACGGTGGCGCATGCGGGCAAGCACCGCTGTGGATTTGGCAAACAGCGGTTTGCCGGACATGCCCCCGGCCTGGCTGGCCTGACGCTGATCCATCAAGCCCTCGCGCGACAGGGTGGTATTGGAGACGATCAGTCCGTCGAGATCGCGGGCCAGCACCACTTCGGCAATATCGTCCATGCCTTCTTCGGTCAGATCGGGCGCGATCTTCAGAAAGACCGGTACCCGACGGCCAGCCTTGGTGGCCTCTTCGGCCCGGGCAGCAAGCACGGCATCCAGCAACTGACCGAGACTGTCCTTGGCCTGCAAGTCGCGCAGGCCGGGCGTATTTGGCGAGGAGATATTGGCGGTGAAATAGGTAGCGAGCGAATAGAAGCGGCGGATGCCCGCGACATAATCCGCAATGCGATCCTCGGCATCCTTGTTGGCGCCGATATTGACTCCGACGATGCCGGGCTTGTTAGCCCGCGCCTGAAGACGCTGGAAGGCTGCCTCATGCCCCTCATTGTTGAAGCCGAGCCGGTTGATGATCGCTTCGTCGCGCACAAGGCGGAAAATGCGGGGCTTGGGATTTCCGTCCTGCTGCTTTGGCGTCAGTGTTCCAACTTCGGCAAAGCCGAAGCCGAGGCCGAGCAATTCATCCGGAACTTCTGCATTTTTGTCATAGCCGGCGGCCATGCCGACCGGATTGGGAAAATGCAGGCCTGCAATGGTCTGCGCTAGTCTGGCATCATCAGGCTGGCGGCATTTCGGCATCAGGCTTGTCTTGAGGCCCGCGATCGACAGGCCATGGGCGGTTTCAGGATCAAACAGGAACAGGCCCGGACGGGCAAAACGCTTGAAGGGATCTATCATGCCATATCCTCCGGAAACTGGTGCAGCCCATCCTCGCCCAAGGGCAAGGCCCATTCGGCAACGACGGCCGAGAGCGGCAACGCTGCGTAAAGATGCGGAAACAGCGCCCCGCCACGCGACGCTTCGAACACCAGCTTTGCCCCCAGCGCCGCACCATCGACAGCGATCAGCAGCAGGCCTTCCTGCCCGGCAAAATGCAGTCTTGCCGTTTCCCGCGCCTGGGTAGCCGTTGAAAAGTGGATGAAGCCATCGGACAGATCGATGGCGGCGCCGGTAAATACGCCCTCTGCCCGCGCCTTTTGCCAGAGCGTTTCCGGCACGATCTTATAGACTGTCTCTGCTGCCATGATGCCATCCTTGCAGCCCTTAACGGGCGAAATCCCTGTCGGTTTGCCTGAACCGGCCCGACTTGTCCACGGTCGACCGCACGAGGCAATTGAACTGTGCAGTATTTTTAGGCTTGATTTCCTGTTCAACCTGAAGTGATCTACGATTTCACGTTGGCGTGAAGACTTGGTAGCGGTATCTATTCGCCGTATAGTGACGGTTGGAGACGCAAGACAGACGGCCAATGGCGCTGCTGCTTGCGCAGGAGGCACGACAACCGTTAATAACAAAGACCCGGCATCGCAGATGCGGGAACTGCTGCACAACGAAAGCTCTTGGGAGGGGGCAGACGATGGCTGAGCAAACAATCATTATCGTGGACGATCATCCCTTGTTTCGCGGCGCGCTGCGGCAAGCCGTAAGCGGCATGGACGGCAAGCAGGATATTGTTGAGGCGGGAGATTTCGAAGCGGCACGCCAGGCGGCGGCAGACCACCCGGATGCCGATGTGCTTCTGCTCGACCTCGCCCTGCCCGGCGCAAGCGGCTTTTCCGGTCTGATGGCGCTGCGAGCGGAGTTTTCCAGCCTGCCGATCATCATTTGCTCGGCCACGGACGATTGCGCCACCATCCGGCGCGCGCTGGAACTCGGCGCATCCGGCTTCATTTCGAAATCGTCGGGCATCGAGGATATCAGACTGGCGATCCAGACCGTGCTGAGCGGCGACATCTTCACGCCTTCGTCCTATATTGAGCAGCAGGAACAGGATCCTGAACTGGCCGATATCATGGCGCGGCTGCGCACGCTCACCCCGCAGCAAAACCGGGTACTGGGGATGCTCTGCGAAGGTCTGCTGAACAAACAGATCGCCTACGAACTGGGCGTTTCGGAAGCGACGATCAAGGCGCATGTCTCCGCCATCCTGCTCAAGTTGAAGGTCGATAGCCGTACTCAGGCGGTCATTCAGCTCGGACGGCTCAACATGGCCATGGTCGCCTGACCATTTCCATACAAGCAACGGCTTGCTGATCGGCATGCGGTGCCCTGTGCCTTGATCTGGATTGGGCAGCATGCCACCAGCAGGGCTACAAATTTCCCCTCCTAAAAATCAGGGATGTGACGATAGGGACAGGGAAAGCGTGGCGAATATCTGCGACGAATATCAAAAATAGAGGACTTTATTCCTCTTTCATCTTTACTCTCGACCTCTTCTGTTCGATATATGGCGGGGGTCCAAGCCGTGTGCAACGGCTTTATAATTGCCGGGGTTGGCGGGATATGCTTTCACATGAGACGATCTGGAATGCGATTGACCGACTGGCCGAACAGTATCATCTGACGCCATCGGGACTGGCGCGAAAAGCGGGGCTGGACCCCACATCCTTCAACAAGTCCAAGCGTGTCGGCCCGGATGGTCGGATGCGCTGGCCCTCGACGGAATCCATCGCCAAGGTTCTGGAAGCAACAGGGGCGAGGATCGACCAGTTCGTGACGCTGATCAGCAACGACAATCGCAGCGACGTGGTGCCGGAGGGTAATTTCCCACCACAAATTGGAGCTATCCCATTGCTTGGCCTGGCGCAGGCCGGGTCCGGCGGCTTTTTCGACGACGGCGGTTTTCCTGCCGGCCAGGGCTGGGATCTCGTGGATTTTCCGACGGCGGCCAAGCCGGGCGTCTATGCTCTGGAAGTTCAGGGCGACAGCATGAAGCCGCTCTACCGCGACGGCGACATCCTGATCGTCGAGCCTGGTGCGGCCGTGCGCCGTGGCGACCGGGTCGTCGTCAAGACCTGCAACGGCGAGGTCATGGCCAAGGTCCTTGGTCGCCAGACGGCACGGTCGGTCGACCTGATATCCATCAACGCAGACCACCCCAACCGGGTGCTTGACATGCAGGATGTCGAATGGATCGCCCGGATTATCTGGGTCAGCCAGTAGGAATATTTCCCATAAACCTAACCCTCTTTAGGCAGTCTGCGGCGACATTGCCGCCTCTTGAAACCGCCTGCGGCAATCGCCATTCTTCATGGCGCGCGGCGGCTTGGCCGGAACTGCGAACCGATCCACTCGAAGACGATGACAGGAACACTACATCCATGACCTCCAAGGTGACCGTGCAGGATGCGATGATTTTCGCGATGGTGATGACGTCGGCGGTCGACAATGCCATGGATGACCGGGAATTGGAGCGGATCGGCAATCTCGTTTCCAGCACGCCCGTTTTTGCCGGCTTCGATGAAGGTGCCGTGCTCGACGTTGCAAGGCGTTGCGCCGCCATTCTGGCGGGTCCGGAAGGCCTCGACATCACGCTCGAAACGATCCGCGATGCCCTGCCTGAGCGGCTTTACGACACCGCCTATGCGCTGGCCGTCGAAGTCGCTGCCGTCGATCATACTGTGCGACCGGAGGAAATCCGCCTGCTGCAATTGCTGCGTGACCGCCTCGGCCTCGACAAGCTAACTTGCGCTGCCATCGAACGCAGCGCGATTGCCCGCTATCGCAAGGCCTAAGCCTTGTTTTCTAGAGCATTTCCGTGCGGAAAGGCGGTTTCCACTTTCCCTGGAATGCTCTAGCTCTCAATAAAAGCCTTCCGGGAAATAGCGGCGGGCGAGTTCGTCCAGCCGCCCCTTTCGCGACAGAGACACAAGAGCATAGTCGAAAGCGGCGCTTAGGAAGCCGTCCTCCTTGCGCACCATGATGGTCATTCCCTCCCCCAGGAACCCTTGAGAAAAATAAGGGCTGCCGAGATAGGCGCAGCACTGGCTAGAAGCCGGGCTGGCCAGCCAGAAGGATGATTGCAGGGAATCGGCGAACACAGCTGCGAGTTTTTTCTGCTTCAACGCCTCCATCAGGTCCGCCTGGTTGGGGACCGGGACCGGCAAGGTGGCCGGGAAAAACGCTTTCAACATCGCCTCCTGAGCCGAGCCGGCGACGACGCCGACCTGTTTGCCAGAAAGCATCGCGGGCGTACCTGAAGCGCTGCCGCGCGCCACGACGAAACGAGCCGGTAGCATCAGGTAGGGCCGTGAAAATGCGAAATCTCGGCGCAGCCCCGCCGTCACGGCCATGCCCGCCACCGCAGCATCACCATGCTTGCTGAGCAGCGCGATTTCGATGTCGGAGAACGGTACCGACTGGACTTCGCATTTGGCCTCGACGTCCAGCTCCCGGCAGATCTCCCGCACCAGATCGATATTATAACCGGTCAAATGTCCGGTCTGATCCAGAAAGCTGAAGGGCGGAAAATCAACCGTCGTCAGAAACCGCAGCCGCAGCAAAACTGATAGATCCGGCTTCGGCAGCCTGGCTCGCACGTCAAACAGAACGGGCGGCGTGCCTGATATCGTTTCTTCCGCTCGCGCAACAGGCAGTGAAAGCAACAGACTTGAGAGGCAGAGCGCTGCCCACCGCGCAATTGCCATGGTTCGCCCCTTGGTTTTCAGGGATGCAACTTTCAACCGGCGCATTATCATCTCTTTCGGGCAGGGATAGGGCGTGGGGTCGTGCCATTGTTTAGCAAAGGAATTGCGCCATGGAAACGCGCCTTGCCGTTTTCATCCCATTCCGGGCTTTTCTCTGCATCGAGCGAGCAGCGTTTGCTCGGTTCTCTGGCAGCGGTGGCTTTTCCTGACATCCGCACGCGCTTCGGTCAGGAATTGCAGGTGCTGAGAGGGATTGGCCTGGAGAGGCCGTTGCTCGCAACATTGCTGCGCCAGGCGATCGAGAATGGCTCCACGATGGAGCAGGAATTGTTGGTCTCGGGGAGCATGGAAGCACAGGATTATTACTGCGCGCTCGCCGGTTATCTGGGACTGCCCTTCTTGGCGACCCTGCCGATCGATCAGGTTCTTTATTCCGACCATATGGACAGCCAGTTGATCCGGCCAAGCCTGCTGCGGTTGCATGACAAGGTCCGTCCACCGATCACCGTCATTGTGCCGGAAGCCCGCCATATCCACGCCCTGCACAAACGGGTGGCCGAAGCGCCAGACCTGAGGGCTTCGCTTGCGGTGACCACGCCACGCGCTTTGGCCGGAGCGGTCTGGCAGGCGGGCAGCTTGCAGCGAGTGGAAAAGACCACCAATCATCTCTTCGAGACAGCACCGCTGTCTTCCGCACGCATGGTCCTGACCGGCCGGCAGGGCTTCTGGCTAGGTTCGCTGCTCACAGCAGCCGTCACGGGCCTCGCCATTTTCGGATCGGGTGCGCTGGCTGTCGTCCATATCCTGACCTCGTTGCTTTATCTATGGATGCTTGCCTTTCGCGCCGTCACCCTCGCCTATCGGGTCACTGGCCTCGCGCCGCAGGTCTCCTTGCCGGCGACGGCGCAACTGCCTGTCTATACGGTTCTCGTGGCGCTCTACCGCGAAAGCGCCATGGTCCCACAACTGATCGAGAGCCTGCAAAGGCTGGACTGGCCGGCGGCTCGGCTGGATATCAAGCTGGTCTGCGAAGCGGACGATCTGGAGACGCTGGGCGCGCTGGCGTCGATGACGCTGCCCGCCCATATCGAAGTTATAGCGACGCCACCGGTCGGCCCCCGGACCAAGCCAAAGGCGCTGACCTACGCACTATCCGGCGCCCGCGGCGATTTTCTCGTGCTCTACGACGCGGAGGACCGGCCCCATCCCGCGCAACTCAAGCAGGCCTATGCCCATTTTCTAGCCAGCGCTCCTGAGGTTGCTTGCCTCCAGGCGCCGCTGATCATCGCCAATGGCGATGAATCCTGGATCAGCGGGCTGTTTGCGCTGGAATATGCGGCGCTATTTCGCGGAATATTACCGATGTTGGCCCTGCACCGCCTGCCGCTGCCACTGGGTGGGACCTCCAATCATTTCCGGACCGAAGCCCTGAAAGATGTCGGAGCGTGGGATCCCTATAATGTCACGGAAGACGCTGATCTCGGCCTGCGGTTATTTCGAGCCGGCTATCGCTGCGAGACCATAACGCTGCATACGTTGGAGGATGCCCCCGTCAACGGCCGAATCTGGCTGGGACAGCGCAGTCGCTGGTTCAAGGGTTGGCTGCAGACATGGCTGATCGTGATGCGCACGCCGCGTCGAGCAGTGGCCGAGATGGGCCCGATCGCCTTCGCCGTCTTTCACCTGATGATCGGCGGTATGCTCCTGTCATCGCTCAGCCACCCGGCCCTGTTGCTATTCTTAGGCGTCACGCTGGCCAACATGATCGAGCCGCCCACCGGCGGCATCCCGATCCGCGATCTCGCGATGTTCTGGATTGATTTCGTCAATATCCTCGGCAGCTATCTGATCTTCCTTGCTCTCGGCCGAGCAGCAATGACCGAATTCGAACGCCGCCGCATCGGCCGCCGCTATCTATTCATTCCGATTTATTGGCTGATGACATCGGTTGCCGCCTGGAATGCAATGATCGAACTCAAAACGAAACCATTCTTCTGGAACAAGACGCCGCACATGCCAAGGAGCAAGGCAAAGAGGTCAGACACACCACCTGCAGTGGGCAGTTAGCCGCCGATCCTGAACGGACATCTCGACTGGACAGCAATCGGAGAAGCTTGCGGGATTGAAGACGAAATAACGATCGAACTGAAGAACAACTGCCGCCGGCCTTGGATGCGATCGTCCGTTGCTGAAGGCACATCCCGCAAGCGAAAACGTTGCACCGACCGCGCGTTTTATAAACCGCTATCAGCCATCTGCACGAGGTGGCCGGCTGATACCTCACGATACGAGCGGTCAGGTACTGTGTAACCGATCGGTCTGACAGGACTTTTCAATTCGTCGTTGGAGATCCCCCGGCGAACGCCGCGACGCGCCGGATCGGGAACCGGCACGGCGGCGATCAGCTTTTTTGTGTAAGGATGCTGCGGATTCTCGAAAACCGATGCGCGAGGCCCGATCTCGACGATTTCGCCGAGATACATAACCGCAACACGGTGGCTGACCCGCTCCACCACTGCCATGTCGTGGCTGATGAACAGGAAGGCGAGATCGAGACTTTCCTGCAGGTCGAGCAAGAGATTGCAGACCTGCGCCTTGATCGACACGTCGAGGGCTGAAACGCTTTCATCGGCGACAATGACTTTGGGATCGAGCGAGAGCGCCCTGGCAATCGCGATACGCTGGCGCTGCCCGCCCGAAAACTCATGCGGATAGCGGTTCATCATCGCGCTGGACAGGCCGACACGCTCAAGCAGGTCTGCGGCCTTTTCACGTGCCTGTTGGCGGGTCCCAAGCTTATGCTTGATGAAAGGCTCCGCCACCGCCGCACCAACAGTCATGCGCGGATTGAGGCTTGAGAACGGGTCCTGGAAGATCATCT
>Ga0308163_10005074_pt1 | contig 10172 bp, 9 predicted proteins | sample PhyTR1_FD_201037 | JGI IMG/M metagenome (GOLD analysis project Ga0308163, IMG submission 201037) | Phyllosphere microbial communities from UC Gill Tract Community Farm, Albany, California, United States - DLSLT.R1 | ecosystem: Host-associated > Plants > Phyllosphere > Unclassified | place: USA...
ACTACACCATGAGTTAACTCGTGACCGGCTACATCAAGATCTGTGGTAAAAGAGGCAAATATTTTTCCGTCACCATCACCATAAATCATCTGTTTACCGTCCCAAAAAGCATTCTGATAATTCTCACCGAAATGTACAGTCTGGATGAGCTTAAGTCCGCCGTTATCAATTGAATTTCTGCCAAATTCAGAATAATAGAAATCCCAGATATAGCCGGCATAATCATAAACATTATCTACATCAGTATCCTGGCTGGGTACCGAGGCTTCACTCCTGACCAGCACGCCGGGCAGCGTTTCTAGCTGATTGGCAGAATATACTTCTCTTACAGGCTCAGCGCCACCTTCATTTCCATTATACAGGCTCATCTTTAGCTGAGCAGCGGCAAGCACTAATTTCTGCTGCTGATTTAAACTGGAATAGGTCTTTCGTCTGCTCCTGATTTCTGCATCCAGACTAAGGTTCAACAAATCTATTTTTAACAAACTACTTTCAGCATCATCTTCTGCAATCAACTTTAACCTCATATAAGGAGGGATAAAAGAATGTTGAACAGGCTGGTAAGAACGTATATTACTCATGATAATTGATTTAAGTTAAAAATGATAATGACTTATTTACAATTGATATTTAATTCTTTTACAGATGATAGAGCGCTATCAGCTCTCCTATCTTTTTTACTAATTCTGGGTCGAGATCTTCGTCTGAATACCATTTGACACCTCCTGGTTCGTCTTTAGAAAAGATATGTCCTAAACCTTGGTTACCTTCAAGAATGCCATAACTGCCACCTTCAATAGGTGTGATTGTATATTGAACTTCGTCTACTATAATACTGAATTGCTCCATGATATTGATTATAAGGTAATTACTTAATAATCAAAACACATAAATTGACTTTCTGTTTGAGAAAATTTGTTTTCAATATGATCTTATGAGCCTACTCTTAGTATCAGATAAATTTGTGTGCTGGAAAAATATTGACAGGAAGCGGTATACTTCCCATGATGAGCTACCTTATTTTAATAGTAAAAACTGAGAAGTAATGAATTAAAATTTCACTAGTAAATTATCGCTTTGGCGCCGATCTTGGATTTTGGCTTATAATAATCTTGTAAGTCGGAATAGGCGTTGAACTATCATTTGCTTTTAAATATGAATTAGGAAGAGCAACAGGGTCGTCTCCGGTTTTTGTATAACCTAGTCTTTTGATAATTAAAGTTCCTGAATTAATAACTTGTGCATCGCAGTTGCTTGTATTTAATTGTTTGATTAGAGATTTGAAAGCTACACTGTCTATAATATCATTTCTTAAAACCAGATTGCCGCCATTAGATTGCGCCTTAATACTCGTTGATAAACAAACAATAGCAACTGTGATCATCGTCAACAAAGTAAAGGCTTTCATAATGTGATGGTTTTAAAGATTGATTCCTTAAATCTCATTAAAAAAAATATATAATCCAATTTATATAGCGTAACAATTATGAATTAAATATTGAAAGAAAATTCTACAATCATTTTTTTTTAAAAACTTATAAATACATCAAGTGTTAGCCTCGAAAACCTATTTATCTTATGAAAAAGAATACACTAATTATCCCGGCGGTGCTAGGTATGCTGTTTTGTGCTGATGCAGCACTTGCGCAACGGGGAATTCCGCCAGAGGAAACTACTAAATCTGTTTCTGTAACCAAATATGCTCAGGTACTGGATTTCCAGCCTGAAATGGTTAACCTTTTAAAGACAGCTCCCGGATGGCAGGTTAGCGTCGCTGCTTCTGGATTGGGCAAACCTCGTATGTTATATACTTCTAGCACTGGTGATGTCTACGTAACTCGACGTGATGGTGGGGACGTTTTGCTTTTACAGGACAAAAATGGGGATGGCGTGTTTGAAGAGCTGCAAACCGTAGTATCGGAGTTTAAGGGTGTGCATGGCATTACTATGAAAGATGGCTGGATGTATCTGTGCAATAGCAATGAGTTACGCCGTTATCCTGTTAAGCCAGATGGTACTTTAAATGTAATGGCTGCAGAAATATTGATCAAAGATCTGCCTGATGGCGGTCAGCATCCAAACCGTACAATGGATTTTGGCCCTGATGGATTGCTTTACATCAGTGTTGGTTCTCTTTGTAATGATTGCAAAGAGAGTGATAAGGAAACGGCGGTAATGCTGCAGGTTGATCCGAAAACATGGAAGCGGACTATTTTTGCTAGTGGTTTGCGCAATACCATTGGGTTCGACTGGCATCCGCAGACGAAGGAATTATGGGGAATTGATAATGGTGGTGATGCCAAAGGAAGCAGCTGGCCGCCTGAGGAGGTTAATCATATTATAAAGGGTGGTAATTATGGATTCCCGTATGCTTATGGTAAACAGGAAGTTGACAAAAGTCGCGAGGACCCTGCTGGCAATACTAAAGAGGAGGTGGTTAAAAACACTCAGCCTTCTACGCTGGAACTTACTGCGCACATGGCGCCTATCGCGTTTACCTTTTTCCGTGGTGCTGCGAATGTTCCGGCAGACTGGTCTGGCGATGGCTTAGTGGCATGGCATGGTTCATGGAATGCTGAAAAACCTGTTGGATTTAAGGTGCAGCGGATTCATTTTGAAAATGGTGTTGCGGTGAGTGCGGAAGATTTTCTGACTGGATTTTTACAGGGGGACTCTCGTTTTGGCAGACCTGCTGGAATAACGGTAACAAAAAAAGGAATTGTCTATGTGTCTGATGATGCTAGCGGAATTATTTATGCAATTAAAAAATCAATGTAATTATGAGGGCATTAAAATATTGCGCTATTGCGCTGGTTGCTGTGGTAACAATGGCTGCTATAAAACCTGAACCGACTACCAGAATTGAATTTGATGCTTTGGACAGTCATCCTGAAGGAATTGCTTTTGACCAGGGACGGGCTGTGTACTATGTATCTTCTGCGAGATTAGGCAGTGTGGGAAAGGTTACGCCTAGAGGGGCTTACACTGTTTTACTTGCGGATTCTACTTTAAAATCTACTTATGGGCTGAAAATCCATCCTGATGGTAAGCGTCTTTTTGTTTGTGTGGGTGATGCTAACTATAGCAAATATACTAATCCTGCTACACGGACTAAAATGGCTAGGCTGATTAGTATTGACTTGGCTTCGGGTAAGAAACTGTCTGATGTGAACCTTGCTGGCTTAATCTCTGGGAAGCATTTTCCTAATGACCTTGCTTTTGATGCTCAGAACAATATTTATATTACTGATAGTTTTGCTGGTGCTGTTTATAGGGTTACGCCTGGTGGACAGGCTTCGGTATTTGCGAAGGATGCAAAATTCATTACTCAGGGTGTGGGTATTAATGGTATAGTTTATCATCCTGATGGTTATCTGATTGTTGATAATAGCGCGAAGGGGCAGTTGTATAAAATTGATATTAAAAATCCTGCTAATGTGCAGAGGATTGCTGTGGATCAGTATTTTATTGGTGCGGATGGATTGTTATTAAATGATAATAATACGTTAACTATGGTGGTTAACGGGGGAAGTGATAAAATTTACAAACTGGTAAGTAGTGATAACTGGGCAAGTGCTGCAGTTACGGCGTCTACGGTTACTGCGGATAGGTTTACTTATCCTTCTACTGCTACAAAAAATGGTAAGGATATATGGGTGATGAATGCGCAGTTTAACGTGTTGCTGGATAGTAATAATGTGCCTGTTAAAAAATTCGCTATTCAGCAGGTGGTTTTTAAGCCGGTTGCTAAAAAGGTTGCGAGATAAAGATTTAGTAACAAAAAAGGATATGTAATATTCCGACTGAATTATTTGCCTGAAGGGGCAAAAAGTCTAGGTCGTCAATTACGTATCCTTTTTTGTTTTTAGATTATCCGTTGTAGCGAGATGTGAATAAATCTGAGGTAAAGACTAGGTCGTCAATTACATATCCTTTTTTTGTTTTTAGATTATCTGTTGCAGCAAGATGTGAATAAATCTGAGGTAAAGACTAGGTCGTCAATTACATATCCTTTTTTGTTTTTAGATTATCTGTTGTAGCGAGATGTGAATAATCTGTACGAAGCTTTAATGTCTTTTTTTAAAGATCTAAGAGAAAATTGTTATGACTGTTGTTTATATAAAAACATTAGTTGTTCACTGATAATGTATGCGAGTTAAGCTTTATGGAATTATAATTGATATCTTTCGGCGTAAAACCAATTTATTTCATTTATAATATAAAAAATGCGTAGACATTCAAAAGATTTCCAAGATAGCCTTACTCCAGAGATGGCTTTAACGATACTTAAAGAAGGGAACGAAAGATTTGTAAATAACCTTAAGGCAAACCGTGATTTGCTGCAGCAGGTGAATGAAACCTCGGATGGACAACATCCATTTGCTACTGTACTAAGTTGTATGGATTCAAGGACATCTGCTGAATTGATTTTTGATCAGGGATTGGGTGATATATTTAGTATTCGTATTGCTGGAAATGTATTGAATGATGATATTTTAGGTAGTATGGAATATGCGACTAAAGTTGTGGGTACCAAGACTATTTTAGTGCTTGGCCATACTAAGTGTGGTGCTATAACTGGTGCTTGTGACCAGGTAAAATTAGGTCACCTTTCTGGTTTATTGCATAAGATACAGCCGGCTATTGATATGGAGACTACAACTGTTGAAGACAGGAATGGTAAAAATGAAACCTTTTCCAATAATGTAGCAAAATTTAATGTACAGCTGACTATTGAAAGAGTAAGAAAAGAGAGCGAAATCATTGCACAGATGGAAACTGAAGGCTTATTAACGATTGCTGGCGGTGTATATGATGTTGATAGCGGTGTTGTTAATTTTATCTAACTCACTAATATCTTCCATCGATGTTTTCAAGCTCAGTTAAAAACCGACGTTCAGATAAAGAAAATTCGTAAGATATTATTACTATGTATTTCATAATTAAAATAAAAAGGGCTCAGATTTGAGCCCTTTTTACGATTTGAGAATGCGAATAAAATGAATTTGAATTATTTAATCTCAATTTGCTTAGCAAAAGATTTGGTTTCCTCTTTTTTATCAACTTTGATGCATAATACTCCATCTTTATAAGATGCATCAACACTTGAATCATCTACAGTTTCTGGAAGCATAAATGAACGCACAAAGGAACTATAGCTAAATTCTCTTTTATTATATTTTTTATTTTCCTCTTTTTGTTCAGATTGCTGATCTACTGTTATTGTTAAAAGATTGTTATCCAGCTGTACTTTGAAGTTTTCTTTATTTAATCCAGGGGCAGCCAGATCTATAGTATAAGAACTTTCTGTCTCACTTATGTTTACTGCTGGTACACGAGAAATCATTCTATCGGAAAAGATCGAATCATTGAAAAATGAATCGAACAGATCATTAAATACGGGTGCTAATGCACGGTCGTTTTTAGAATTATTAAATTTAACTAGTGACATTTTAAATCCTCCTTAAATTTTAAAATTTTAAATTAAACACGCTCAAATCTTTTAAAATATCTCAAGTTGAATGCCAATTTTTAATCTGGCTGGATGATGTTTTTATTGCTGAAATATTTACAGTGACTGTTGAAAAATTGGCATATTTTAATAACTCGAATGACAAAATTACTGGAAAGATATAGAAGTATTTACTTGTTAATAATGGAATTAGCAATTGCCGAAAGCATTATATGAAATTGTAAGTAGTATAATACAGCAGAATTAAAAGGATAAAAATATAAAACCAAAGCTTTATCTCATTGTTTAATTCGCATCTGAAACTTTCGGTTGTTGAGGATAATTTGAATACTTAGGGGGAAGGTGGCCTTTCCCCCTTTTTGTATTTTACTATCAAAATCATGTTATTCAGTCCAAAAAAGTAGTCGAGAGTGGTTTTTTGTGATTACAAATTATACTACATTTGGCGATTGAAAAATTTCCTTTTAAATGATTGCAGCATACCAGTTTTCTAAAAATGATTTTAGAATCCCTTTATATATATCATTCCTGTAAGTGATAGGATTCTCTTAATTATAATTTGAAAATTATAATACTTATAAAATTAGTACAGCCTTTTAAGGATTTAAAAAACAATTTGCATCCTTAATTATTACATAGACAACATGGATCCTGATCAAAAAATATTTAATGAAAGAGAAAGACTTGAAGCGCTCAATTCTTATCATATTTTAGATACAGCTGAGGAGAAAGATTTTGATGACTTAACAATGCTTGCTTCAGCAATCTGTCAAACTCCTGTATCTATGGTAAGTTTAATTGATGATAAAAGACAGTGGCTCAAATCTGCTAAGGGCGTTGAACTGGGTGACATTCCAAAAGAGTATTCTTTTTGTGCAAGGGCTATTGAAACTGCGCCGGATATTACGGTGGTAAGTGATGCAAATGATGATGAACGATTTGCTGATAACCCTTTTGTAACTGGGCCTACTAAAGTTATTTTTTATGCAGGTGTGCCACTGGTTAATGAAGATGGTTTCGCTTTAGGTTCATTATGTGTAATAGATTTCCATAAAAGGGAGCTAACGGATGATCAGATTGCTGCTTTAAAGATTCTTGGTAAACAGGTAATGGATAAGCTGGAAATCAGAAGAAAAGTCAGGATCTTAGAGAAGACAAATAAAGAATTGCTAAATTCTAATGTGCTTATCCAGAAATTTGCTTCTATGGCTGCACATGATATTAAAAATCCGCTGACTAGTATGCTTTTATCTTCTCAGGCCTTAAAGATCAAATCTAAAAAGATAGAAAATGAAGGGTTTGAAAAGCTGATTGATTTAAATATTAACTCAACTAAAGATTTACTGTTTTTGGTAGATGAGATGCTGGCTTATTCTAAATCGCCCTCCCTCCTCATTGAAAGAAAAAAAGAGATTGATCTAAATATTGTTTTACAGAAAGTGCTTGCGTTGGTTAATATTCCAGTTAATTTTGAGGTAAGCTTACCTGAGGAAACGAGCATTATAAAAATTTCTATTGTTGCCTTTGAGCAGATTATGCTAAACCTGTTAAGTAATGCTATCCGGTATAATGATAAAGAGACGGGTATAATTAAAATTCGTTTTAAAGAGGACACTGAGTTTTATAATTTCGAAGTAGAGGATAACGGTATGGGAATATCTGCTGCATATCATCAAAAAATATTTGGTAATAATTTTACATTAGATATTTCTGACAGGGACAATAATAAGGGAACCGGAATAGGTTTATCTACGGTTAAAGAACTTCTAATCGTTTTAAATGGAAGTATTACTGTAAGTTCAACGGTTAAGCAGGGCACCACTTTTTCTTTTAAAATCAAAAAGTAAAGAGCTGTCTGTCAACTACCAGTATCACTGCTTGTTTATAATATATGATTTGGCAGATATTGCCTCAAATTGTATATATTTTAGTACTTTATCTCATTTTCAAAATAAACTGGATAATTTTTGAAAATGCCTGTAAAAGTCATTTTGTTGTCATTCCTCGATAGGATCATTTCTAATCACAATAAATTATATGTTCAATATTCTTTAAAGGAGTGGCTTCATCATTTACCATTGTGAATTAAAAATACCCTAACTTACTGTTATAATGTGAGTTACAACAATTAAAATATTTTATTCACTTGGAATCACAAATTCTCTTCAAAATTTTTCATACTCTTTAGAAAAAATATAAATCTGTACTAACGATATTACCGTTCGTTCTTTTTAAACGGGAACTATTTTTGTAAATAGTTACAAAAGGATGCTTTATTAACTAATTACTACAATACAAATATGCTCAAGTCTATTACTCATAGAAATAATGTTAAAGTTATTGGGAATGGTCCAAAAACTTTAATGTTTGGTCATGGTTTCGGATGCGATCAAAATGCCTGGCGTGCTATTGTTCCTGCATTTATTGATGATTATAGAATAATTCTATTTGATTATGTTGGGTCAGGTAATTCAGATTTAACTGCTTATGATGATTTACGATATAGTAAGCTTGATGGTTATGCTCAGGATATAATTGATATTTGTGATGAGCTGGATCTGGAAGACGTAATCTTTATTGGCCACTCTGTTAGTAGCATGATTGGTTTACTGGCATCAAAGCTTAATCCTTTAATCTTTAGCAAGATCGTTTTTATTGGGCCTTCTCCACGGTATGTTAATGATACGAATTACCCAGGTGGCATAGAACTTAAAGATCTGGAGGATTTGCTGGAAGTGATGGATAATAATTACCTGGGCTGGTCCAGAATGATGGCTCCGGCAATTATGAGTGATAAAAACAATCATGAACTGGTAGAAGATCTTGAGCGTAGTTTTTGTGCAACTGATCCTGAAATAGCAAAGAAATTTGCGCGCGTTACTTTTATGTCTGATAATAGGGAAGATCTTTCTTCACTTACTATTCCTAGTTTAACTATCCAGGGAAATGACGACTTTCTGACGTCAAACCTAGTGGCAGAGTATATTCATAAAAATACGGTTAATAATGAAATGGTACTGTTAGAATCTTCCGGGCATTGTTTACACTTAAGTCACCCGCACCTTGTTATTAGAGCTATTAAAGATTTTATATAATGAAATTAAGCCCACACAATCTTCAGGAAATTTCATCAGTTGACTTTTTATATAATCAGCTGCCTTCTGGCTTTATATCTTATAAACCTGATGGTACCGTACTAAAGGTTAATGATACATTTTCAAGATGGCTTAATCTTAGTGCTGAGCAGGTTTGTCTGTTAAATTTCAAATCGCTGCTTACTAAAGCTTGTGGCTTATATTATAATCTTTTTGTAGATCCATTACTGAACGTTGAGACAAAGGCTAATGAGATTAGTCTGGTTTTTAAGTCTCCAAATGGCAACATAGATGTTCTATTTAATGCGGTTGGATATAAAAATGAGCAAGGCCACCTTATTCTAATTAATGCATCGATCCAAAAAATAACAGACCGCAAGAAATACGAATCTGAACTTCTTTTTCAAAAGAAGCTTGCTGAAGAGGAAAAGAGAAAGTTTGAGTTTCTTTCTAATACTGTTCCTAATCATATTTGGACGACTACACATGATGGTGTTCTGATTTCTGCCAATAAAAAGGCAACTGATTATTTTAATGTTGATCCGATAGATTTCAATGATTTTAACTTTGTATTTGAAGAGGACAGAAAAAAGGCTTTTAATAGCTGGAAGAAATGCCTGACTAGCGGAAAGCCTTTTGAAAGGGAAGTGCGCCTGTTAGGTCACGATAGAACACCTGAGTGGTTTTTACTTACTGCTGAGCCTTTTTTAAACAAAGATGGGGTAATTGAATTATGGATAGGGTCTAGTACAAATATCCACAAACATAAAACATGGCAAATTGCTAACTATTCTACTTTGAAACATAGCTTGGTAACTGCTCAAAAAACAATTGATCAGAATGCTGAACTTTTTATAAGTATTGAGATGAACAAATCTCATATGATCAGAAAGCCATTGGCTAACATGTTAGGGTTATTAATGCTGTTAGAAAAAGAAACCATGTCTAAAGAGTGCAGGAATATGTTTAATCTGTTAAGCGAAAGTGCAGAAGAATTAGATGCTATGATCAAATCCTAATAAAATTTTAATTAGCTTTTTATTTCAATCCATACCGGTGCATGATCACTTGATTTCTCCCAGCCTCTAACATTACGGTTTACTCCCGCAGCAAGCAGGCGACTATCTAAATGCGGACTTAATAAGAAATGATCAATTCTTAAACCGGCATCACGGCCATATGCATTTCTAAAGTAATCCCAAAAAGTATAAATTTTCTCATCTGGATGAAGCTTTCTTAAAGCATCTGTCCAGCCCTGGCCTACTAGGGAATGAAATGCCTGCCTAACCTCTGGACGGAACAACGCATCATCTACCCAGCGCTCTGGTTTGTAAACATCAAGCTCGGTAGGCATCACATTATAATCTCCTACAAGAACTGTTGGTAAATCATACTTTAAGAGATCAGCAGCATGAGCAGCCAGTCTTTCAAACCAAGCCAGCTTATATTCCAGTTTCGGGCCGGGAGCTGGATTTCCGTTAGGTAAATAAAGACAGCCAACCACAATCCCGTCAATAAATGCTTCGATATAACGACTTTGAATATCATCAGAATCACCAGCAAGTCCTCTCCTGGTTTCTTTAATTTCACTCTTTGCTAAAATA
>Ga0308163_10005075_pt1 | contig 10170 bp, 7 predicted proteins | sample PhyTR1_FD_201037 | JGI IMG/M metagenome (GOLD analysis project Ga0308163, IMG submission 201037) | Phyllosphere microbial communities from UC Gill Tract Community Farm, Albany, California, United States - DLSLT.R1 | ecosystem: Host-associated > Plants > Phyllosphere > Unclassified | place: USA...
CGCTTGCGCAGATCCCGCAGCGTGAGATTGCCGCGGATCCTCAATTGTTCGATCCGGACCGGGCACTCCCCGAGCCGTTGCCACCGATCGGCACCTATCGGTGTCGCACGATCAAGCTCGGGGCGCCGGGAGCGGGCGTGTCACGCTTCATTGCCTATGGCTGGTTCTCGTGCCGCATCGAACAGCCAGCACGCACGGGGGGAGACGGGGACCTGACGTTCGCGCGGCTGGGGGGATCGCAACGTCCGTCCGGAACGCTGTACCGCGAATCCCGGGCAGATGCGGCTCCGCGACCGCGTGCGATCTTCCTCGGCAGCATGGCGTTGGGCGACGAACAGCGTCCGATGCGCTACGGCATCGACCCAAATCGCGACCTGGCGGGTGTGATGGAGCGCATCGGTGACCGGCGCTGGCGGCTGATACTGCCCCGTCCGCGCTTCGAATCCCTGCTCGACATCGTCGACATCATACCGATGGAATAATCCCGGACTATCGGGTTTGTCGCGATCAGACGCAACATGGTCGGGGAGACAGGATCCCCAACCAATTAACGGCCCGTCTTCCGAAAACCGCGGAAAACCGTGCCTTTCGCCACGCGAACCGCAGCGATGAGACTTTACTGACACACCAGAAAGCACAATTCAAAGCACAATTGTGCACACAGCGGCAATCGGAAGGGGCGGCCTGCGGTCGGATGCCACCCGCTTCGCCGCCCCTTCGAAAAGCTGTCCGATGGCCGGCTCCTGCGATCGAGACAGTAGAGGGGAAAAGCTCCGCTGCGGCTCGGTCGATTCCAACAGGAGCCATCGACCATGACCCACATCTCCGAAACCGCGACTGCGGCACAGCCCGCCTGCGCCGATGATCCAGACGTCCGTATCCTACGACGCGTGTCCTCGCTGAACAACTTTCCGCTAGCCGAGCACGTCACCGGGACAGTCCGGCGCGTCGCCATCGTCGACACCGAGACGACCGGCACCGATGTCCTCCATGACGAGATCATCGACATCGCGGTGGTCGTAATCGAGGTGGACGAAGCCGGTGAGATCGTCGGCATCGCCAGCGCCGGTCAGGCGCTGCGCGATCCGGGGATGCCGATCCCGGCGGCGATCACGCGCCTGACCGGCATCAGCGATGCGGACGTAGCCGGCAAGGCGATCGACCTGGACCGGCTCGAACAACTGCTGGCCAGCGCCGACGTCCGCATCGCGCATTCCGCCGCCTTCGACATCGGCTTCATCGAGAACCTAATGCCTGGTCTGACCGGCACCGCCTGGGCCTGTTCGATGCGCGACTTCGACTGGCTGGAGTTCGGTTTCGACGGAGCGAAGCTCGGGCATCTGCTGATGCAGACCGGGCGGTTCAACGGCGCGCACCGGGCGATGGCTGATGTCGTCAGCCTCATCCACCTGCTCGCCAACCGGCTGTCGCACGGCGGGACCGTGCTGGGTGACCTACTCGCCATCGCCGAACGCCCCACGATCCGGTTCGAGGCCACCGGCGCCCCGTTCGAACGACGAGGGCTTCTCAAGGGGCGCGGCTATCGCTGGGACGCGCGCAACCGCGTCTGGTGGATCGAACTCGCCGAGGACGAATGCGCCGAGGAAGAACGCTGGTTCCGCCAGCACATCGTCGCCCACGGCACCATGCCGCGGATGATGCCGATCACCTGGCACCAGCGTCACCGCTGAGGCCGCTGTCGAAGAACTGACCGGTGCGCTGCGACGCGCCGGTCCCTTTTCGGAACGAATGCAGTGAGCACCCCGGGTTGGGGAAAAATGCTTCGGCCATGACGGCCGCCATCAAAGGAACTGAACACCATGCATCAGAACGGCAACATCCCTCTTCGCCACCAGCAGTTCATGTTGGCGGTACGCCGCGAAATGGGCTGGCCGGCGTTCAAGCCGGTCAACGATGCCATCGCCTTCTGCTCGGGACGGGAGATGAGCTTCGAGGTCGGGTCGGAAATGGCGCGCATCACGCAGATGCTGCGCAAGGATGCGGTCTACACAGGCTGGGCCAACACCGGCGCCGCCCTGCCGACCAGCTTCACGATCGTCTATCGCGAACTGCTTGCGGTCGACATCGTCGATCGCGTCGTGCCCTTCGCCGCGAACGACGACGCACCGATCGTGTTCGTCAGCACCCGCGCCGACGAAATCTTCGCGGTCGACCGCCGCGGCGCACTGGTCAGGGTGCCGGGCAAGCCCAAGGCGATCGGCACCGGTCGCAAACTCGCGATGAAGCGCATCAAGGCGACCGCCGCCACGATGGGCGACACGTTGCTCGACGGCAACTGCTTCCTGGCTCCCGGTGCGAAGTGGATCGAGCCGGAAGCGTCGCTCGAAACCATCGTTCGCTTCGGTTGAAGCATGGGCGGGCCTTGCTCGGCGAGGCCCGCCCCGCCGTTCGTCAATATCGTGATCGGGAATGATCCCGGTGGAGAAAAGTCATGAAGATCGAGAACCCGTTCGAACCGCGCCAACGGCGCAGCTACGTCATCGTCGACCTGGAAAGCGCCGTGCTCGATGAAGCTGGCCACCAGCGCTACCGCGAGATGGAGCGCTGGGTCCCCGGCCAGGATGACGGCGAGAGCCGCCGCGGCTACACCCGCGCTGAATGCCCGCTGAAGACGCCGCGCTGGGTTTTTCAGACTGTGATGACGGCATCGGCGATGGTCCTGACTGAGCACGAGGACGGCAACGTCGATGTGTCACGCTTCGTCACGCTGAGCGCACCGGACCACGACGAGCGCGAAGTCATCGCCGGCGTCCTCCAGGTGCTAGCCGATGCGCCGTCGAACGCCGAGTTCGTGTCGTGGGCTGGCTCGTTCCATGACCTGCCGCTCATCGCCTGCGCCGCGATGAAACACGGTTTGTCGCTGCCTGCGAACTGGGGATGGATTGCATTCGGTGGCGATGGTCGCGTTCGACACGTCGACTTCGCCCGCGTCCTCACGGGCGGGTTCAAGATGAAGCCGATCCACCAGGCTGAATACGCGGCCGCGCTCGACATCCCGGCGAAAATGACGGTGGCGCCGTTCATGGTCGCCAAGCTCATCAACGCCGGGCAGTTCGAACTGGTGCAGGAGGTCTGCGAGGGCGACGTCATCACGTTGGCGTTGCTGCTCGCCCGCTGGCGCAAGCTGCTGGACGGCCGCGCCGACATCGACGTCGTCGAGGACCGCATTCTGCGCAGCATCGAGCAACTGCGCGAGGGGCGCCAATACATCCCGGCGCTTCAGGCGCGACGTGCGGCCAGCTTCGCGAAGCGGGTCGGCAAGGCGTGCAACGATGCTGAAGTGCTCGCGCCGTGGCTGTCGGCGGAAGCGGCCTGATACTGGCGAGGAGGCGGGGGCGCCAGTCGAGGCTCTTCACGTGATCGGCAGGCACCACGCTCGGCGGATCGGCGCTGTCGATTACCTCGAAGGGATAGCCATTAATCCTCGAGGTCATCGGGCAGCAGAGCATCATGCCGCGCGGCAAGTTGTAGCGCGTGGGCGACAGCACCAGCGCCAGCCGATGTCCTGCCTGCTCGTGGCCAGCCTGCGGATCAAAGTGGAGCCAGACGATGTCGCCGGTGTCCGGGACGTAGCCCGGCTTCACCACACCTCTTGGCCAACCGGCCGACCAAAATCGATCTCGTCGGGAAAGGTTTCAGGGGTCGTCTCAGCGAGCAGCGTGTCGAGATCATAGGAGGGCGCGGCGATCGGCCCGATAATGGTACGGCCCTCGTACTCGCGCACTTCGACCTTCTGATCGATCAGCAGCGCCACCGCCATTACAGACGCGGGGACGCGCACCAAGGCGCTGTTGCCCCACCGCTTGACTTGCACGCGCATTTCGCGATCTGCCGTGTATCGACATTAGTAATACATCCGCCGGACGGAAGCCAAGCCAATGTTCCGCCCCGTAGCGTGACAGCTCCATCCGCATCGCTTAGCGTTCACCAATGGCCTCCGGCGACTGGACCGATCAGCAGAACGACGCGATCGTCGCGGACTATTTCGCCATGCTGGCGGACGACGAGGCGGGACGTCCCTACAGCAAGGCAGAGCACAATCGCCGGTTGCAGGAAGCGATCGGGCGCCCGCGCGGATCGATCGAATACAAGCACCAGAACATAAGCGCGGTGCTGAAGGGCCTCGGCGAGGACTGGATCCACGGCTACAAGCCCGCCTTCAATTTTCAGGGATCGCTGGTCGATGCCGTTGCGCGCTGGTTGGCGACACATCCGGCCTGGCTTTCGCTGCACACACGTCTGCCGCTGGCCGGAACGATGGTACGTTCGCGTTTGCACGAAGTGCCGACGCTCTGGATTGGCCCACCGCCGACCGTCAGCAACCTGCCGCCACCGGACGAACTCGACCAGATGCAGCATATCGCCCGCCGTTTCGACGTTGCCGAGCGCGATGCCCGCAACCGCGAGCTCGGTCGCGCCGGCGAGAAGTGCATCGTCATTCATGAGCAATCGTCGCTGGTCACCGCCGGGCGCAACGACCTGGCCGATCGCGTCCGCTGGGTGTCGGACCAGGACGGCGACGGTGCCGGGTACGACATTGCCAGCTTCGAGGCCGACGGTCGTCCCCGCCTCATTGAAGTGAAGACCACCAACGGCTGGGAGCGCACGCCCTTCCACATCAGCGGAAATGAACTCGCGGTCTCGGAGGAGCGCCGCCGCGACTGGTGCCTCGTTCGCCTATGGAACTTCGCCCGCGAGCCCCGAGCGTTCGAACTGCGACCGCCGCTTGACGCGCATGTGTCGCTGATGCCGACCAGCTTTCAGGCGAGCTTCAATGCCTGACCCCACTGAAATCCTCGAGGTACTCCGATCCTGGTAGTATTCCGGTCAGCAACAGATGCTCGCGGGCGCGAGTGCAGGCAACGTAGAGGAGGCGCCGTTCCGTTTCGTAGATCTCGTCCAGTTCGGCCTCATCCGCCGCGTCGGCGATGCGGTCGTCGAGAGGCAGGATGCCCTGATCGCACGCCATCACGACGACCGCACGAAATTCGAGCCCCTTGGCAAGGTGCATCGGAGCTGTCGTGATCGCATCAGCATCGGCAATTTCGAGCACCGCGGCCCGCGCTCGAACGATCAACTCGGGTGTCCGAACAAAGACACCGATTTCGTGCGCGACGACGCCGTCGGCCAGCCAGCCGGCGATGACGCTCCGGACTGCCATTGCCTCTTCTTCGGCACTTGCAAAGGTTGCGACTTGCGGTGCCGGACCGGCGAACACCGAGACGATGCCGCGCCGCTCGTCCTCGACACCATCGATATCGCGCAGAGTCGCCGGCAGCAGGTGATCGGCAGCCTCGCGGATTTGCTGCGAAGTGCGATAGCAGACCTTGAGTGTGTGCGACCGGCCGCGCACGTCGACGCCCAGGCTGGCCCAAGAATAGGGGTGCTGGAAGATGCGCTGGCCCATATCTCCGGCGAGGAACAGCGCGTCGGGTCCGGTTGGCGCGAGAGAGGCGAAGAAGCGCAGCTCCGCCGGCGCTAAATCCTGCGCCTCGTCCAAGATAATATGGTTGAACGGCTTGAGCGCCCGGGCGTCCAATGAATCTGCGAGCCCGGTGAAGACCTGCGCCCACGTCGTGTAACGCTCCGCCGCCAGGCCTTCGCGCACCGCCTCGAATACTGGCCATAGTCGTTCGCGCTGGTTCGGGCCGAGGCGGCTCTTGCGACCCATCCGCTGAACGGTGGCATAGCTATCGAACGTCCTAATTCCCCAGGCGTCGATGACGTTGGTCCATTCGGACAGCAGGAAGCGATCTGAAAACCCCTTAAGCTGAACAGCCTTCGAAGCCTCGCCAAGCCTCTCGCGGAGCACCGCTTCGGATGCGATCCGCGGACGGACGCCGTGCTCGAGCTGATACATCTCGTCCGCGATGCCGCGAAACGACGCGGTGGTGATGCGCCGTACGATGCCGCCGGTTTCAGGCGCGAGCACCAGCAGCTTCTTCGCCATCGCATCGGAAAGTGGCTGCGAGAAGCTGGCGAGCAGGATGCGCGTGTCGGCGTTCTCGCGTGCCAGTCGCACCGCGCGGTGAATTGCGACGATCGTCTTGCCCGTGCCGGCCGACCCCGCCACGCGTGCGGGTCCGGCAAAGCTGCGGTCGGCAAGATTGCGCTGCGACGGGTGGAGAAAGACGCCCCACTTCTCCCATGGGAAGGCCAGCGCCTGCTCGAGTTCGTCCTGATCCGCGATCGGGCGGATACGGCGCAGCGCATCAGGATGCGCAAATGGATCGGCCGTGGTCGGTTCCCGCGCGGGTGACGGCAACACACCGGTGGCTGCATATTCAAGCAGTGCCTCGGACGCTTCGCCCGGCAGATGCTCGGCGAGCGTAAAGAAGCGGTCCTCGGTCGCGCCGCGAACATCAGCGAGCCAGTCCGCCGGCACGCCGATCGAGAGCAGCGCATCGTCGTCGAGCATCGCGAACAACTGCGGCTGCGCCGCTTTACGGGCGACTGCCTCGGGCACGACGAAGTCAAACGTCCCGGGCGGCGCGATCTCCTCGACCCGCTCGCGCACCTCAACGATCTGGACCGCGCCGGTGCGCGGGTGGGCCTCGATCCGGCGACGTTCGGCCCAAGCGTAGGCGTCGTCGTGATGATCGACATAGGCGACCAGCATCGAATCGCCGGTCTTGTGTACGATCAGCCGGACGTCGCGGTTGACGCGGGCGGACCAGAAATTCTGGTCCTTACTCTTGTCGATGCGGTGGAGCCGGAGCCCGTTACCGGTCGGGTCCATCTGCAAGTCAAACACGCTGGCCTTTACCGCCTTCTGATCCAGCGCGGAAAGGCGGCTGAATGCGGCGGTGAAGGTGTCGGCGATCAGAAAATTCATCTTCCGTCCGCCACCGCGCGATCCACCACGCGCGCGAGAGCCTGCATTTTAAAGAACAAGTCCTTGATCGCCGGATGATCGGCGACGTTCCCGGTCGGCGACTGAAGGATCAGCGAACCCAGCGACTCGGCTGTCCACGAGGTCGGTTCGGCATATTTCCACCACGGCCACCAAGCATCCTTGCGTCCACCCTCGACGTCGCTCAAAGCGTCGGCGATTACGGGTCGCAAGGTGCAGGCATCGGCGGCGTCGGTCACTCCCTTCTTCTTCAGCGGCGCGCGGACCCCAAAGTAAACTTCACCGAAGTTCGTCCGACCCGCCGACAGCGCGATCGAGCAGTTTTTCGGCCAGGAGGCCCGCCGCAGTCCCCAATGGTCGCTTTTCACGCTCAGCGCATCGAAGAGCGACCAGTCATCGTATTCGGGAACAATATCGGCAAAGCCGTCCGCGCAAACGTTCAGCAGACCATCTTCGATCTCGCCCATCATCCGCCGGTGAAGCGTATCCGCGGAGATAAGCGCCATTGCGAGCGCGCGGCGACCCTCAGCACCACGCTCGTATTCGGCTTCCACAGCCTCCACGAACGGAAGATCCGATTTTGCGACCAAGGCAGTGTCTCCAAATTCCGTCGACAGATATTCTATCATTTCGTCGATATGGATTCGCGCCCGGTGCGCCTTGATAGCATCGCGCGACAGGAGAAGGATGCGATGCAGCGACAGTTCATCGGCGTCAGAGGAATGAAGGCGGACGATCCGCACCTCGTCCCGCGCCGTCTCGGGTTCTTTGTTCGATAGGAAAACCAACACCGGTTTGCGTCCGCGCGCCCAGAGCTTCAGCGCCGTTAAGTAGTCTGCAAGTTGCTCGGACGATTGGGACGCCCAGGGTTTGTTTTCGATACCGAGAATGATCTGCGGTGTCTCGATCACCAAGTCGATCTGGCGACCGGCCCTAGTCACCATCTCACGCCGAACCGACGCGGGATCGATGGCGCCGACGCGCGGGAGGTCCAACACATTCAATAGTGCGTTCAGGAAAAGCGTGTCTTGACCGTGTGAGCCAGACGGGTCGAACAGGTCGGCAATGACTTTGCTTAATTTCACTTCGTTGGGCTGGAACAGTGTAAAGGCGTTCAGGCGCGGGGCGCCAAACATCTCTGCACCAGCGCGCTTAGCGGCAAGTTTTGGATATTGATGCGCCAGCCGCCCGAGCATGGTGCTCAGCCCGGGCAAATTTGCGGCGTCGAGGCTGGCCTTCACACCCCAAACACCTTCATTACCTCATCGCCAAAGTGGTTAATGACTTTCACAGCGATGCGCCCGCTGGCCGGGCGTTCGAACGGGCGGGACGTGTCCGAATATAAAGTCGCCCAGGCGTCCTCGTCGATTTCCGCTTGAAGCGCCGTCTTAAGGCTCTTGTACGGATCGTTCGCGCCTAGGAAATAGGCGTGCCGGACGAAGAAGCTCTCTTCGTCATAGTCGGTATCGATGAACCAGGCGGCGATGCCTTTGGTGTCGCTGGAGCGGATGTCGCCGGTGTTGGGGTCGAACACGTCGACACCGTTCACCTTGACGCGGATCGTCGTGCCGCCGTCGTCGATCACGTCGACGTCGGGTTCGCCGAAGACGACGAACATGTTGCCGCGGCCGGTGTTCTTCAGCTCCTCCGACATATGCATGTCGGGGTTGATCCGCGCTTTGAGGATGGTGAGGCTGCCGAGCTTGTCGAGTTCGGACGAGTGCGCGTCGAAGTTGAAGGCGCAGGCGATCAGCACGTCGAAGCGGTTGTCCACCGCCTCGCGCGCGGCGGCGACGAGGTCCTGCCGGCCGACCGTGCCGTATTCGGGGCCGATCAGGATCGCGGCGCGGCGTTCGGGGCCGTCTTCGCCTTCGAAGAAGGTCGCGGTGGCACCGATGAAGTTGCCAGGCCAGGGCGTAATGCTCTCGAAGGTGATGCGGTCGTCCTTGGCCTGCTGCTTGACGCCCTCGGTCTTGAGATAGTCGATGACGATCCCGGCGAAGTCGGCGCCGGCAAGATCGGCGTCGGCGGGCGAGCGCGCGCCATCGGCGGCGTCGATCGTCTCGATCAGTTCCTGTTCGCTGGCCGGGAGGACGCGGTGCGGCGACAGGCTCTCAACGGTGAACGGCCCGGCGACGCGGACGCGAGCCGGATCGGTGTAGGGCTTATGATATAGATACTCGACATCCGCGCGCGCAGCGATGCTCGCGTCGATCTCACGCTGACGGTCAATTCGCGCGTCCCACCATTTAGCGTGAGGGGCGGCTGCAGAGGGCGGCGCAGTGGCGGGCAGCTCGCGAGGGATCTGCCATTCCTCCCAACTTTCGCTGGCAGCAGCATTGAGCGCCGAGCGCAGCGGTTCGAGCACCGCCTGCCATCGTTCCCAGACATCGTCGATCAATGGGTTCTTGGCGATCGAACTAAGCATGATGTGCGGCACGCGCTCATAAACAAAGCCTTGGCGGATATCAGCTCCAACTGGCGCATCCGTCGGCACCGATCGGGTAAGCGCCGCCTCCTTCGAGCGGCCTTCCCGGCTGTCGGCAAGCAAATACCAAGGGTAGCGCGCCGCCATTAGTCGCGTGCGAGCTAGCGCCAGCGCAACCCGGCTCGTGTCGATCGTTATCCAGCGACGGCCCCACTGCTCGGCCACGAATGCGGTCGTGCCAGAGCCACAGGTAGGATCAAGAACGAGATCTCCCGGGTCGGTCGCCATCAAGATGCAACGCTGGATCACGCTCACGCCGGTCTGGACGACATAGAACTTATCCGACCCCAAGCTGCTGCCGACATCCGTCCAGACGTTCCGAATCGGCATTGCTGGATAGTCATCGATGAAGCGAACGTAGTTAAGTGTGTTCTTGCCCGGATGGAGGCGATGTGCTCGCAAAAGCCTCTGCATCCCGGCTTGATTAGTTTTCCAGCGGACGCGGTCGCTGGGCAGGATGTCACGTCCATCAATGCGAACTGGAAACCAAGACGCTGCGCCTTCGCCCTTCGCTCGACCGACGCTCTGCGACGTCATATCGCTCAGGCGAAAGAACCGTCTATTTCCAGGTTCCTGAAACTCTGCCTTGGTGGCTCGTCGACGTGTTCCGTCAGGCCCCTGAACAAAAGAATATGCTTCGCCTCCATCAATTCCCGCACCTTTCTGCAGCAAATAGGGTCGAAACTTCGCTGTATCCCGATCCTTGGCAAACCAAATTATGTAGTCACTGACATTAGACAGCAGAGCTTCGGTCGATCCCGAAGTCTTTTCTACTGTAATAAGCGATACGAGGTTGCCGGATCCAAAA
>Ga0308163_10005081_pt1 | contig 10162 bp, 9 predicted proteins | sample PhyTR1_FD_201037 | JGI IMG/M metagenome (GOLD analysis project Ga0308163, IMG submission 201037) | Phyllosphere microbial communities from UC Gill Tract Community Farm, Albany, California, United States - DLSLT.R1 | ecosystem: Host-associated > Plants > Phyllosphere > Unclassified | place: USA...
CTTAATGCCGAGAGTTCCCGCTGAATGTTGTGGTTTATAGAGTGAAAAGCCCTGTCACAAGCTTTTTATACTGCACGCCCGCTGATCTTGCAGGTTGGGACCTGTCAGACGCGTTTGCCCACGAGGCAGGTGTGGTGTCGGGAAGCTCAGGCCTATCGGTCGAGGCTTCGATACTCGGCGGTCATATCCAATAACAAGACGAGGTTGTTCCCTATGCCAGTCGGCAATCACCTGCCCCATGGCGAGACCGCTCACGGCGGCCCGCTCAAACGCGAACTCGGTGAACGGCATATTCGCCTGATGGCGCTCGGCGCCTGTATCGGTGTCGGCCTGTTCCTGGGTTCGGCCAAAGCCATTGAAATGGCCGGTCCGGCCATCATGCTGTCCTACATTCTCGGCGGTCTGGCGATCCTGGTGATCATGCGCGCCCTCGGCGAAATGGCCGTGCACAACCCGGTGGCCGGTTCGTTCAGCCGCTACGCCCAGGACTACCTCGGCCCGCTCGCGGGTTTTCTCACCGGCTGGAACTACTGGTTCCTGTGGCTGGTGACCTGCGTCGCGGAAATCACCGCCGTCGCCGTGTACATGGGCGTCTGGTTTCCTGATGTGCCGCGCTGGATCTGGGCCCTCGCGGCGCTGATCAGCATGGGCTCGATCAACCTGATCGCGGTAAAAGCCTTCGGTGAATTCGAATTCTGGTTCGCCCTGATCAAGATCGTCACCATCATCGCCATGGTCATCGGCGGCGTCGGTGTCATCGCGTTCGGTTTCGGCAACGACGGCGTGGCGCTGGGGATTTCCAACCTGTGGGCCCACGGCGGCTTCATGCCCAACGGCGTGACCGGTGTGCTGATGTCCCTGCAAATGGTCATGTTCGCCTACCTCGGTGTCGAGATGATCGGCCTGACCGCCGGTGAAGCGAAGAACCCGCAGAAGACCATCCCGAATGCGATCGGCTCGGTGTTCTGGCGCATTCTGCTGTTCTATGTCGGCGCACTGTTCGTGATCCTGTCGATCTACCCGTGGAACGAAATCGGCACTCAGGGCAGTCCGTTCGTGATGACCTTCGAGCGTCTGGGGATCAAGACTGCCGCCGGCATCATCAACTTCGTGGTGATCACGGCGGCGCTGTCGTCGTGCAACGGCGGCATCTTCAGCACTGGGCGCATGCTCTATAGCCTGGCGCAGAACGGCCAGGCCCCAGCCGGTTTCGCCAAGACCTCCAACGGCGTGCCACGTCGGGCGTTGCTGCTGTCGATTTTCGCTTTGCTGATCGGCGTGCTGCTCAACTACCTGGTGCCTGAGAAAGTCTTCGTCTGGGTGACCTCCATTGCTACCTTCGGCGCGATCTGGACCTGGGTGATGATCCTGCTGGCACAACTGAAATTCCGCAAAGGCCTGAGCGCCAGCGAACGTGCCGGCCTGAAATACAAGATGTGGCTGTACCCGGTCAGCTCGTACTGTGCGCTGGCGTTCCTGGTGCTGGTGGTCGGCCTGATGGCGTACTTCCCGGACACCCGCGTGGCGCTGTATGTAGGGCCGGTGTTCCTGGTGCTGCTGACGGTGCTGTTCTACGTGTTCAAGCTGCAGCCGACCGGTGAATCGCAGGGTGCGGTACGTTCGGTTTCGTAAGCTGTAACGCGAACCCGTAAAAGCAAAAGATCGCAGCCTGCGGCAGCGCCTACAGGGAGAACATACTTCCCGTGTAGGCGCTGCCGCAGGCTGCGATCTTTTGACGTTTTACCGCCGGTCTGAAAGAACGATACAAACCCTGCAGCAAGGCTCAAACCTGTATCACTTTCCAATCTCGCGCAGCACTGAGCAGAGGCGCAGATATGAGGGCGAGCACATTTCTCGAACGCGAGCTCAGCCAGCGGCAGGTCGCACTGTTCTTCCTGCTCGCAACGATGCTGTACGTCCTGCCACTGATCCTCGCCGACTTTCCCTACATCGACGACAACTGGCGCACGCTGGCCGCCGGCAATGCCTGGGCCGGGCAGGGGCGGTTGTTTGCCGACTGGTTTTATCAGGCGCTGACCTTCACTGGCGCTTCACCGAATATCTTTCCGTTGCCCCTGTTGCTGGCCACGCTGGCGATGAGCCTGGCGTTGACCCGCCTGACCTTTCACTACTTCGCTGAGCCGACGGTGGCCTGTTGTCTGGTGCCGTTGCCGCTCTGGTACAACCCGTTCCTGCTGCAAAACCTGTCCTATCAATACGACGGCCCGATCATGGTCCTGAGCATGGTCGCGGTGATCTACGCGATCACGGTCCAGGGCGCGTCACGGGTGCAGCGCTGGCTGGTGCCGTCGGCGTTACTGGCGTTGGCGATCGGTCTTTATCAGATCAGCCTCAATGTGTTTGTCGGCCTGTGTTGCGTGGAACTGCTCAGGGCCGTTCACCGGAAAATGCAATGGCCGGACATCCTGCGGATGCTGGGCTGGAAGTTCGCGCAATTGGGCTTGGGCATCCTGATCTACAGCGTCACGGCTTACCCGTTCATGGAGAGGTTGCGAAGAACGGATTTGTTGAACCAGGACGCCAACCCGCTGTTGCAGATCGGCATCAATTTCGCTCGGGTTCTGGAGAAAGTCGCGCTGCTGTTTCATGGCGGCTACACGTGGGTTTTTGCTGCGCTGGTGTTGTGTGCGATCGCGGGCTGTGTGCGACTGATTCAGTGCCGCCAGCACCGTTGGCCAACCCTGCTGCTGTGCTTGCTCACGCTGCCGGTTCTGGTCTTGCTGGTGCCAGGGATCACGCTGCTGTTTCGTGATTTCAATGAAGGCGCGCGGACCCTGATGGGCTTCGGCGTGTTACTGCTGTGGTTGTTCTATCTGGCTCATTTGGCGTTGGCGTCCGGGCACCGGCGGTTACCATGGCTGCTGATCATCCCGCTGCTGGCGACACTCTCGCTGTCCTTTGCATATGGCCGCGTGCTGACCCTGCAGAAAACCTTCGCCAGCAGTGCGCTGTTCAGCCTGAGCCACGACATTGCCGCGCATCGCGAGTTGCGAGAGGCCAAGCGGATTTACCTGTCGGTGAGCTACTCCGACCGCTGGCTGGTCAGCGCGACCGGATCGTTCAGGCAACTGCCGGTCCTGCACTATCTGCTCAACGTCGATTACTTCATGCTCGCGGAAAACCTGCCGTCAGCGGGCATCACCAACGTGGTCGCCGAACGCGAACGGCGCAATGCCACGCGCGTTGGCTATCAGGGTTTTCCCGCGTTGGTGGACAGCCTGTATTACCGGGTTTATCTGATTGGCGATTACGGTTTCATCGTCATGAAAGAACCGCCCCACGGCAGGTTGCTGCAGTGGTAACGCTGACCGTTCGTCGCAATTCACCCCGCACCTGTAATTTCTGACAGTAGACCGCTCCACCGCCGTGCCCTAGCGTGAAGGTCCGCCAAGCGGGACAGGCAAGGACCGGACATGAAAGGATTCTCCGCAATTACCGTGATCGGATTGGCTGATGCCCTGATCCACTGGCAAGTTTTTTTTGTCCTTCGCAGTGCAGCAGGCCTGGACCAGGCGGCCAGCAACTTTGCGGCGTTCTGCGTGGCCGCTGCGTTCTCGTTTTACGTGAACGCGCTTTACACCTTCGAAAGAGAAACGTCGATATTCACCTACCTGATGTTCATCGGCTTGATGGGCGCCGTGAGTTTTGGTGTGGGAGTGATCGCCGACACCAGGCAACTGCCAGGGCTGGTGACGTTGGCTGCATTTTCGTCGCTGAATATTGTGTTGGGGTACGGCTTTTTCCGCTTTGTGCTGTTTCGGAGGCGGCAGGTATGAACATACCTGTGCCTCATTTAAAACCGGCAGTCCCCTGTGAAGCGTCAATACCCTTTGTGGTTGATCTGGACGGAACCTTGCTCAAGTCCGATCTTCTGTTTGAATGTGCTATGTCTTCTGTCCGCAACAAGCCTTTGCAATTTCTGAAGTCTCTGGCCTGGCTCACTCACGGCAAGGCGTACTTGAAAGAACGATTGGCTCAAGCTTCGGATATCGATGTCGGCACCTTGCCCTACGATCCCGACGTGCTCTGGATGATTGAGGCACAACGCAACAAGGGCCGGAAAATCGTCCTGGCCACGGCCAGCCATCACTCATTGGCAGTACGCATTGCCGAGCATTTGAACGTGTTTGATGAGGTGCTCGGGACGACCCTTGAGCGCAACCTGTCCGGGACATGTAAACGAGACGTGCTGGTGACGTCGTATGGTGAAGGAGGTTTTGATTACGTCGGCAACTCGTTTGACGATCTACCCATCTGGCATTCGGCCCGTCAGGCTTACATCGTCAATCCATTACCGGGCGTTGAGCGTGCCACTCGGCATTTGGGCAACGTTGTCCAGGTTGTTCGCTCTGACGCCAAGCGCTTGGGTCGTTTGTACAAAGCCTTGCGCATTCATCAATGGGTGAAAAATGCCCTGATTTTTGTCCCTCTGCTTGCCGCGCATCAACTGGCCAATCCGCTGTCACTGTGGCACGGGGTGCTGGCATTCGTGTTTTTTGGATTATGTGCATCGGGTGTCTATGTCCTGAACGACCTGCTTGATCTTGCCGATGATCGCAAGCATCCCAGCAAACGCCAGCGACCCTTTGCCAGTGGGACTTTGTCGATCCGATCGGGACTGGTGCTTTTTCCTTGGCTTCTGCTGGTGTCTTTCCTGGGAGCCTGGTTTTGGCTTCCTCGTCAGTTCGTCGCGGTACTCGCCTGTTATTACGTACTGACTCTGTTGTATTCGCTGGTGTTGAAACGGCTGATGGCGCTCGACGTGATTGCCTTGGCACTGCTTTATACCTTGCGCGTCATTGCCGGTGGCGCCGCTTTCGAACTGGAGTTGACGGGCTGGATGCTGGCTTTCTCCATGTTCATGTTTTTAAGCCTGGCGTTAGTCAAACGCTATGCCGAATTGTTGGTGGCGCTGCACAGCGGCATCACCGGAAAAACCGGTGGCCGCGATTACTTTCCTGCCGATCTGGCGATGCTCTCCTCATTGGGGGCTGCATCCGGTTATCTCGCCGTCATGGTGCTGGCACTTTACATCCATGACAGCGCGACCACTACGTTGTATGCGCATCCTCGATGGATTTGGCTTGCCTGCCCCGTGCTGTTGCTCTGGATTACCCGGATCTGGCTGCTCACCCACCGAGGTCGAATGAATGACGACCCCGTGGTTTTCGCACTGCGTGATCGCTTGAGTCTGGCGATGGGCGCGGTGTTTTGCCTGATTTTCTGGTCCGCCGCATGAGCACTTCACTGAGTTCATGGGGCAACTACCCCTTTGCCCCGCAAAGCGGCCATCCCTGCCATTGGCGAACTGATGTCGGGCCACTGATGCAGCAAGTGAGTGAGGCCCACGGCACAACATTGCCGTTTGGCAATGGCCGCAGTTATGGCGATAGCTGTTTGGCCGGCAGTGATCATGTGTTGCAGTTACGCCCTCTGAATCGCTTCATCGAAGCCGACTGGGAAAACGGTGAAATCTGCGCCGAAGCGGGAGTGACACTGGGGGAGATTCTGCAACTGGCCATCCCGCGTGGCTGGTTCTTGCAAGTCACGCCCGGCACACGGCATGTAACCCTTGGCGGGGCAGTGGCCAATGATGTGCACGGCAAGAATCATCATCGCAGCGGTACGTTTGCTCATTCGGTGATGAGTTTCGGCCTGCACCGATCGATGCAGCCACCGATGGTCTGCTCTTCTATGGAAAACCCACAGTGGTTTGCCGCCACAATCGGAGGACTGGGGCTGACGGGGGTTATCACCTGGGTCAGCATCCGTCTTCGCAGGATCCAGTCCAGTCTGATCGATACGACTCAGGTGCGCTTTGACTGTCTGAATGATTTCTTTGCCCTGTCGGCTGAATTGGATGCCCAGCACGAATACAGCGTCGCGTGGATCGATTGTCTGGCCAAAGGCAGTGCGCAAGGGCGTGGTGTATTCACCGTTGGCGATCATTGCGAAACCGGTCCGCTGGCGGCCGCGCTGCCGTATCCACTGTCCGTGCCGATCCGGTCACCGGTATCACTGATCAATCCATTCAGCTTGAAACTGTTTAATCGTCATTACTGGCAACGGCAACCGGTGAACAGACAATCTCGGGTGGTCGCCTACAGCCCGTTTTTCTATCCGCTGGATCGTATCGAGCACTGGAACCGTATCTACGGACGCAAAGGCTTCCAGCAGTTTCAGTGTGTATTGCCGACAACGGTGGCAGAGGCGGCACTGGCCGATTTGCTCAAGTCCATCGCTCGCAGTGGCACCGGCTCCTTGCTCGCAGTGCTCAAGCGTTGTGGCGACATCCCGTCAGTGGGGTGGCTGTCATTTCCGATGCCGGGCACCTCACTGGCACTGGATTTTCCGCAGAACAGCACCCTGACGAAAAAGCTCCTGCCGCGCCTCGATGCCATCGTCCGCGAGGCAGGTGGTCGTTTGTATCCCGCCAAGGATGCGCACATGAGTGGCAGTGATTTTCGCCAGGCCTATCCCGCTTGGGAGCAGTTGGACGCAATGCGCGACCCGGCCCTGATTTCACGTTTCTGGCAGCGAGTCATCCGATGAAAAAAATACTTGTTGTGGGGGCAACATCGGCTATCGCCGTTGCTTGCGCGAAGCTATGGGCGGTGCAGGAGAGCGAGTTTTTCCTGGTCGCGAGAGACCAGCAGAAACTGCTGCAAATCTGTGCTGACCTGCAGATTCGAGGTGCGAGAGCGGTCACTCCGTACCTGATGGATGCCAGCGATGTCGCCGCGCATCCGGTCATGCTTGAACAAGGCTTGGCGACGTTGCAATCGGTGGATATCTGCTTGATTGCCTACGGCACTTTGCCAAATCAACTCGAGTGCGAACAAAGTGTTGAAGGGGCCATGAATGCATTTGCCAACAACGCCAGCGCAGCGGCACGCTGGCGGTCATCTCTTCGGTGGCCGGGGATCGCGGGCGTCCTTCCAATTACCTGTATGGCGCGGCAAAAGCAGCGGTTTCCACATTTTGCGAAGGCTTGCGTGCGCGCCTGTTCAATTCGGGCGTGCATGTCATCACCATCAAACCCGGTTTGGTCGCCACACCGATGACTCAGGGGCTAGAGCTACCGGCACTGCTGGTCGCGCAACCGGATAGCGTCGCCCGCCGAATCGTTGCGGGCATAGAGCGCAAGTCATCGGTGCTTTACGTGCCCGGGTTCTGGGTGTGGGTCATGTGGGCGATCAAGGCCATACCGCAACCGCTGTTCAAGAGGCTGAACCTGTGAACCAGGTGGTGATGCTTTCCGGGTGGCGCTATCGGATCCTGGTCGGTTCAGTGGTCTGCTCCGCTCTCGCGTATCTGGTTGTTTCACTGTGGGGCGGCTGGGCGGCAGTGAGCATGGCTGTCAGTCGAGTGGGCTGGTGGGAGGGAGGACAGATCGTCGGGCTGGTGCTGCTCGGCTACGGTCTGCGCTTTTTGCGTTGGCAGGTTTACCTCAACGCTTTGCGCCATCCACTGCCGTGGTGGCCAAGCCTGAAAATCTACTTGGCAGGATTCGCCCTCACCACCACCCCAGGCAAGGCGGGCGAAGCATTGCGCGGGGTTTTGCTCAAGCGTTGGGACGTGCCTTATCCACACAGTTTTGCCGCGCTGTTCAGTGAGCGCCTGTCGGATTTGCTGGCGATGGTGGCGTTGGCCTTGTTCGGCCTGAGCGCCCACCCCGAATGGTTATCGATGATCGTTGCCTGTCTTGTGCTATTGGCGTGCTGCGTATTGCTGGTGTCCCGACCAGCACTTGTCAGTGCCATTGATCGACAGATGGGTCAACGCAGCGGCTGGCTCCCCCGCGTGTTGCGCCATGTCGTTCAAGTGTTGCACCAGTCTCGCAGTTGCCACACCCCACGCCGGCAGATCGGCGCGACGCTGTTGAGTCTCCTGGCCTGGGGCCTGGAGGCGTTGGCGTTTTACTGGATTCTCGATGCCATGGGCTCGGACGTACCTCTGGCGTTCGCGATGTTCATTTATGCCGTTTCCATGTTGGCCGGTGCCTTGAGTTTCATGCCCGGTGGGTTGGGCAGTGCCGAGGCGGTGATGGTGGCGTTGCTGGTGTCGGGTGGTGTTGCGTTGCCGGATGCGATTGCGGCGACAGTTTTGTTGCGATTGGCGACGTTGTGGATGGCGGTGGGGTTGGGCGCTGTGATGCTTGCCTACAGCAAGCAATGACGGCTCCACACGCGGACATTGACTATGGATAGTAGGAGTGGCCATGTTTTCAAAACGAAGTAAGCAGCTGTTTAACGAGTACATCCTGTTGTTTCTCATTGTTGCGCTTGGAGCAGTGTTGCGTAGCTATGATGTGTTTGGGAAAAGCTTGTGGATTGACGAAGTGTTCAGCGTCAATGTAAGTGACCCGAATAACAGCCTGAGTGAAGTTTTTCATCTGACGGTTGAAGACGTTCATCCTCCCTTCTATCAGATTCTGCTTTGGCTTGTTTTTCATGTTTTCGATTACGGAGAACGTGTCGGGCGGGTACTTTCGGTTGTTTTTAGCGTGGCACTGCTTCCAGCGATATATTGCTTGGGTAAAAAGCTGTTCAACAATCGCGTTGGTACAATCGCAGCACTATTGAGTGCGGTGAATTTTGTTTTTATTGCGTTGGCTAGAGATACAAGATCCTATAGTTTGTTGGTTCTTTTGGTGGTGATATCATTTTTATTTTTCTTCAGATTGGTCGAAAGGAAAAATGCTAAGGCAGTTTTATTTTATGCGTTTGTTGCATCGTTGCTGGTGAATACGCATTATTTCGGGTTTTTTCCAGTAATGACTCAGTTTGTACTGTTGTTGTACTTTTCAATTCGAGCAGGTATCGATAAACGTCTGCTGGTCGCAGGTGGTGCCGCGGGGATGTTTGTTTTATTCTCGTTAATGCCTTTGTTGTCTTATGTGCTGATTAATCTCAAGAGAACTGATACATGGATTCAAAAACCGAACGAAGATTTTTTAATAGAAGTATTTGTTCTGTTATTCGGGAATCTGTCAGTGGTAATGCTTTGTGGGATGTTTATGGTTCTTGCTCTAGCCAAGCTGCTTGTGTTGCCAGACAGGAGTGATTCGTTGAAGGTGTTGTTGCTCTGGTGGTTTTTGGGTTTTACCGTGGCGTGGCTTCGGTCATTGTTTTTTACGCCAATATTATCATTCAGAAATATGATTGTTTTTATGCCGGTGGTTATAGTTTTTGTGTCCTTTGGCTTTAATCTGGTGCGTGATGATTTTGTTCGGTGGATGTTGCTAGTGTTTGTGTGTGTGATGTCAGTGTCTTTTTATTTGATGAGTCCCGATTATAGTAAGCTGCGAATTGAGCAAGATCTCCGGTCGCCGGTGAAGAAGATAATCGAGGAAGCTAGAAATATCCCTGTGTATGGTAATTCGGTTTATTCTGATTATTTAAAGATTCTGGGTTCGCCTGTTCGTGTTGCTCCCTATGAAAAATTGGTGGCTGAACTGAAGGGGCATAATACGCCGCACTGTTTTTACATATTGGATATCGATCAGCTTCGCGATTATTCCGATCAGTTGGATGTGAAGGTCGTAGAAAAGGTGGAATATCAGAAAAGTTCGATTGCATTGCTTAGATCAAACGGGGCGCAGGGGTGTGAGTCAGTCGCATTGACTGACAAGTAAGTTGACGCCCTGCTTAATTGTTTCTCAAACATGGTTGCAGGGAACTGGCGCCAATTCTGTCAACAGTGGCGCCAGTGTGTTTTCAAGCCGCCGCCACTTCCTGTGGCTCAAAACTGTCCGCCCGCGCCATCTGCCACATCCGCGAATAGAACTCGCCGTTCACTTCCCCGGTGAGCAGTTCTCCCGGTTTCAGAAACACATGCAGCTGCGAGAACAGTTTGATCTCGGTCGCCGACATGCGGCGCACCAGGTGCTTGGCCGACAGTTGCGAGGGATGCTCAAGACCGGCCGCAGCGAGCATTTCCGCCAGGGCCTTGAGCGTGTTGCGGTGGAAGTTGTAGACGCGCTGGGCCTTGTCCGGGACGACGAGCGCGCGTTGGCGCAGGGCGTCCTGGGTGGCGACGCCGGTCGGGCATTTGTTGGTGTGGCAGCTTTGCGACTGGATGCAGCCGATGGCGAACATGAAGCCGCGTGCCGAGTTGGCCCAGTCGGCGCCGATGGCCA
>Ga0308163_10005082_pt1 | contig 10162 bp, 3 predicted proteins | sample PhyTR1_FD_201037 | JGI IMG/M metagenome (GOLD analysis project Ga0308163, IMG submission 201037) | Phyllosphere microbial communities from UC Gill Tract Community Farm, Albany, California, United States - DLSLT.R1 | ecosystem: Host-associated > Plants > Phyllosphere > Unclassified | place: USA...
TTTCATTGTTGTGTGTTTTAATAATAAAAAGTAAACAGTCATTTCTTTTGATTAAGGATCTGATTAATCCGGACAAGCTGGTGTAGTCATACAATACCAGGCATAGCTATTGCCTCCGTCGGTAGAAGTATAGATTTTCAGACACTTGTTGGTAGTATCATAAACCATCATTCCCTCTACAAAGTTGGCTGCGCTGATGCCCACAGGAACATCCGGTGTGAAAGAATTATTATCTGCATCTGTGAATGCTACACGGTTTGGTACAAAGGCTTTGGTTTTAGATTCCAGGGCAATATGCCCACCTTTACGGGCCATTGGCCAGTTATCCGCATCTGTTGCTCCTGCTCTTCCCAGAGCCGAGATGCCCACTTTTGTATCCATTACAGTTCCACCTATAGTAGCTCCTGGTTTATAACAAGAACATTCAAAGTCTATTGCAACCAGAATAGGTGCACCTGCTAAAGTATACGTATTAGTAGAAGCATTATAGAAATAAGGCCAATACACTCCTTCGCCTACAGCTGCAGAATTACTCACTAAAGTATTGCTTAAATGATTTTTTGTCTTGTACCATACCAGGGTAAAACCATCTGGTGGTGCCATATATTCTATAGTATTAAGATTAACTGTCGGGATGTTACAACAAGTGTTGGTTACTGCAATTAGTTTGCTTCCCGGGCTGTAGCAGCTTGTAGCGGTATTGTAATAGAATATCCAGTATTCTGTAGGTGTAGAGGTTACTGATACGACAGTGCTGCTTAGCAGGCTGGATGCCGAAGGCGTACCCGAGGTATGCCATTGGATAACAGAACCTGATGGTGCTGCTGTAACATCAAACCACGTATTAAGATCTCTCTGTTGCGGATCTGCAGGTGCTGTACAGGCAGAGCAAACAGCAGCAATAACAGATACCCGGTTAGATGCTGGTGAATAACAGTTACCTGCCGTGCTATAGTAGAAGGCATAATATCCACCTGCACCTACAGCTGTAGGGTTAGCGACAGGTGTTGTATGGGTATCATCTGTAAACCAAACCAGGCTTGCGTTGGCAGGTATAGTACCCGTGTGAGCATTGTTGAGGTTGGCAACGCCACTAGGACAAGATGTAAAAATAGGGCTGTTAACCTGTGGAGCAGTAGTTCCTGCGGTACATGCCACTTGCACAATCACTTCGACTGCTGCGGAGGCAGTTCCACAGGCATTACCGTTGCTTGCCACAACATAATAATATATGGTACCGGCAATGTTGGTTATTGGTACATAAGTAGCAGAAGTAGCTCCTAAGATTATTGTCCCACCTGTATTGCTGTTAGTAGTATTGCTATACCACTGATAAGAATTAGCACCTGTTGCCGAAGCCGTCAGGGTTGCAGGTACAGCATTGATGGTCACTGTCTGTGTAGCCGGCGTTACCGCTACTGATGTAGGATAGGCGGATACAGTTACAGGTGTACGTGGAGTTGATACTACAGAACCACAAGCTCCGGAACCGGAAACAACTACATAATAATATCTTGTCGCAAAAGCGGAAGTTGTAGGCGGTGTATAACTTGAAGAAGTAGCACCTGAAACAGTAGTAATAGTTCCTCCTGTAGCAGCCGTGCTGTAGTACCACTGATAGCCAGTTGCTGATGTAGCAGTAACCGACAACGCAGTAGCCGTAGCTCCCACACAAAGATTCTGAGGGGTAGCATCAGGCTGTGTAGTAATCACTGGACATTGAGCCAGTCCAAAGTTGTTATTACAACTCGTTTTATAACCACTAAGTGCCACAGCATAGCCCTTTTGTGGTGATGCAGGCAAGGTTTGATAATCACTTGCCGGCAGAGGTTCTGCAAGCTGTACGATATAATTAACAGTAGGTATAGACTGTATAGCTACATTGTCAATATAAAAGAAATGATTACCTGCTCCTGTTGTTCTGAAACGGATAGTTGTGTTTGCATTGACAACCGAAGCCGGAATATTATAAACTTTTTTTCCGTTTGTAAACCCTGTGGTAGTATATAAGGCTCCAAGGGATGTCCATGGTCCTGTAGCAGAAGGTGCTACCTCTATTTCCAGTGTTTTATATGGAAGGCCGTCCAGGTTGGCAGTTCTGTAGTCAAATGCTAACAAAGCATTGGTAGCAGGTGCACTAACAGATCTCCTGATAGCTACAGCAGTATTACCAGTAATGCGAAGCTCTCCTGTTACTATTTGAATGTTACCAGCTGCAACATTGGTTGTTTCTCCTTCTTCTATCCAGCCTCCGGACCATCCTGTTCCGGCAGTATAGCTGGCTGTAGCGAAATCATGACTTGCCTGAGTGGTTGGTGTAGGGGTAGCGCGGTCGAATATATATGCACCCGTATTATCTGTAGCCACAGACTCTACCGGGGTATTTTCGGAAGCATCTAATATGCCGTTTCCGTTTGTGTCCAGATATAGATTGACTGTATGGGCAACGCCGCCTTCTCCATTATCATAGATGCCATCCTTGTCGGCATCGTCAAATATTTTACCTGTTAAGATATGTTTCAGTTCAGAATCAAGGCAGCCTACATTTACAGTTACAAGAGCTGTGCTGCACAATGATCTGTCCGAGTTACAGACGTTATAATTAAAAGTATCTGTACCGGAGAATCCTGGGTTAGGCGTATAGGTTACTGTTCCATCAGGATTGACCACTACGGTTCCGTTGGAGGGTTGTGTTGTTATAGTCACAGTATTAGATGCTACTCTTCCTACATCATTGTTCAGAATGTCTATAGTTACAGGTACGTTAGGATAGGTTTGAGAATGGTCATCGTTTGCAAATATTACAAAATCTATACATTGAGGATCCAAAGTAAATCCTACATCCAGTGTAGTAGCACCACTTGCAGCAGCAACAGATGAGTCCTGACCATATACTGCTGATATAGGCGTTCCGTCACAAGTAAAGAAAGACATACCGCTGTTTCCTGTGCTGGTAAAAACTTTCTGGGATTGCAGCTCGGAGAGCGTATAGGCCACATCATATTTCAAGCCGCAAGGACTTGTCAATCCTGGTGCTGTGCTAATGACACTTCCAGTATATTTAACATATACTGTAGTCCCTTTTGTTGGAGTGACCCATACCGGGTTAGCCGCTCCAGAAGAAGCCATACCCGGAGCCCACGCAGTTGTAGCAAAGTTAGTCAACTGTTCTTCCGGGATCATATTAAATGCCCAGTCGTAGCCAGAACCATTAGCATCCGCATCAATAATCGTAACGGCTGTATAGCTTTTTCCATCGGCGCTCACAAACTTGTAGCCGGTTGCCTGAGTCATCTGCAATGAGGTATAGCCCTTGGCAGGAATGGTAACAGTTCCACTGGCGCCAAGACCGTTTTTCCAGTTAACTGTAATAGGTTGGCTAAGGATATTGGAGAAAACCGCATAGACAGGTTCCGAGGCAGATGCAGTATAAACCGGCGAATAGTAGGTGCTTCCATAAAAATTACCCGGTAATAGCGGGATATTTCTTGTACCATAGGCATCTATCCCTCCAAAAACAAGATCTACGCCCACTGGCTTGTTACTGGTAACCACAGCACCGGCTTTGATGTCATTGGTCTGGTTTACGCCGACGCCGGGAGTACCCACAGAACCAGCCGCAGAAGCTGTTCCATCATAGAACCATACCATTCCTTCGGCAAGCGTTGGAGATGTTACATCTACCACACCGTCTCCATTGTAATCCAGCTGTACCACAGTGCCATTTTCTGCAGCTCTCACAAACAGAGAGGTATAGTTGAATACTGTAGTAGCAATTGTTGGGTTAGCCAATGAGGCAATGTTCTCTCCAAAAGGAACTACAAACAGTCGTCCGAATTTATTGGTATCAATCACATTCTCTTTGGTATTCTGCACGGAAAAAGAGGCGTCACTGCCGGTAACCTTGGTAAGGGTCAATAACTTGGTAGAATAAATCTTATCTCTGCCGTCGTACTGTATTGCAGCATCTGTAGCTGTTCTGCCATTTCCTGTTCTGTAAGCGCTGGTATTATCGATGGTAATGATAGACCCTTCCGGAAAAATATCCGTTGGGTATCCCGGTGCTGTACCATTGGTGGTATCCCCATCTCCCCAGATCTGAGTCGTAGATTGTGTACGGGTTCCTACTGTAGGCTCATAGCCATCTTCCCAGTGGTCATAATAGATAAGCGTATTAGAATAATTGGCTCTGATACTGATAATCCTTCTGGCATTAGTTGTATTATTTGTAGCACTGCTTCCCGCACTCATAAGTGCTTTTTTTAGTTCTGCATTTTCCGGGAAAGGCAGGTAAAACGTTTTGGGTAAAGCTGCTGTGCTGCACACATCAGTCAGGTTTGCGGCAATAGTAACCGTTACCGTAGCCTGGCTGCAAGCTCCCAGAGGCGCTTTGCATACCTGATAGACAAAGGTATCTGTTCCTGAAAAATCACCATTTGGCAGATAGGTCACTATGCCTCCTGCTCCAATCTGTACACTACCGTTCGCCGGTTGTGTAAAGATTGTTAATGTATTGGGATCCGGACCACAAAGATCATTGGCCAGGACATTGATTGATAATGGTGTAGCAGCGTCTCCCGAAGCAGTATCTGCTACCGCCTGCACTGCTGCTGTGCTCACAACGTAAGTAGATGAGGCTGTTGTGCTACATCCGGTAGCTGTTGCAGTAATGGTTGAAGTCCCGCTCCAGTTGGCAGCGTAGGTTACCTCACCCGTGGCAGGGTTGATTGTTGGTTGCGTACCCGTCCCTGTGTTGGATATGCTGTATGTTATGCTGTCTGCATTGGCAGAAGTGGCTGCATAGGTTATCGTATCAGCACCTGTACATCTTTGGGTAGATAAAGCCGAATTAAATACCGGAGCAGCCGGCGTTGCGGCGGTGGTTACAGTAAATGCAGCTGTTTCCGGTGTTCCGCAACCACCATTGGCTGTTGCTGTAATGGTTGCTGTACCAGACCAGCCTGCGTTATAGGTAACAGCACCTGTGGCTGTATTAATAGTACCGGCGGCGGCAGGCGCTAAGCTGTATGAAACAGTTCCACCAGAAGACGTAGCGGTATAGGTTTGTGTGCCTGCACCCTGACATCTGTTGGTGGGCAATCCTGCACTGAATACCGGTGCTCCCGCTGTTGTCATAGCATTGGCTCCACAAACATTGACTGGTGCTGTAGAGTAATAATAAGGCGCTTTTAGTGCATTGATAGTACCAGAGCCATCCCCTGCATTACCATAATATTGGTTACCAGCGAAACCAAAGTTTTGTGTACAAGTCTTAATAACAATAGTAAAGGTATCTCCCGATTCTATTGCGAGCATCTTGTCTGTATTAGGGCTTCTCGGATCAATACCTACATTATTGTATATAGTAGAGTTGGTAGAACTAAGCTTACTCTGGTAATTGACTCCCCAGTTATAGACCTGCCCAGCTGTTGTAAGAACATTAATTCCATAATAACTAGTAGAATGTTCATCAGGAGAAATCCATTGGATATTACTCATCGGAGAGCCAGTTGCAGAAGTGTACTTAGGTTGTACCCAGCTTGTTCTATTGGAGGCTGTCCAGTCTCCCAACTGTTTTACGTCGTTGCGACCCATAGCATAAAGGCTGCCATCCGTATATAATACATAATAAGTACCATCCGTATTACCTGTCATTCCTATCATTTTAATAGTGCCTGAAGGATTCGGTAAAGTCATTTGGGTAGCCCTGTTTCTGGATGTATAGGCAGTACCATCTCCCAGGTAGCTATAAGCTCCCCAGGTCCATAATGTACCATCAGCACGTAATGCCATCAAATTGTAGCCAGCACCTCTCAAGGCAATTACATTGTCAAGTGTCGGGTTGCCGGGTTCTGAGGTGGTAACACGGTTCCAAATATTATTTGCAGCCGACAAGCCTGCTCCTGCTGCGGGAGCATCCTGGCTCATTACCCAGGCCTCTCCGCTACAGGTCAGTAATGCCAGTTTTCGATTAGTACCAAATAAGCTTTTGACGTCACCCGGTAGTACACCCTGTGGCAAACCATAAGCATTACTTCCTGCTATGGTCACTGGTCCCATAGCAGCAGTTGATTTCACAGAGGTAGATAGCATTTCGTTATTTCCTGACCAGGCATATAAGCCCTGTGTTGTTAGTGCCACAGCTTGACCCCCTCCGATGGCAGCTTTTAATACTGTGCCCTGAAGACCAGGAAAGTTGGTACTGTTAATGACCATAGGGCTGAGCACATGACTACTTCCATTGTTTGCCATACCAAACCCCCATACTTTAAAAGTGCCATCAGACTCTTTTAATATAGTATTACTACTACTAGAAATGATATTATCATATTCAATAGTTGCGGCATTATTGTTGGAGTTGAGCCCGTAATTGCTGTTGCAACCTGTGATACATTGCGCCTTGGCGAGCGGCATGCCTGCAAAGAGCAGTAGAGTAAATAATAGTAATTGTGATTTAGAAATACCACGATCTTTGCGATGAAACCATCGGAATAAATAAAGCGTAGGCAAAAAGAGATTTTTCACTCCTTCATTTGTGCTTTTTAAATACTTTGTCATCATATTGTTTTTATATTTTTCATCATTAAAATGTGTCTTTATACTAGAGTTCCAATGTCTACCTGGTCATTGATTGGGCTTAAAATTATTTAAGTATTTAGCCGTTATTATTTTTTTAATACATCATTATTAAGTAGCCCAAAATATAAGAGACTCATTAAGAATTAATTAAAAAAATACAGTAAAAGAGATCAAAATCTCAAAAATGCTAATAGATCCTCACTCAGAAAGAATGAGAAATAGGTGCTATTTTAACTGTTTACAGATACAGCTGGAAAATAACTTTTCGTAGAATGTAAAGTGATTGATCATTTGTGTTTGTGTTTGTTGTGTTTTTATAAATAAGCTTTCTATTGAAAAAACAAATCTTTATGATTTACATAAATCCGACATGATTACAGGCATAAAAACCTATAATTATCGGTGATTGTTATTGTTTCAAGAAGTTTTAACTATGGAATAGTTGTACAGATAGCTGTTAAGAATTATCATTTGTGTTTATTTTTATTGTGTGTTTTTTTTGGAAGTACAATTGTAACTTTCAGAGGCGCAAGTTAATACTTTTTTTTTATTGTATGCAAAAAAAAATAAAAATGACCTTATCTGGGTCATTTTTATTTTGAGTCGTTTTTTATTTCGGTGTATTTTATTTATTGGATTACCAGCATATTAGTTGGTGGTTCTTCGCCAGTATCCTTTTTTAGATTATTGATAAAGTATGAAGGCGATATGCCAGTCTCTTTTTTAAAAACGACAGCAAAGACTTCTCTTGACCCAAAACCGCAGTTTTCTGCAAGATAGCTAATCTTATACTCACGGTAGATAGGGTTTTTATAAAGCACTTCTATAATATAAATGATTCTCAATCCATTGATATAGTCACAGAATTTTTTACCCTTGTGTTGTTTCAGTATTTCGGAAAGATACTTCGTATTGGTGTCAAGGTAACTTGCTAGTCCGCCTAAACTCATATCTTGTTTAAGATATTTATGGGACATTTCAAACTTTTCTAACTTTGCCAATATATGTTTGATAGTCTCATCATTTATGACTATCGCTTTAGTCTGATGATGAGTTAGGTTTTCAGACTTTATTGTGTTTTTGTTTTCTAAAATAGGACGTTCCTCGTCATCGGAAGTTTTAAGACTTTCCAAAATGCTTTCATAGTTCTTTTTTGATGTGTTTTTGCCCTTTCTAAAATAATAGCCCAACAATATAAACGGCAAGATAATAATTATGAATAATATAGTTTTATTTAATTTGGTTGAGGTGTGATTATCGTGATTGTGGATGATTTCTGCAACTGAAACATTATTTCCTGATTCATTAACAACATTCATATTATCTTTTACATCTGCATAAACCACTAGATATTTTGATTTGGGATTAATAGCCTGGATCTTTTTATTTAGATTTTCATTAGCTTGGAATAGTTTAGATTTTTCCTTATCGATTTGACTTACAATAACCATATCTTTTGTGAAAATCAAAAGTGTATCTTTATTGATCTGAACTGTCAAATTCTTATCGTTTGTAATTCCTACATGGCTGTTAGAAATTCCTTTTTCGGTTCCAATAGAAAAATAACTAGCATTTAACGCTCCAGAATTAATGAGAAATAGTGCCAGATAAAACCATTTTATCTTTTGCAGAAAAAATCGGTTTTGGATTACCTTTTTTTTAAATATTAGTCCCATGTTTTCGAGTCATTAACGTACTTCAATATTATTATAAGAAAATAGATAATACAATTGTTTTGTAGAAGAATTGCAGAATTAATGTCGTTTTATTTCGGGAATAAATTTCAAATTTTAACATTCTTATTTACAAATAAAAAATATTGATTAATAAGGTTTTAACATAATTTAATACTGTTTTCGTATCCGAAAAAATAATTTTATAATTAATATATGTAGTGATAATTTTTTTGTAATTTTAAAGAATGTAATGATAAAGGATTAATATTATTAAAAATTCAATATATATGCTGTTAATAAAGAAATATTGAATTTTTACTTTAATCATTTGTTTCAACCAAAAACACAATTAATATTATGAATTTAAGAAAATTGACTATTATGTTGAGTTTTTTAGCAGCATTTAGCGCTGTAAAATCTCAAAATTGCAATTTTGCAGGCATAAATTTTTCGAATAAATGTGAGACTTTAATTAAATTTAGCAAAGAAGCAAGTCTTTCTCCAAATTTACAATCCGATAATTCTTTTCTGTTTAAAAAATATACTCAACAGCTTAAAAAAGAGCACCAGAAAGACCTGATGAAAATATTAGGGCTCTCATCATCACTTACAATTTTGATAATATTATCAATGTGGCTCTTTTATCGAAACAGAGGTAGAAAAATTAAAAACAGCTATTATTTGGCTCTCGAAACTCTTGCAGACAGACCTCGCCCATCTGTTGTTAAAAAGAATACGGATAGTGTAGTAAGTAATAATCCGGAGATCCATAATATTTCTAGAGATAGAATTAATATATCTGAGGATACAGAGAAAAAACTATTGAAAAAATTAGCTGCTTTTGAAGCTTCGGAAAAATTTTTGAAAAAGGACCTTACTCTTACATCTATGGCAGGGCAAAAAGGAACCAATCCGAAATATCTTTCGAAGATCATTCATACTCATAAAAGGCTAAGTTTTACAGCATATATCAATAAACTAAGGATGAATTATATTATCCAGAAGTTGTATGATGAGCCAAAGTATAGAGGATATAAAATAAGCTACCTTGCAGAAGAGTGTGGCTATACATCAGCACAGGTGTTTGTGGTAGTCTTTAAAAAAGAAACAGGAGTTACGCCTTCTAGTTTTATAAATCAGCTTAGAATGGAATCAGGTTTTAACCCAACCTTAATAACATAAAAACCCCAGATTATCTGGGGCTTTTTTTATATAATTGGATGTAATTGTTATTTCAATAATGCACTAAAAGTATCACCCTGTCTTATGTCTCCGGTGTTATAGCCTTTCATAAACCATTCTTCCCTTTGCGCGGAAGAACCGTGGGTAAAGCTTTCTTGGTTTACATAGCCTTGTCCTCTTTTTTGAATATTATCATCACCAACTGCTGCGGCTGCACTCATCGCTTCCTGAATGTCGCCTGGTTCTAAGAATTTCTCCCGACTATCGGTTTGTTTAGCCCACACACCAGCGTAGAAGTCGGCTTGCAGTTCATTTGCAACTGAAACCTGGTTCATTTGATTTTCCGAATATCTTCCGTTTTGTCTTAGCTGATTCACTTTGTTTAAAGTTCCCAGTAAGTTTTGAATATGATGACCATACTCGTGACCAAGTACATAAGCAACGGTAAACTGTCCTACTTTAGCCCCGAATTTTTGCTGCAGTTCATTGAAGAAACTCATATCCATATAAATAGTTTGGTCTGCAGGACAATAGAAAGGTCCCATTTCTGACTGAGCAGCACCACATCCAGTGTCAGTACCGCTTTCAAATGCAACAACTTTTGCTGGTGAAAATTTTATTCCGTTTTCTTGAAAAACTTTATTCCAGGTTTCTTCGTTTAATGCGGTCAGCATACTTACCATTTGACCAATACTAAGTTCTTCTTTGGAAAGTTGTCTCTGTTC
>Ga0308163_10005084_pt1 | contig 10161 bp, 8 predicted proteins | sample PhyTR1_FD_201037 | JGI IMG/M metagenome (GOLD analysis project Ga0308163, IMG submission 201037) | Phyllosphere microbial communities from UC Gill Tract Community Farm, Albany, California, United States - DLSLT.R1 | ecosystem: Host-associated > Plants > Phyllosphere > Unclassified | place: USA...
TGGAAAGGTCTTGAATTTCTAGGGTCAGCGGCGCGGGTCCGCTGAGCTTGACGCGTTCGTTGGCGGCCAGTGTCAGCGTCGCGCCAACCACGTCAGGGCTGATCGGCAGCTCGCCGGCGTCCAGATCCAGCAGGCAGACCAGCGTCACGCTGGCCGGGCGGCCATAGTCGAACAGCTCGTTGAGGGCGGCGCGGATGGTGCGGCCACTCATCAATACGTCATCGATCACCACCAGGTGCTGGCCTTCGATCTCGAACGGCAGTTCGGAAGGGCGCACTTGCGGGTGCAGGCCGTTCTGGCTGAAATCGTCGCGGTAGAAGGAAACGTCCAGCGTGCCCAGCGGCTCGTCACGGCCCAGGGTCTTGAGCAGTTCCTGCGCGACCCAGACGCCGCCAGTGCGGATGCCGATGAAGCGAGGATCGCTGACGCCGCGCTTGTTCAGGTGCGCGTTCAGGTCAGTGGCCATCTGACGAATCAGTTCGGCGGGGTTGGGCAGGCTCATGAAGTTGCTCCTTGAAGTGCCCGAGCCGGGGCAAAGCCGGGCTCAGGCGCAAACGTGAATTCAGGGTGTGGCTGCACAGCGGTTGTACAGCATCAATGCGTCAGGCATTGAACAGCTCGGCATTGGCATCCAGCCAGCCCTGCAATAACAGCATGGCGGCGATGGCATCGACCGGGTTGTCCTTGTAGCTGCCGCGCTGGCCGCCACGGCTCATGCGCTCGCCTTTGGCTTCAAAGGTGGTCAGGCGCTCGTCGTGGGTGTACACCGGCAAATTGAAACGGCCGTTGATGCGTCGGGAAAACTTCTCCGCCTTGACGCTCATTTCGCTGGGCGTGCCGTCCATGTTCAGCGGCAGGCCGACGACAATGGCATCAGGCTTCCATTCGCGAATCAGCGCTTCGATCTGGTTCCAGTCCGGCACGCCTTGCTGGGCCCTGAGGGTGCACAGCTCACGGGCCTGGCCGGTAATCACCTGACCCACCGCAACGCCGATCTGTTTGGTGCCGTAATCGAAACCCAGGAGTAAACGCAGTGCGGCCATCAGGCGTGGCCTGCCTGGCTGGTGAGCAGGCTCAGGTTGACGCCCAGGCGTGCGGCGGCGGCATTGAGGCGCTGGTCGCTGTCGACATCGAACAGGATGGCCGGGTCGAACGGACAGGTCAGCCAGGCGTTGGCGGCCAGTTCGGCTTCAAGCTGGCCAGCGTCCCATCCGGCATAGCCGAGGGTGATCACATTTTGATCAGGGCCGTAGCCGTCGGCGATGGAGAACAGCACGTCCTGGGAAGTGGAGAGCGCCAGGTCACCGAGTTCGACGGTCGCCTGAAAGATCTGCCCTCTGGGATGCAGTACGAAGCCGCGATCAGTTTGCACCGGTCCGCCTGTGTGAATGGCGATTTCCTGGCAGCGCACCGGAGCGGGCACCTCGGGGCGCAATTGTTCGAGAACGTCCGCCAGCGTAAGGCTTTGCGGTCGATTGATGACCAGCCCCATGGCTCCGTTGGCGTTGTGCTCGACGATGTAAGTCAGCGTCTGCGCAAAGTTCGGGTCCACCATATGTGGCATGGCGATCAGGAATTGATGCTTGAGATAACTCGCAGATACGTTTTTCATGAGCCCTAGTGTGGCGCTGCGCGACGGGCCTGACAACTGGCAGTTCTGAGCGGCCCGCAGGTTTGTGAGGGAGCCGTCAGTTACTGGAAAGCTTGTCGCCCCGGGCAAACTTCCAGGTACGGATGATTTCAAGTCGATCGATGTCAGCCAGATCGCCGGTGAACGGCGCAAATGGGGCCGCTAGCCGCACACTTCGTACAGCGAACCGTCGCGATTGATCGACACCATCAGGCGCAAATTGCCGTAGATCTGCTGGCGGCGGGCTTCTTCCGGGTAATTCAGGTTGCCGACGCGCTCGACTTTCTTGCGCCAGTCGTCCTTGTACCAGGCGCCCTTGTCGCGCATGGTCGAGGCGGCGTTGAGGCGGTGGATCTTGGGTCGCTTGGCGTACAGCTGTTGTTCGTTGGAGAGCTCGGCTTCGAGGCTGGCGATTTCGCTGCTCAGTTGCGAACTGTCGAATTCCGGTGCGGCCTTGGGCGTGGGGTCGGGTTTGACCTCTTCACGTTTGGCCACGGTTTTCTCCGGCGTCTGGGCCTTGGTGGCGACGACGGTCTTAGGTGATTCCTGCTTTTGCACCGGCTTGGCGGCGGGCGGCGGAGTCACTTTGTTGATCTTGGTGTCCTGAAACGGTGCCAGTTCAGTGGTCTTGGGCACTTCCGCCTTGTCCAGCGTACCGCTGCCTTCCTGATTGTCCTGGGCGAGAAAATCCGCTTGCTTGGGCTTGGTTTCGCTTTTGAAGGTGGCGAGGGTGATTTCCAGCGTCTGGCTGATCTGCTCCGGTTTGACGTAGGTAAAGCCCACGCCAAGGATGATCGCCACGTGGATCAACGCCGCAATCAGCAGGGTAAAGCCCAGACGATCAGCCGGGCGCACGCCTGCTTGGGAAAGTTCGTATGGGAGGTCGACAGCAGTCATCAGCGGGTTAGCGTCTCTTGGGGTATTTCAAAATCAGCGGCTGCGAATCATAACTCTGTTGGAGCGAGGCTTGCCCGCGAAAGCGGTGTGTCAGGCGACGAAAATGCTACCTTGATTCAACGCATTCGCGGGCAAGCCTCGCTCCAACAGGCTTTTTATTTTGCCTTCAGCTTCTTCTCGATGACGTCCATCAGCATCCCGCCGATGTTGGTACCGAACGCATTGTCGATCTCGCGGATGCAGGTCGGGCTGGTGACGTTGATTTCGGTCAAATGCTCACCGATCACATCCAGACCGACGAAGATCAGGCCTTTTTCGCGCAAGGTCGGGCCAATCTGTTCGGCGATGTAGCGATCTTTCTCGGTCAGCGGACGGGCTTCACCACGACCACCGGCAGCGAGGTTGCCACGGGTTTCGCCGGCTGCCGGGATGCGCGCCAGGCAATACGGCACAGGCTCGCCGTCGACCATCAGGATGCGTTTGTCGCCATCCTTGATTGCAGGCAGGTAGCCCTGCGCCATGATTTGCTGGGTGCCGTGGGCAGTGAGGGTTTCGAGGATCACCGACAGGTTCGGATCGCCCACGCGATGGCGGAAGATCGACGCGCCGCCCATGCCGTCCAGCGGCTTGAGGATCACATCGCCATGCTCGGCCGCGAATTCACGCAGGATGTCGGCCCGACGACTGACCAGGGTCGGCGGCGTCAAGTGCGGGAACTGCGTGGCGAACAGCTTCTCGTTGCAGTCGCGCAGGCTCTGCGGCTTGTTGACGATCAGCACGCCCGCGCGCTCGGCCTGCTCCAGCAGGTAGGTCGCGTAGACGAACTCCATGTCGAACGGCGGATCCTTGCGCATCAGGATCACGTCCAGGTCTTCCAGGCCTGCATCCACTTCGGCATCCAGCTCGAACCACTTGGCCGGGTCGGCGAACACTTTCAGCGGTTTCATGCGGGCGCGGGCCTGGCCAGCGTTCTGATACAGATCCTGCTGTTCCATGTAGAACAGCGACCAGCCCCGTTCCTGGGCGGCAAGCAGCATGGCCAGTGAGCTGTCCTTTTTATAGGAGATGCGCTCAATGGGGTCCATGACAATCCCTAGGCGAACGCTCATGGGCAAATATCCTCTGATCGATAACGGCCGCGTCGGCCTTGAAATAGGCGTCAGGGTGGCGCTCTGCTTGCTCGGGGTCAAGAGGCAAGCTTGTAGCGCCCGGCTTTATGGATTGAGTCTGGAGAGTGTGCTAAAAAGGCTCGGCGCCTGAAATTGGTAATTGCCTGCGGCCCTTGTAGATCAGAGCTTGCAGTACGATCGGGCGCTCAGTGCCGGGCAGATCACGCAAAATCACGCTGCGGCGATGGAAGAGCAGACATGGAACAGCATTCACCAGCACTGAAAGTCATGGTCATCGATGACTCAAAGACCATACGTCGCACCGCCGAAACGCTGCTCAGAAACGTCGGGTGTGAAGTCATCACGGCCATCGACGGCTTCGATGCGCTGGCCAAGATCGCCGACAATCATCCACGAATCATCTTTGTCGACATCATGATGCCGCGCCTTGATGGTTATCAGACGTGTGCGCTGATCAAGAACAACCGGGCGTTCAAATCGACGCCGGTGATCATGCTCTCATCCAAGGACGGCCTGTTCGATAAAGCCAAGGGACGTATCGTCGGCTCCGATCAGTTTTTGACCAAGCCGTTCAGCAAGGAAGAACTGCTCAGCGCGATCAAGGCTCATGTGCCGGGGTTCGTTGCAGTGGAACAACAAATATCGTGACGCCTGCCCTCAAGGGTTGCGGGCATCCATCCTTATGGGGAACACCATGGCTCGAATTCTGATCGTCGATGATTCGCCGACTGAAATGTACAAATTGACCGGCATGCTCGAAAAGCACGGTCATGAAGTCCTCAAGGCCGAGAACGGTGCCGACGGTGTTGCACTGGCGCGTCAGGAAAAGCCTGACGCTGTATTGATGGACATCGTCATGCCCGGCCTCAACGGTTTTCAGGCCACTCGCCAGCTGACCAAGGACGCGGACACCAACATGATTCCGGTGATCATGATCACCACCAAGGATCAGGAAACCGACAAGGTCTGGGGCAAACGCCAGGGCGCCCGTGACTACCTGACCAAGCCCGTGGACGAAGAAACCCTGATGAAAACCCTGAACGCGGTACTCGCCGGCTGATCGCCGGTTCGTCATGGCTGAGTCTCAAACCGCTTTCCAGCTGCTATACGACATCGATCAACGTTGTCGGACGCTGGCCGCGGGCCTGCCGTTTCAGGAAACCCGCCAGCAGGACTGGAGCGGCATCGGTTTTCGCATGGGCGAGCAGTGCTATGTGGCGCCCATAGGCGAAGTCAGTGAAATCCTCCATGAACCGCGCTACGCAGCTCTGCCCGGTGTACAGCCCTGGGTGCGGGGCGTGGCCAATCTGCGCGGCAAGCTGCTGCCGATCATGGATCTGTGCAGTTTTTTCGGTCATGAACTGTCGCCCTTGCGCAAACAGCGTCGGGTGCTGGTGATCGAACACCAGGACGTCTTCGCCGGATTGCTGGTCGATGAGGTCCTTGGCCTGCAGCATTTCAGTCAGATCAGCCTGATGCCCCGGCAAGTGGCTGACCTGGACGACGAGATCACACCGTTCATACGCGGGCAGTTCCTGCGCGAGCAAGCCTGGCTGGTGTTCAGCCCGTGGGCGCTGGCGCAGTCACCCGGTTTCATGGACGTGGCGTTATAAACGTATTTGGCAGGCCAGCGGTGCTGGCCTTTTTGCTTGCGCGATGAACATCGCATTCGGTCCAGGTGGGACATGAGTAAGACAGGCAGATCATTGGAAGGCGTACGCAGCCGCGCGCAGATTATTGCGCTGTTCGTCGCGCTGATCATTTTCATCATATTGCTGTTCGTCAATTTCGCTTACCTCAACACGCAATCGACTTACGACAAGCAATACATCGGGCACGCGGGCGAGCTGCGCGTGCTGTCCCAGCGTATCGCCAAGAACGCCACCGAAGCCGCCGCCGGCAAGCCTCAGGCGTTCAAACTGCTGGCCGATGCGCGTAACGACTTCGACCTGCGCTGGGGTTTCCTGCGCAAAGGCGACAAGACCACCGGTCTGCCGCCAGCGCCCCAGGGCGTGCGTGATGAATTGCAAACCGTGCAGACCGACTGGGAAGCCCTGCGCAAAAGCACGGATGTAATTCTGGCCAACGAACAGACCGTGCTGTCGCTGCATCAAGTGGCCGCGACCCTGGCCGAAACCATTCCGCAATTGCAGCTTGAGTACGAGAAAGTCGTCGATATTCTGCTGCAAAATCGTGCCCCGGCCAGTCAGGTGGCGGTCGCCCAGCGTCAGTCGTTGCTGGCCGAGCGGATTCTCGGTTCGGTCAACAAGGTGCTGGCGGGCGATGACACCGCCGTGCAGGCCGCCGATGCCTTTGGTCGCGATGCCAGCCAGTTCGGTCGCGTGCTCAGCGGCATGCTCGACGGCAACGTGACCATGCGCATCGCGCAAGTCGATGACCCGGACGCGCGGACGCGGCTGGCGGAAATCGCCGAGTTGTTCCAGTTCGTGTCCGGCTCCGTGGATGAAATCCTCGAAACCTCTCCCGAGCTGTTCGAGGTGCGCGAATCCGCTGGCAAGATCTTCAACAGTTCGCAGACCCTGCTGGACGAAACCTCGGTGCTGGCCAATCGGCTTGAGCATCTAGCCAGCGCCCGCTCGTCGAACAGCATCGGCGGTTATGTGCTGGGCTTGCTGGCCTTGATGTCGATCATTCTCATCGGCCTGGTGATGGTGCGCGAAACCAACCGCCAACTGCGCGAGACCGCCGAAAAGAGCGAGCGTAATCAGAACGCGATCATGCGTCTGCTCGATGAAATCGAAAACCTCGCTGACGGCGATCTGACCGTGGCGGCTTCGGTGACCGAAGACTTCACCGGGGCGATTGCTGACTCCATCAACTACTCCATCGACCAACTGCGCGAACTGGTGTCGACCATCAACCTCACCGCCGAGCAGGTGTTCGGCGCGGTCAAGGACACCCAGGGCACCGCCACGCAACTGGCGGCGGCGTCCGAACATCAGGCGTTGCAGATTGCCGCCGCGTCCAACGCGATCAACCGCATGTCCGGCTCCATCGATCTGGTGTCGGCCAATGCCCACGAATCCTCGTCGGTGGCCGAGCGCTCGGTGGCGATTGCCAACAAGGGCAACGAAGTGGTGCACAACACCATCAACGGCATGGATAACATTCGCGAGCAGATTCAGGACACCTCCAAACGGATCAAGCGGCTAGGCGAGTCTTCTCAGGAAATTGGCGACATTGTCAGCCTGATTGACGACATTGCTGACCAGACCAATATTTTGGCCCTGAACGCTGCGATCCAGGCGTCCATGGCCGGTGATGCCGGACGCGGCTTTGCGGTGGTGGCGGACGAAGTACAGCGGCTGGCCGAGCGCTCGTCATCGGCCACCAAGCAGATCGAAACCCTGGTGCGGGCAATCCAGAACGACACCAATGAAGCAGTGATTTCCATGGAGCAGACCACCACCGAAGTGGTGCGTGGCGCGCGGCTGGCGCAGGACGCCGGGGTCGCACTGGAAGAGATCGAAGGCGTGTCGAAAGTGCTCGCCGCGCTGATCCAGAGCATCACCAACGCCGCTCAGCAACAGGCCGAACTGGGTATGCAGATATCCCAGACCATGACCGTCATTCAGCAAACCACATCCCAGACCACTTCAGGCACCGCAGCCACCGCGCGCAGCATGGGCAACCTGGCAAAAATGGCCAGCGCAATGCGTCGTTCCGTTTCGGGCTTCACCTTGCCGTCGTCAAAGGACCGCGGCTGATGTCCAGACAACATCCTGCCTTCAACGCCGCGCTGCCCCGCGGCAAACACGGACTCTGTAGGAGCGAGGCTTGCCCGCGAAGAACGTTAACGCGGTATGCCTGGTGGATCGCGTTGCCTGATTCGCGGGCAAGCCTCGCTCCAACACGTGCAGCTGGGGGTTGAATCGTCATGGCTGATCGGCACGACTATGTGGCGCTGGAGTGGGTGAAGGGCGAAATCGCCGAAACCCTCAAGCAGGCCCGCCACGCCCTCGAAGCATTCATTGCCGAGCCCGGCCATATGGCCGCGATGGATGAGTGCCTGGATTGCGTGCATCAGGTGCACGGCAGCCTGCAGATGATCGAATTCTACGGTGCAGCGCTGCTGGCTGAAGAGGTCGAGCAACTGGCGCTGGCGTTACAGCAGGGCCGTGTTGCTCAGCGGGCCGAGGCACAGCAATTGCTGACCCAGGCGCTGACGCAACTGCCTGCCTATCTGGACCGGATTCATTCGGCCCGGCGCGACTTGCCACTGGTCGTCCTGCCGCTGCTCAACGACTTGCGCAGCGCCCGTGGCGAAAGCCTGCTGTCGGAAACCAGCCTGTTCGCCCCGCAACTGGTCAGCGTCCCGCCGCTGGACGCGCAAGCGCTCGAACAGCGTGACAGCCCTGAACTGCCCGCACTGCTGCGCAAGCTGCGCCAGACCCTGCAAACCGCACTGGTCGGCCTGTTGCGTGAGCAGGATGTGCAGACCCAGCTGGGTTACATGGGTAAGGTGTTTACCCGTCTGGAGCAGCTGTGCGACAACGCGCCATTGGGCCCGCTGTGGCAGATTGCTTCGGCGCTGGTGGAAACCATGCTCAATGGCAATTTCACCAATAGCCCGGCGTTGCGCAGCCTGTTCAAGGACGCCGACAAAGAACTCAAGCGTCTGCTGGAGCAAGGCATTGCCGGCATCAACCAGCCTGCGCCGGATGAGCTGCTGAAAAGCCTGCTGTTCTATATCGCCAAATCCGACAGTCAGGCGCCGCGGATGGTGGACCTCAAGGATCAGTACGGTCTGGACGAAGCGCTGCCGGACACCACGCCACCGGCCCAGCAACGGGCCAGCATTGGCGGGCCGGATCGCGATGCGATGCGCTCGGTGATCACCGCACTGTGTGAAGAGCTGGTGCGGGTCAAGGAGCGTCTTGACGTCTTCGTGCGCGGCGATCGCCAGTCGGTCAGCGAACTCAACGGCCTGCTGCCACCCTTGCGGCAAATCGCCGATACCCTGGCGGTGCTGGGGTTTGGTCAGCCGCGCAAGGTGATCATCGATCAACTGGCCGTGGTCCAGGGGTTGGCCCAAGGTCAGCGCGAGCCCAGCGATGCCGCGCTGATGGATGTCGCTGGCGCGCTTCTGTACGTCGAAGCGACCCTGGCGGGCATGGTCGGCCCGGTTGAGCCAGCGGCCAGCCGCGAAGAAAGCCGCCTTCCCACCACCGACCTGACGCAGATCCACCAGTTGGTGATCCGCGAAGCGCGCGTGGTGTTGCAGCAGGCCAAAGACGTGATCATCGATTACATCGACGGCGAGTGGGACCGTCATCGGCTTGAGCCTTTATCGGCGCTGCTGGTTCAGGTTCGCGGCGCACTGGCGATGATCCCCCTGGCCCGTGCCGCCAGCCTGCTCGCAGCCTGTAACGAATACATTCTCGAACATCTGCTGGTCGACGAAACCCGCCCCGCCTGGACCCAGCTCGACAGCCTGGCCGACACCATCACCGGCATCGAGTATTACCTGGAACGCATGGGCGAAGACCATGAAGCGCCGGGCGAGCAGGTGCTGGACATGGCCCAGGAAAGTCTGGCGAAGCTTGGCTATACACCGACGCTGGATGCCGTGGATGTGCCGCTGCTGGAAGAGGTCATCAGCCAGGACGAAATCCTGGAGCTGGAAGCCCGCAACGCCCTGGTCAGCCCGACGCAAACAATCGCCGACGTGCTGGCCAGCCCGGTGTCGGCCGTCAATCCGCCTGCACGCCACACGCCCGCCAGCCTGTTGCCGCCGCCCGCCGAAGAAGCCGCGGTGGATGCCGAGTTGCTTGAGGTGTTCCTTGAGGAGACCGAGGAAGTCCTCGCAGCGCTGCGTGAATACCTGCCGCAGTGGATCGGCTCGCTCACCGACGCCCGCAGCAATACCACCGCGCTGACCGAGGTGCGCCGCGCGTTCCATACCCTGAAGGGCAGCGGGCGCATGGTGCGTGCGCTGATCCTCGGCGAGCTGGCCTGGGCGGTGGAAAACCTGCTCAACCGGGTGCTGGAAAACAGCGTCAAACCCGATGAACACGTGCAGCAACTGCTCAACGAAGTGCTGGCGCTGCTGCCCGAGGTCATCAAGGATTTCGCCGACGGCGCGCAGTGTCAACGCAACGACGTTGACCAATTGGCCGCTCGCGCTCATGCCCTGGCCAAAGGGCAAGGCCTGCTGACGTTTGATGCCACAGCCAATCACAACGATGAAGACGAACTCGACCCGCAACTGCTGGAGATTTTCCGTCAGGAAGCGCTGACTCATCTGGAAAGCCTCAAGCGCTTTCTCGACGCCACGGCCGATGAGCCCGAACCGTCCATCAGCGACGATTTGTTGCGAGCGCTGCACACCCTCAAAGGCAGCGCCTTCATGGCCGGTGTGCTACCCATCGCCGAACTGACCAGCCCGCTGGATCAACTGGTGCGCGAGTACAAGGCGCACATGATCGCCTTGGGGCAAGCTGAACTGGATTTGCTGCGCAGCGCCGGGCCGCTGTTTTTCAA
>Ga0308163_10005086_pt1 | contig 10157 bp, 12 predicted proteins | sample PhyTR1_FD_201037 | JGI IMG/M metagenome (GOLD analysis project Ga0308163, IMG submission 201037) | Phyllosphere microbial communities from UC Gill Tract Community Farm, Albany, California, United States - DLSLT.R1 | ecosystem: Host-associated > Plants > Phyllosphere > Unclassified | place: USA...
GGCAGAACACCAACGGGCACCCGATCACGATCGACGGGCAGATCTACACGTTCGCACCGTGGTGGGCGAGCTTCCGGTTCTTGCTCGACGGCACCGGCAAGGGGATGCTCGTCGTCCTCGCGATCGGGGTGCTCGCTGCCCTGGTCGTGCGGGCGGACCGCCTGGTCGCGTACGTCGGCGCATCCCTGGTGCTGCTCGTCGGGTTCTACGTCGTCGTCGCCAAGATCGCGCTGCCGACCTACTACACCGCGTGGATGCCGTTCCTGCTGGTCCTCGCCGCCATCGGCTTCGCACGCCTCGCCACCGTCCCCCCGAGGGCCCTGACCGTCCCGGTCGTGCTGGTCCTCGTCGCGACGCTCGTCGCCCCCTCGTTCCGGGTGAGCCAGGCCGTTGCGCGGGCGCACCCGACCGGGATCGCGCTGTTGCCCGGGTACCTCGAGGAACACGATGTGCCCGAGGGTCGGATCCTGTTCGTGTCGGCGACTCCCACGCTCTTCCTGCCGTACGTCGGCGACCACGGCACCAACCGACTCGACCGTGGCCCCTACGTCGCCATCGTCGTCGGACGCGACCAGCGGCTCCCCGCACCGGAGGCCGTGACCACGCTGCTGCAGGATGACGCCTCGTCCTTCACCACGGGCAGGCTCGACGGCCTGCGCGTGTGGGTCCCGAAGGACGGCCGTATCCGCGAGGACGACGGGGCCCTCACGATCGCCCGCTAGTCGATGCGACGTTGGCGAGGCCTCGCGCACCCATGCGCCTGTCGACGGACTCAGAACTTGTCGCCACCCCGGCTCACGGTTCTCGGCGCCGACGCCCGTGTCTCTCGATTCGACCAAACATCTTGTCGCCGTGCCTTCAGCTCTGCGGCGGTCCCGATAGACGATCGCTCAGCGACATTCGTGGTTCTCGGCGTTATTCGTCCGGTCCGGCGTGTGCGTGGGGCCGGTTTAGTGCGGCTGCGTCAGGGGAGGAGTCGCGCCGGCGTGCATGCGCCCCGGTCGCCAGGGATTTAGATGGTGTCGATGATTGTGTCGGCGACGGTTGCGACCTTGAAGAACGGGACGGTGTGCTAACCCTTTCTCGACGGTCACGGGAGCGAGTAGGTAGCGCGCAAAGACCGAGTTATTGACTAACTAGACAATTATCGAGGTACAGTGGCCTGCTGGCCCGGACGGTCCGTGGTCACGGAGGAGAAGGCACCATGATCTCGCACACCAAGCACAGCCCGACCAGCAAGGTCATCAGCGCGTACTACACGGTCCACCCCGACGATCGACAGGCATTCAGCGACGCCGTGATCCCTCACCTGACCACCACTGCGCACCAAGACGGATGCACGTACTACGTCTTCGCCGAGGATCTCACGGACCCGAACACGATCCACCTCACCGAGGGCTGGCGTGACCAAGCCGCCGTCGACGCCCATATGGCTGATGAGAACTTCCTTGAGGCGGCTACAGCCGTCCTCGGGGGCATCCGCATCCTCGACTACCAGGCCGAGTACTACGACGTGGCCGCCCAGACAGCTGGCGCCCTCCCCAGCGTGAGCTGACAGCACCACTAAGCGACCTGCGGATCGTAGGCCGAGCCCGCCTTGGCCCCGCATAGGATCGCGCCATGCCCCGACCTCGCAAATTCGACGAGGACACCGTCGTCGAAAAAGCCGCCGGTGTCTTCGCTGCCGTTGGCTACGGCGGCACGACGATGGAGGAGCTGAGCCGCGCCACCGGGCTCGGTAAGCAGAGCATCTACAACACCTTTGGGGGCAAGCGAGACCTTTTTCTGCGCGCACTCGAGCGGAGCACCTCCACGCAGGTTGATCGCCTGACTGTCGAGCTCACATCGGGGACGGCCTCTCCGCTCGAGCGGATCAGAGCGCACCTGGATGCACTCGCCATCACTTTCACCTTGGAAGGGCCGTTGGATTCGCTGTTCACGAAGGCCACGGTGGAGCTGGCCGACCGCGATCCGGAGGTCGCCGAAGCCGCTCGTTGCGCCTATCGGCGCCTCGAGGACGAGTACGCCGGGTGCATCGAGCAAGCGCAGACAGCCGGGGAAGTGGACGCGGCTCTCGACGCCCGGGCCCTGGCGACGTACTTCGTGGCGGTCACTCGCGGCATGGAGGTCCTCGGCACTGCCGGCGCCGACCGGTCGGTGCTCCTCGGTGTCGGCCGAGCGGCGTTCACCCTGCTCACTTGAAGCGCGAGGCAACCCAGACCCGGTCAAGTGCTTGTAGCGACCACGCTGGAGGTGACCGACAAGAGGTGGGCCGAAACTCGACGGGAAGCCAGGGCGCTCGTCGAGCGCGACCTCGACTTCGTCCATCGGTGTGCCGTCAGGCCAGGCTCTGGAGTTACCTGTGCTGGTGACGTCTCTGCGCGGCGATGGTCATGAAGCTCATCGCAGCCAGGACGATGGTGACCCCGACTGCCGCGACGGTGATGGCGTCGGGGTGGATGACCGATTGTCCCCGCAACGCCTGCCACAGGGCGATCGCGGTGACGGCAGCGTACGTCGCTCCGGCCGCGACGACGATACGGAGCCGATCGGCCTCACTTAGCGCCCGGGGGAGCGTGATCGCGAGGATCGACAGCACCTGCAGTGCGTGCATGCCGATGAAGTGGGACACGCGGAGATCTCCGTGGGCGGTGTTCCAGCCGAGGAAGAAGATGCCGCCGGTCGCGTCGTCACCGCCCACGGAGTGGGAGCCGTAGGTCGACGATGTCGGGTCGGCCAGCTGGGCCGCAGTGGGGATCACCATGAGGAAGCCCACGGACAGGCCGACCAGGGCGATGATCAGTCCGAGCCTCAGGGACCACGCCAGCGCCCTGTCCTCGATCCGGGAGAACATGGCCAGGAAGGCTCCGATGACCAGTGTCGCGCAGTACATGAGGGTGACCCCACCGGCCATGAGCTGGTAGAAGAGCTGGTTCGTCGGAGTCGAGACGTTGAAGTGGCTTCCCACGCCGCGAACCACTTGGATCGAGATGACGACGATCTCCAGGAGGGACGCCGCTGCGCCGACGGTTCCGGCCCACCAACCGATCCGACGCAGGACAGGCCGCTGCACCATCGAGAGCATCCACGCAAGGGTGATCGCGTAGAGCGCGAGGGAGATCGAGAACTTGAGAGGTTTGGCCCAGATCGGGTCGTCTGCCAATGTCCGCGGATCGAGGATCAGCCCGACGAGGCACACCACAGCCCAGAGGCACATCACTGTGGTGAAGGCGACGAGAGGTCGGTGCCATCCGCGTACAGCGGTCCAGAGTGCGCGGGAACGGTCCTGGACGAGACTCACGGGCGGGTGCCCGCTGCTGTCATCCGCTCGGAGATCGACCAGAGTCTCGCTGCGGTCTCCGGGTTCCGTGCCTGCTTCGACTGGCTGATCACCTCAGCCCCGCCTCGCATGTGCATCATCCGCTGGGGTCCGACGAAGGTGCCGCCGGGGAGGTCGGCTGAGGCGGCGAGCAGCGACGGCAGCGCACCGTCTTCCGGCTCCTGCCCCAAGATCGGGACGAGCCGGTCCCAGAGGTTGGGGCGCTGACCGGCCGGCCGGTCGTAGATGGCTGTCTTGACCAACCCCGGGTGGGCGGCCAGCGCCCGCACTCGAGAGCCCGACGTCTGCAGCCGCCGGTCCAGCTCCGACGTGAACAGCAGGTTGGCGAGCTTGGAGTCCGCGTACGCCCGGCTCGCCTGGTACGGGCGTCGGTGCCAATCGAGGTCGTCGAGGTCGAGACGAGCCATCCGTTCCGCCTGGGACGCGACGGTGACGACGCGGTCGGTGATGTGCGGCAGGAGCAGCGTCGTCAGGAGGAAGTGCCCCAGGTGGTTCGTGCCGAACTGGAGCTCGTGACCGTCGGCCGTCCGCTGGAGGTCCTTCGACTCGACGCCTGCGTTGTTGACGAGGATGGCGATCGGTTCGTCGATCCGGTCTGCGAAGTCGGGCACCGTCTCAAGCCGCGCGAGGTCGAGTGGCAGGACGCGGTGCGTTCCCGGAGTGCCGGGGAGGGTCGCTGCCATGGCTTGCCCCTTCTCCTGATTCCGGACAGCGAGGATGATGCGTGATCCGGACTCGGCCAGGGCGACCGCGGTCGCTCGGCCGATGCCGCTGGTGCCGCCGGTGATGATGACGGTCTCGTTGGTCGGTGCCTGGCCTGCTCTGGTGTCGTCCATGCCCCCAATGTAGACACTGGCTACATTGTTGTCAACGTCTACACTGTTCGGATGGCACAGCAAGCACGCTCCTACCACCACGGGTCGCTGCGTGAAGAGCTCGTCCGCGAGGGGCGCGCGCTCCTGATCGAGGAGGGGCAACAGGCGGTGACGGTGCGAGAGCTCGCGCGCCGCGTGGGCGTCAGCCATGGTGCGCCGCTCCGTCACTTCCGTGACCGGGATGCCGTCCTCGCCGCGATCGCCGCGGACGGTTTCGACGAGCTGCGTCGCTATCTCGAGGCCGCGCGGCAGGTGGGCACCCTCGAGCGCCGGCTCACGGAGTACATCCGCGCTCATGCTCGCTTCGCGCAGCACAACGGCCCCCTGATGCAGCTGATGTTCGCGTCGACCGACGACGGCACGAATGCGGGGCGCGACCCCGAGGCGCAGTCCTCGGCCGAGCGCTTCTTCGCACTGGGCGCGGAGCTGCTCGGGGAGAGCAGTCCGGAGTCGATGGGCCCGATGCCGTTCCTGGTCGCGGCGACGACAGAAGGCATCAGTGCCTTGGCCGCCACCGGCCGGCTCCCCGAGGATCGCGTGGACGAAGTCGTCGTCGCCGCGGTGCGGGCGCTCCTGCCGCAGATCGAGCAGCAGCTCGGAACGGCCGCCCAGGGACCGGTCACCGCCCCCGACGGGTGAACCGGGACCGGCGCGCTCGAGTCGCGGCAGGCTCGGTGCCGCGAACGCGATGAGGGGCCCGGTCGCCCGGGCCCCTCATCCTGTGACATGCGGTACTAGACGCGGCCGAGCATCGCTTCGTTGAGGATGGTGCCGCCGAGCATCCAGCCGCCGTCGGCGACCTCGTCGAGGATGACGAGGGTCGTCGGGCGTGCTCGTTCTCCGTAGACGTCGACGATGGCGTCCGTGACGGCGTCCTGCAGCTTCTTCTTGGACTCAGGCGTGAGGGTGTCCGCGGGGACCTTGAGGTTGGCGAAGGGCATGGTGGTTCCTTTCGGTGGTGGCCCGGACGTTCCGGGGGTCAGAGGGCGGCGTTCGAGGGCAAGAGATCCTCGATGCCGATGCGGCGGTAGAACTCGGCACGGATGCGGTCGGTGACCGCGGACACGACTTCGCTGCCGTCGCGGGACGGGTCGACGTGCGACCGGAACGGGCGCGTCCCCTGGGGCAGGCCGACCAGGCGCACGATCTCGTCGGCGACGTCCTGCACGTCGGCCTCGGGCGGCACGATCGCGGCGAGGCGGTGGGTCAGCTGGCGGCGGAGCGTGCCGTACTCGGCGTCGTGGTCGGTCACCCGCGCCTCGTCCGCCGGGGTGGTGGCGTTGGTGAAGTGGTTCGTGCCCGAGGTGAACGCCCCGGGGACGACGATCGAGCTGTCGATGCCGAAGCGGATCGTCTCGGCCGCGTAGCTCTCGGCGAGGGCGTCCATGCCGGCCTTGGCGGCGAAGTACGGGGCGAGGAACGGAGGGTGCCCGCCGCGGGTGGAGGAACTGCCCACCCATACGACGAAGCCCGAGCGCTGGGAGCGCATGTGCGGCAAGACGGCGCGGGCTACCCGGTGGCCGCCGACCACGTTGACGTCGTACAGGTACGCGAACTGTTCAGGCGTGAAAGCCTCAGCGGCACCGAAGGCCATGTGGCCGGCGTTCTGCACGACGGCGTCGATGCGGCCGTACGCCCTGATGACGGTGTCGACCGCAGCGTCCACGGATCCCTGCGACTGGACGTCGAGCTCGACGCCGCCGAGCCTCAGCCCCTCACGAGAGGCGAGGTCGGCCAGGGCGTCGCGATGAGCCGCGTTCCTCCCGTCGACGGCGCGCATGCCCGCCGCGACGACGTGGCCTGCGCGTGCCAGCGATTCTGCCGTGAGTCGACCGAATCCTGTGGAGGCGCCGGTGACGAGGATGACCAGCGGCACCGTCATCAGACCATGCCGCCGTTGACACGGATGGTCTGGCCGTTCACCCAGCGCCCGTCCGGCCCTGCAAGGAACGCCACCACGCCGGCGATGTCCTCCGGGGTGCCGAGGCGCTCGAGCGGCGGGACCTTGGCCAGGGCGTCGATCTGCTCCTGCGTCTTGCCGTCGAGGAACAGCTCCGTCGCGGTCGGGCCCGGAGCGACGACGTTCACCGTGACGTCCCGGCCACGGAGCTCCTTCGCCAGGATCAGCGCCATGCCCTCGACCGCGCTCTTGCTCGCGACGTAGGCGCCGTAGGTGGGGAACTGCGTTCCGACGACGGATGTCGACATGCCGACGAAGGCACCCCCGGAGCGCAGTCGACGTGCTGCCTGCTGTGCGACGACGAAGGTGCCGCGGACGTTCGTCCTGTGCAGGTCGTCGAGGGCGTCGAGGTCTTGCTCGGCGATGGTCGACAAGCCGAGGCGTCCGGCCGAGTGCACCACGACGTCGACGCCCCCGAAGTCGTTCGCGACCCTGTCGAAGATCGCCGCCACGGCGTGCTCGTCGGCGACGTCGGCCTGCACGGCGATGGCATGGCCGCCGGCGCTCGTGATCTCATCGAGGGTCGCGGCGGCCGCGGCACCCCCGCTGGCTGATGCGACGACGACGGTGAACCCGTCACGGGAGAGTCGGGTGGAGATGGCGCGGCCGATGCCGCGGGAGCCACCCGTGACGACGGCGATGCGCTGGGGATCAGTGCTCATGATCTGCCTTTCGTTGCTATTGGTCGGCAGTTTCGCCGATACGCGAGAACTATCACAGATACGACACGCGATAGCAAGTGCCCTAGGCTGGGGGCCATGATCCGATCCGACGACGACCTCCGGAGCGCGCTGCTCGCGGCGGCCGAGGAACAACTGGTCGCCGCGTCCGATGGCGAGATCGCCACACGAGCGGTCTGTGAGGCTGTCGGTGTGACCCAGCCGGTGCTGTATCGGCTGTTCGGCGACAAGCGGGGACTCCTCGACGCCCTGGCCGAGACGGGCCTGCAGCGCTACGCCGCCCGCAAGGCCGAGCTTGAGGCCACCGACGACCCGGCGGCGGACCTGCGCCGCGGGTGGGGTGACCACCTCGACTTCGCGAGGGAGAACCCCGCCCTCTATCGCCTGATGTTCGCGCCGCGACCCTGGGCGGGCGGTCGCGCAGCGGACGGTGTGAGGGCGCTGCTCGAGCGGACGCTCTCTCGGTGCGCGGCCGCGGGGCTTCTCCGTCTCGAAGTCGACGTCGCATCGGGGATGATCTTGGCGGCCAACGTCGGGCTCGCCCTCGACGAGATGACGACCGTGCGTCCCGCGCGACGGGCGAATGCGGTCGCCGACGCGCTCCGCGACGCCGTCCTCGGTGCCGTCCTCGTCGCGGGTTCCCCGCCGGCGTCGTTCGACGCTGCCACAGCCGCCCGGCGGCAGCTCCGTGCGCAGCTCGCTGAGGGCGGGCCTGGCGCCCTCCTCCCCGAGGAGTCCGCGCTCATGAACGTCTGGCTCACGCGCCTCGACCGAGAAAGCGACGGCCCCCGGTGATCTCCACGTTCCTCGTCGAACACGCGCCCCTCGTCCGCATCGGCTTCTGGGTCGCCGTCGCGGCCGCCACCCTGCTCGCCTGGGTCCTGCACCGGCTCCGGCTCCGGCGTGTCCTCCTCGGCCTCTCGGCTGTCGCGCTCATCGCGGTGCTCGTTCTAAACCTGCTGCCCGACGGAGCTCGGCCCGGCGGTGTCACCTGCACCGTGCAGTTCAGCGTCCCATTCCAGGGCATCGACACGCTCGCCAACGTCGCGATGCTGCTGCCGCTCGTGCTCTTCCTCGGCACGGCGACGAACCGGCCGCTGACAATCCTCACCGGTGCGGTCGCCCTCTCCGCCGTCATCGAAGTCGTACAGGCCCTCGCGCCCGTCCTCGGTCGCCGGTGTGACACGGACGATTGGGCCATGAACACCGTCGGCGCGGTGCTGGGCGCGGTCATCGCTCTCGTCATCTGCGCGATCGACCGGCGACGTAGGGCCACCGCGTCGTCGGGATGAGTCACTGGCCGCCAGCGGTGCGCCCGACCCGCGGCCAATATGCCTACTGGCGATCAGGGCGTGATGTGCACGGGCTCATCGGCAATGGCGAGGATGGTGGTCTTCCCTCTGCAAGCGGGGGCGCTCGATGTAAGAAGCACCTAGTACGGCTCCTTGAAGGTGTCCGATAGGGGATCGCTCATCGGGACGTCGGTCGGCTTGTGCCACGGGTAGTTTCACCATCATGACGAATCGCGAGTGGCTGGGCCGACGTCTACCACTTTGGACGCTCGTCCTCGTCGGGGTCGTTCTTCTCGGCGTCGCCGCGCTGCTGTTGTTCCTCGTCGACTCGATGTTGGTCTTTCTGGCTATCTCGCCACTCACCATCGTCGGGCTGTACACGCTCGCCTACGCCGGCGGGGAGTGGCGACGACGAAGCGACCAGCAGCGCGACCGGTAGCCGATCGTCGACCGGACGCGCTGGAAGCTCTGAAACCACGGCGGTTGACAGAATCGGGTCATAGCCCCCTCGCTCGCTAGATTGAGCGGATGGTCCGTGATCGCGAGCCCGGCGCGCGGCGGAACCGTGGCCGGCGACGACGTGAGGTGGCCGACCGAGTTGGCGGAGCCCTCCTACTTCCGGCCCAGGGCGGCTGGCTTGCCTTCGCACTGGGACGTGGGGGTGCCTGGTGGGCGGTATGGGCAGTCGTACTTGGGGTTCTCATAGCCAGCGTCATTTTCGTCGTCGTGCAAGAACGGCGACGACCACCTGAAGGACGACCAGTGTCGGTCTCCCCGCTCTTGCTGGTAGTGGCAACAGCGATCGTCGGATGGGTCGTCCTGGCCGTAGTCCTCTAGCGGCCACCCTGCACGACGGCGATCGGCGAACGGTGCCCAACCAGAGCCCTCGCCAACCGCCACCCCCGGGCTCTGCTAGGTCCCGCCCGGTAGCGGATCGGCTACCGGACACGGGCTTCTCTGGCTCACACCTCCCAGTCCGACCGGTAGGTTCTGCCCCGGAGCAGACTCGCGAGCTCAGCGTGCACCGTCATGGTCTTGCTCAGGCGGGCTGCCCGCTCCTCACTGAGCGTGGCTGCTTCCCAGTCCCGCTCCGAGAAGTACGCCTTGTACGGGTTCACCACGCACTTGAAGTCCAACATCAGGGACTCCGCGAGGGCGCCGGTCGCCATGTAACTGTGCGGTAGCCCAGCAGCGCACACGAAGGTAACGACCTTGTCGAACCAAGCCGCGCGACGTCTGCCGCCGGTCGCGCCTGTGGCCTCGATGAGCGATTTGACGGTGGACGACGGAGCCCAGTTGTAAACCGGGAACGCCAGCACCACCCCATCAGCCTCGCGAATGAGATTGTGAAGCGCGCCGAATGCATCACTGTCGAACACCCGGTCATTGTCGAACGCCGGCAACGCGACCGTTGCGAGATCAACGACATCGGACCGGTGTCCAATCGCGGTGAGGAGGGCTGCCGATTGCTCGGCGAGCCGGCGGCTGGAGCTGACGGGGTCGAGGCTGCATGAAATGACGGGCAGACGCAAGGAGACCATCAGGTCACGGTACCGAGTGAGTCGCAGCCCGAACTGGCACGATCTGCGCGGCCGGTGGCACGACGCACGACGGTGGGGCGTCCTCGAGCAGAAGCAGCTCAGCCCCTTCGTGAGGGGGTTCAGCATCTTTCGAGCTCACGACACCATGGTGACGCTCGCAATGCTCTTCAACGCGGCGCTCAATCTTGTCGCCCGCTTGATTGAGCTGCACGAGACCCGAAGCGCGTCTCGATAGCCGATCGGCTACTGGGACTCGCAGCTCGTCGTCTTGACGACGTTTCACGTACGGTGCATGCATGCGTCCCGGGGTAGTGACCGTGCTCTGTCTCGTTCAGTTCGTTGACGTACTGGGCGTCACAAGCGTCGTCACGGCGATTCCGGCGATCCTGAATGGTCTCGGCGCTGATCCGGCGGCCGCCGGTCCGCTTGCAACGACGTACGCGATGTTCTTCGGGGCGATGCTGATCCT
>Ga0308163_10005088_pt1 | contig 10149 bp, 10 predicted proteins | sample PhyTR1_FD_201037 | JGI IMG/M metagenome (GOLD analysis project Ga0308163, IMG submission 201037) | Phyllosphere microbial communities from UC Gill Tract Community Farm, Albany, California, United States - DLSLT.R1 | ecosystem: Host-associated > Plants > Phyllosphere > Unclassified | place: USA...
CAGGATTGCCACATCTGCCGCGGCCGGGCATAAACATGCATAATGGACGGATGGATACCCTCATCAAGGACAATATCTTGGCGGTCACGCGCCAGGGCCGTAGCCGGGCCGAGTCGACCGACTGGTTCCGCGTCGCCGCCGGCCTGCACTACCTGGCCGGCCTGATGACCAAGGAAACCATCGACTTCCAGGCGGTGGACCGCGAGTACAACCGCTTCATCTACCACAGCATCGGCGGCGGGCACACCATTACCAGCGTGCTGCAGTTCATGAGCGGCAGGCAGGTGCTGCCGGTGCTGCAGTCCGCGCGCTTCATGGCGGCTTTTTCGGCGTGCTGTCCGGAAGTGCCGGCCGATTCGATCACCTTCCTGCTTGAACTGAACCTGGGCGTGGCCCGCAATATCTCGAAGCTGGAAGGAGAAGGGCCGCTGCACGCGTGGCTGGCGGCGCAAAAGCAGGGCGCCGGCGCCGGCCGTGAAAAGAACGGGCCGGATGAAGGCCTATAATGGAGACTTCAGCAACAAACCAGCAAGGCAAGTCATGGCAGATGCAACCCAGCATAGTAATCCCCTCGACAGGCTGATCGTCGGCGTGGACCGGGCACTGCGCGTGGTCGGCGGCGTGGCCAGGGCATCGCGTGCGAATCCGGGCACGCTGGCGGCCGGCGGCGAGATGAACGCGCAGGAACAGCGCCACAGCGCCGGCCTGATGCGCGTGAACCACGTCGGTGAAGTCTGCGCCCAGGCCCTGTACGACGCGCAAGGCATGCGCGCCTCGACCCCGAGCCTGCGCGCCCAGTTCGAAAAATCCGGCCGCGAGGAAGAAGACCACCTGGCCTGGACCGCCGAGCGCCTGTCGGAACTCGGTTCCCAGCCTAGCCTGTTGAATCCGCTGTGGTATGCGGGCGCCTTCGCCATCGGCAGCGTGGCCGCGCGCATGGGCGACGCGATCAGCCTGGGTTTCGTGGTCGAGACCGAGCGCCAGGTCGAGGCGCACCTGAACAGCCACCTCGAAACCCTGCCGCCGCAGGACGCCAAGTCGCGCGCCATCGTCACGCAAATGCGCGACGACGAGATCGCGCATGCCGACCAGGCCCAGGCCATGGGGGCGGCCGAGCTGCCCTTGCCGGTCAGGCTGGCGATGAAGGCGATGGCCAAGGTGATGACCAGTACGGCGTATCACATTTGAGCCGGTAGCAGGAAAACCGTCTCCCTGCGCAGGCAGGGGTCCAGTTTCGCCGGTCAGCAAAAAACTTGGGCCCCTGCCTGCGCAGGGGCGACGTGGTGGAGGCGCGGGTCGCTCAGCCCTCGACGATCTCGAACGAGTGCGTGATCTCGGCCATCGCGGCCAGCATGATCGACGCCGAGCAGTACTTGTCGTGCGACAGGTTCACGGCGCGTTCGACCGAGGCCGGCTTCAGGTTGCGGCCGGTGACCGTGAAGTGGAAGTGGATCTTGGTGAAGATCTTCGGGTCGGTCTCGGCGCGTTCCGCCTTGAGCGTCACTTCGCAGCCGCGCACGTCCTCGCGGCCGCGCTTCAGGATCAGCACCACGTCATAGGCGGTGCAGCCGCCGGTGCCGACCAGCAGCATTTCCATCGGGCGCGGGGCCAGGTTGTGGCCGCCGCCTTCCGGGGCGCCATCCATGCTGACCAGGTGACCCGAGCCGGTCTCGGCCCGGAAACTCATCCCGGACGGGCCATTCCAGCTGACTTTCACTTCCATTGCGTTCTCCATTGACGGTCGGGGGGCGTCCATTTTATGCCAGGCCCGGCGCCCGCGCTTGGCGGGGGCTTTACACCGCCAGCACGTAGCGCTCGCTCTTCATGCGCCAGCTGGCGAAGGCCACCGCCAGCAGCGCCGCCAGGGCCGAGCACAGGAAGGTCAGCGCGAAGGGGACGAAGCCGAGTTCGGCGCCCTTGGCGGTTTCCTTGAGCAGGGTCTGGTTCGACAGCATCGGCACCGCATACATCCAGCCGGCGGTCTTGAGGTCCAGGGTCGAGACCATGATGCTCGGGATCAGCGGCAGCAGCACCATGAAGGACAGCACGCTCTGCGCTTCCTTGAAGGACTTGGCGTTCATCGCGACGGCGACCTGCAGGCCGGCGGCGAACAGCGACAGCGGGACCGAGGCCAGCCACACCAGGAACAGGCTGCCCCAGGAAACACGCCAGGACAGGCCGATTTCTTCGAGCGGCAGCCAGGACAGCACCACATGGGCCAGCACCAGGTTCAGGGTGACCCCGACGACGGCCAGCACCACGGCCGCCAGCCACTTGCCGACCACCAGTTCCCAGGGCCGCGCCGGCTGCGCCATCAGCACTTCGAGCGAGCGCCGTTCGCGTTCGCCGGCGGTGCTGTCGACGGCGGCCGACATGCCGCACATGAAGGCCGGGATGAACAGGGCGCCGAGGATGCCGCTGATGACGGTGGCCGAACGCGCGGCCGTGCTGCCGGTGTCGTAGCGCTGCACCTGCACCGGCGCCAGCGTGGCCGGCGACACCCCGTGCGCCAGCAGGCGCGCGCTGGCGATATTGGTGCCGTAGGCCTGCAGCACGTCCTCGATGTCGCGGCGGCCGTCGCGGTCCGAGGCCGAGTCGTACCACAGCTCGATGCGCGCCGGGCGCATCGCCTGGTAGTTCTCGCTGAAGTTGGGCGGCAGGCGCAGCACGGCGGCGATCTTGGGTCCGCGCAGCAGCTCGGCGATGGCCTCCTCTTCCAGCGGGCCGGTCTCGCTGACCGTGATGTTTTTTTGCCGTAGCTGCGAGACCAGGGTCGGCGCCTGGGCGCCGCCGATCACGGCCAGTTCGATGCCTTCGCGTTCGGGGCGGGTGGCGCGGTCGATCCACTGGTTCAGCAGGTAGCCCAGCATGGCGGGGTACATCAGCGTGAACAGGCCGATCAGGAACAGCGAGCGCTTGTCGCGCAGCGATTCGCGCAGCTCCTTGCGGAACACGACGAGCCACTTGGGTCTGTGATGCCCTGGCCTCATGCCGCGATCCCTTCATCGGTGCCGACCAGGTGCACGAAGGCGTCCTCGAGGTTGGCGATGCCGGTGCGCTGGCAGAGTTGATCGGGCGTGCCCTGGGCCACGGTATGGCCCTTGGCGATCACGATCACGTCGTCGCACAGGTGGCTGACTTCCTGCATCACGTGGGTCGCCATCACCACGCAGCAGCCCTGTTCGCGCAGCGTCGACAGCGCGTGGCGCACGGCGCGCGTGCTCATCACGTCCAGGCCGCGCGTCGGCTCGTCGAGCAGCAGGTGGCGCGGCCGGTGCAGCAGGGCGCGCGCCAGCGCCACCTTGATGCGCTGGCCCTGCGAGAAGCCCTTGCTGCGGCGCTCCAGGATATCGTCCATGCCGAGCATGTCCGACACTTCGTCGATGCGCAGGCGCAGCGCGGCGCCGCCCATGCCGTTCAGCTCCCCGAAATACGCCAGGTATTCGCGCGTCGACAGGCGCTCGTAGAGGCCGAACTGGTCGGTGAGGAAGCCGATGTTGGCGCGCACCCGCATCGGGTCCTGTTCGGGATCGACGCCGTCGACCAGGATGCTGCCGTGGTCGCGCTTCAGCATGCCCACCAGGGTGCGCAGCAGGGTGGTCTTGCCGGCGCCGTTGGGGCCGAGCAGGGCGGTGATGTGGCCGTCGCGCGCGCTGAAGCTGACCCCTCCCAGCGCCTTCACGGCGCCGAACTGCTTGCGGACTTCATGTGCTTCGATCATACGGGCTTCATCCGTTCAGGGTTGCGGCCCGGCGCTGCCGAGCTGGAAGGTGGGAGGCGGAATCTCTTTGAGGCAGGCGCCGTCGACCTTCGCCGCCGGCTGGTCGAGGAAGGCGCGCATCAGGCGCGGTGCGCAGCCGAGCTGCGACACGCCGTGGCCGACGTTGGCCACGATGAGCTGCTGCGCCTTCGGCATGAAGCGCGCGGCGGCGGCGGCGCGGTGCGGCGGCGTGACCGGATCGAGGGCGCCCGACAGCAGCAGGGCGGGCGCGGCGATCGGCGTCGGCGCGCCATACGGCGCCGGCGCCACGTTCATGGCCGCGCACATCTCGCGCATGCGGTTCGACAGCGCGCGCGTCAGCGGCGACGCGTCGGCGGCGGCCAGCGCCGGCGTAAAGCGCGGCATGTCCTCGGCGCACACCACGGCCAGATGCAGCAGCGCCGCGGGCGAGCCCTCGGCGGAAAAGTCGGCGGCCAGGTTGCGGCGCGCCACGAAGGGCTGCCAGCGGCCCTGGCTGGCGCTGTGCACCAGGAAGGGCATGCGCCGCGCGTCGGCCGGCGCGTACAGCATGTTGCGTACGGTATCGAGCAGGCGCGCGCTGGTCATGAGCGTGTCGACCGGCTGGGCGGTGCGCGGATCGGGCAGGTTCAGCTTGAGCGGGGCGGCGTCGAGCTTTGCCACCAGGGCCGCGAAGGTGGCGCGCAGGCCGGGATAGGCCTTGTTGCAGGCGGCGTCCGCGGCGCATTGATCGAACAGCTTGTCGAGCGCGGCCTGGCTGTCGCGTCCACCGGCCGGGATCACCTGGTCGGGCGCGGCGACGCCGTCCAGCACCAGGGCGCGCACGTTGTCCGGATAGGCGCGCGCATAGGCCTGGGCCAGACGCGTGCCGTAGGAACCGCCCCACAGGTTGATCTTGCCGTAGCCGAGTGCGCGCCGCACCGCTTCGATGTCGCGCGCCGCCGCGGCCGTGGTGTAGGCCGCGAACGGCGCCTTGCTGGCGCCGATGCAGCGCTTGAGCTCCGTGTCGATCTGCGCGTCGCTGAGCTTGACGTCCTCGTCGAGGTCGGACTTGCATTCGAGCCGGCCCGACAGGCCGGTGCCGCGCTGGTCGATGAACACGATGTCGCGCGTGGGGCGCACGCGCCGGAAGGCGTTCGACAGCAGCACCAGCACGTCGCTGCCGGCCTGCCCGGGGCCGCCGGCCAGCACGAACAGCGGATCGGGCCGCGCGCCTTCGCGCAGGGCCGGGGCGACCGCCACGTGCAGCGCCAGCGTGGCCGGCTTGCCGGCTTCGAGCGGCACCGGCAGCTTGAGGCATTGCAGCGCTTCCTCGACGCCGGGCAAATGGCAGCTGCGCAACTGGGGCGGCCGGGAGGCGGGCGCCGCTTGCGCGGCCGCAGCCCCGAGGAAGGCTGCCGCCAGCAGCGCGCCCGGGAACAGTCTGGATATCAAGAAGGCCTCCTTTGGAATGGGACCATACTAATTTGCTATTCTTTTTGTGGTCAACAAGAAGTTGCACATACGCATGTCCTGACGCAGGAGGCTGCACATCCGCAATGCGCCGGCGCCGTGGATGGCTTGACTGGAGTGGGAAAGATAGGCTATGATCGTCGGCTTTCCATTTGCTCAGGAAAAGACAATAAGGCAGAGTCCGCAGGCAAGGCAGCAGCGCCGCGCGGAACCACCATTTGAGCATTTACACCTATATATAGGAAGTCATCATGAAAACTTTTTCCGCTAAGGGCCATGAAGTCCAGCGCGATTGGTACGTGATTGACGCGACGGACAAAGTCCTCGGACGTGTTGCCAGCGAAGTGGCACTCCGACTGCGCGGCAAGCACAAACCCGAATTCACTCCGCACGTCGACACCGGCGATTTCATCGTCGTCGTCAATGCAGGCAAACTGCGCGTGACCGGCACCAAGGCCACCCAGAAAACGTACTACCGTCACTCGGGCTACCCGGGCGGTATCTACGAAACCAACTTCCTGAAAATGCAACAGCGCTTCCCGGGCCGTGCCCTGGAAAAAGCCGTCAAAGGCATGCTGCCGAAGGGCCCGCTGGGCTACGCCATGATCAAGAAGCTGAAAGTGTACGCGGAAGCCACCCATCCGCACGCTGCCCAGCAACCTAAAGCACTCGAACTGTAAGGAATTGCCATGATCGGTAACTACAACTACGGCACCGGCCGTCGCAAGAGTGCAGTGGCCCGCGTGTTCATCAAGGCTGGCACCGGCCAGATCATCGTGAACGGCAAACCGGCCGCCGAATACTTCTCGCGCGAAACCGGCCTGATGGTCATCCGTCAACCGCTGGAACTGACCGGCAACGTCGAGCGTTTCGACATCAAGGTCAACGTGCATGGCGGCGGCGAGTCCGGCCAGGCAGGTGCAGTGCGTCACGGCATCACCCGCGCACTGATCGACTACGACGCAGGCCTGAAGCCTGACCTGGCACGCGCCGGTTTCGTCACCCGCGACGCCCGCGAAGTCGAGCGTAAGAAAGTTGGTCTGCGCAAAGCACGTCGCGCAAAGCAATTCTCGAAGCGTTAATCGGATCCGCAGCGCTTCTGCGCTGCCTCCCGAAAAAAGCCGCCCGCTGCAAAGCCGGCGGCTTTTTTGTTGCCAAAAACCGGGGTCAGACCCCGATTTTCACAAGGTTCCAAGGCATGCCACCGCTAACTCGGGTTAATTCGGGGTCAGAGCACTTTTTTGGGAAATGTCCTGGCGGCAGTAGCGCAGCGGTCGGCGTGACAGGCTGCTAAAATGACGCCCTTCAAATTGACGGCTTCATCGGGGCTGGATTCTTTTACTTAAAAGGAATAGACATGATCAAAGTTGGCATCGTTGGCGGAACCGGTTACACGGGCGTCGAACTGCTGCGCCTGCTCGCAGCCCACCCGGAAGCGCAACTGACCGCCATTACTTCGCGCAAGGAAGACGGCCTGCCCGTCGCCGACATGTTCCCGTCGCTGCGCGGTCACGTCGACATCGCCTTCTCGAGCCCGGACAAGGCCGACCTGAAGCAGTGCGACGTTGTGTTCTTCGCCACCCCGCACGGCGTCGCGATGGCGCAGGCGCCGGAGCTGCTGGCCGCCGGCGTCAAGGTGATCGACCTGGCCGCCGACTTCCGGCTGAAGGACCAGGCCAGCTTCGAGAAGTGGTACAAGATCCCGCACACCGCGCCGGAACTGCTGGAAGAGGCGGTGTATGGCCTGCCGGAACTGAACCGCGATGACATCGCGAAGGCGCGCCTGATCGCCAACCCGGGTTGCTACCCGACCACCATGCAGCTCGGCTTCTATCCGCTGCTGAAAGCCGGCATCATCGATGCGGGCAGCCTGATCGCCGATGCGAAATCGGGCGTCTCGGGCGCCGGCCGCAAGGCCGAGATCGGTACGCTGTTCTCGGAAGCCAGCGACAACTTCAAGGCCTACGGCGTGCATGGCCACCGCCACACCCCGGAAACCTCGGCCCAGCTGCAGCGCTTTACCGGGCAGCAGGTCGGCCTGGTGTTTACCCCGCACCTGGTGCCGATGATCCGCGGCATGCACGCGACGCTGTATGCGCGCCTGACCCAGGACACCAGCAACGAAGCCCTGCAGGCACTGTTTGAGGAGCAGTACCGCGACGCCGAATTCGTCGACGTGATGCCCTTCGGCTCGCATCCGGAAACCCGCTCGACGCGCGGCTCGAACATGCTGCGCATTGCGCTGCACCGTCCGGACAATGGCAACACCGTGGTGATCCTGGTGGTGCAGGACAACCTGGTCAAGGGCGCCTCGGGCCAGGCCGTGCAGTGCATGAACCTGATGTTCGGCCTGCCGGAAGGCACCGGCCTGAAGCAGATCGCGCTGCTTCCGTAAGCACCTCAGTAGCTAGCTTCACGCGCGACAGCTTTTCCCCGAAGCTGTCGCGCATGCGTTTTGACAAGGTTTGGCGACAAGACGCAGATCAAGGCCGTAAGTGTTAAGCGAGGTAAATTGACCGTTGACTAGTAATTCCTTGTCTTCCTACACTTGCCGGGGGCTCCCATGTTCCGTCGTAACGCAAAAAGCGAAATCGATAGCCTGATCGGTATCTCCGCGCGCATCGAAGGGGATCTCGTGTTCACCGGCGGCCTGCGCATCGACGGCGAAGTGCACGGCAACGTGCTGGCCGGCGACGCCGATGGCGCGAGCGTATTGATCGTGTCCGAACATGCGCGCATCGAAGGCGAAGTGCGCTGCGCCAACCTGGTGGTGAACGGTTCCATCGCCGGCACCGTGTATTGCTCGGAACTGCTTGAATTGCAGCCGAAAGGCCGCATACATGGTGATGTCCATTACCGCCTGCTCGAGATGCACGGCGGCGCCCTGGTGACTGGAAAACTGACCCATAGTCCCGAACTGACGACCGAAGAACCGGTCTTCCATTTCGGATTGGCTGCCGAAGGGGCTTCAGCATGACTTGCGCCAAGGGTCTATAATGGACGAAATCCGTAATCCAATCAGGAGTTTATCCATGAACGCAGTCGCCGACGTGCAAGCCACGCCAGACACCACCATCCCGTCGCCCATCATCTTCACCGACAGCGCTGCGCAGAAGGTCGCCCAGCTGATCGAGGAAGAAGGCAATCCCGACCTGAAACTGCGCGTGTTCGTGCAGGGCGGCGGCTGCTCGGGCTTCCAGTACGGCTTTACCTTCGACGAGATCGTGAACGACGACGATACCACGATGGAAAAGAACGGCGTCCAGCTGCTGATCGACTCGATGAGCTACCAGTACCTGATCGGCGCCGAGATCGACTACAAGGACGACCTCGAAGGCGCCCAGTTCGTCATCAAGAACCCGAACGCCACCTCGACCTGCGGCTGCGGTTCCTCGTTCTCGGCCTGATTCACGGCTCCGTTCCACAGAAAGGCCGCCCGGCATTGCCGCGGCGGCCTTTCTGCTTTCTGGTTGCTTGTTATTCAATGCAACATAAATAAGCAGCGGTGTACACTGGATGAGCTGCCTTGCGGCGGCAATGGAGACATCCCATCCACCTCATGCACAGAAAGACAATCAATGTTGAGGGTCACATTCCTGCTCGGCGGCGTGGCCGCCATCGTCCTTGCTTCAGCGAGCCTGGCCCAGGCCCAGGCGCCAGCCGCCACGGCGGCGGCGCGCAGCGCATCCGCGCCCGATGACGGCGCCGGCGCCTACCGCTCCCAGCGCTACCGCAACCTGTTCGCCGAACGCCTCGGTCTCAGCCCCGCAGACACGCGGCGCAGGATCGAGCGCACTTTCCAGCAAATGTTCCATGGCGACGGACAAGAAGAGAGACTGTATTTCGAGACCGGCGCCAACCAGAACGGCACCCTGGCCTACATCACCGACTGGGCAAATAACGACGCCCGCAGCGAAGGCATGAGCTACGGCATGATGATCGCGGTCCAGCTCGACAAGAAACGCGAATTCGACGCCCTGTGGAACTGGTCCAAGACCTATATGCTGACCACCGACCCGGGCAATCCCTCGCGCGGCTATTACGCCTGGTCGATGGGTACCGACGGCACACCGCGCGCGGTCGGCGCGGCGCCGGACGGCGAGGAATTCTATGTGATGGCCCTGTATTTCGCGGCGCGGCGCTGGGGCAATGGCAAGGGCATCTACGACTACCAGCGCGAGGCGGACGCGATCCTGCGCGGCATGCGCCACCATCCGGTCCTCACCGCGACCCCGCCGTTCCGCCTGCGCCCGGGCGATCCGCCCTTCGTCGAGCCGGAGCAGCCCTGGCCCAGCCCGAACAACCGCAGCGAACAGGCCAAGGCCGTGAAGGAGGGCAAGCCCTGGCCGCCGCAGCGCCCGCAGCGTGCGCCGAGCGCGGTGACGGTGGGGCCGATGGTCGACGAACAGCATGCGATGGTGCGCTTCGTGCCCGAGACCCATATCCCGGGCAGCGATCCGTCCTACCACCTGCCGGCCTTCTACGAACTGTGGGCGCGCTGGGCGCCGCCCGAGGAGCGCGCCTTCTGGGCCAGGGCGGCCAGCGTCAGCCGCGATTATTTCGTGAAGACCGCGCATCCCGCGACCGGCCTCGGCCCGGACCGCGCCGACTTCGACGGCAAGCCGCTGAACAGCTGGGACGGCAGCCCGGGCGCCTTCGGCTACGACAGCTGGCGCACCATCAGCAACTGGTCGGTCGACCATAGCTGGTGGGGCAAGGATGCGCGCCAGGCCGCCTTGAGCGAGCGCGTGCAGGGCTTCCTGGCGCAACAGGGCATCGACAAGTTCGCCGACCGCTACACGCTCGACGGCAAACCGCTGTCCGACCGCCATTCCACCGGCATGCTGGCGGCGGCCGCGGTCGGCAGCCTGGCCGCCAGGCCGGGACCGACCTCCGACGCCTTCCTGCGCGCACTGTGGGACACCCCGGCGCCGGCCGGCGAACAGCGCTACTTCGAC
>Ga0308163_10005093_pt1 | contig 10141 bp, 17 predicted proteins | sample PhyTR1_FD_201037 | JGI IMG/M metagenome (GOLD analysis project Ga0308163, IMG submission 201037) | Phyllosphere microbial communities from UC Gill Tract Community Farm, Albany, California, United States - DLSLT.R1 | ecosystem: Host-associated > Plants > Phyllosphere > Unclassified | place: USA...
ACGGCGGCGTACTCGTCGCGCAGCACCGGGTCGGAACGCAGCACGTCACGGACGGCCAGGTGGTTCCGCAGCGCGAGCGACCCGGCCGCGACGACGTAGGTGTTGGTCGGGGCGAACCGCTCCGGTGCCCGGAACGCCTGCCTGTCCGGGACGCCGAGTTCACCGCGCGGCTCGAAGCCGATCGTCGCCATCGCCGCCACTGCGGCGGAGACATCGGCAGCGCCCACCACGACGTCGACGTCGAGCACGGGCTTCGCCGCCAGGCCCGGCACGGACGTGCTGCCCACGTGCTCGATGCTCCGGAACGGCACATCGGCGTCGTCGAGCGCGGCGGCGTACGCATCGTGCAGCTGCCGGAACCGCTCGGGCCAGGACGACCGGTACCCGACGACCTCGATCACGGGGTCGGCGTCGGCGCGAGGAGCTGGAACATGACGTGGTCGCGCCAGACCCCGTTGATCTTGATGTACTCCGGCGCGAAGCCGTACCGGGTGAAGCCCGCCGACTCGAGCGCGCGCTGCGAGCCGACGTTCTCGGGCAGGGTCTCAGCCTGCACGCGGTGCAGACGGAGCACGTCGAACGCGTGATCGGCCGCCGCGCGGACAGCGCGGGACGCATGACCCTGGCGTGTGCGGTCGGCGCGGATCCAGTACCCCATCGCGCACGACTGCAGGGCGCCGCGGACGACGCCGCTCAGCGTGATCCGGCCGAGGAGTTCCCCGTCGGTCGACTCGATGACGAACGGCACCGCGTTGCCGGCGCGCTGCGTGGCGAGGGCCTGCGTGATGACGTCCCGCTGGCCGGACTCCGTGTAGTACGACGGCGCTCGGGCCGGTTCCCACGGTCGCAGGTGGTCGGCGTTCTCGGTGATGACCGCAGCCAGGACGGCCGCGTCGTCGAGGCGGAGTGGGCGCAACCGTGTGTCCATCGCGGAGGGTGTGGGATTCGAACCCGCCCCACCACCCGACGGTTGCACGGCGGACGCCTCAGATCCCTGAATAGGCGGCAACGTAGGACACTCCTCGATCACAACGGTGTGCGTGAATCACGTAGTGGTGTGGGCAAAATGTGGGCACAGAGCGTTCATCGCTCAGAGTGGCGGGCGAGTCTCGCGCAGCGCCTGACTGCTGCGTTCCATGGCCGCTGCCAGAGTCTCCGAGCTCGATCCGGCGCGGTAGCGCCGCGTCATCGCGACGGACGAGTGGCCAATGAGCTCCATGGCGACGACTTCCGGCACACCGGCAGCGTAGAGGAGGTCGACGGCGAAGTGGCGGGCGTCGTGCAACCGGACCTGCGGCACGCCGGCTCGCTCGAGCAGCCGGTGCCACTCCTTGTTGTCGACCGACGCGTCGATCGGCATGCCGAGGGATCGTTCCGTTCCCGACGTCCACAGGAGGCCGTGCGGGTTCGACTCCGTTTGGGCTGCCTCCATGCGGTTGCGGACCAGGGAACGTAGCGGCTCCACGAGGGGAACCCTTCGGTCGCCGGCAGCAGACTTCGGGCGGGTCATCCAGAGTCCACCCACGACGTGACGCATCTCGTGGTCTGACGGCGCTGTGATGCGCCGTTCTGGGCATTCGGAACCGCGTGCCTGCCCACACAGCCGCCCGCACCCGTGCTGCCAGGTCAAGCGTTGCAGCTGCCACGACAGATCGAGGTGATCTGTGACGCGGTCGAGCTCGAGTCCGAGTAGCTCGCCCTGCCGACCACCGGTGAGGAGTGCTGCCGCCCATCGCGACTCGAGCCGTGTGCCGCGAGCGGCGTCGAGAATCAAGGCAGCGTCGGGCGGGCGGAGAACATCAAGCTTCGGGCGTGAGGGTCTCGGCGGACGAACAAGGGTGGCGACGTCGCGGTAGGTGTACCCCTCGCGGTGGGCCTGCTTGAGTGCGATCGCGAGAATTCGGTGGCCTTGCAGAACCGTGGACGCAGCGAGGCCAGCATCCCGCATGTGTCTGTGGAGCTCGCGGACGTCCGCGGCGGTGAGGTCCACAAGGTCACGCGCGCCGATCGATGGCTCGATGTAGAGGCGCGCGAGGGATCGGTAGGTCTCGGCCGTCCGCGGGCGCACTTCATGGTCGACGATCTCGGCCAGCCAGTACCGGAGCCAGGCAGTCAGTGAGCTGCTCGGGATGAGAGGTGGCGGCGGTGGAAGCTCAGCGGGCGTGGGTGGCCGCGGCGTGAGCTCGGCGCGACGCAGCTTCAGGATCGCCAGCTTGCGGAGAGCCGTGTCGTAGTCGCGCGATCGGAGCATGACGCGCTTCCGCCGACCCTCGACACGAGGGAAGTCGAGTGCGACCTGCCAGTACACGAGCGGCTTGTTGGGGTCGGCCGGTACGCGACAGATCGACCCTTCGCCTCGGGGTTGTCTCATGCGGCCCATCGAACGCCGCGGCCGTGTCAGAGGTTCCCCGTTACCGTCTCCGGGTGGCCAGGCGACGTCGTGACAGGTGGGCGCTCGGCCCGGCGCTAAGTCTGCCTGAAGCGGCCTACGGTGGCCCCGTCTACGACCTCGCGGAGCCGGACCCGGTCCTCGCCTGGGTGACGTTCCCCGATCGCTCTCTCGAGGTGCAGGCGCGCGTCATCGCGTACACGGAGCGCGCGGTGCTCGTCGAGTGGGGATTCTCGCAGGCGGCCGAGTGCGCGTGGGTGTGGCGCGACGCGGTGAGACCGCGCGCACTAGCGTGAGCGCATGGAGTGGTGGGGGTACCTGACAAGCGGGATCGGAGTCGCCGGTGGCATCTACGGCGCATGGCGATCCTGGAAGACAGAGCGCCGACTCAAGCCCTCGCTTGCTCCGTGGATCGTGCGACATCACCAGGGTGTCGTGTTCGAGATCCGATCGAACCTGCCACACATGGCGTACGACGTCCGTGCCGACGTCGTGGGGCACGCTGTCCTCGAGTCGATCGAGGGCGACGCTTCGCAGGTCCCGCCTGGGGCCTTCGTGCTCGCGCGGATCACGGCGAGGCTCACTGCTCCGGCGAACATCCTCATCGTGCAGTGGCGGCAGGGAGCCACGCGACGCCTGCGGACGGCGCGGCTGCTGATCCCTCCCGTGGACTAGCAGGCGCGAGCTAGCCCAGCGTCAGGAAGTTGCCGACGGTGCCGGTGATGATGCCGATGACGAGGAGAGCCACGGCCACCCCCTGACGTTCCATCGCCTCGAGCAGGAAGACTTCAGGCGAGTCGGAGGACTGGCGCGGTGGCCACACGTGACTGTCGCTGGGGCCGCCGCCGTCGATGATGTGCGGGACGGGGGTGTCGAGCTTCTTCTTGGCTGCTTGGATGCCGCGGACGATGAGGGTCACGCCCCCGAGCTCCGCAACGGCGGCCACGGCGAACAAGATCCCAGCTGCAACGTTCATTGGCTCAGCATGGCCTAGACGCGCCGAAGGATCGGAGGTCTCCGGCTACGGTCGCAGCATGACGGACTACCAGCACATCGAAATCGGCTCGACGGTCGACGTGGACTACAGCGAACCTGCGCGCCTCCACCGGCTGAGCGAGACCCACTACCGGGCACAGCGCCTCGATCAGCACGGTGACTGGGCAACCGTCGCAAACCTCGAGCGGAGCGACGACGACGAGCATCCCTGGTATGTGTTACCGCCATTCGAGGGAGGTCCCGATGGTGACCAGTACTCCGGTTTCCGAGCCGCGCTCTGGGCCGGTCTGGCGTTCGACGTCCCTACTGACCCCACCTACTTCGGCTGATTGACCTGAAGACCCCCTCGAGCTCCCGAAGGAGCCCGAGGGGGTGTTCGTGTATCTCAGAACGTCTGCAGCTTCGCTCCCGACGCGATGGCTCCCGAAACGACGGTCGCAGTGTTCGCCGCCGCGAGGTAGACGCCGTACTCGTCCCCTTGCAGCGGGAGCGTGATGTCGTTCCAGCCGAGCGTGACTGGGGAGATCACGCGGCGGAACGGAGAAACCGCGAGCACCGTCCCGAAGTTCAGCGCTGGGGTTGATCCGTCCGCAGCGGTCAGGCCTGTGACGAAAAACCGGGCACGAAGGATGCTGCGTCCTGTCGAGTCCGTGAGGCGCGCAACGCCCCCGAATCGGGCTCCGGTACTCGGACCCGAGCTGGTGAACAGCAAGCGGTATCCTGTGCCGTCCTTCACGGCGCTGCCTCCTCCAAAGCCAACCCATGCTCCGACGTCTGCGGAGAAGTTCGACGAGTTGCCGGTCAGCAGGTTCGGCCGCTCCGAATCGGTCGAGAGAGCGAGCGCCATCGAGGCCGATCCGGACAAGCTGAATAGTGACTCCGGGTCCCGGTTGTTCAGGCCGCTGAACGAGCCCTTCTCGTAGCGGACCACGCGGCCACTTTCGGCTTTCAGTGCGAGGTTCGTGCCGTTCGAGGAGTAAGCGACACGGACGAGGTGGACCTCCTGACCGAAGCTGGGGCCGACACGGATCATGGCGATTGTCCCGTTGTTCAGCTCCACACCGGTGAGCGCAAACGGGCCCGCCGCGTTGAGCAGCTCGATGTTGTAGTCGCCCGGCCCCCTCTCGAAGATCCCGCCGAAGAAATCGATGTTCCGATTACCGGCCTGGAACACGGTTCCAACGAATCCGCTGCTTGCCGGCTCGTTGGAAACCTTGATGTTTCGGCTCGTGGAGGTCTGCCCCTGAGTGTCGTCCAGGTTGCCGTTGCAGTTGTAGAACTTCAGGTTCGCGCAGCCGTTCGCGATCCAGTAGTTCACCTCGTTGTACTGCGCGAAGCAGTCGTAGAAGGCGGTGTTCTGCAGCCCGTCGAGGGCGTATCCGGCACTGGTACAGCCAACGACCCTGACTCGCCAGAACGACGGCTTGTTGCTGCCGTAGCGCGTGTAGATGCCGAACCGGGCAAGTCCCGCCCCGTCAATCTGGATATCTTCCACGACGGAGGCGGATCCAACGGACATCACCGTGATGCCGGTGCTGAGGGCTCGCACGACGGTGCCGGCATTCTGATTTCCACCTTCGACTCGCACCTGGTTTGGCACGACGATCGTTTCCGACGTTCCGTAGGTTGCGTGTGCCCCGAGGCCTGTCCGCCCAGGAAAGACCAGAACGGAACCTGGTCGACAGTCACCGAGAGCCGCCTTGATCGCGGCCGTGTCGTCTCCCCCGGTTCCGGTAGCTCCGTACCGGCAGACGTTGATGCGATGGTCCGACTCCACTGCCGGGTAGCGACTTTCGAGTGCAGTTCCCTCCGGGGCTTTGGGGTCCCGCAGGTTGTCGGCGAGACGTGCGCGGACAGCGTCCGGAAGTTGCTTGGTTTCCGAGTCGATAGACGGGACGAGGGGCGTGCCCATGAGGTGGCCTTTCAGTGGTGGGCCGGCGCTGCCGGCTGGTCGATGTAGTGGTCTTCGGTGAGGGTGCCGTCGGCATGCAGCAGGTAGCGAACGCCGCGGGCAGCGGTCGCTCCGGTGCCGAGCAGGTCGACGTAGGTGACGAGGACGGTTTCGCCGGCGTCGAGCTTGGCGAGGAGCCTCGGGTACGGGCAGCCGGGCATGAGACCCCAGCGGTCGGCGCGGTGCTGCCACTTGGTTCGCAGTGCTTCGCGGACGCCGACGCGGGCCGTGTCGACGGTGTTCTTCTTCCTGGGCATCAGTTGCCCTCTCTCCGCGCTTGCACGCGGTCCCAGCGGCGTCGAGACGCGCGCTGCTTGACGGGGTTTTTCTTCGGCTGCCCGAATTCGTCGGGCAGTGGGATCTGGGCGAGCATCCGAGTAAGGGTCAGCCGCTGCAGTCGCAGCTCGGCGACCGCTGGGTGTAGCCGGACCTGGCCGGCCGATCCGCGGACGGTCATCCCGTCGGCGGCGAGGACCTCCTCGAGCGCCTGGATGTCGTTCGCCTGCCGTTGCGCGAGTTCGAGGATGACCAGGTCCTTCTCGTCCCACTCGGTGTCGTCGCCGAGGGCTGCGTCGTACTTCTGGCGCAGCTCGTCGCCGGCCAGCTCCTGGGCCTTCTTGCGGGCCATGTGCGCCTCCTCGGCGTCCCGGAATTCGGATGATGTGCAATGCAGCCGGCCAGAGCCACAGCACCTCTACGGTCGAACGCACCCCGGGGGGAGGGGGTGGTGGCCCCGTGCCCGGCGGTGGGGTGGGCGTCTCGTGCCCACCCCACCTGCGCGGTCAGTAGCTGCGGCGTGGTGCGGCCTCGAGCAGTTGCTCGCGGGCTTCCTTGTCGGCTTGCATCCGTCGCCACGCGTCGGCGCGGCTGAACGTGCCGCTCGACGTGTCGGTAGATCCGAGCTCGTCGACCTCATCGATGGTGAGCAGTTCTGGTTCGCACGTGAGGATCTGACGGACGGTGCGCAGTGGCTCGACGCCGTAGGTGGCGACCGCCTGCTCGTACTGGGTGAAGACGAACATCGACGCGGTGTAACGGTCGAGGTTCCGCTCGCCCGTATCGAAGACGCCAGCGCTGTACCACTGCTCGAGCAGCGACACGATGGTGTCCCAGTCCTTGACGAGCTCTTCGATCTTGAGCCACTGCGCCTCGACGCCCACGCGTGCGGCTGAGTCGAGGTCGGTGACACCGTCGGGCAGGGCTGCACCGGCCTCGGCGATGCCGTCTCGGATCTTCTTGAAGCGGGGGGTGAGGGCCTTGTACAGACCGACTCCCCGGCTTCGGAAGGCCCGGTAGGCGGCTGCTGCTGCGATGCCTCCCGCCCGGCCGACGATGTCCTTGACGCGTTCGTGGACGGCGGGGTCGGCGGCGAGTGCGCCGGCGACGATGGTGTCGACGAACGCGGTGTAGTCGTCGGGGTCTGCGGCTGCCTTCTTCGCGGCTCCGTTGAGGCTGTCGGGCTTGTTCTCGAGGTAGCGCTGCCAGTTGACGTTGATCTGGAGGCTCTTGCGGATCAGCTCGTGCTCGTTGGCGAAGACCTTCCGGGTGTCGACGCCGATGCTGTCGAGCAGGTCGAGCCAGTCACTGAGCGATGACTGCTGTTCCCACGGCTCGGTGGGGCGGTTCCTGGTATCCATGCGGTGCCTCCTCAGGCGTTCTTGTCGCGGCCACGTGCGAGGTTCACGATCTGGTCGGGGGTGAATTCGTCGGGGTTGTCGTCGGCGGCGTCCAACATGCGCTGGATCTGCTCGTCGTCTGCGGGCTGGGGCATCACGGTTCCTGTCGGTTGAGCCGGGTGGTGAGGTTGTCGAGCTGGTCAGCGATCGCGTCGAGCTGGTCGACGAGCGAGCTGATGGTGCGGCGGGCGTCGGCGAGCTTGCGTTCCTTCGCCTTGGCTCGCTGCTCCCACCGGCGTGCGTGCCGGCGGTAGCGCTGCAGGCGCACGTCGTACGGGGTGACGTCGTGTCCGTTCTTCTGCATCGCGGTGTCTCCTTCACTGGCAGGGGTTGGGCATCCAAGGACGAGATCGGGCCGTTGCCGACCTGCTCGTCCGGAACGCCTCGCCTTCACTTGCCATTGGTGTTGCGGTTCTCTTGTGGTTCTTCTTTCCATTCGGGTCCCGCTCCGGGACGGACGTAGGTCTCGGAGCGGGACCACGAAGGTGCCGGAGCGGGACGGGATGGTCCCAGAGCGGGACTAGGTAGGTCTCGGAGCGGGACCATCAGGCGGCATTCGCTGCTGAGGTCGGGGCACAGGACGCCGAGTCGTAGTCGGGGAGGTAGTACCTGTTGCTGGTCTTCCGACCGCTGGTGTCCTCGCGCGATTCAATCTCGACCAAGCCGAGCTCGTCTTGAAGGGCTGCGACGGTCCGGATGACGGTCGAGCGCCCGAGATTGGTTTCGGCAGCCATGAGGTTGTGCGACGGCCACGCGCAGTGCTCGGAGTCGTTGAAGTGGAACGCGATGATCATGAGCACCGACTTCTGCGTGGGAGACGTCTCCTGTGCGACTGCCCACCTGATCGCGTTGAAGCTCACCCGGCTACCCGTTGAACCTCTCCGCTGTGCGCAGGGCGTACAGGGCGGCGCTCCGGAGCTCCATGTACTCCGAGTGAGGCGTGCCCTGGGCCGGTTCGGGAGGAGCCAGAAGCGGTCCGACCTTCGCCTCCCCGTGCGGGGTCAGCCAGACAGCCCAGGGACCGTCCTCCGTGGGCTTCTCGATGGACACCGCGGCGAGCGCCGTGTGCAGCGTCTTGGCGCGATGGGCTTCCTCGGTAGCGTCGTGCCAGAGACCGAAGCGGATGCATCCACGCTGCCGGCACCGCTCATAGGTGGACGTGTCCACTAGCAGGCGACCTTGGCGCTGTGGTGGCGCTCGGCGTTGAGCGACTCGGTGATGTCGGAGCACCGGACGAGCGCCCGAGCAAGCAGCCGTGCGCGCACTGGGGTCAGGTCCTCGTCCAGGACGTTGATCGAGAGGTCCCAGTTGTCGTCCGTGGAGAAGCGCTCGATCGAGACGCGGAACCCCTCCTCACAGACGGAGACGAAGCGGTGGACGAACAGGGGTTCCGAGGCGTCCGCGTAGTGGCCCTGGCGGAAGTAGGCGCACGACTCGTCGTCGCACTTGGCGAGGACACTGTCCCTCGACGTGGCGAGCTCGAGGTTGTCGGGGGTGTGTGCGAGTCTCGGAGCGTTAGTCTTCATGGCGATCGGGTCTCCCTTGTCGGTGTTCTGGTCGTTGCCCTCGATGCCCTGGCCGGCATCGGGGGCCTTTCTCGTTGTCAGCTGCATCTAGACGGCCTCCTGCAGCACGCCTGTCTGCTTCCGTGCTGACGCTTCGATCCAGGCCTGCACGTCGGCTTCGCGATAGCGGATCGTGCGGGCGGTCAGTGCGCGATAGACGGGTCCGGTGCCCCGGTACCGCATCTGCGCCAGCGCGGCCACACTGACGCCAGCGATCTCACTGACCGCCTTCGGGGTAAGCAGTACTTCCACAAGGCCTCCTTGGTTCGCGGTTGAGCCAGTCATGTCGCCACTGGCTTAGCTACAAGGTATGACTATGATGCAGTCATGTCAACACCCGCTCACGAAGACTTCGCCGCAGTCAAGCCAGGACTGCTCTTCCCCCGGACCATCTCGGGGTTCAGCGAAGGGGTGGAGGTCCTCGACATCGCGCGCGCCGGCCTCTCGGGCACCGAGCCGTCGCCCTACGACATCGCCGTCACTGCGACCTGGAGCGAGGAACGACTGGCGTACGAGATCGACAAGCTCGAGGTGCGGCGCAACTACTCGAACGAGCCGATCACCGCGCTCGGGCTGCGGCGAGTGCGCCTGCAGGAAGTCTTCCAAGCGGTCGTCATGCGCGACGTCCGCTACTCGGATGGCTCTCCTGTCCCGGTGCGGATCCTGCCGTCGGACCCGGCGAAGCGACGGCACAAGAGCGAGGCAGAACGGCTCCGCATCGCAGCAGAGGTCTATGCCCTGGCTCGCGCCTTCGGCGAGCGCCCGTTGAAGGCCGTCGCGGAGACGCTTGGTGTCTCTCAGAGCACAGCGACTCGTCTGGCCGCTCGGGCCCGCGAGGAGGGGCTGCTGAGCTGATGGGGTCCGTTGAGGCGTACACGACGAAGGCCGGACGGCGGTACCGGGTCCGCTACCGCACTCCCGACCGAACGCAGACTGACAAGCGCGGGTTCACCACCAAGCGCGACGCCGAGCTGTTCCTCGCTTCGGTCGAGGTGTCGAAGGCTCGGGGCGAGTTCGTACGCCCGGAGGATGCCCGGGAGACGATCGGCGCGCTCGGCCCGGTCTGGCTGGCGAACCAGACACACCTCAAGCCGTCGTCGTTTCGTCCACTCGAGATCGCCTGGCGACTCCACGTCGAGCCGGTGTGGGGCGGGAAGAAGGTGTCCGAGGTGAAGCACAGCGCGGTGCAGACGTGGGTGACGTCGATGAACTCGGCGAGCGCGACGACGGTGATCCGCAACTACGGGGTGCTCGCGAGCATCCTGGACACCGCGGTGAAGGATCGGCGGATCCTGAGCAACCCAGCGCGCGACGTGAACCTGCCGAGGAAGAAGCGCAAGGAGCACGTCTACCTGACGCATGAGCAGGTGTCTGACCTCGCGCTCGCTGCAGGTGACCGGGCGACGCTCGTCCTGGTGCTCGCGTACACCGGCCTGCGCTGGGGAGAGGCAGTCGGGCTCCGGGTGAAGGACGTCGACTTCGCGCGCCGGCGGCTCAACGTGACGGTGAACGCGGTCGAGATCGCGAACGTCATCACGGTCGGGACGCCGAAGACGCACAAGCG
>Ga0308163_10005094_pt1 | contig 10140 bp, 8 predicted proteins | sample PhyTR1_FD_201037 | JGI IMG/M metagenome (GOLD analysis project Ga0308163, IMG submission 201037) | Phyllosphere microbial communities from UC Gill Tract Community Farm, Albany, California, United States - DLSLT.R1 | ecosystem: Host-associated > Plants > Phyllosphere > Unclassified | place: USA...
CACGGGTCGTCCGGCTACAGGACGTGTCCCTTGATCATGATGTCGACGCAGCCGCACGCGACACCCGATTGAGGCGTCAGCAAGCGTAGCACGCGATCGGCGCGGATCCGGGGGTGCGCCGCGCCGGCGTCACCCGCCGCGGACGATGCGGCGCAGCTTCTCCAGCCGCGCCGACAGGTCGCGCTCGTGGCCGTGCTGCGTGGGCGAGTAGTAGGTGCGGCCCGCGAGCTCGTCCGGGAGGTACTGCTGGGTGACGACGCCGATGTCCGCGTCGTGCGGGTAGCGGTACCCCTTCCCGTGGCCGAGCCGCTTCGCGCCCGGGTAGTGGGCGTCGCGGAGGTGCAGGGGCACGCGGCCGAACGCGCCGGCCCGCACGTCGGCGATGGCCTGGTCGATGCCGAGGTAGGAGGCGTTCGACTTGGGCGCGGTGGCGAGGTGCACCACGGCCTGCGCCAACGGGATCCGCCCCTCCGGCATGCCGATGAGCTGCACCGCGTCGGCCGCGGCGACCGCGACCACGAGCGCCTGCGGGTCGGCGAGCCCGATGTCCTCGGACGCGGAGACGATGATCCGCCGCGCGATGAACCGCGGGTCCTCCCCCGCCTCGATCATGCGGGCCAGGTAGTGCAGGGCGGCGTCGACGTCGGACCCGCGGATCGACTTGATGAACGCGCTGATGACGTCGTAGTGCTCGTCGCCGTTGCGGTCGTAGCGGAGGAGCGCCCGGTCGACCGCGAGGGCGACCTGCTCCGTGGAGATGGGGATCGGGGCGGGATCCGCGGCGGGGACGTCGCGTCGGCCGTCCTCGTCCTCGTCCTCGTCGTCCTCGTCGTCCTCCTCGTCGTCGTCCTCGCCGCCCGCCTCCGCGCGCGCCTTCGCGGTGGAGTCGGCCTGCGCGGAGACCGCCGCGGCCTCGAGCGCCGTCAGGGCGCGCCGGGCGTCGCCGGAGGCCAGCCGGATGATCATGGCGCGGGCGTCGTCGTCGAGCGAGAACCGCCCGCCGAGGCCGCGCGCGTCCGACACCGCACGGTCGACGAGCACGCCGAGGTCGTCGTCGTCGAGCTGCTCGAGGGTCAGCAGCAGGCTGCGCGAGAGCAGCGGCGAGATGACGGAGAAGGAGGGGTTCTCCGTGGTGGCGGCGATGAGGATCACCCAGCCGTTCTCCACGCCCGGCAGCAGCGCGTCCTGCTGGGCCTTGGTGAAGCGGTGGATCTCGTCGAGGAACAGCACCGTGGAGACGCCGAAGAGGTCCCGGTCGCTGAGCGCCTTCTCCATCACCTGGCGCACGTCCCGGACGCCCGCCGTCACCGCGGACAGCTCGACGAAGCGGCGGCTCGACCCGTGCGCGATGGCCTGCGCGAGCGTCGTCTTGCCGGTGCCGGGCGGGCCCCACAGGATGATCGAGACCGAGCCCTGCTCCCCCGCGACGTCCGAGGCGAGGCTCACGAGCGGCGATCCGGGGGTGAGGAGGTGGCGCTGGCCGGTGACCTCGTCGAGGCTCCGGGGACGCATCCGGACGGCCAGGGGCGTGGCCCCCGAGCGGAGGCCCGGTCGCGTGTCGGTCATGACCTCGATGGTAGGCGCGACCGGCTAGTGTTCCCGTACCGCCGACTCGGGCGGCATCGACCGGAGGACGCAGTGGCCCCCAGGAACGACCGTGCAGCCCGCGAGGCGCAGGCCCGGCTCCGCCGCTACGCGGCCCGCCAGGAGCTGCACGAGAGCGGCGTCCGCCGCCGTCGCCGCGACGACGTGGTCGCGGTCGTCGGCGTGATCCTCGTGGCCGCCCTCGCGGTCGGCGCGCAGCTCGCCTACGAGTCCGGACCCGGTGCCCCCGACCCCGCGCCGTCGTCCTCGCCCCCCGCGTCGCCCGACGATCCCGCGCCCACGACGCCCGATGCCACGCCGGCGCCGGACGCCACCCCGGTCCCGGACGCCACCCCCGCTCCCTGAGGCGCCGACCCGCACGCGGTCCTCACGTTCGCCTGCGAGCCGAGGCCGTTCGGCGTCGTCCCGCGCCGACGCGCCCCGCGCTGGGGCATGATCGACAGGTCAGTCCGCCGTCGCACGCGGCGAACCCCCGGGATGCCCGTGCTCTAGGCTGACGTGCACGTCTCCGCACCGGTCCGGCCGGTCCTACGAACAAGGTGGAATCCGTGGCAGACAACGATCAGACCCCCTGGGGCCGCGTCGACGAGACGGGCACCGTCTTCCTCCGCGAGGGCGACGGCGAGCGCGTCGTGGGCCAGTACCCCGACGGGACGACCGAGGAGGCGCTGGCCTACTTCCAGCGCAAGTTCACCGACCTCGCGGGCCAGGTCACGCTCCTGGAGCAGCGCGCCAAGCGCGGCGCCCCCGCCGCGGACGTCTCGAAGGCGGTCGCGCACCTCATCGAGGCGGTCGACGGCGCCAACGCCGTCGGCGACCTGCAGGCCCTGCGGGCCCGGCTCGACGTCCTCGCCGCCACCGTCGGCGAGCTCACGGAGAAGCAGGGCGAGGAGCAGCGCCAGGTCGTCCAGGCCGCCGTCGCCGAGCGCACCGCCATCGTCGAGGAGACCGAGCGCCTCGCGCAGCAGGACTTCTCGAAGGTGCAGTGGAAGCAGCTCACGGCCGAGGTCGACGCGCTGTTCGCGCGCTGGCAGCAGCACCAGCAGACGGGGCCGCGCCTGCCGAAGAACGACGCGAACGAGCTGTGGAAGCGCTTCCGCACCGCGCGATCCACCATCGACACCGAGCGCAAGGCGTTCTTCGCCGAGCTCGACAACGCCCACAAGGACGCCCGCTCGAAGAAGCAGGCCATCGTCGAGCAGGCCCGCGCCCTCGAGTCGCAGGGCGTCGGCGGCATCCCCGCCTACCGCCGCCTCCTCGACGAGTGGAAGCTCGCCGGCCGCGCCGGCAAGCGCTACGACGATGCGCTCTGGGCGCAGTTCAAGGCCGCGGGCGACGTTCTGTACGGCGCCAAGGCCGAGGTCGACGCGGCGGACGACGAGGAGCAGCAGGCCAACCTGCAGGCGAAGCTCGCCCTCCTCGACGAGGCCGAGCCCATCCTGCAGATCACGGAGCGCACCGCCGCGCGCGACAAGCTCACGGCCGTACAGCTCCGGTGGGACGCCGTCGGACGGGTGCCTCGCGACAGCGTCAAGACCGTCGAGGACCGCCTCCGCAAGGTGGAGGCCCACGTCCGCACGCTGGACGAGGAGTTCTGGCGCAAGAACAACCCCGAGACGAAGGCCCGCTCGGAGGGCCTCGCCTCGCAGCTCGGCGCCGCGATCGACAAGCTCCAGCGCGAGCTCGACGCCGCGAAGGCCGAGGGCGACGCCCGCCGCATCGCCGAGGCCGAGGAGGCGCTCGCCGCCCGCCGCGTGTGGCTGGACGCGCTGGGCTCCTAGCCCTCCTCCTCCGCACGGCCGCGACGGGCCGGGATCCTCCACAGGATCCCGGCCCGTCGTCCGTCCGGGGGCGGCACCTGGCATGGTGCGCCGCATGACCCCGCGCCTCGCCCCCGTCCTGTCCGTCCTCGACCTCCCCCTCGCCGAGCTCTGCTCCGCCCGTCTCGACGGCGAGGTCTACGAGGTCGACGCCTGCTACTCCCCCGTGGACGAGCTCGCGTCCCCCTGGCTCCGCGCGGCCGCGCTGGCCGCCCAGGTCCCGTCCCGCCTCATCGCCGAGCGACTGACCGCGGCGTGGGTTCACGGCGCCACACGCCTGCCGCCTCGGACGCACGAGTACTGCGTCGACGCGGTGGCGCGGTGCCATCCGCCCGAGCTGCGCAACGTCCGCATCCGCGAGGTCGTCCTCGACGAGCGCGATGCCGTGGTCATGGCGGGCCTCCGCGTCACCACGCCGGTGCGCACCCTGTGCGACATCGCGCGCACCGTGGCGGACTTCACCCCGCGGCACGAGAGCGCGTGCCGCGGCCTGCTCGCGCTCCCCGACGTCACGGTGCCCGCCGCCCGCGCGCACCTGGAGGCCTCGGGGGCCCTGCCCGACAAGCGCCGTGCGCTGGCGCGTCTCGCGACGCTCGCCGAGGATGCGGACTCAGCCGCACCGGCCCCGGACGCCGGCACCGCCGCTCGGATCAGCCGCCGTTGACCCGGTACACGTCGTACACGGCGTCGATCCGCCGCACGGCGTTGAGGACGCGGTCGAGGTGCGTCACGTCGCCCATCTCGAACACGAACCGGCTGATGGCCAACCGGTTCGAGGACGTGGAGACGGACGCGGACAGGATGTTCACGTGGTGCTCCGAGAGCACGCGCGTCACGTCGCTGAGCAGCCCGGAGCGATCGAGCGCCTCCACCTGGATGTGCACGAGGAACAGGCTCTTCGACGAGGGCGCCCACTCCACCTCGATCATGCGCTCGGGCTCGGAGCGCAGCGAGCCCACGTTGTGGCAGGACGCCTGGTGCACCGAGACGCCGGCACCCCGGGTCACGAAGCCGATGATCTCGTCCCCCGGGACGGGCGTGCAGCACTTGGCGAGCTTCACGAGGATGTCCGGGGCGCCGCGCACGAGCACGCCGGAGTCGCTGTTGCGCGACACCCGGGAGCGCTGCGTGACGGCGAAGACCTCCTCCGCCTCCCCGCCGCTGTCGCCCTGGATCGAGGCGAGCACCTTCTCGATCACGGACTGGGTGGACACGTGGCCCTCGCCGACGGCCGCGTAGAGCGCGGCGACGTCGTCGAACTTCATGCTCTGGGCCACGTCCGAGAACGCGTCCTGGTTCATGAGCTTCTGGAGCGGGAGGTTCTGCTTGCGCATGGCGCGGGCGATGGCGTCCTTGCCCTGCTCGATGGCCTCCTCGCGGCGCTCCTTGGTGAACCACTGCTTGATCTTGTTGCGGGCGCGGGCGCTCTTCACGAACGCGAGCCAGTCCTTGCTGGGACCGCTGTCCGGGTTCTTCGATGTGAAGACCTCGACGACGTCGCCGGTGGTCAGCGGGTTCTCGAGGGGCACGAGCCGCCCGTTGACCTTCGCGCCCATCGTGCGGTGGCCGACGTCCGTGTGCACGGCGTAGGCGAAGTCCACGGGCGTGCCGCCGGCGGGGAGCCCGATCACCTTCCCGTGCGGCGTGAAGACGTAGACCTCCTTCGCGCCGATCTCGAAGCGCAGGCTGTCGAGGAACTCTCCCGGGTCGGCGGTCTCGGACTGCCAGTCGGAGATGTGCGCGAGCCAGGCGAGGTCGGTGTCCCCCTGAGGCGACACCTCCGTCGTGCGGCCGCCGTTCATGCGCTCCTTGTACTTCCAATGCGCGGCGACGCCGAACTCGGCGCGCTGGTGCATCTCGTGCGTGCGGATCTGGATCTCGACGGGCCGCCCCTTCGGACCGATCACCGTCGTGTGGAGCGACTGGTAGAGGTTGAACTTCGGGGTGGCGATGTAGTCCTTGAACCGCCCGGGCACCGGCGTCCAGCGCGCGTGGATGGCGCCCAGCACCGCGTAGCAGTCGCGGAGGGAGTCCACCAGCACCCGGATGCCGACCAGGTCGTAGATCTCGTCGAACTCGCGCCCGCGCACGACCATCTTCTGGTAGATCGAGTAGTACTGCTTCGGCCGGCCGGCGACCTTGCCGCGGATGCGCGCGGATCGGAGGTCGTCGTTGACGCTGTCGATCACCTGCTGCACGAACTCCTCGCGCTGCGGCGTGCGCTGCTTCACGAGGTTCTCGATCTCGACGTAGATCTTCGGGTAGAGCACCGCGAACGAGAGGTCCTCGAGCTCCCACTTGATGGTCTGGATGCCGAGACGGTGCGCCAGCGGCGCGTAGATCTCGAGCGTCTCCTTGGCCTTCCGCTCGGCGGACGCCGACTCTACGAAGCCCCACGTGCGCGCGTTGTGCAGCCGGTCCGCCAGCTTCACCACGAGGACCCGGATGTCCTTGGACATGGCGACGACCATCTTGCGCACGGTCTCGGCCTGCGCGCTGTCGCCGTACTTGAGCTTGTCGAGCTTCGTGACGCCGTCGACCAGCATGGCGATCTCGTCGCCGAAGTCGTGACGGAGCATGTCGAGCGTGTACTCGGTGTCCTCGACCGTGTCGTGCAGGAGCGCGGCCGCGAGCGTCTTGGGGCCGATGCCGAGGTCGGCGAGGATCTGCGCCACGGCCACCGGATGGGTGATGTACGGCTCGCCGCTCTTGCGCTTCTGGCCCTCGTGCGCGCGCTCCGCGACGGCGTAGGCCCGCTCGATCAGGCCCATGTCGGCCTTCGGGTGGTGCAGCCGCGCGGTGCGGATGAGCTGCTCGACGGCGCCGGCCGGCTGAGCCCGCGAGAACAGGCGGGGCACCAGGCGCCGGAGGGAAGCCGTGCTCGAGGTCGTCTCCGTCATCGTCCAGCCTCCCAGCCGTCTGCTGGTGACCAAATTATCACCGCGGCAGACCGCCCCCGACCACTGCTCCGGCCGGACGGACGCGGATCAGGCCACGCGGCCGGGAGCCCCGTCGTCCGTCACGACATCGCCGCCCATCTCGGACCACGCCTGCATGCCGCCGGTGACGTTGGACGCCGCGAAGCCCCCGCGCAGCAGGGCCTGCGTGGCGAGGGACGACCGGTGCCCGGAGCGGCAGACCACGGCGATGTGCTCGTCGGCCGGCAGCTCGTCGACCCGCGCCTGGAGCTCGCCCATGGGGATGTGGTGCGCCACCGCGGAATGACCGGCCGCCCACTCGTCGTCCTCGCGCACGTCGAGGAGCCAGGACTCCCCGGTCGTCGTGCGGGCCTTGGCCGTGGCGGCGTCGATGTCCTCGGGGACGCCCGCTCCGTGTGCGCTGCTCATGCCTCCACCGTAGCCGCGGCACGCTCGGCCTGGGCACGGCTGGCGGCCGCGGCGGCGCGCGCGTCGCCCTTCTTGACCTTCGGCTCGTTCTCGCGGAGGTGCGCGTAGAGCGGAGCCGCCAGGAAGATCGTGGAGTAGGTGCCCACGATGATGCCGATGAAGAGCGACAGCGCGATGTCCCGCAGGGTGCCCGCGCCCAGCACCACGGCGCCGATGAAGAGGATGGAGCCGACCGGCAGGATCGCGACGATGGACGTGTTGATGGAGCGCACGAGCGTCTGGTTGACGGCGAGGTTCACGGACTGGCCGAACGTGCGCCGGGACTCCTGCCCGTCCTCGGCGGTGTTCTCGCGGATCTTGTCGAAGACCACGACCGTGTCGTACAGCGAGTAGCCGAGGATCGTGAGGAAGCCGATGACCGCGGCGGGCGTGACCTCGAATCCGGTGATGCCGTAGATGCCGGCCGTGAGCACGAGGTCATGGAGCAGGGCGACGATGGCCGCGACGGACATCTTCCAGGTGCGGAAGTACACCGACATGACGAGCGCGGCCAGCGCGAGGAACACCACGAGCCCCCACAGCGCCTGGCGGGTGATGTCCTGGCCCCAGGACGGGCCGATGAACGACTCGGTGACGCTCGACGCCTCGACGCCGTAGGCCGTGGCGAGGGCCTGGCGGACGGCGGTGCTGTCCGCGGGCTCGAGCTGGTCGGTCTGGACGCGCACGCCGTCGGACCCGACGCTCGAGACGCGCGCCGGGACGGGCGTCACGGTGGCCACCGCATCGCTCGCGATGTCCTGGGACTGCGAGGACGCCCCGCTCACCGTGAACTCGGATCCGCCCGTGAACTCGATGCCGAAGGTGAACCCGCCGCGGACCAGCGGCCCGAGGATCGAGATGAGGATGCAGACGGCCGCGATGCCGTACCAGAGCTTGCGGCGCCCGACGATGTCGAACGAGCGCTTGCCCGTGTAGAGGTCGTTGCCGAACTCGGAGAAGCCAGCCATCAGTCGTCCCTGCTCGTGTCGTCGGAGCGCGGCGCGTCGATCGTCGCGGTCGAGGTGGTGCCTGTGGGCGCGCCCTGCGCGGCCTTGCGCTCGGCGATGGTCTGCCGGCGCGCCGCCTCCTTCGCCGCGGCGGTGCCGCGGCCCGTCGGGGCGGTCGGCGTGCGGAAGGTCGCGCGGCCGCGGTAGACCGCGCCGAGCGCCCGGGGGTCGAGCCCGCTCATGCGGTGGCCCTCGGCGAAGAAGCGGCGCTCCGCGAGCAGCTGCAGGATCGGGTGGGTGAAGAGGGACACGACGATGAGGTCGATGATCGTCGTGAGCCCGAGCGTGAGCGCGAAGCCCTTCACGTTGCCGACCGCGAGGATGAAGAGCACCGCAGCGGCGAGGAAGTTGACCGTGTCGGACGCGATGATCGTGCGCAGGGCGCGCTTCCAGCCCTGCTCGACCGACGAGACCAGGCCGCGGCCGTCGCGGAGCTCGTCCTTGATGCGCTCGAAGTACACGATGAACGAGTCCGCCGTGATGCCGATGGCCACGATGAGCCCCGCCACCCCGGCGAGCGAGAGCCGGTACCCCTCCCGCCAGCTCAGGAGCGTGATGAGCAGGTACGTGATGACGGCGGCGATGGCGAGCGAGGCCACCGTCACCATGCCGAGGGCCCGGTACTGCACGAGCGAGTAGAGCACCACGAGCACGAGGCCGATGAGTCCCGCGATGAGGCCGCTGGTGAGCTGCGAGGACCCGAGCGTCGCGGAGATGACGTCGGAGCTCTGCAGCGTGAAGCTCAGCGGCAGGGCGCCGAACTTGAGCTGGTCGGCCAGCGCCTTGGCGCTCTCCTGCGTGAAGTTGCCCGTGATGGACGGCTTGCCGTTGGTGACGACGCCCTGCGTGACGGGCGCCGAGATGACCTCGTTGTCGAGGACGAAGGCGAACTGGTTGCGCGGGGACTCGAGGGTGATGAGCCGGGTCGACATGTCGCCGAACTGCTTCGTGCCGTCGCCGTCGAAGACGAGGTTGACGGACCACGTGCCCGTGCTGACTCCCTGGCTGGACTGCTGCAGGCCGCTCGTGGCGTCGGAGATGGTGCTGCCGTCGACCTCGACCGGGCCGAGCACGTACTTGGCCGCCCCGTCGTCGGAGCAGGCGATGATCGCGCGGTCGGCGGGTGCCGCCTGGCCGTCGCTCTCGGGCGCGGTGGCGCAGTCGTAGGCGGCGAACTGGGCCTGGAGCCGCGGGGTGACCCAGGAGACGTCGCTGGGGCCGGTGGGCTCCGCGGTCGGCTCGTCGGAGAGCGTGGCGGGATCGGGCGTGGCCTCGGCGGCCGGCGTCTCGGCCGCGGGGGTCGACCCGTCGGTGGGGGCCGGCGCGGATCCGTCCGTCGGGGTCGGCGTGGGCGTCGCGCCGACGGAGGAGGTGCCGGGCGCTCCGACCAGGACGGGGCGCAGCTCGAGCTTCGCGGAGGACTGCAGGCGCTGCATCGTGGCGGCGTCCGGCTCGCCCGGGAGGCTCACGACGATGTTGCTGCCGCCCTGCGTCGTGATCTCCGCCTCGGAGACGCCGCTGGCGTCGACGCGCTGGCGGATGATCGACACCGCCTGAGCGAGCTGCTCGCTCGTGGGACCGGAGGACGCGCCGTCCAGCTGGGGCGCCAGGATGATCTGCGTCCCGCCCTCGAGGTCGAGCGCGAGCTTCGGGGTCCACGACCCGTTGCTGAAGGCCACGCTCGCGGCGTTGCCGCCGGCGAGGAGGCCGATGATCACGAGCAGCCAGACGAGCTTGCGCCGGGCCTTGCGTACCGGTGTGGGCGACTTGGCCACCTGGACACTCGACTTTCTCCGCGGGACGGCCGCCGCGGCGTCGCGGTCCCGGATGGGTGGGGGAGCTGGCCCGGGCGCGATCCCGCCCGGGTGCGGCGGGCGGCTCGGCCGCCCGCCCGATGGATCAGGGGCGCGCGGTGGGCGCGTCACCGTCGTCGTGGCGACGGCCGGCGTCCGTGCTGCCGGCCTCGTCGACCACGTCGGTGGCCGGGGCGTCGTCCACGAGCTCGCTGGCGTCGTCCGCGACCGCGACGGTCGGCTCGACGACCCGGGCGATGGTCTGGCGGTGCAGCTTCAGGACCGTGCCGGGCGAGACCTCGAGGTACGCGAGGTTGTTCTCCTCGTCGAAGGAGACCAGCGTCCCGTAGATGCCGGAGGCCGTCATGACCTCGGCGCCGGGCACCATCTGCGTCTGCAGCGCGGCCAGGTCCTTCTGGCGCTTCCGGCTGTTGCGGAACATGAAGAAGATGAGCAGCGCCAGGACGGCGAACATGATCAGGGTGAACGGGTCCATGCGGGACGGGCCTTTCAGGAGCTGGGGGTGTAC
>Ga0308163_10005096_pt1 | contig 10134 bp, 8 predicted proteins | sample PhyTR1_FD_201037 | JGI IMG/M metagenome (GOLD analysis project Ga0308163, IMG submission 201037) | Phyllosphere microbial communities from UC Gill Tract Community Farm, Albany, California, United States - DLSLT.R1 | ecosystem: Host-associated > Plants > Phyllosphere > Unclassified | place: USA...
TCGCCGAAGCGCGCTCCGACAACCCGGTCGTGCTGGTGCAGGATTATCACTTCGCGCTGCTGCCGCGCATGGTGCGTGCGGTGCTGCCAAAGGCAACCATCATCACGTTCTGGCACATCCCATGGCCGAATCCGGAGTCGTTCGGCATCTGCCCATGGCGCGAAGAAATCCTCGATGGCATGCTGGGCAGCACGATCCTTGGCTTCCATACACCGTTCCACCGCAAGAATTTCCTCGACACGGTCGACCGCTACCTGGAAACCCGCATCGAGGACGAAGCCTCGACCGTCAGCTACGGCAACCAGCTGACGCAGGTCAAGCCGTACCCGATTTCCATCGCATGGCCTGACGAGATCCCGGGCGAACCCGATATCGCCGCCTGCCGCGCCGAGATCCGCGAGGCGCTGTCGCTGCCGGCCGACCAGTTGCTGGGCATCGGCGTCGACCGCCTCGACTACACCAAGGGCATCGTCGAGCGCTTCGAAGCGGTCGAGCGCATGTTCGAGCTGTATCCGGAAATGATCGGCAAGTTCACGTTCGTGCAGATCGCCGCGCCCACCCGCTCGTCGCTGGACGAATACCAGAACCTGGAAACGCGCGTGCGCGGCCTGGCGCAGCGGATCAATGACCAATACGCCAGCGGCACCTACCTGCCGATCGTGCTGAAAACCGAGCACCACGAACAGCGCCAGTTGCGCACGTACTTCCGCGCGTCGGACGTCTGCAGCGTGACCAGCCTGCACGACGGCATGAACCTGGTGGCCAAGGAATTCATCGCTGCCCGCGACGACGAAGGCGGCGCGCTGATCCTGAGCCAGTTCACCGGCGCGGCGCGCGAGCTGCATGAAGCGCTGATCGTCAATCCGTACCACATCGAAGAGGGCGCCGAAGCGCTGTACCAGGCGCTGCGCATGCCGCGCGACGAACAGCGCGAACGGATGCGCAGCATGCGCCGCCGGGTGCGCGACTTCAACGTGTATCGCTGGGCCGGTCGCATGCTGCAGGATGCGGCGCGCCTGCGCCAGCGCGAGCGCGTCAAGTCGCGCATCGTCTCGCTCAGCCAGGACCGCGTGCGCAGGGGGGAAGCATGACCGCTGCCACTGACAACCTGCAGGCCGCACTCGACCTGCTGGCCGCGCCCGATTGCGCGCTGTTTCTCGACTTCGACGGGACGCTGGTCGACATCGCGCCGCTGCCCGACCAGGTGATCGTCACCGACATGCTGCACGCCGCGCTGCCGCTGCTGCAGGCGCGCCTGAACGGGCGGCTAGCCCTCGTGTCCGGCCGGCCCATCAACGAGCTCGACAAACTGCTGGCACCGCTGACGTTCCCTGCGGCCGGCGTGCACGGCATGGAGCGGCGCGGCATCGACGGCGTCGTGCGCCGCCTGGCGCCGCCCGACTTCGACCTGGTGCGTCAGGCCGCGCAGGGACTGGCGGCGCGCCATCCCGACCTGTGGGTCGAAGAAAAGCACGGCGCGCTGGCGCTGCACTTCCGCCAGGCGCCCGAGTTGCAGGCGCTGTGCACCGACGCGATGCGCGTGGCGGTGGACGCCAGCCCTGGCCTCTTGCTGATGGAAGGCAAGATGATTGTCGAGGTCAAGTCGAACGCTGTCAGCAAGGGCACGGCGATCCGCGACTTCCTGGCCGACGCGCCGTTCGCCGGTTACCGGCCCCTGTTCATCGGCGACGACACGACCGACGAAGCAGGTTTTGCACAAGTACAAAGTATTGGCGGGATCGGCCTGAAGGTCGGCCCGGGCCCCACTGTGGCCCAGTGCCGCATCGCGTCGGCGGAACAATTGCGCATCGTACTGTCGCAAGCGGCCGCCGCGCCAACCATTGGAAAGGACATACCCCATGAATGATGATTCCCACGAGTCGACCATGAGCACCGCACTACCGAACCCCCTCGAAGCACGGGGCACCATTGACCCCACCGGTTCGCTCGATTGCGGCGTGATCGGTAACTGCGCGTTCAGCGCCCTGGTCGACCGCATGGGCCGGATGGTCTGGTGCTGCCTGCCGCGCTTTGACGGCGACCCGGTCTTCAACGCCTTGCTCGATCCGAGCGAGAAGGGCAGCCTGTGGAGCGTCGAGCTGGAAGACTTCGCCCGCAGCGAGCAGGTGTATGAACCAAACACGGCGGTGCTGCGCACGCGCCTGTTCGACAGCGGCGGCAACGGCATCGAGATCACGGACTTCGCACCGCGCTTCCTGAGCCGCGACCGCATGTTCCGCCCGCTGATGCTGGTACGCCGCGTGCGTCCGCTGGGCAGTGGCGTGCGCGTTCGCGTCATCATGCGCCCGCGCTTCGAGTACGGCGCCAAGGCGCCCGAGATCACACAGGGCAGCCACCACATCCGCTACGTCGGTCCCGACCAGACGCTGCGCCTGAACACGGACGCGTCGCTCAATTACGTGATGTCGGAGTCGTTCTTCCTGCTCGACCGGCCGCTGAACTTCATGCTGGGGCCGGACGAAACGCTGGCCGACGGCATCAAGGACACCGCGCACCGCTTCGAGCTCGAGACGATTTCGTACTGGCGCACCTGGTCGCGTCGCCTGGCGCTGCCGCTCGAGTGGCAGGACGTGGTGATCCGCGCCGCGATCACGCTGAAACTGTCGCTGTACGAAGACACGGGCGCGATCATCGCCGCGATGACGACCAGCATCCCGGAAGCGCCGGGGAGCGAGCGCAACTGGGATTACCGCTACTGCTGGCTGCGCGACGCGTTCTTCGTGATCCGGGCGCTGAACAGCCTGTCCGAAGTCGGCACGATGGAAGACTATCTGCGCTGGCTGAGCAATGTCGTGGCGCGCGCCAAGGGCGGGCACATCCAGCCGCTGTACGGCATCGGGCTGGAAGAAGAGCTGCCCGAATCGATCATCGAGCACTTGCCCGGCTACCGCAACAACGGGCCGGTGCGCGTGGGTAACCAGGCGCAGGAGCACTTCCAGCACGACGTGTACGGCAATATCGTGCTCGGCGCAGCGCAGGCCTTCTTCGATCACCGCCTGTTTCGCCGTGCCGGGCATGCCGAGTTCGTGCAACTCGAAGCCGTGGGTGAGCAGGCGTTCCGCCTGTACGACGAGCCGGATGCAGGCATGTGGGAACTGCGCACGCGCGCCCGCGTGCACACCTCGTCGGTGCTGATGAACTGGGCAGCCTGCGACCGCCTGGCCAAGATCGCCGAAGAACTGAACCTGCCCGAGCGCGCCACGTTCTGGGGCGAGCGCGCGGAAATCATCCGCAATCGTCTGTTGACCGAGGCGTGGAGCGAAGAGCGCCAGGCGTTTGCCGAAAGCCTGGGCGGACGCGACCTCGACGCCAGCGTGCTGTTGATGGCCGAGATCAACTTCATCGACCCGATGGATCCGCGCTTCGTCGCCACTGTCGACGCGCTGGAAAAATCGCTGTGCGACGGCCCGTACATGCGCCGTTATGAAGCGCCGGACGACTTTGGCAAGCCCGAAACCGCCTTCAATATCTGCACGTTCTGGCGCATCGATGCGCTGGCGCGGATCGGCCGCGAGGACGAAGCACGCGTCGTGTTCGAAGCCATGCTGGCGGCGCGCAATCACCTGGGCCTGCTGTCGGAAGACACGCATCCGGTCACGGGTGAAATGTGGGGCAATTTCCCGCAGACGTATTCGATGGTGGGCCTGATCAATTGCGCGATGCGCCTGTCCAAGCCGTGGAACAGCGTCGTCTAACTGCATAGGCGTCATGGCCGGGTCATAATCGGCCTTCACACTCTGTCGCATCACGTTGCGATGGAGTGTGCATGAAGCAGAAATCTTCGCCTGACCGGACGGCAGCGTTGGCGCAGGCCGGAAAGCGGCCCTCGTGAAAGAGGGCGAACTCCAGCGCAGCATGGCCGGCAAGACCATCGTTCTGCTCAGTGTCCCGGCCGGTGCCGGCCACACCCGGATTGCCGAGGCCATCCGCGCCTGCGCCGCGGCCGACCATCCTGACGCCACCGTCATCCACCTGGATGCGATGGCGTTCGCCACACCGCTGCTGCGCAAGGTCTACACCGGTTTCTATCTCCGCCTGATCGCCCGCGCGCCGGGCTTGTGGCGTTACATCTACCGCTGGACCGATGCGGCCCGCCCGGATGGCCTGCTCAGTCGCGTGCGGCGCCGGATTGAGCGGCGTGCGTGCCGCATGCTGACCGACGAGATCGCCGCACTGCAACCCGACGCCATCATCTGCACCCATTTCCAGCCGGCCGAAGTGCTGTCGCAGCAGATCGCCGCCGGAAAACTCACGTGCCCGCTCTGGGTGCAGGTGACCGACTTCGACCTGCACCGCATGTGGCTGCAGCCCCACGTCACCGGTTATTTCGCCGCCAACGACGAGGTGGCGTTTCGCATGCACGGGCAGGGTGTTGCTGCCCATGCCATCTACGTCGCCGGCATTCCCACGATGCCGGCGTTTTCCGTGACCCACGACCGCGCTGAATGCGCGCGCGCACTGGGCCTGGATCCGGCGCTGCCGACCTTCCTGCTGATGGGCGGCGGCGCCGGCCTGGGCGGCTTGCACCGCGTGGCGCAGCAGTTGCTGGCGATTCCCGGCAATTTCCAGTTGATCGTCCTGGCCGGCAAGAATGCCGCCGAACTGGCCGCGCTGCAGCGGCTGGCCGTACGCTTCCCGGGCCGGCTGGCGCCGCAGGGCTACACCGACCGCGTCGAGCGCCTGATGGCGTGCGCCGATCTGGTGATCACCAAGCCGGGCGGCGCGACCACGGCCGAATGCCTGGCGATGGGCGTGCCGATGATCGTCAACGCGCCAATCCCGGGGCAGGAGGAACACAATGCCAATTATCTGCTCGAGCATGGCGCCGCGCTCAAGGCGGTGGATCTGCCGACGCTCGACTACCGCATCCGCTACCTGATGGCGCACCCGGAAAAACTGGCCGGTATGGCCGCGTGCGCACGCGCCCTTGGCCGCCCGCAGGCTGCGCGCCATGTCGTCGAAACCGTCCTGGTGCAAGCCGCCCGCAAACGTGATGTCGCCCATGTTTGAATTGTCCGATGGCGCCAGGCTCGTGGCGACCGTGTGCGCCGTGCTGGCGCTGGCCTATCTGTTCGCGCGCGTGGAAGTGGAAATCGAAGGCGAGGCCGGCTGGGCGGCGAACCTGCCGACCTGGCGCATCGAGGAGCATCTGCTGCTCGACATCTTCTGGGGCGGTCGGGCGCTGACCGGCTACCACCTGTGGATGTTCTCGTTCATCGGGCTGGTGTTTCACTTCCCGCTGTTCTTCATGGGCCAGTGGTCGTGGCAGCTCGAGGCCACGGTGATGGCATCCATCATGCTGTTCTGGATCGTCGAGGATTACCTGTGGTTCGTCATCAATCCGGCCTTCGGCTGGCGCCGCTTCAAGCAGGTGCATGTGGCGTGGCACAAGCGCTGGGCGCTGGGCGCACCGATCGATTACTGGCTGTTCGGCGCCGTCAGCATGCTGCTGTTCTGGTACGGCGCCTGAACCAGGTCCAGCGCATGGCGCACGCGCCCGCATAACTCGCCCGACGTGCGAGAAATCAGCTCCGGCGGAATGTCGAACTTGTTCGTCAGGCGATCGTAGTCTTCAAAGCCGTACGAGACCATGAACGGGTGCATGCCGGTATGGGCCGCCGCCGTGAAATCCTTGTGCTCGTCGCCGCAGATATAGCCGCGCGCCGGATTGATGCCGAAGCGCTCGCGCACGGCCCGGAACGACGCCGTCTTCTTGTCCTTGAGTGGGATATGCTCCAGAAAATCCAGTGCGCCGATATCGATATCGTGGCGCAGGAACAGCTGGCGCAGCGTTTCCAGGGGCTCGATCGTGATATTGCGCGTGACGATGCCCACCGTGATGCCAGGCGCGGCGATCAGTTCGCGGATCAGGTCGGGGATGCCGTCGTACAGCCGGGCTTCTTGCCGGTAGATGTCGGTCAGCGTGTCGACCAGCTTGGCGCGGCTGTTCTTGCGCAGGTTTTTCTTGATGATCGACGGGAATTGCTTCAGGCCGCCTACGTACTTGAGCAGGTGGTGCCGTTTCTGGAATGCCGTTTCGGCGCCAAGCACGCAGCCGTGCTGCCCGAAGGCCATGGCGATCGCGGAAAAGGCATCGATGGTGGTGCCATCCGCGTCGAGAATGAGAAGCCGTTTATCACTGTTGTACATGTGCAGCGCTCCCGATGCCGTTGACCGGACCGGCATGCCAACCTTGCCGGTGCTCACTGTACGTCATCATCGGGCGCTGTCATGACAGGGGTATGACAAACGGCGTCCGGCCGGGCGCCGAATCGGTACACTGGTATTCTCCGGACTTTGTCGAGGCAAGCATGCGTTCCATGGATTTCAGCTCGTGGCAAGGGGCGATGACGACCATCATCGGCCTTGCCATCATTACCCTGCTTGGCGTGGGGATTCGCCTCATCATCATGCAGACGATCCAGCAGCGCCGCGAGCGCATGAACCGCCAGATCAACGAGCGGCTCAAGACGCTGATCGCAGCCTACCGCACGCTGGGCGGCTCGTTCACCGGCCAGCTGACGGTCGACCCGACCCATTTGCGCGACCTGCACGAGCGCACCCGGGCCGGGGAAGGCGACATTGCCGTGGCCGCGGAAACCTTCACCTCGGAACGGTCGCGCCGCATGCGCGATGCCGTCGAGGCCGCGCTGGCGGACATCCTGCTGCTGGGCACCGAAGAGCATTGCCGGCTGGCGGGGCAGGCTGCGGCCGACATGGCCGCCGGCCGGCCGATTCACACGGCAGACCTGGTGATCAGCCTGCGCGGCTTCATCCGCAGCGCGCTGGACCTGGGGCCGATGCCGGCCGACGTGCTGATCCCGCTGCAGGGACCGACGCGCACCCAGGGCGGCGCAGCGCGTGGCAAGGGGGAGGCTGGCGGTAACCGGGGCGGTGGCAATGGCGGGGGCAATGCCGATGGTGGCGGCGGTGGTGGCATGGCCATGGGACTGGCGTCGGGACCGGGACGCAGGGACGCCGATCAGGCCGGCTGATGCGCACTTGATCCGGCAAGCGCTGCGAGCGCCTTGGCGGCGTACATCGCCTTGTCCGCATGCGACAGGAGTTCGTCGCGCGTGCCGCCATGCTCGGGATAATGCGCGACACCGACACTGACGGACATCTGCAGCCGGTGCCCGTCGCCCAGTTCGACCGGCGGCGCCAGTGCCAGGTGAATCTTGTCCAGCACCGGCTCCGCATCGGCCGGCAGGGTGACGTTTTCCAGCAGGACGACGAATTCATCGCCGCCCAGGCGCGCCAGCGTATCGCTGTTGCGCAGGCAGCCGGAGACACGGCGCGCAAGCTCCTGCAACAACTGGTCGCCGCAGGCGTGACCAAAACGGTCATTGACCTGCTTGAACCGGTTCAGGTCGATGAACAGCAGCGACAGGCGTTCCTGCTGGCGCCGGGCATGCGAGAGCGCGGTGTCGAGCCGGTCGTTGAACAGGCGCCGGTTCGGCAGGCGGGTCAGCTCGTCGTGCAGGGCCATGAACTGCAGTTGCGCATGCAGTTGCCGGCGTCCGACAGCGGCGGCGAGCTGATCGGCCACGAACACCAGCAGGTCCCGGTCTTGTGTCCGGTACGGCATGTCATCCGGGCCATTGCGCAGCGCGATGACGCCGACGACGCCATCGGACGTCGTCATTGGCACGGCCAGCGCGCTGCCTGCCATGGTCGCCGCCGCTGCGCGCAAGGGCGCCGGCAGGCTGTCCTGTGCGCCCGGCGGCGGCAGCAGTAATGGCGCAGCGCGCTGCGCCACTGCCTCGCACAGCAGCAGCATCAACGTGGCATCGCACGGGGCGCCGTCGTCCACGAGGTAGTCGAAGTGCATGTCGTGGCCGGCCTTGCCGCACATCGCCACCCCGAAACAGGAGGCAGGCAAGAGCTCGTGGACAATGGCGTGGCTGCGCTCGAACAGGCCTGCCAGATCGTCGCTTGCGTGGGCCGCCTCCGAAATCGCGTACAGCACCGACTGCATCGCCTGCGCCTGCTTGAGGACGGTCACGTCACGCGCGACGGCCACGCGCAGCTGGTCGGCCTCGGACCAGCGCGCCGACCACATGATATGCACGATGCTGCCGTCCTTGCGCAGGTAGCGGTTCTCAAAGTTGGTGTGGACCTTGCCATTCATGACGTCCTGCGCCGCAGCGAGCGTGCGGTCGCGGTCGACGGGTGCGACCAGGTCGATCACGCGCATGCCGATCATTTCCTGTGGCGTATAGCCAAAGATGTTGACGCCGGCCGCGCTGACGTACACGAACCGCCCGCCGGCGTCGACCATGCAGACGGCGTCGAGCAGCAGGTCCGTGAAGTTGGCGATCGGGGCGCGGACAGTGTATTCCATGAACATATTCTAAATGACATTCGCTCTCAGAATCCGGTGTACGGGTCCGGTCGTGGCGTCATGCGCACGGGGTGCCCGTTCAGGCAATCACGAAGCACATCCGTAGGAAGATTCCGGTTTTAAGAAACCTGCGTTTTTGATAATAATTTACTCGGATAACTAGCGCAAAATAAAGTTCGCTCAAGAGATTTAGCGGCTTCAAAACAGCAACATCAACAGGGTCGTCAGGCGCAGCCAGCCTGCGCGTTATCGGGGCAGCGCCGTTCTGCTGCGCAGGTCAAGAAGGAGTCAGGCATGTCCAAAACAAGCAAGGCCACGAACAATCTGCATCACGTGCAGAACCAGTGGGGCGGTACCTCCGCGCAGTGGCATGAAGGCGGCATGTGGATCATCGGCGCACGGCCCGGTCAGCACGTGGTGGCGCTCGATCTCACTTCCAGCGACAACGGCAAGACGCTCACCGGACAAATGAAATACGCAGGCGAAGGCGCCATCGGCTTTCGCGCCACGCTGACCCAGAGCAACACGTACACCGTCGAAAACCAGTGGGGCGGTTCGTCGGCCCCATGGCATCCGGGCGGGACGTGGGTGATCGGCTGCCGCCCTAGCCAGAGCGTGGTCGCCATCCATGTCGAATCGGGCGACAATGGCGCCACGCTGAAGGGGACGATGACCTACAGCGGCGAAGGCCCGATCGGTTTTCAGAGCCAGACGAGCGACGGCGCCGTGTACGCTGTCGAAAACCAGTGGGGCGGCGCGTTCGCACCATGGCACCAGGGCGGCATCTCCGTGCTCGGCTGCCGCGACCAGGCTGTGCTCGCGGTCGACCTGACCTCGAACGATGGCGGCAAGACCCTGACCGGCACGATGACGTATGCGGGCGAAGGCCCGATCCGCGTGCGCGCCACGGCGGTCGCCGGCAACAACTACCAGGTCGAAAACCAGTGGAGCGACACGTCGTCCGCATGGCATCCGGGCGGTGTCTGGCTGATCGGCTGCCGCGCCGGCCAGCCCAGTGTGGCGCTGAATGTCACGTCCGGCAACCAGGGGAATGACCTGCACGGTGGCATGACCTACAACGGCGAAGGCGCAATCGGCTACCGCGGTACGGAACTGCCGATGTAATCAACGCAGCACCGGCCATGCGCCCGCAAGCGGCATGGCCCACAATCACAATCGGGGTCACAATCACAACCGGGGTCAGGTCTGACATTCGGACACGAGCTCAACCACACAATCGGGGTCAGGTCTGACATTCGGACACGAGCTCGACAAAAATCTATCTGTAAACCCCCTGGTGAAGGGATTAAGGAAGAGTCCGTGTCCAAATGTCAGACCTGACCCCGGCTGTGCCCCCGGCTGTACCGGAGATCAAGGAAGAGTCTGTGTCCAAATGTCAGACCTGACCCCGGCTGTGTTCTCCGGCTCCGCTATTTGCCACCAGCGTTTGCAGTTCAACCCACCAACGGCAGCGGCGTCACCGTCACCTGCACGTCCAATTCCTGCTTGCCGCCGCCCAGCACGATGCCGCGCATCGGTGTCACGTCGCTGAAGTCGCGGCCCCAGCCCAGCGTGATGTGTTCGTGCTGCACGAGACAGCGGTTGGTTGGATCGAAATCCACCCAGCCCAGCGCCGGACAGAACACCGACACCCACGCGTGCGACGCATCGGCCCCGATCAGGCGCGGCTTGCCTTCCGGCGGGTGCGTCAGGATGTAGCCGCTGACATAGCGCGCCGGCAGGCCGATGCTGCGCAGGCAGCCGATCAT
>Ga0308163_10005098_pt1 | contig 10133 bp, 11 predicted proteins | sample PhyTR1_FD_201037 | JGI IMG/M metagenome (GOLD analysis project Ga0308163, IMG submission 201037) | Phyllosphere microbial communities from UC Gill Tract Community Farm, Albany, California, United States - DLSLT.R1 | ecosystem: Host-associated > Plants > Phyllosphere > Unclassified | place: USA...
GTTACCGCGGGTGTGGGGCGGCGTAAGCCCCACCTCCACCCTCCGTAGGAGTAGAAGAAGTAACCAAGCCGAAGGCAGTCAAACAACAACCCCGCCGATAAAGAAAAAATCCAAAAAGCACGCCGCCGCATATCAAACATATACAACAAAGCAAAGGCGATAAATATAACAACCAATACCAACGTAGTTTCAAAAAACCAAACTACCCACCTCCCGAGCCAGCCTCCCGCATAGCCTGCTCCCACAACCGTCTCGGCACATGAGTCTTCAATCGTTTCAGCACGAGCTCTTCCACCTGCGAATCCACCGTATGCCCCAACAGCGGCACCACATCAGCCGTGACATCCCCACCGATCGAAATCAGCCGCTCCGCCGCAGCCACCGTGTGCTCGTGGGCAATCACCGCATCGCGCCGTCCGTGAACGAAATGCATCGTGGTCTCCGCGGGCACCCGCTCAGGCAACCGTGCAAACCGCCCCGACAGCGCCACCACCCGCCCCGCCAGCAACTCGCCTTCGAGCTGAGTCGCCTCCAGCCCCATGATCGCCCCCTGCGAAAAACCAATCAGCGCCGTCTGCGCGGCCGAAGCGCCGGTATCCCGCTGCCAGGCCCGCACCGTCTCGACAAAGCGCGGCAGGGTCTCCGCGATGCGCCCGGGCCGGTTGTCCTCGGTGACGCCCTGCACCGAAAACCACTGCCGTCCTCCGTCGGTGCCGCTGGCATCCGGCGCCGCCACGCAGACAACCGCTGCAGCGGGAAATTCCTCCGCCAGCCGCCGGCCCAGCGGCAGCAGGTTCTGCGGCGTGCCGCCGACGCCGTGAAACAACAGAAACAGCTGGCCGGGCGGGTCTTGCGGCATCTGCACGACGAGGTGCTCGGACATGCGAATCTCCAGAAAACGGAACGGGTGCGAAGGCCTCAGCGGCCCTGCATCAACTGGGCCACCAGGGACATCAGCGCGTGCGGCTGCAGCGGCTTGCCCAGGTGCGCATCGAAGCCGGCTTCGAGGGCGCGCTCGCGGTCTTGCGGCCTCGAGAACGCGGTGAACGCGATCGCCGGCAGCCGAGCGGTGTCCATCGTCCGGATACGGCGGATCAGCTCGTAACCGTCGCGGCCCGGCAGGCCGATATCGCTGATGAGCAGGTCCGGCCAGCGCTCGGCCACCTCGGCCATGGCGCCTTCGTAGTGCGGCGCCAGGCGCACCCGCGCGCCGCCGTCGGACAGCACCACGGTGAGCATCTCGCTGGCGTCGGCGTTGTCCTCCACCACCAGGATGTCCAGGCCCTCGAGTGGCCGTTCGTCGAAACGTTCGGCGTCGGCGTCGGGCGCACCGGTGCCGCTGCGCTCCGGTCCGGCGGCCGCCGCCGCCGTCGTCGTCGGCGCGCCCACCAGCAGGCTCACGTGCAGCGTGCTGCCCTGGCCGACGCCGGCGCTCGCGGCGCGGGCCTGGCCGCCGTGCAGTTCGGCCAGGTGACGCACGATCGACAGCCCCAGTCCCAGGCCGCCGTAGAAGCGGTTGTCGGGCGAATCGCTCTGGCTGAAGCGGTCGAACAGGTGCGCCAGGAAATCCGGCTCGATGCCCCGGCCCTCGTCCTGCACCTGCAGGTCCAGGGTGTCGCCGCGACGCTCCAGCGCCACCCGGATCACGCCGCCGTGGTTGGAAAACTTGATGGCGTTGGTCATCAGGTTCCAGAAGATCTGCTGGAAGCGCGTGGGGTCGAGCCAGGCGGGCTGGTGCGCGTCCGCATCCGCGCTCAGGTCGATCTGCAGCGCCTTCGCCTCGATCGACTCGCGCAGCGCTTCCACCGAAGCGCCTACCACCTCGACCGGATCGACCCGCTCGCGGTCCAGCCGCAGCTTGCCGCTGTTGATGCGCGACACGTCCAGGATGTCCGAGATGATGCGGGCCTGCGCCTTCACGTTGCGGTCGATGGCCTCCAGGCCCTTCAGCAGCTCGGGCGAGCCGCCACGGCGATTCAGGATGTGCACCCAGCCGGCGATGGCGTTGAGCGGCGTGCGCAGTTCGTGCGACAGCACCGCGACGAAATCGTCCTTGGTGCGGCTGTGGCGCTCTGCGACGGCGCGCGCCGACTGCTCGCGCTCCAGCACTTCCTGGCGCCGCAGGTCGAGTTCGATGCGATCCGAGATATCGACCGCGATGGCCACCCGCAGGCCCGGCTCCACGTGCGACGAGATGCTCCACTCCAGGTGCACCAGCCGGCCGTCCGGCCGCATCAGCGGAAACTCGCCCTGCCACGGGGTGCCTTCCTCGAAAGCGCCGACGGTCTTGCCGACGACGAAATCGACCCAGTCCGGCGGCGCGAAATCGCTGACCGGGTGTCCCAGGAGCTCTTGGGCGGGCCGTCCGAGCAGGCCGGTGAGCGCCGGATTGACATCCGCCAGCACGCCGTCCGAGGTCACCAGGGCGATGCCGCTCATGGCCTGGCTGTAGACGGCGCTGAAGCGGGTATCGGCGCGGCGCATGCGGTCTTCGGCCATGCGAGCGCGGATCAAGGCCTGCAGGGTGGCCAGCAGCACCGCGGGCTCGGCCGGGTGCACCAGGTAGGCGTCGGCCCCGGCGTTGAGGCCCTCGACCTTGTCTTCGTTCTTGGTGTAGGCGGCCGACAGATGGATGACCGGCAGCAGCATGGTGCGCGGGTCGGCACGCAGCGCGCGGCACACGGCGAAGCCGTCGATGTCGGGCAGGTGGACGTCGAGCACCACCGCCGATATCTGCTCGCTGCGCAAGGCCTGCAGCGCTTCTTCGCCGGTGCCGGCCTCGAGCGTCTGGAACCCCCCGGCCCGGATGGTGCGCGCGTTGGCGTAACGCATCGCCGGATCGTCTTCCACGACCAGCACCGTGTGCCGGCCACGGTCGATGGTGGTGTTGATGAAAGCGCTGTCGACGGCCACGGTTTTCAGACCTGTTTCTGTTGAAGTTGCTGCGGCAGTGTGACCGAGAAGACAGAGCCCTCGCCCAGCGCACTCTGCAGGCCCACGCGGCCGCCGAGCAGCTCGGCCAGCTGCTTGCTGAGCGCCAGGCCGAGGCCGGTGCCGCGCAGGCGTTTCTGCACCGGCGAGTTCACCTGGGAATAGTCGTCGAAGACGGCCAGGTGGAATTCGGGCGCGATGCCGATGCCGGTGTCCGCCACCGAGAAGGTGACGGCGCCGTCCGGCTCGCGCCGCACCGACACCCGCACCTCGCCGCGCTGGGTGAACTTGAGTGCGTTGGAGATGAAGTTGCGCAGGATCTGCGACAGCTTGTGGTCGTCGCCGTAGAGCCGCGGAAAGCCCTCCGGCTCCTCGAAAACAAGGCTGACGTCGGGGTTGACCAGCACCGGCTTGAACATGCCGCGCAGCGCCTGGAACAAATCGACCATCTCGAACCAGGCGGGCGAGATGTCCACCCGGCCGGCTTCGATCTTGGCCAGGTCCAGGAGGTCGTCGACCATGTCCGCGAACTCGGCGGCCGAGGTCTGGATGAACGCCACCTGCTTTTCCTGCTCCTCGGTGAGCGGGCCGTCGGTGCGCTCGCGCAGCAGCCGGGCGATGCTGCGGATGGAGTTGATCGGGGTGCGGAACTCGTGGCTCATGTAGGCCAGGAACCGGCTCTTGAGCTCGGTCGCGTTGCGCAGCTGTTCGGCGTTGGCGTCCAGCTCGGCGTACAGCGCCACGACGCCACGGTTGGTCTCTTCCAGCTCGGCGCGCAGGGCCTCGGTCTCGGCCTGCGCGGCGGCCAGTGCGGGGTCGGGGGACATGCGGAATCCTTGTGCGGGAAATCAGTGCGCGCGTCGCAGCACGACCACCGTGGCGTCGTCGCGCACACGGGTATGGTCGCGCAGCAGCAGCGCGGCGATGAGGGTGGGGTCGCGGTCGAGCAGCGGGCGGATGCGCGCAGGGTCCCAGCGCGTCTCGATGCCGTCGCTGTGCACCACGGCCAGGGCGTACGGCGGCAACGCCAGCGCCTGCTCCTGTGCGCGGCGCATCTGCAGGCCCACGGTGCCGTGCTGGGTCACCATGGTGCGGTCGGTCACGCCGGAGACGATGCGGGTCACGACATTGCCGGCGCCGGCGCAGCGGACCGCGTCGGAGTCCATGCGCAGGCAGCACACCGCCGCGCCCCGGGTGGTCTGCAGGGCCGTGTGCATGTCGCCCAGCAGCGCGGCGATTTCCGCAAACGGCTGCTGCACGAACACCTCGCGGGCGGCGTCCGACGCCCTGCCCGCTTCCGGGCCGTGGCCCAGCCCGTCGGCCATCAGCAGCGAAGCCCGGGCGCCGTCGAGGGCGAGCGCCCAGCCGTCGCCGTTGACCGTCTCGCGCGGCGCGCAGACATTGACCGCGCCATAGCGCATGCCGACCGGCGTCCCCGTGTGCCCGGCCTTGCCGACACGCGCCACGCAGACGGTACCGCCCGGCACGCCGTCGGAAGCCAGGGTGGAGTACAGGTCGAATTCGCGGGACAGCCGCTTCACGGCGCCCAGGCCGGTGCCGGGGCTGCCGCTGCCGGTGGAGTAACCGTCGCGCATGCTTTGCGTGACATCGGCGATGCCCGGGCCTTCGTCGATGGAGATGACCTCCACGTCGCCCAGCGCCGCGCGCGCGGCGATCAGCAACTGCCCGGCACGCGCATGGCGGTGCAGGTTGGTGCCCAGCTCGGTGACCACCAGCGCCAGCCGCCCGGACTCCACCTCGCCCAGGCCGATTTCAGCAGCGGCGGAGGCCGCGAAACGCCGCGCCTCGCCGACCCGGCTGGCGTCGTCGACCGGAAAGACGCGGTGGGTCCAGCCGGTGATTATTTCCACTTGGTGATGCTGACGCGGGTGCCCTCGCCCGGCGCCGAGTCGACGTTGAATTCGTTGACCAGGCGTTTGCTGCCTGGCAGGCCCAGGCCCATGCCGCTGCCGCTGGTCCAGCCGTCGGTCAGCGCCAGCTTGAGATCGGGGATGCCCGGACCTTCGTCCTCGAAATGCAGGCGCAGCCCGCGGCGGCCGTTGGCCTCCAGGGTCTCCCAGCGCATCCAGCCGCCGCCGCCGTGGATCAGCGTATTGCGCGAGAGTTCGCTGGCCGCGGTGATCATCTTGGTCTGGTCGACCAGGGACAGCTTGAGCTCCTGGCACAGCAGGCGCACCGTCTGCCGGGTGGCGACGATGTGCTGCTCGGAAGCGATCGGCAGGGTGCCGGATGGTTCAGTGGCCAAGGGACTGCTCCTCGCGTGCACGGCGCAGCAGTTCCATGCCGCGCTCCACGTTCAGAGCGGTCCGCACGCCTTCGAGCGAAAGCCCCAGCTCGACCAGCGTGATCGCCACAGCCGGCTGCATGCCGACGACCACCGTGGTCGCCGAAAGGATGCGGGCGATGCCCGAAATGCTGGTGAGCATGCGGCCGACGAAGGAGTCGACGATTTCAAGGGCGGAGATGTCGATCATCACGCCGCTGGCACCGGTCTTGGCGATCCTGTTGGCCAGGTCGTCCTGAAGCGCCAGCGCGGTCTGGTCCTGCATGTCGACCTGGATGGTCACCAGCAGGGTGTCGCCCATGCGCAGGATGGGGATGCGGTCCATGGTGGTGTTCCTCAGACCGGGCTGCGCGTGATGCGCCAGCCGGTTTTCGTGAGAGCCAGGGCCAGGGCGTCGGCAAGCGTCGCCTTGGTGTTGATGCCCTGCAGGTCGATGCCGAGGTGCACGATGGTCTGGGCGATCTGCGGACGGATGCCGCTGATGATGCAGTCGGCACCCATCAGGCGGATGGCGGACACGGTCTTCAGCAGGTGCTGGGCGACCAGGGTGTCGACCGTGGGCACGCCGGTGATGTCGATGATCGCCAGGCCCGATTCGGTATCGACGATCTTCTGCAGCAGCGCCTCCATGACGATCTGCGTGCGGTTGCTGTCGAGGACGCCGATCATCGGCACGGCCAGCACGCCCTCCCAGAGCTTGATCACCGGGGTGGAAAGTTCGAGCAGCTCTTCCTGCTGGCGGCGGATGATTTCCTCGCGCGCGTGCTGGAAGGTGGTGACGGTGCGCTGGGCCAGTTTGTCCACCAGCGCGGTGACGCTCCACAACGCAGACGACAACGCCGCCGGATCGCCTGGCATCTGCTGCTGCAGAAGCTGGAAAAGCGGCTTTTTGAGGGCCAGCACGAAAACGCTGGTGTCGCCCGCCGACTGGCCGCGTGCGGCACGGGCGTGCGAGAGGGTTTGCAGGCCATCCTGCACCGGCGCCCAGGCCGGGCCGTCCAGGCGTGTCGGATCGCCGCCTTCGGCGACCGCCGCGCGCAACAGGCGCAGCAGTTCGGTCGCCTCGGCCTGCATGGTGCGGCGGGCCCCGGCGTCCTGGGCTCCTGCCTCGTCGAGCCACGGTTCGAGAATGCTCGCATCGTCGGCACCGAGCACGGTGTGGATCGCCTGGTTTTCGCTCTTCATGGATGTCCTGTGGGATGGGGCGTACAGCGGGCGCCGCGCCAACGCGCGGCCATCGGGCGCCGCGCGCCCGCGCGGCTATTGCCGGGGCGGGATTCTAGGGGAGTTCGGAAGCCCATGCGCCCATTCGCAACGGGCTACGCGGCGGAGGGCAAAAAAAGCGCCGCCAGGCCGGGCCGCGAGGCAAATACGCACCTTCGGCGTCGAGGCCGGCTGACAGGCCGCGCCTGCCCGCCCGCCCTACTGTCCAGACACCGTCGGCGGCCTGCCGGCGATCCATCCGGGAGACACCATGAACTTCAACGATTGCATTCGCGAATTGCGCGCCATGGACAAGCGGCGCCAGAGCCTGCCCGCCGAACATGCTCTGACCGCGGGCGCGGGCGGTGCGCTCATCGTGGCGGCGCTGTTCGCGCCAACGCCCTTGCGCGCCACCCTGCGGGCTTTGGCGGGCGCCGCCTTGCTGGTGCGCGCCGCGACCGGCCGGGACGGGCTGCAGGCGCTGGTCGGCACCCCGGTCAGTTCCGCGAAGGAGCCCTGGCTCTTTCCCACGGCCGCGCGGCACGAGACGCCGCCACGCTGAGCGGTTGCGGCCGGCTTGTCGCGCCTCAGACGGCGCGGCGGGCGCCCGGCCACATGCGGACCACCAGTGCGCAAGCGGCCGACACGGTCGCCATGACGGTCACGCCCATCCAGCCGTGGCGTGCCAGCACCACGCTACCCAGCGCAGAGCCAGCCGACATGCCGATGAACACGCTGACGAACAGCACGGCGTTGAGCCGGCTGCGAGCCGCCGGCTCGATGCCGAAAACGATGGTCTGGTGGGCAATCAGCGTGGCTTGCACGCCCAGGTCGAAGCCGATGGCGGCGAGCACGATCAGTGCGATCTGGCCGTGCGGCGAAAGTCCCGGCAACACGGCCATGGCGGCGAACGAAAGCATGGCGATCAACGCGCCGAGGCGGGTGACCAGTTCCGGCCCCTTGCGGTCGGCCAGCCGGCCGGCCAGCGGTGCGGCCAGGGCACCGGCGGCTCCCGCCAGGCCGAAGGCGCCGGCGGCGGCGCTGCCCAGGTGGAAAGGCTCGCTGTGCAGCATCACCGCCAGGGTGGACCAGAACGCGCTGAAAGAGACCGACAGGAGGGCCTGCGCCAGCGCGGCGCGGCGCAATGCCGCGTGGCGCAAGAACAGCGTGCCGAGCGACGCCATCAGGGCGCCGTAGCTCAGCTGGGTGGTCGGGGCGAAACGCGGCAGGCCGCGCCACACGGCCACGCCAATCGCGGCGATGGCGACCGAGGCCACCACGAACATGCTGCGCCAGCCGAAGTTCTCGGCCAGCACGCCGCTGACGACCCGGGACAAAAGGATGCCCATCAGCAGGCCCGTCATGACGGTGCCGACCGTCTTGCCCCGGGTCGCCACCGGCGCCAGCGTGGCGGCGGCGGGCACCACGTCCTGCGCCATCGTGGCCGACAGCCCGATCACCAGGCTCGCCGCCAGCAGGACCTCGAGCGAAGGCGCGACGCCGGCCAGCAGCAGCGCGCCGCACAGCACCGCGGCCTTGATCAGGATGATGCTGCGCCGGTCGAACCGGTCGCCCAGCGGCGCCAGCAGCAGGATGCCGAGGGCGTAGCCCAGCTGGGTCAGCGTCGGCACCAGGCCGATGGCACTGCCGGACGCACCGAGCGAATCGCCCAGCACGCCGAGCATCGGCTGGGCGTAATACAGCGAGGCGACGGCCAGGCCGGCGCTGGTCGCCAGCAGGAAAACCAGGGCTGGCGAGAGCGCTGGGGCGGAGGGATGTTGCTGGGGACTGCTCATGGCGTTGGCGTCATGCGCCGCAGGAATGGAAGACATGGAGATTCCTTTTTGCGAGGGATGGCGCCGAGTGTGATCCAGGGTAAACCCGGCGGGTAGTGGTCAAGCGCGCACATGCGCCATACACGGCACGCATAAAGCAAGGGAAAATGGCCGCATGGATACCGCCCGCCCCCTACCCATGCCCGTACCCGTGCCGGGCGCCGACCGGCTCGACCTCATGGCGACCTTCGTGCGCATCGTCGAGGCCGGCAGCATCTCGGCGGCCGCCGCCCAGATGGGCACCACCCAGCCGACCGTCAGCCGGCGTTTGCAGATGCTGGAAAAGCAGCTCGGCCTGCGCTTGCTGAAGCGTTCGACACACGCCATGACCCTCACGGAAGACGGTCGCCGCTGTTATGACGGTGCGCGGGAGCTGCTGGCCAGCTGGCGGTCTTTCGAGGCCGAACTGCGCGGCGCGGGCGACGAACCCGAGGGCACGCTGCGGGTGATCGCTCCGCACGCGTTCGGCCAGTCGCAGCTGATCGAGCCGGTCGGGGCTTATCTGCGGCGTTATCCGCGGGTGTCGGTCGAATGGCTGCTGCACGACCGGGCGCCCGACTTCGTCGCGGACGGCATCGACTGTGCGATCCAGGTCGGCGAACTCACCGACCCGAACGTGGTGGCGATCCCTCTGGCCGAGATTCCGCGCATCGTGGTGGCGGCGCCGGAGTTGCTGCGCGACCGGCCCGAGGTGCGGCATCCGACCGACCTGGCCGCCCTGCCCTGGCTGGCGTTGCGCACTTTCTACCGCACCGAGATGTCGCTGCTGCACGCGCCGAGCGGTGAGCGGTGCCGTGTCGGCTTCAAGCCCCGCTTGAGCACGGACAGCCTGTATGCCCTGCGCAGCGCGGCCTTGCTCGGCGTGGGGGTGGGGGTGGGGTCGACCTGGGTGTTGACCGACGACCTGGACTCGGGACGGCTGGTGCATTTGCTGCCCGACTGGCATGCGTCGCCGTTGCCGATGTACCTGGTTTATCCGCACGCACGGTTCTATCCGGCGCGGTTGAGGCGCTTTCTGGAGATCGTGCGCGAGATGACGCCGGCGGCGGTGCGGGGGTCGCTGGCGCGGGGGGCGCGACCGCTACAGGCCGAGGTCTGAGAGGCCGGGGTGGTCGTCGGGGCGCCGGCCCAGAGGCCAGTGGAACTTTCTTTCTTCTTTCTGGATGGGGAGGTCGTTGATGCTGGCGAAGCGGCGCTGCATGAGGCCGTGTTCGTTGAACTCCCAGTTCTCGTTGCCGTAGCTGCGGAACCAGTGGCCGGAGTCGTCGCGCCATTCATAGGCGAAACGGACGGCGATTCGGTTATCGGTGAAGGCCCAGAGTTCCTTGATGAGACGGTAGTCGAGTTCTTTTTGCCATTTTCTGGTGAGGAAGGTGTGGACTTCTTTTTGTCCGCTGGGGAATTCTGCGCGGTTACGCCATTGGGTGTCTTCGGTGTAGACCTGGACTACGCGGTCGGGGTCTCTGGAGTTCCAGGCGTCTTCGGCCATTCGGACTTTTTGAATGGCTGTGGGTGGGGTGAAGGGGGGGAAGGGGGGCTTTTTTTGCATGGGGTTATTGGTTGAATTTTTGTTTAGTTTTTTGGGTTTTTTGGGTTTGATGGGATTATTTTTTTGGGTGTAAGGATAACCTTTTGGCTGCCTTCGACTTTTTACTTCTTCTATTCCTACGGAAGGTGGAGGTGGGGCTTACGCCGCCCCACACCCGCGGTAACTTTCTTTTCGGGCAAAAAAGAAAGTCACCAAAGAAATTGCCTCGGGATCGGGTAGCCATACAAGAATCGGGCCTTTGCTTCGCTCGGCCTGGGGAATATGCCAACGAACACCCATATCCCGACGACTTGAGCATGCCTGATATACC
>Ga0308163_10005099_pt1 | contig 10133 bp, 8 predicted proteins | sample PhyTR1_FD_201037 | JGI IMG/M metagenome (GOLD analysis project Ga0308163, IMG submission 201037) | Phyllosphere microbial communities from UC Gill Tract Community Farm, Albany, California, United States - DLSLT.R1 | ecosystem: Host-associated > Plants > Phyllosphere > Unclassified | place: USA...
TACCTGCGCGTGATGGTCACGCTGTACCTGATCGAGCCGAACCTGCGCCGCCACGACGCCCAGCTGCACTGGGAACAGAAGGCAGGCGGCGTGATGCTGCTGGCCATCGCCGTGGTTGCGTTCTTCCTCGGCGTCTACCCGCAGCCATTGCTGACCCTGGTTCAGCAGGCGGGTCTGGCGGGCTGATTGCTCGGCTGGCTACAAACGGAAACGGCACCTTCGGGTGCCGTTTTTTGTTTTACGGATTTTATGTAGCAACAAATAACCTGTGGCGAGGGAGCTTGCTCCCGCTGGACTGCGTAGCAGTCCCATTCGTTTGAAACAAAGAGCGGGGTCGCTTCGCGCCCCAGCGGGAGCAAGCTCCCTCGCCACAATGGCATCACAGCGTCTTCACCATCGGCACGCAGGCCAGTTGCAGACCCGAAGGCGATTGATAAATCGCACTCCCCTCCCCGACGTAACCACAGCGCCGATAAAAGTCGGCAGCATTCAACGTTGCGTCCAGACACACCTCGGCCAGCCCCAGATCCCGCGCTAAATCTTCGAGAAAGAACAGAACACGCTTGCCCAGCCCACGCTGCATGAAATCCGGGTGAATGAAGATCGCGCCGATTTCACGCTGCTCCAGATCAAGCATTCCAGTTGCCACGGGTTCACCCTCAATGCAGACCAGATAGAAGTGCTTTGCCATGAGCGTGTCGTAGCCGTCTTCGGCCGCTCCTTTGGTCCAATCGAGCATTTGCTGCTGGCTGTAGGCACCGATGCATTGGTGCCGAATCGCTAGTCGCCGGATATCGAAGGCAATCTGGGCTTCGTCCGGGGTCGCTCTTCTGATTTCGAACATTTCTCTCTCCATGAGCCATGTACGGACGGGCAATGAAAAAGCCCCGTCCATTTCTGGCGGGGCTTTGGGTACACGTCAAATGACAAACACGTATGACCTTATGGCCCGCCGGAAGCGGTCATAGAGGAGCACATCATGTTCATTCGGTGTTGGGCAGTCATGGTCGGATAGTGCTGTGGATTGTTCCGACACGTCAATCGCGAAGTCTCTTTGTTGCTCTATCGAAAGCTCTTGCAAGAAGGTCAGGTTCGTCATACAGCCAGAATTGAGGCACTTCTCTATCCTCAGTAATTGCCGAAAAGATCAATCGAGGCACGGAGGAACAATGAAACGAGACATTTTTTCCGAACTACTGGACGGCTCGAAATCCTTGGCAGATGAGCGCGAAGGCAAAGTCAAACTACGGACCACCAAGCTTCATCTGGTAAAGGATTCCGATAAAAGCGAGGAAACAAACAATCCCACACACCGATTGAGCTCAAACCAAACGCACATGACGAAATTGTAATTCCCTCATCACCTTGGCGTTATCCGCAGCTTGCAACGATGTCACCCGGCGACCAATGCCGGCGAGCCCTTGCCCGTCGAACAATAAAACCACGCCGACGCATGTTCCCGTTCTGCCGAACCCAAGGAGTGTTTGATGGTTAACCATACGAAAATGTCGATGGCCGCTTTAGCAGTGGTGGTCGGCTCCGGGCCGTCCACGGTGTTTGCAGAAGACAAGCCCGAGGGTTTTGTCGAAGGCAGCAGCCTGACGGTGCTCAACCGCAACTTCTACTTCAATCGCGATCACCGTAATGGCCAGTCCAGCCCTACCGGCAACGGCTATTCCGAAGCCTGGGCGCATGCGGTCATCAGCAAGTTCGAATCCGGCTTCACCCAAGGCACCTTTGGGGTCGGTGTCGATGCATTTGCGATGATTGGTCTGAAACTCGACACCGGTGACGGCCGTAATGGCGGGCGCAGTTCGTTCGATGTGTTGCCGGTCAACCGTGACGGCCAGGCGCGGGACGAATACACCAAGGTCGGCGGCGCCGCGAAAGTGCGGGCATTCGATACGGTGGTCAAGGTCGGTGATGTGTTCCCGGCCAACCCGATGGTGGCGGCCGGTGACTCGCGTTTGCTGCCGGAAAGCTTTCGCGGCGTGACGGCGACCAACACCAGCATCGAAGGTCTGTCGATTCAGGGCGGACGCCTGCATGCGATGAGCCAACCAGTGTCCAGCGACATGCGCGAGAACTTCGTGACCTTCTACGCAGGCCCGGTCAATTCGCCATGGATCGCTTACGGCGGCGGCGATTATGCGTTGAACAAGAACCTCAGTTTCAGCCTGTACTCCAGTCGCCTGAAGGATGCCTGGAATCAGTACTACGCCGGTACCGCATGGACCTATCCACTGTCGGACGACCTGTCGCTGTTCGGTGGCTTGAACTATTACAAGGCGGTCGACGAAGGCAAACAGCTGCTCGGCCAGTTCGACAACAACATCTGGAGCGGCCGCGTCGGGGTGAAACTCGGCGCGCACTCCGTCGCCCTCTCCCACCAGCGCAACAACGGCAACGACGACTTCGACTACCTGCGCCAGTCCGACTCGATCTTCCTCGACAACTCGATCCAGTACAGCGACTTCAACTCGCCGAAAGAACGTTCGTGGATGGTGCGCTACGACCTCGACATGACCGCTTATGGCGTACCGGGCTTGTCGTTCATGACCCGTTACGCGCGCGGCACCGACGCCGACTATTCCAATGCCAACGCCGTGTACATGCGCCGCGATGCCGAAGGCAACCCGCTGACCGACCAGAAGCGCTGGGAGCGTGATGTGGAGGTCAAATACGTGGTGCAGAGCGGTTCGATGAAAGACCTGTCGCTGCGCTTGCGCCAGGCCACCACCCGCGCCACGGCGTTCGAGTCGGATCTGGATGAAGTGCGGGTGATCGTCGAATACCCGCTGGCGATTCTCTGAGTTTCACGAGCAATACCATTCACCTTTAGAAGCTCCTTGCTCCTTTGGTCAGAGGTGAATTTTTGGCGCCCTTCGGGGCGCTTTTTTTTGCCGTCCCGAAACACAATCCTTCGGCAGCGCCTACAGAAGATTTTTGTTATGCAGTGGGTTCGACGTTATCCAGTGCCTTGTTGACCGCCAGTTCGCCGAGCATGACGACCTGCGCAATCCCCAGCAGCGTCTTGCGATGCGTACCCTCCAGCAACGCGGCGAAGTCGCCGAGCATCACCGTGGCCGAGGCCAGGGATTCGCAGGCGTTGGCCAGCAGGGATTCGGTGTCGGCGTCGGGATTGACCAGAAACAGTGCGCTGGCGGTGTACGGGGCGGCCATGATTGAAGGTGCGGGGTTGAGGTAGTAATCGAGGGCGCGCTCGGCGGCTTCGTGGAGTTTGTGGGTGTCGATGGCGGCGTAGGGGGATGTTGGGTCGGGATCTACAAACGTGGTTTCTTCGGGGGGATTGGGGGTTGGCTTTTTCATCATGTTTTTACTCAGCTTGACGGTGGAGCTGGCCCTTTCGGTTCCACGCGAAAGGGTGGCAGCTGTACGCAGGTTGGAACCCGGGCAACTGAGCAAAACCCGACAGACTCGAAGTCTCCCGCGCACAGCCGCCATAACGGAGTGCGTTTTGCGTCAGTTAAGCCGCGGGGTTCCAATCCCGATCGCTGATTTGGCAGCGACCCAAACAGGCTAGAGAGCGGACGTCCGACGGACAACCTGAAAACATTGTGGGAAGGTTCTGCTTTTCCCACACAACCTTTAAACATTCCGAATCTAAATACAGATCGTGATTTGGCAAAAATACCCCTGTAGGAGCTGCCGAAGGCTGCGATCTTTTGATCTTCATCTTTAAAGTCAAAGTCAAAAGATCGCAGCCTTCGGCAGCGCCTACAGGGGGTGTCGACCGTGACGACTCAGGCGGGCTAGCCACCGCTGTTACGGCACACACCCGCCACGCTGTACTTGAGGGTATTAAGCTGCCCCTGCGAATCCTCGTAAGTCATGGCGGTCGGGACCACCGAGCAACCTGGCTGCGGCTTCACCACGCTGACGATTTTCACCACGTCCAGCTTCATCCCGTATTCGTATTCCTTGACCATCGGCGCCGCTTTGCCGCGCTCGGCTGCGTATTGCTCCATGGCTTTGGCGTTGGCGCTGAAGGCGCGCTCGAAAGTGCGATCGCCACCGCCTTCAGCCATTGCGTTCACCGACATCGCCATGACAGCAGCGAAGGTCATCCATTTGCTCAACTGCATGTTTACTCCTCCGTAAAAAAGCCCGGCATCGGCACACGACAACGGGCTTGTTCCAGTGCGACGGGCTTACAGGTCTTTGGTCTTGTCGTCTTTCTTGTCATTGACGACGACCGGGTCGCGGGCCTGTTCCTTGGCCACGAACAGCTCCATGGAGCGGTCATTGGCAGTCATCATGCGGTCGAAGGTGCGGTCACCGCCGCCTTCGGCCATGGCCAGGGACGACAACATCAGGGCGGCTGCGAAGGTGCTGAATTGGGCGAATTTCATCGTTGATTCCTCGTTTAAGTAGCTGACGGGATCAAGGTAACAAGGCGCACCTTTCGTGACGGTGGCGGGGGAATTACAGATTCGTAATGTGCGTATACAAAACCTGTAGGAGTGAGCCTGCTCGCGATAGCGGTGGGTCAGCCAATGTAAATCTGGCGGATAGACCGATATCGCGAGCAGGCTCACTCCTACAAGGGATCACGGCTCAATCGAGATTGGGTCCTCATCCCGGCGATGGGCGATCTGGTACAGCGCCGGCAAGATCAGCAACGTGAGGATCGTCGAAGACAGGATTCCACCGATCACTACGGTCGCCAGCGGCCGCTGCACTTCGGCCCCGGTGCCTGTCGCCAGGGCCATCGGAATAAACCCCAGCGACGCCACCAACGCGGTCATCAACACCGGCCGCAAGCGCGTCAGCGCGCCGACGTTGATCGCATCCATCAGCGAGCGCCCTTCCTCACGCAAATTGCGAATGAACGCGATCATCACCAGCCCGTTGAGCACCGCCACCCCGGACAGCGCGATAAACCCGACACCCGCCGAAATCGACAACGGAATATCCCGCAGCCACAACGCCATTACCCCACCGGTCAGCGCAAACGGAATCCCGGTAAACACCAGCAAGCCGTCCTTCAAATTGTTGAACATCATGAACAACAACCCGAACACCAGCAGCAGCGCCACCGGCACCACAATCTGCAAACGCTTGGCCGCCGATTGCAGCTGCTCGAACTGCCCGCCCCAACGGGTCCAGTAACCCGCCGGGATCTGCACATCACGTTCGATTACCTCGCCGGCCTCGCTGACAAACGAGCCGATATCACGCCCGCGCACGTTGGCGCTGACGATTACCAGACGCTTGCCGTCCTCGCGGCTGACCTGATTAGGTCCGAGCACCAAGTCGAGGCTGGCGACGTCTTGCAGCGCGATGAAGCCGATCTGATTCGCCGCTCCATTCAAAGGTGCGGGCACCGGAATCAACAGCGCCGACAGGCCGTCGATGTCCTTGCGCATGGCATCGGACAAACGCACCACCATGTCGAAACGCCGGTCGCCCTCATACAGCGTGCCGGCCTGACGCCCGCCCACCGCCACCGCAATGGTGTCCTGCACATCGCCGACGTTGAGCCCGTAACGCGCCGCTTTGTCGCGGTCAATGTTGATGGTCAGCACCGGCAGGCCGGTGGTCTGCTCGACCTTCACTTCAGAGGCGCCATTGACCTTCTGCAGCGCCGCCGCAATCTTCGCCGCCGTGGCGTTGAGCACGTCCATGTCATCGCCGAACACCTTCACCGCGACATCGCTGCGCACGCCGGAGATCAGTTCGTTGAAGCGCAACTGGATCGGCTGCGACAGTTCATAGTTGCTGCCCGGCAAGGTCGCCGCGGCTTGTTGCAGTTCAGCCATCAGGGTTTCGCGGGACTTGCCCGGGTCCGGCCATTGATCTTTCGGTTTGAGCATCACGTAGCTGTCGGAGATGTTCGGCGGCATCGGATCGGAAGCGATTTCCGCGGTGCCGGTGCGGGCAAAGACGCGTTCGACTTCCGGCACCTTCGCCAGAATCAATGTCTCCAGGCGCTGCTGCATGTCCACCGATTGCGTCAGGCTGGTGCCCGGCACGCGCAAGGCTTGCAGGGCAAAATCGCCTTCGCTGAGGCTCGGCACAAACTCGCTGCCCATGCGGCTGGTGAGCACGCCGCTGAGCACAATCACACCCAAAGCAGCGCCCACGGCCACTGTGCGATGCGCCATGACCCAGGCCAGCGCCGGCGCATAAACGCGACGTGCGCCGCGCATCACCGCGCCCTCTTCTTCCTTGACCTTGCCGGTGACGAACAGCGCGATGGCCGCCGGGACGAAGGTCACGGAAAGCAACATGGCCCCGAGCAAAGCGATGACCACAGTGAACGCCATCGGGTGGAACATTTTCCCTTCGACACCGCTCAGGGCGAAGATCGGCAGGTACACCACCATGATGATCAACTGGCCAAAAATCAGCGGTCGCCGCGCCTCTTTCGCCGCCGCGAACACTTCCCTGAAACGCTCGGCACGAGTCAATAAGCGCCCGTGATGTTGCTGCGCATGCGCCAACCGGCGCAGGGTGTTTTCGACAATCACCACCGCACCGTCGACGATGATGCCGAAGTCCAGCGCGCCGAGGCTCATCAGGTTGGCGCTGACCTTGTTGCTGAACATGCCGGTGAAGGTGAACAGCATCGACAGCGGAATCACCATCGCGGTAATCAGCGCGGCGCGGATGTTGCCGAGGAACAGAAACAGAATCGCGATCACCAGAATCGCGCCTTCAACGAGGTTCTTTTTTACCGTGGCGATGGCCTTGTCGACCAGGTGCGTGCGGTCGTACACCGGCACGGCGATCACGCCTTGGGGCAAGGATTTATTGATCTGTTCGAGCTTGCTCGCGACTGCTTGCGACACGGTTCGGCTGTTCTCGCCGATCAGCATGAACACCGTGCCGAGCACCACTTCACGGCCGTTTTCGGTGGCCGCACCGCTGCGCAGTTCGCGGCCGATTTCCACCGTGGCGACGTTCTTCACCCGGATCGGTGTGCCGTCGACATTGGCCATGACGATGTTGGCGATGTCCTCGGTGCTCGCCACTTGCCCCGGTGCACGGATCAGCAACTGCTCGCCGCTGCGCTCGATATAACCGGCGCCGACGTTGGCGTTGTTGCGCTCCAGCGCGGTGACCAGATCAGTGAGGGTCAGCTTGTACGCGGCCAAGCGTTTCGGGTCCGGCGCAATCTGATATTCCTTGGCAAAACCACCGATGGTGTTGATCTCGGCGACACCGGGCACGTTGCGCAATTGCGGCTTGATGATCCAGTCCTGAATCACCCGCAAATCGGTCGGTGTGTAGGGCGTGCCGTCGTCCTTCAGCGCGCCCTCCCGGGCTTCCACGGTCCACAAAAAGATCTCGCCGAGGCCGGTGGAAATCGGCCCCATCAGCGCTTCCGCGCCTTCGGGCAATTGCTCCCTGGCGATCTGCAAACGCTCGTTGACCAGTTGCCTGGCGAAGAACAGGTCGGTGCCATCCTTGAAGATCACCGTGACCTGCGACAGCCCCGAACGCGACAGCGAACGGGTCTGTTCCAGCGCCGGCAAACCGGCCATTGCAGTTTCAATCGGGAAAGTGATGCGCTGCTCGGTTTCCAGCGGCGAGAACCCGGCGGCGCCGGTGTTGATCTGCACCTGGACGTTGGTGATGTCGGGCACGGCGTCGATCGGCAGTTTCTGATAACTGGCGATGCCGAGGCCGGCCATGAGCAGAACGGCGAGCAGCACGATGATGCGCTGCTCGATGGCAAACTGGATCAGGCGTTCGAACATGAGGACCTTCCAGGATTAATGACTGTGCTCGGCTGAGGCTTTGCCCAGCTCCGACTTGAGGACAAAGCTGCCGGCGCTGGCGACTTGCACGCCCGCTTCCAGCCCTTGGGTGACTTCCACGTGGCCGGCTGCGCGGCTGCCCAGCTCCACCGCTTGCGCCTTGAAGCCGTCGTCGGTGCGCACGAACACCGTGGGTTTGTCCTCGACGGTCTGGATCGCGGTTTCCGGCACAGCAACCTTGACCTCGCGGCTGTCGGTAGCCACCCGCGCGCTGACGAACAGCCCGGGGCGCCATGAGCCCTGCGGGTTTTCCAGCGTCACGCGGACGGTCGCGGTGCGCGTTTGTTCGCCGAGCAGGCTGCCGACGTAAGCCACGCTGCCGGTCACTTGCGCTTTCAGTTCAGGTGCGCTGACGGTCACCGGTTTGCCCACCTGCACTTTGGTCAGATCCTTGGGCGAGACGCCGAACGTGACCCACACGCGAGACAAATCCGAAAGGGTGAAAGCGGCCGTGGTTTCATCGACCACCTCCCCCGGCGTCAGGTGTTTTTCCACCACCACACCGTCGAACGGTGCGCGCAGTTCGTAGCGATTGCCGCCGGTGGCGACCACGCTGCCGCTGAGCACGCTGATTTTCTGCCGGGCGTTGTTCATGGCGATTTCCGCCTCCTCCAGCGCCTGCTTCGCCTGCAGGAAATCCTGCTCGGCGGAGATCTTGTCCTGCCACAGCTTTTTCTCGCGCTCGTAGGTGGTACGCGCCAGTGCCAGACGCCGTTGCGCGGCGGCCTGCTCGCTGCGCTGCTCAGAGATCTGCTGACTGGCGATCACCGCCAGCAACTGGCCCTTTTTCACCGGTTGCCCGAGGTTGACCGCCACCGACTCGACCACCCCCGGCACTCGCGGTACGACGTGGGCGGTGCGGTCCTCGTCGAAGCGCACTTCGCCGGGGAATGACAGGCCAAGACTGATGCTCTGCGCTCGCGCCTCGGCCAGTTGAATACCCGCCGCCGCGATCTGCTCGGCGCTCAGTTCGATGTGCCCTTCTTCGTCATGTTCACCGTCGGCCGCAGCGCCCTCCTCCGCGTGATCGGCGTGTTCGGAGGCCTCATCGGCGTGCGCTTCGAGCGTGCTCGTGGTCGGCCACATCGCGCCGATGCCAATGCCCAGCGCCAAGGTCGCCACCGCGACCACCATCAGTTTTTTATCCATGGAAACTCCTCTGCGCCGTGCCTTCGCGCAGTTGTCTGAAAAGTTAAATTCAAGGGAGGACGCTGAGGTCGCCGAAGATCCGTTCAAGGCGCACGCGGGCGTCGGTCGCCTCGCTCACGGCCTGGATGTATTGGCTGCGCGCGGCGATCAGCGTGCGCTGGGCGTCGAGCACGTCGAGGAAGCCGAACTTGCCCATTTCGAAACCCCGGGTGGCGCTCTCGACTGCACTTTGCGCGGCGGGCAGGATGGTCTGATTGAAGGCTTTGACTTCGCCATTGGCGGTCTGCCATTGCTCAAGGCTGGTCTGGACTTCGGTGCGCAAACGCAGCTCGGTGGCGTTGCGCAAATCCCGCGCCTGATCGCTGCGCCGCGCCGCCGCCAACACGTTGCCCTGATTGCGGTTGAACAGCGGAATCGGCATCGACAGCCCGACCACGTTGACCCGCTCGCGCTCGGTTTCGCTGTACTGGCTGCCGATGCTCACGGTCAGGTCGGGAATGCGCTGAGACTTTTCCAGGCCCAACGACGCTTCGCGCTGATCGATCTGCAACTTGGCCAGACGCAGTTCAGCGCTCTGGTTCAGACGCTCGAGCAAACGGCTCGGCGGCGGCACCGTGGCGAGGTTTTGCGTGGCGGCTTGCACGTTGGTCGACGTGGGCAACGGTGCGCCCATGACCTGTGCCAACTGCTGGTACGCGGTGGCCTGATCACGTTCGGCGCGTCTCAGCTCCAGGCGCACTTCGGAGAGTTGCACCTGTGCTCGCGTGCCTTCGACTGGCGACGATTTACCCGCCTCGATACGGCCCTGGGCTACGCGCAAACCGTGCTCGGCCAGTTGCAGCGACTGGCGCGACAGCTGCAAACGTTGCTGCGCGGTTTGCGCGCTGTTGAATGCTTGAATGACGTCGGCGCGCAAGGCATTGCGCTTGCGCTCCAGTTCGATGCCGGCGGCGTCCTGCGCACGGCTGGCGACATCGATCCGCGCACCGCGTTTGCCGCCCAGTTCAATCGGCTGGCTGAGCATCACCGTGGTGGTGCGCGAATTGCGTCGAGTGTCTTCGGCCTCCCACGACACTTCGGGGTTGGGGATCAGCCCAGCCTGTTGGCGATCGCCCTCGGCAATGCCGATTTCCCACTGCGCAGCGGCGAGATCCGGGTTGCCGGCAAAGGCGCTTTGCAGCGCCTGATCGAGGGTCA
>Ga0308163_10005108_pt1 | contig 10126 bp, 14 predicted proteins | sample PhyTR1_FD_201037 | JGI IMG/M metagenome (GOLD analysis project Ga0308163, IMG submission 201037) | Phyllosphere microbial communities from UC Gill Tract Community Farm, Albany, California, United States - DLSLT.R1 | ecosystem: Host-associated > Plants > Phyllosphere > Unclassified | place: USA...
GGCCAGGAACACCGCTTCAGTCAGTCGCAGCGGCCTAGTGCCGTCCTCGACCGAGACCAGCGTCATGTGCGACCACTTCATACCCCGAAGTCGCATCCAAGCCGCGACATCACGGAGCGACCTGTCCCCTCGGATGCGGCGCACGTTCTGCCCGATGTGCGTGTCCATGTCCATGTCAACAACGTACATCAATCCACTACAACCAGCAGTGACCACGGCGTGTCGTCTTTCAGAGACAGCGTGTGGTCGTGCTACCAATACATCTCGTCACACAGCAACCCCCACCAGAGGAGTCCCAATGACCAAGCTGCTCACTGTTGATGAGGTAGCCAAGATGCTTCGCCGCAGCCCCGCCGCAGTCCGCTACATGCGACACGCCAACACTGGCCCCCGGTCCGCGAAGGTCGCCGGACGCGTGATGTACCGCGAAGAGGATGTCAACGCCTACATCGAGGCCGCATTCGCTGCGGACGAGGTGGCCTCGTGAGCCTCGACGCGATCGCGGCAGAGCTGCGCGACATCCACACCACCATGGAGGCGACCTTCGGGCAGCGCCCCACGACCACAGGAACCCCCGGAGGTAAGACGCGGTGACTGCTACACAGAACGAGAGCTGGAGGGCCGTGAGCGGCTTCCGTAACAGCTATGAAGTGTCCGACCTTGGCCGAGTGCGCTCGCTTACCCGCATGGTCGAGACCGTGCGTGGTCCCCGGAAGGTGCGCGGACGGGTGCTCCGATCCCGCATCAACGACAGCGGATACGCGCTCGTAACTCTGTGCGGTCCGTCTGGCGACCAGACGAGCTACGTGCACCGCATCGTCGCGGAGGCCTTCCACGGCAGCAGCGAAGGGCGTGAGGTCTGCCACGGCCCCGGGCCGCGCAACGACAACCGGGCTTCCAACCTGCGGTGGGGGACGCATGGGGAGAACATCGGCGACTCACTGCGGGACACGATGGACTGGCACGGGCGCACCCGAGTGCTGAGTGACGCCGAACTCGTCGTCATCTTCGGGGCCGCCTCTCGCGGTGGGACGTACCGATCCATCGCCGACCAGTTCCACATCGACTTCGGGACAGTGGGGCGCATCCTGCGCCGAGAACGTTCGTGGAAGCAGCGCCCCATTCTCCGCGTCCTGGAAACGCTCTCCGGCCGCGCAGGTAACCCCTGGCTCGCCTGATTCAGCTGTGACCCACACCGCTAACGAACACAGCTGAGAGGAGGACGCAATGACCTGGACCCGACTCGCCGACACCTGGACGGAAACTCCAGCGTTGGAGGAACTGAGCTTCGAGGACCGCTGGCATTACCTCGCGATGATCCAGCGGTGCAGCCGTGCGGAGTCATATGACGGTGTGATCCGCGCCGTTGATGCCCGCCGCTGCTCTGACCACCCAGAGCCTTCGACTGCCATCGCGAACCTCGTGGGCGCAGGGCTGTTGGTCATCATGCCGGGGGGCAAGTACAGGGTGGTGCACATCGATGACCACGTACCGCCGCCGTCCGTTCGCATGAAGACCGAGAACGACCGCATCCGCCAGCGGCGTAAGCGCGCCCATGACGGTGGCGACCACGCGCTGTGCAAGGAAGATGCCGACTGCCGCGTCACGCCTCCTGTCACACGTGATGTCACGCGTGACAAAGGGCGTGACCCCAGGACAGGACAGGACGGGACAGGCCGGGACGTTGGCGTTGCGCTACCGTCCACGCTCGACTGGCCTGTGGTCGCTCCGTACGCCGGTCTGATCTGTGAGGTGTGCACCCAGCCGATCCCGGCCGACTCCCCACTGCCGGTATGCGGCAGGCAGGACGACCTGCACGACCATGCTCGCGCTCGGAGCGCAGCGTGACCCGACGACCAGCGAGGACCTGAACACCAAGGCCATCATCACCACCAAGCTCGCAGCTGAGATCAGCGATGACATCGGGTTCGTACCGGACGCCCTCACGGCAGCGATCCGCCCGCTGACAGCAGCGCAGCGGGACGAGTTCGTGGCTGCCTGGCGGCACGCATCCGACGATCAGCGGGTTCGGCCGGCCGAAGAGTGGGCGCTCCGGGAAGGCCAGCGCGACGCGTTCGCAGCTTTCCAGACCGCGATGCTCTCACCTGCCCCCGACACCGCCACACCGTAGCCATGAGCGCACACCACCGCACCGCAGCCTGGTCCAAGGTGCAGCGTGAAGCGCGACCCATCATCGCGGCCACGCTGCCACGGCAATGCGTTGACTGCCCACGCCTCGTCACCACCGACCAGCCCTGGGACATCGGCCACATCGTGTCCGTCGCCAACGGCGGCACCGACCACCTCCACAACCTCGGCCCCTCACACACCGCCTGCAACCGCAGCGCGGGTGGACGAGACGGCCGAGCACGACAACTCGCAGGACTCAAGCAGAAACGGAGGCTCCCGACATGGTGAGCACCAAGGAGAAGACCATCGCACTCATCACGGTGGGGGCCGTCAGCGCAGCGCTGCTCGTCGCCTACATCGCAGTGCCACGGGACACCGACGACACCCTCACCCCTCAGCAGCAGCAGATGGTCGATGACCGACTCGACCACTGCTTCGCGACAGGGGACTGCTGATGAGCAACAGCGGGATCGCAAGCCAGGACTACCGAGACGGGGTAGTGACAGGAGCCGCCTCATTCCTCGCACGCCTGCGCCAAGCCCAGAGCATCGGGTTCACGCCCACCACGCAGCAGATGAACCTCATGCTGTCGCAGATGGTTGACGAGTGGGGCGGCACCATCAACGAGGAAGCAGCATCACGATGACGACCACGACCACAGACGACGCTTCTTTGACAGAGGCCGTCGCCACCCCCCGCCTTGGCAGCAGCGATTTTCTATCCGACGAGTGGCCGGAGCAGCGGGATGCGGGGATTCCACCCCTCCACCAGTCGAAACTCAACGACGATCCAGCCGCACGTGAGGAGTTCATCGAGGGCGCTCGGCTCATGGGGGTTCACGGCGGACGGAAGGCCCTCAAGCCGCAGCAGATGCGCCTGGCGGATGTCTGCAACGAGCCTGCTGACACTGTGGCTGTGCTCCTGCCGCGACGGTCTACGAAGACGACGACTCTGTTCGCGCTCGCGCTTGGTCGGTGCTCCTCCAGGCCGGAGTACTACGCCGGGTACACCACGTGCACCACTGGCACGAAGGCCCGCGACCGTTTCAGGAAGGACATCGTGCCGGTCCTGGAGCGCCTGTACCCGGATGCGGCGGACCGGCCGTTCAAGATACGGAAGGCGGGTGGCTCGGAGCGCATCGAGTTCGACAACGGGTCGATCTTCCAGGTGTTGCCGCCGCAGGGGGAGTCGTTCCGCTCGGACGCGTTCGACCTGATCATCCTCGACGAGGCAGGGGAGGCGTCTCCGGAGATGACGGAGGACCTGATGGCTGGTGCCCTCGCCACGATGGACACGCGGCCTGACGCGCAGCTCATCGTCGCTGGCACAGCTGCGAAGTTCCGCACGGGCAACCTCCTCTGGGACACGCTCATCGACGGCCGTGACGGGAAGGCCGCCATCCTCGAGTACGCAGCGCCCGACGACACGAACCTCGACGACCTCGACAAGGCCGACCCGGAGAACTGGGCCACCGTCGAACGCCTGGCCCTCGCAGCACACCCTGGTATCGGCACGCTCACGACCATTGATGTGGTGCGGAAGCGGTGGGAGAAGCTGACCACGCGGCAGTTCGCGGAGGAGTACCTGTCCATCTTCGGCCGAGTCGGGTCCGTCGAGACGTTCTTCGACATGGACAAGTGGGCAGCATGCGCTGACCCCGGCGACCTCCCGGAGCCGCCCAGCGACCGTGCTGTGGGCCTCGCCGTCGTCGTGCACCCCGACCAGTCCTGCTCCGGCATCTTCGCGGCGTGGCGTGACGACGAGGGCAGGGCGTGCCTGCTCGTCGTGGAGTACCGCAATGACACGAAGTGGCTGCCAGCTCGCGTGAAGGAGCTGGCCACGAAGCTGCGCACGCCGATCATCTATGACACGCAGCCGGGGCCGACAACCTTGGAGGTGGAGGTGACGCAGCGAATGCGTCCAAGGCCGCTGCTCGCGGGGCAGAAGTGGGGCGACGTGAAGACCGCGGCGGCGCTGCTCAAGAAGGAGGCGGACGACAGCAACGTCCGGCACTGGGATCAGGCCGACCTCAGTGAAGCTATCCGACTCGTCACCAAGCGTGAGTCGATCGCGTCGAACGGCTGGGCGTACGGCCGTGCGGACTATGACCAGTCGATCATCGCGGCCGAGGGTGTCGCGCTCGCGTTGCGTTGGGCGGATGAGAACCCGAAGCGGAAGCGCGCCGCCGCCTTCGCCGCCTAGCAACCACAGCACTGTGCTAACACCTACAATGAGACCGGCCCTGTCGTTGTAGGTATTCGACAGTTTGCGTGTTAACGTCGCGCCGTGGGACTAATGCAGGCGCTCGGCCTCAAGCGACCCGACCTCAAGCCGGTCGATGTGTCACTGGCGTCCCCGTGGCAGCCCACCGGCGGTATCTCGCAGATCACCCTCGCGGAGATTTGGGGATCGGACCTCGCCCAGAACCTCCCGCTGACCCGCGGTGTGGCCATGACCGTGCCCGCTGTCGCGCGAGCACGGAACCTCCTCGTCGGCGCGATCATGCGATTCCCGCTCGTCGTCCTGGACGGCAACTCCCCGCTTGCGAACCAGCCGACGTGGGCGTACCGCACCAGCGGCCCCGTGACGCCCCAGGAGCGCATCGCCTGGACAGTTGACGATCTGATCTTCTACGGCGTCGCCCTGTGGCTCCGCGACAACAGCACCCGGGGCGACCTGCTCGACGCACGCTGGCACCCGCGGACCGACTGGCGCATCAACGGCAACGTGGTCGAGGCACGCGAGCACAACGGCGCGGAGTGGCACGAGCTTGAAGACGAGGACTACATCCTCATCAACGCACCATTCGACGGCCTGCTCTCGGTCGGTGCCCGCACCATCCGCGGTGCGCTGTCCACCGAGGACGCGTGGGTCGGCCGCATGAAGAACCCGATCCCGCTGATCGAGCTGAAGGTCACCGATGACTCCCGCCTCGACGCGGATGAGATCAAGGACCACGTGAACACCTGGGCGAAGGCGCGCACCGGCGTCAACGGCGCGGTGTCGTGGACGCCTCCCGGCATGGAAGTCGTCACGCACGGCGAAGTGAAGGCTGACCTGTACACCGAGGGCCGCAACGCGATCCGCACCGACATCGGCTCGTTCCTCAACGTCCCGACCTCGATGATGGACGGCTCCCTCGCCGAGGCCTCCCTGACCTACACCACGCAGGAAGGGAACCGGTCCCGCTTCCAGGACGAGTCGATCCCGTTCTGGATCACACCCATCGAGGCGGCCCTGTCCATGGACAGCGTCGTCCCCCGCGGACAGCGCGTCCGCTTCGACCGGTCCGAGGCCTTCTCGACGGTCGTCAACCCGACCGGCATTCCGGAGGCCGACTGATGGAGTTTGAACACGCCGGAGACTTCTCCGTCGACATCGAGAAGCGAACAGTGCGCGGGCTGCTGCTGCCATGGGGCGAGAAGAGCCGCACGAGCGTCAGCGGGGCGGAGCCGGTCTCGTTTGACCGTGGAACCGTCAAGGTCCCGCGCGACGTGTCGGTCGTGACCGCGAACCGCCACCACAACCGTTTCGACCCGGTGGGGCGAGCATCCGCGATCGAGGACACCGAGCGTGGCCTCGTCGCTGACTTCGCGATCGCCAACACCGACCAGGGCGACGAGTTCCTGGCGGACTACAAGGCCGGCAAGCTCAAGAAGCTCTCCGCCGAACTCCTGTACGACACCGACCCCAAGCAGAAGGACAAAGGCGTGAACGGACAGCTCACCGGCGCGGGTTTCGTGACCGAAGGGGCGTTCGCGTCCGCAGGTCTCTTCGCCGCCGCCGACACCGAACCCGTCGAGCCGGTCAGCCCGGACGACAAGGACGGCATCACCGAGACCAAGACCGTCATCAACGCGGACGGTTCTTCGACGGTGACGACCACCACGACCAAGACAGAGACCGCCACTGACGGCACTGTCACGGAGACCAAGACCGTCTCGACCGAGACGGTCGCCAAGCCCGAAGCGCCGGTGGAACCGGCCGCGACCGAAGAGGAGAAGCCCGTGGGCGTCCCGAACACCATGCTGGCGTCCAAGAAGGGCGCTGCCGAGAAGACCAAGGTTGGCAAGAGCGCCTTCTTCTCGCTCCTCGCGGCACACGACCGCGGCGAGGTCCAGGGCCAGGACATGCAGTCCCTGGCGACGATGGCGAAGGCCACCGGCCTCTTCGCGCTCAACGACGTGAAGTACGACGGCACGGGCGGCATCACCACGGGCATCCAGCTCCCCGAGTGGATCGGTGAGGTCTGGGACGGCAACGACTACGCCCAGAAGTACGTCCCGCTGTTCACGCACGCGGACCTGACCAGCCTGTCCTTCCAGGGCTTCCAGTGGGACGTGAAGCCGCAGGGCGGCGACTGGGCTGGCAACAAGTCCAACGTGCCGTCCAACACCCCGAAGTTCAAGGTGGTCAAGGCCGACGCGCAGCGCTACGCCATGGCGCACGACATCGCTCGCGAGCTGCAGGACCTCCGCGTCTTCGGAGACACCGACTTCTTCGAGATGTACTTCCAGGCCGGGGTCGAGGACTACAAGAAGTGGGCCGACGGCAAGGTCATCGCTGCGCTCCAGGCCAACGCGGTCTCGCTCGTCGCCGATGACCCGACGGGCCAGGACGTTGGCCCGGCCATGTCCGCCCTGGTGGACGGCGCTGCTGCCCTCGTGGCGCGCAACGTCACCCCGACCTTCGCCCTCGTCGGTGCTGACTACTTCAAGCAGATCGGCAAGACCACGAACAAGGACACGCTGGGCTACCTCAGCGCATCCCTGGGTCTCCGCAACGAGGACGGCTCGCTCGACGGCTTCTCGCTGGTGCCCTCCAGCGACATCGGCGGGACGGACATCTACGTCGGTGCCAATCAGGCCATCACCGTCCGTGAGCTGCCGGGCAGCCCGCTGCGTGCGGACGCGCTCGACATCGCCCGAGGCGGCATCGACCACGGCCTGTTCGGCTACCTCGGCGTGCAGGTCAACAAGCCGGACGCCCTCGTGAAGGTCACCCCGTTCGCCGAGGCCCCCGGCGCCTGATCCTCGCGGGGAGCGTGCATCCGGTGCGCGCTCCCCGCCTGGCTGATCGAGAGGAGGCGACCGATGGCCGCATTCATCTACGGCGACACACCGGTCGCTGACTTCGACTACGACGTGCCCGCAGCGGCCGACGTTGACTCGGCGACCGTCGCGCTGTCCGTGGACGGGCAGACCCTCGACGCAGCCCTGTCTGGCTCCGGCGTGGTGGGGTCCTGGCGGGGCGTGGAGCTGCCCGAACCGGGAATGCACCCCGTGCACATCGTCGTGTCCGCAGATGGCCGCTCAGAGCGTGCGCTGACCGACTGGCTCGTCGTGTGCGACCCCACCGACCAGTGGCACAACGTGATCACTGCCCGTCTCGAATGGTCCGGCGCTCCGGACCCCGACGGCACGCTGCACCGGCTGCTTGAGGTGGCGCGTGAGCAGGTCGAGGCGTACGGTCCGACGCTCGACGCCGACGGTCCGGTGCCCGAGCGGTACCGGGCTGCGCAGCTGATCCAGGCCCGCAACACCTGGAACGCGTCGCTCACGAACGGTGACGCGCAGGTGGACGCTGGTGGTTTCGTCGTCAACGTCCGCCCGCTCGACTGGGCCGTCAAGCAGCTCATTCGGCCGCTGACCACCACGAAGGCGTTCGGCTGATGCCGCGCCGCAAGGTCGTGAACCAGTACCGCCGCTGGGTCTCCGACCAACTCAAACCGCTCCTGCCGCGGGGCTGGGAGCTTGTCCCGTACACCCGCGTGCTCGACGCGATCGAGAAGCCGACCGTGATGGTTCGACTCAACTCGATCTCTCGGCTTCCCGAGGCCCCGATGGCCGCGCACATCACCGAGTACGTGGTCACGATCGTCAACCCGGCTGCCGACCCGGGACAGGCAGACGCAGCCCTCGATGACGACATTGCCGATCTACTGCACGCGCTCGACCAGACCCGCAACGAGCACGGCCTGCCCGTCCTCCGGTGGACCCGCGCTGAGCGCGTGATCTACGCCGAGACCTACCTGGCCTTCGACATCAGCGTCGAGGTCATCACCAACGCAACCCCGAACGAGGAGTAGCCCCATGGCACAGATCGGCGTCCAGCCCTTCATCCTGAACAACGTGACCCTGAAGGTCGCAGCCGACAACTACGAGAAGCACGTCTCGCAGGTCGAGTTCCAGCCGCAGGGCGGGATCACCTCCTGGAAGGGCCTCACGCCCGACGCGACGTTCTCGGCGGCGCAGAACCCCATCTGGCAGCTGGTCCTGGCGTACGCCCAGGACTGGACCACCACCAACAGCCTCGCTCGCTACCTGTTCGACAACCAGGGCAAGACCGTCACCGCGGTCTTCACCCCGGTCGCGGGCGGTCCGGCGATCACCGCCAGCGTCATCCTCACGGCCGGTCCGATCGGTGGTCAGGGCGACGCGGTGGCCGCCGGGTCGGTCACGCTCGGCGTCGTCGGCAAGCCGACCATCGCCGCCGCCGCGTCGGGGGCCTGAGCCATGGCGGGCAGCGGGCGAATCTCGGTCTTTGCGAGCAAGGACCTTCGCACGCTGCTCGTCACCCTCAAGCAGGTTCCGCGGGATGTCCAGAAGAACGTCCGCGCGCAGACCAAGGCAGAGGCGCAGCCCATCTGGCAGTCCGAAGTCCAGGGCCGCGTGAAGTCCCGTTTGGACCAGCGCGTCCTGGGCAGCACCGCCCGAGTCCGGGTCTCCAGCCAGAACGTCCAGTTGGAGTCGGCCCGCATCGGCAAGAGCCTCCAGGGCGGGGTCAAGCTGTCGGAGATCGCAGGTGGCGTCGAGTTCGGCGCGAATCGCGAGGAGCGCACCACGTACGAGACCACCAGTCGTCGCGGGAAGCGTTACTCCGTCACCCGGCGCACCAAGCGGCAGATGCCCACCCGGAACACCAACGGGCGCGTCGTGTTCCCCGCCTCGCGCAAGGCCGTTCCCCGTCTGGCCTCGCTCTGGTTCCAGACCGCGTTCCGCACCCTGCTCGACACCTTCGACAAGAACTAGGAGGCTCCCATGGCTGGTGGATTCAGCGTCGGTGTAGCCGCCGATACGCGTGCCTTCGAGACGGCCGTCAAGTCCGGGATCATCGACCCGCTGGACGACGCTCAGGACGCCCTGATGGACCTGGGGAAGTCCGGCGAGAAGGCCGGTGACGGCCTCTCCAAGAGCACCCAGGACGCGGAGCAGTCGCTCTCGAAGCTGGGCCGTGAGGCCAAGGACGCCGGGAGCGATGTCGAGCGCGGGATGAAGGACGCCGAGCGCTCCACCGACAAGCTCGGTCAGGCTGGCAAGGACGCTGGGGATGACCTGGAGCGCGGGCTGAAGGACGCTCAGCGCCAGACCGCCCGCACCTCCGACGACTACCGAGACATGGCGCGCAAGATTCAGGCGGACTCCGACCGAATCAAGGCGAGCAACCGGGAGGCCTTCGACAGCGCTGGCTCCCGGACGGGCGAGTTCAAGGAGGAGGCTGTCGCGAACTTCTCCGAGGTGTCTTCCTCGTTCCAGGGCGACATGACCTCGATCCAGGACCTGGCGCAGGGGACCCTGGGTGGTCTCGCGACCATGGCTGGTCCTGCCGGAGTCGCCTTCGGTGGACTCGCTGTCGCTGTGGGCCTCATCGGCTCCGCCCTCACCCAGTCAGGCGAGGACAGCGACGAGTTCAAGGAGCGGATCAAGGACCTTGCCGACACCAAGCTGAGTGACCTGTTCGCGCAGTACGAGGACAGCGGTGACGACCTGGCCCGGGGTCTGCGCAAGTGGGCGCAGAGCGCCGACGACTTCGGCGGCTCGCTGGGTGATCTCCAGAAGAACACCAAGGCTGCGAAGGTCTCGGGGGAGGCGTACACCGACGCCATCGCCACCCAGAGCGTCCCGAAGATGAAGGCCTTGCGGAAGGAGATCGAGGCGCACATCGAGGCGCTGTCCGAGCAGGCCCGGCAGTCCCGTGGCACCAGCGCGGTGGGGAA
>Ga0308163_10005109_pt1 | contig 10125 bp, 11 predicted proteins | sample PhyTR1_FD_201037 | JGI IMG/M metagenome (GOLD analysis project Ga0308163, IMG submission 201037) | Phyllosphere microbial communities from UC Gill Tract Community Farm, Albany, California, United States - DLSLT.R1 | ecosystem: Host-associated > Plants > Phyllosphere > Unclassified | place: USA...
TGGTCGTTCCGCCGGGTATTTTTTCATCAGCGCCTGAGCCCCGGCTCGAATCGCCTCAAGTTTGTTGGCATCAGAAATGGGCCGGTTGCAACCATTGAGAAGCGACATAACCGCCAACATGGTAAGCATAGTTGTCGCGGATCTCGATCTGTCCATCAGGTACGTAAGCACATCCATCAACCGTCCACTATCAGCCGTTAGCCGTTGCTCTTGGTAAGATCAGGCAAGGCCAGCGGACGTCTTGCGGCTTTGCGACCTGCGGCGGCGACTATGACCGCGCTGGACAGGAGGATGCTGGATACGAGGGCGCCGACCGACAGCAGGCCGACGGTGGTGACCGAGGCGTCGAAGGTCGTGCGCTTGCCGATCCTGATCGAGACTTTGGCGGCGGGTGTGCTCGGGGTTTTGGTGCGTTCGGGGTGCGTTGGGGTCTTCATGCGCCGAGGCTGAACCTTTCGCGGCTTTGGGGCAAGGCGGCGTGTTAGCGCGACTACGGCTTTAAGGGTTCGAGAAACCGTGAGGTTGTCGCGGGTCGTGCGTGGGGTTAGACCGGCGGCATGCTCGCGCGCCTGATCCTGGCTTTGCTACTTGCTGCGTTTGCGTTTCCTGCGGTGGCGCCGGCGGCGTGTCATGATGCGTCTGCTTCGCGGGGGAGTGCCATCGTCATGGACATGGCGGCGATGGGCGGGACGCACGCGGCAATATCGGGCCATCGGCCGGATCACGAGGCGCCCGACCGGAAGGCTACGCCGCTGCATGGGTGCATCGGGTGCGTGCCGCCTTCGAACTGGAATGGCGCCCGGGTGCTCGGCGTGGCGTTGCGGGAGCCGGGGATGGTGACGGAGCGGGCGGCGGTGCTGGATCTTGGGGCTGGCGTCGCGCCGGCTTTGCGACCTCCGCGGGAGGCTTGATCGTCGGGTGCTGAGGCACCGTGATTTTCAGGCTTTTCCAAGGATATAACAATGACTCGATCGAAGTTGCTCGCGGCTGGTGCCGTGAGGGCGATGCTGCTTGCGGGCGGTGTCGTAGCGGCGGTGGTGCCGGTCGCTGCAGTGGCGCAACATTCCATGGCCATGCCGGGCATGACGATGCCGGATGCGGCTCCCAAGAAGACCGTGAAGAAGGCGAAGTCGCGGCCGGCGGCTAAGCGGTCGGGTGCGCGCTCGGCTGCCCCGGCGGCTCAACCATCGCAGTCTGCCGGTATTGTCGATCATTCGACGATGGACCATTCGGCGATGGGTCACCCTGCTCCGGTCGCGCCGCCGGTTCCGGCCGCACCGTCTGCGATGCCGGGGATGGATCATGCGCAGATGGATCACTCGGCGATGCCCGGGATGGCGATGGATCATGGCGCAATGGGACATGCGATGATCGCCGACCCCGCTTACCGCGCGGCGTCCGATGCGGCGTTGGCGAAGATGCCGGCGGGCTCGGCGATGGCGGGGATGGCGATGGGAACGTCGGCCGGGTTCTACAGCCAGGGCAGCGGGACGTCGCGGCTGCCGGCGGCCGAGGGGCCGATGCGCGGGTATATGGTCCAGGCGGGCGAGTGGATGCTGATGGCGCATGGCTATGCGTGGGGCGTCGCGACCGACCAAGGAGGACCGCGCGGGAAGAGCGAGGCGTTTGTGGAGTCGATGGCGATGCTGATGGCGGACCGCGATCTGGGCGACCGGTTTCATATCCAGCTGCGGACGATGAACAGCCTCGAGCCGCTGATGGGCGCGCGCGGCTACACCAATCTGTTCGCGACCGGGGAACTGGCGAACGACCGGCCGCTGGTCGATCGGCAGCATCCGCACGACCTGTTCATGGAGCTGGCCGCGAAGGTCGATTACCGGCTCGGGAACGGCAACACGGTGTTCCTGTATGGCGGGCCGGTCGGCGAGCCGGCGCTGGGGCCTAGCGCGTTCATGCACCGCGGGTCGGCACGGTATCAGCCGCTGTCGCCGATCACGCATCACTGGTTCGATTCGACGCACATCACGTACGGCGTGGTGACGGTGGGGTATGCGACGCCCGCGTTCCAGCTGGAGGCGTCGGCGTTCAAGGGGCGCGAGCCGGACGAGCATCGCTGGAACATCGAGACGCCGCGACTCGATTCGTGGAGCGTGCGGGGGACGTGGACGCCTTCGCCTTTCTGGGCGGTGCAGGTGAGCCATGGGCGGCTGAAGGAACCCGAGGCACAGCATCCGGGCGAGGACGAGAACCGCTCTACCGCGAGCGTGCAATATGCGCGAGGCGGGCTGGCGACGACGTTTGCGTATAGTCTCAAGGACCGGGTGCCGGGGGAAAAGCTGAGCGCGTTCCTGGCGGAGGCTACGTATGAGCTGACGACGCGGCATGCGGTGTTCGGAAGGGTCGAGAACGTGGCGAACGACGAGCTTTTTCCGGATGAGGGGGATCCTCTGCATGATACCAAGTTCCGGGTGACGAAGGCTGAGGTCGGGTATGCGTACCGGGTGCCGATCGTCGGGCCGCTTGGGTTGGCGCTTGGCGGGACCGTCGCGGCCTATGCCAAGCCGGCGGCGCTGGAGGCGGCGTATGGGAAGACGCCGGTGAGTTGGACGTTGTTCAGCAAGCTGGCGGTGGGGTTGTAGGCGACCCGTGCTGAGTCTTGCGGGTGGCCACCTCACTGTACGTCTCGGCACCTCCTTTACCTCCCCGGCGGAGGCCGGGGTCTAGTTGGGTAGGTGGGAGTAACGGCGCGCAACGCCTCTCAGCTACGTTCCCCAACTGGGCCCCGGCCTTCGCCGGGGTGGTGCTGTTCGTTGGGCGACCGGTGCCCTGCGCAAACGGTCGCTTCCGCTCGCCGTTCGTGCCGAGTAAGGACCGCGCGAAGTCGCCACTGGGTCGGGACGAACGGTTATGATGAAGAACGCGCTGGCTCTCCTCGGTTCCGCACTCGGGCTGACGCTCGCCGGATGTGCGTATCCGTATACGCCCCCTGCCCTTGCGCCGATTACCGCGCCCGCTCCGACCACGATGGCGGCGGCTGCGATGCCGGGCGAGACCCGGGCGCCGGTCACGATTCTCGTGTCGATCGATGGCTTTCGGCCGGATTATCTCGACCGGGGGGTGACGCCCAATCTCAACCGGCTGCGTGCGGGCGGCGTGTTCGCGAGCATGCGGCCGTCGTTTCCGAGCATCACCTTTCCCAATCACTGGACGCTGGTGACCGGTCTGCGGCCCGACCGCAGCGGAATCGTCGGGAACAAGATGGAGGACCCGGCGCGGCCGGGGGAGACGTTCACGATGGCGACCGACGATCCGTTCTGGTGGAGCGAGAGTTCGCCGATCTGGGTCGATGCGGAGAAGGCCGGGATCCGGACCGCGACGATGTTTTGGCCGGGCGCGAACGTCGCGGTGGGCGGCAAGGTCAAGCCGGACAGCCATGGCGCGATCGACGGGGGTACGCGGCCGGAGGACTGGCAGCAGTTCAACCAGCAGGTCTCGGGGACGCAGCGGGTAAACGCGGTGCTCGACTGGATGCGGCGACCTGCCGCGATCCGGCCCAAGCTGGTGACGCTGTATTTCGATACGGTCGACAGCGCGGGTCATGCGGGTGGGCCGGACAGCGCGGGCGTTACGCAGGCGGTGGCGGATGTCGATGCGAGCATCGGCGCTTTGGTCGATGGGCTGGCCGCGCTGGGGCAGCCGGCGAACCTGGTGATCGTCGCGGATCACGGCATGGCGGCGACGAGCAGCACGCGGGTGGTGGCGCTCGACACGATTGCGGACAAGGCGGACTATCGCACGGTCGAGACGGGGCCGTACGCGACTCTGTTCGCGGTGCCGGGGCATGAGACGGCGCTGGAGGCGCGGTTGCTGAAGCCACACGATCATCTGCAATGCTGGCGGAAGGGGGAAATACCGGCGCGGTTCCATTATGGGCGCAATCCGCGCGTGCCGAGCTATCTGTGCCTTGCCGATGTCGGCTGGCGGGTCGATCCGAGCGCGCCGACCAAGGCTTCGGTCGGCGGGATGCACGGCTATGACAACATGGCGCCGGAGATGCGCGCGCTGTTCATCGCCAACGGGCCGGCGTTCGCGCGCGGCAAGACGATTGCGAGCTTCGACAACGTGGCGATCGAGCCTTTGCTGCGTGACTTGATCGGGTTGCCCGCCGAGGCGGGGCTGGACGGCACCGACGCGCCCTTCCAGAAGGTGCTGCAACGATAAGAGGAGAGGTTGTGCAGTATTTCGAGGATATCGAGGTCGGTCGGACCGCGTCGTTCGGTTCCTACGCAGTCACGCGCGAGGAGGTGATGGACTTCGCGGCGAAATACGATCCGCAGCCGTTTCATCTGTCCGACGAGGCGGCCGCGCAGACGCATTTCGGGCGGTTATCGGCAAGTGGATGGCATACGTGCGCGATGGTGATGTCGATGGTGGTCGCGAACCTGAAGGAAAACCAGCAGGCTGGGCTCGGGTCGCCGGGGATCGACGAACTGAAGTGGGTGAAGCCGGTGTATCCGGGGGACACTCTGCGCTGCGAGACCGAGATCCTGGAGAAGCGCGTATCGGCGAGCCGGCCGGAAATGGGGATCTTCAAGAGCCGGATGCGGGTGTTCAATCAGGACGACGTGATGGTGATGACGTTCGTGTCGAACGGCCTCGTCGCGACGCGCCCTGCTGGCACCCCGACCGGTTGATTGGCGGTCGATCGCCCCTCACGTAATCCGGCTCTTCGTCTGACGTTGGTGTTTTTCACGCGAAGGCGCGAAGGCGCTAAGAGAAGATTTGTTCACGCGGAGACGCGGAGGCGCGGAGAGATTTAGGATGGCGGAGCTTCGTCGTGGGCTTCATTGTCGCGATGAGTGGACTACGCCTTTCCTGAAATACTCTCCGCGTCTCGGCGCCTCCGCGTCTCCGCGTGAAAAACTAATCCTTCTCTTCGCGCCTTCGCGTGAACCAACCTGCTCTAGTTACTGCGCCGGACGACCGCCGCCGCGGTTGCCTCCGCCCTGACGTCCGCCGCCTGGCCGTCCACCGCCGAAGCGCTGGCCGCCGCCGCCGCGATTGCCTCGGAATGCGCCGTCGCCGCGATTGCCGCGGAAGCCGCCTTGGACTTGGGGCTGCTGCGGGTTGGCGACCTGGCCGGGCTGCGGAGGCTGGCCGGGTTGGCCGAACTGGCCGCGACCGGGACCACGGCCGCGATCGTCGCCGCGGCCGGGACGGCCGTTGCCGAACTGGCCCTGACCGGGTGTACCGGGATTGCCCTGGTAGCCCGGACGATTGCCGCGCCAGCCGCCGTCTCGGCCGCCATTTCCGCGGTTGCCGAAGCCGCCCCAGTTGCCGCGACCGCCGTCGTTGTGGTTGCCCCGATACTGCTGGCGGCCCTGCCAATAGCGCTGCTGGTTGCCGTTCCAGCGGTGCGGGCGACGGTAACGGTCGTAGACGTACACGCCCGAGCCGGGATAATAATAATCGCCGCTCCAGCCGTAATAGGAGTTCAGGCCGCCATAGCCTGCGAAGCCATCATAGCCGCCGCCATAGCCTGCGCCATAATAGCCGTCGCCGTAGCCACCACCGTAATAGGGATCGCTGGCATAGCCGACGCCTGCGCCGCCATAGCCGTAACCATCAGTGCAGCCTGCGACGCCTAGTCCGAGACCCAAGGCCAGGCCGATAATGCCGAAGCGCTTCATAAACATGGAAGTTCTCCCGTACGTGGAGAGCGGACATAACGCGCCGCCATTCATCGCATAACGGAGTCGGTATGTCGCAAGTTCCATGAATGGGGTCTGACGGGTTTGGGCGCTGGCGCAGCGCCTGTGCGCACGGGGGCGCTTTCTCCTTACTGGACCCTCGCGTACGCGGGGGTCCAGGGTAGCGGTGCGCTACGGTATTTAGCTGGGCCCCCCGCGTCCGCGGGGGAACGGCTATGGGGGTCATGTCCTCCGGGCGGTCAGTGGCCGGGGAAGTGGATCAGGGCGGTTGCTTCGATGCCGTCTGTGCGCAGTGCTTCCGCGCCGCCCAGGTCGGGGAGGTCGACGAGGAACTGCGCCTGCGTGACCACCGCGCCGGCTTTGTGGAGGAGGCGGACGGCGGCGCGGGCGGTGCCGCCGGTGGCGATCAGGTCGTCGACCAGCAGGACGCGCGCGCCGGGGGCGAAGGCGTCGGCATGGATCGCGATGCGGTCGGTGCCGTATTCTAGCGCATAGTCTTCGGCGATAGTGGCGCCGGGGAGCTTGCCGTCCTTGCGGATCAGCAGGACGCCGGCCTTGAGTGGTGCGGCCAAGGCGGCTGCGAAGAGGAAGCCGCGGGCTTCGATTCCGGCGACTAGGTCGACGGGGCCGGATACTGCTTCGACCATTCGCTCGATCGCGGTCGCCCAGCCTGCCGGGTCGAGCAACAGCGTGGTGATGTCGCGGAACTGGATGCCGGGCTTGGGGAAGTCCGGGATGGTGCGGATCAGCGCCTTCAGGTCGGCGTTGCGCTCGTTGGTCTCGGACATGGACGTTCCCTTCCTCGCACGAAGCGGCGGCCGTATCGCGGCGCCGCGCGACGGCCAAAACGAAAGCGGCGGATCAGGCTGTTTGCCCATCCGCCGCTCCCTCTATCCGTGCGCCCTTACCGCGGGAGCCCGGCCGTCATCAATGCTTAACGTCGCGCCAGACGTTCTGGTACGCACCCCAGGCGAGGCCGCAGAAGATCAGGATGAAGATGATCGACGCGAACCCGGCGGCATGGCGTGCCTCGAGATTGGGCTCGGCGGTCCAGGTCAGGAACGCCGCGACGTCGGTCGACATCTGCTCCTTGGTCGCCTTCGTCCCGTCAGCATAGCCGACCTGACCATCCGACGTCAGCGGTGGCGGCATCGCGATGTTGAGGTTCGCGAAATACGGGTTGTAGTGAAGACCCTCGGGCGTCTTGATGTCCGGGAATTCCTTCAGCATCTTCGCCGACTGCGGCTGGTAGCCGGTCAGCAGCGAGTGGATGTAGGCGCCGCCATCGTGACGCGCCTTGGTCATCAGCGACAGGTCGGGCGGCAACGCGTTGTTGTTGGCGGCACGGGCAGCGACGTCGTTCGCGAACGGCAGCGGGAAGTGATCCGACGGAATGTTCTTCCGCGTGGCCGCTTCGCCCGTCTCCGGGTTGATCGACGGCTGCTCGATCACCCACTGGTTGGCGATCGCCTTAACCTCGGGCTCCGAATAGCCGATCTTCTGCAGGTCGCGGAACGCCACCAGGCGCAGCGAGTGGCAGGCCGCGCAGACTTCCTTGTAGACTTGGAAGCCACGCTGGAGCTGGCGACGGTCGAAATGACCGAAGACGCCGTTCGAGGCGAGGTCCAGCTCCTTGGGATGGAGATGATACTCGCTCTCGGCGGTGGCCGCGACGGGATCGGTGATGGCCCCGTAGACGCTGCCGAACAGCGCGATGCCGAGCACCAGCACGAAGGCCGCGCCGACCAGGGATGCGATGAGACGAACCATGTGTGTGTCCTCTAGTTCGTATCAGTGCGCGGTGTGCGGCGCAGAAGCCGTCGACAGCGCGGTCTGGGCCGGGCTCGTGCCACCGTGATTGGCCAGGACGGCCTCCGTGATCGAGTTGGGCAGCGGCCGCGGACGCTCGGACCGCGAGATCAGCGGCAGGATGATCAGGAAGTGCGCGAAGTAGTACGCCGCGCAGATCTGGCTCAGGATCACATAGGTCGCCGTTGCCGGAGCACCGCCGCAATAGCCGAGGATCAGGATGTCGGCGACCAGCACCCAGAACGCGATCCGCGCCTTGGGACGATAGTTCATCGAACGGACCGGCGAACTGTCCAGCCAGGGCAGGAAGAACAGCAGCAGGATCGAGCCGAACATCGCCAGCACGCCCCACAGCTTCGCCGGCAGGATGAAGTCCGCGGTGAAGGCGCGCAGGATCGCGTAGAACGGCCAGAAATACCATTCGGGAACGATGTGCGCGGGCGTCGAGAGCGGGTTCGCCGGGATGTAGTTGTCCGGGTGGCCGAGATAGTTCGGGAAGAAGAACAGCAGGCCGGCGAAGATCAGCATGAAGATGCCGAGCCCGAAGCCGTCCTTCGCGGTGTAATAGGGGTGGAACGGGACGGTGTCCTGCTCGCCCTTCACGTCGACGCCGGTCGGGTTGTTCGAGCCGGGGATGTGCAGCGCCCAGATATGCAGGATGATGACGCCCGCGATCACGAACGGCAGCAGGTAATGCAGCGAGAAGAAGCGGTTGAGCGCGGCGTTGTCCGGCGCGAATCCGCCTAGCAGCCAGATGCGGATGGTATCGCCGACCAGCGGAATCGCCGAGAAGAACCCGGTGATGACCTGCGCCCCCCAGAAGCTCATCTGCCCCCAGGGAAGCACATAGCCCATGAACGCGGTCGCCATCATCAGCAGGAAGATGACGACGCCGAGCAGCCACACCATCTCGCGCGGCGCCTTGTACGAGCCGTAATAGAGCCCGCGGAAGATGTGCGTGTAGACGACGATGAAGAACATCGAGGCGCCGTTCGCGTGGGCATACCGCAGGAACCAGCCCGCGTTGACGTCGCGCATGATGCTCTCGACCGAGTCGAACGCGACCGCGCCGTTGGCGGCGTAGTGCATCGCCAGCACGATGCCGGTGACGATCTGAATCGCCAATGCGGCACCAGCAAGGACGCCGAAATTCCAGAAATAATTGAGGTTGCGCGGTACCGGATAACCGGCGCCGACCGCGTTGTAGACGAGCCGGGGAACGGGAAGCCGCTCATCCAGCCACCGCGTCAGCGGCAGCTTCGGTTCGTATTGCTTGGCCCAGGGAAAGCTCATGGTGTTTTCCTCAGCCTACCGTGACGACGGTGTCGGAGTTGAAGGCATAGTCCGGAACGTGGAGGTTCGACGGAGCGGGGCCTTTGCGGATGCGTGCGGCGGTGTCGTAGGCCGAGCCGTGGCACGGGCAAAAATAGCCGCCGAACGGGCCCTTGTTCTCGCCCTCGCCCGCGCCGAGCGGGACGCAGCCGAGATGCGTGCAGACGCCCAGCGTGATCAGCCAGTTCTTCTTGCCCGCCTTGGTGCGCTGCTCGAGCGTCTGCGGATCGCGCAGCGTCGAGATATCGACCGCGTCGGCTTCCGAGATTTCCTTCGGCGTCAGGTTGCGCACGAAGAGCGGCTGCTTGCGAAAGCTGGTCTTGATCGCCTGGCCGGGAAGGATCTTCGACAGGTCGATCTCGGTGGTCGACTGCGCGAGCACGTCTGCGCTCGGGTTCATCTGGTTGATCAGCGGCAGGACGATCGCGACCGCGCCGACACCGGCGAAAGAGACGGCGGCAATGTTGATGAAATCACGGCGGCGAGGATCATGGGCCTCTTCGTGAAACGGCTCTGGCGATTCGCCGGGGGGAACCATGTCGTCGACTGTCGCCATTCATCTCGCCCTTGCACGTTATTTTTTTCGTGGCCTGGCGGGGTTTCCGGTTTCGACGAACCGTTGCCCACCCTGCCCGACCGTCCCCACGGAGGCTGGCCTTTGATAGACGGCGGGGTGCGGGTTTGCCAACTGCATTTTGCTCTGGGTTACCGCCGGGCCCTCTTCGCGCTAAGGGATCGGGCATGAGAATTGCCCTCTATCAGCCCGATATCGCCGGAAATGTCGGCGCGATCCTGCGGACCGCTGCATGCATGGGGATCGGCGTCGACCTGATCGAACCGATGGGATTTACCTGGAGCGAGAAGGCCGTGGCGCGCTCGGGGATGGATTATGTCGGCGCAGTCGACGTGGTGCGGCACGTCGATTGGGACGCGTTCCTGGCGCAGGTGCAGGGGCGGATCGTGTTGCTAACGACGAAGGGCGCGGTGCGGCTGGATGTGGCGGAGTTTTGCAGCGACGACGTGTTGTTGATGGGGAGCGAGGGGACCGGGGTGCCTGAGGAGGTGCACGCACGCGCCGATGTGCGGGTGCTGATCCCGATGCGGCCTGGGTTGCGGTCGATGAACATTTCCGTGGCGACGGGGATCGTTGCGGCGGAGGCGTTGCGGCAGACTGGCGGGTGGCCAGTTTAGCGATGGCGCGGCATGGCTTCGCATGCCCCCTTCTGCTCCCCTCCCTGGAAGGGAGGGGTCGGGGGTGGGTCGGCCCGCTCGTGTCGCTAGTGTTCGGAAATGCGGAAGCGGGGGGCGCCCC
>Ga0308163_10005113_pt1 | contig 10116 bp, 10 predicted proteins | sample PhyTR1_FD_201037 | JGI IMG/M metagenome (GOLD analysis project Ga0308163, IMG submission 201037) | Phyllosphere microbial communities from UC Gill Tract Community Farm, Albany, California, United States - DLSLT.R1 | ecosystem: Host-associated > Plants > Phyllosphere > Unclassified | place: USA...
GCAGGTTGGAGCGATTCAGATTGGTCGACGGCACACTGTTCAATTGCTGGCGGGCGCGCCACATGCCCTCTGCCGAGGCAGTCGAGCCCTCGAACCTCAGCGCCCTGATATGCGCCTCCATACTGGTGCGGTCAAAGCCACGTCCAGGCAGGCCGAGCGCAGTCCGGATCGGGTCATCCACCTCGGAGCCATAGGCAAAATGTAACAGGCCGACGCGGTCCTGTGTCGAATTGAACTGCTTCAAGAAGGTAATCGCCGAGCTGCGGACATTGGCGGCATTGCCCGACAGTGAACCGGAAGTATCCAGGGCCAGCACCATGTCCAGATCCTTGCGGGTGGTCTGGGTGGTTACACCAGGTGTCAAGGGGCCACTCAACATCGTGCCCAACAACGCGGCCGGCATCGTGGCCGATACCGATACCGATACAGTGACCTGGCCATTGTTATAGCTGACTTGCGCGTCATTCAGCGTCGCGGTCGAACCCAGGTAGCCAGCCGGATAGTTGGCGTTGAAAAAACGGGTTGCCGCCGCCCTGGCATTGGCGATCTGGGTTGCCTGGTCGCCCCCCAGGCTGGTGGCGCGGGCGCCTGCCAGCGCAGCCGCATCGGTGGCGGCGTTCAGCTTGGCTTTGATCATGTAGCTCAGGCCAGCGCTGAACGCCAGCCCGGCCGCCATGATCAGTACCAGCATGCCAATCACGATCAGCGGCAGCACGGCGCCGCGTTGTTTTTGTAGTGAGCTAGCCATGATTAGAATATCGACATTGAATAAAGATTGGGGCCGATGGTCGCGGTGCCCAGCGATCCCAGCGAACTTGGTGAGAACACCATGTCAAATTTGTAGAACGTTTCCGCCACGTAGACCACTTCGCCATCGGCAAGCTGGCCGCTCATCAATGACACCACTGGCGCATTGCTGCCGCTCGGCACCACGCAAGTACCGGCCACGCCGCTGGCCCAATTGCCGCAGCTCCAGACCTTGCTGACCGGCGCATAGCCACTGACCCGGAAGCCGCGGTTATTGACGTTATCGTCCCAGCGGTACTGTTCCAGCACAATCGTGCGGGTACCGCTGCCGCTCGTCTGTCCCATGATGCGGGTGATGTACACCATGCCCTGCTTGTTCATGTCGAGCGGTGGTGCCGATGCCGTCACCTGGCCGATAATGGTCTGGGCGTTGTCGCTCAGCGACAGTTTGCCGCGCGAGGCCAGGTTGGCGCTTTCGCGACTCAGGTTAATCAGGATCATATTTGCCTGGATCCCGCGCGCCAGATCCACCAGGCCGAAAAATAGCGCCACGATGACCGGCAGGATTAGTGCCACCTCGACCGCAGCAATCCCGGCAGCGCGGCGCCGATCAACAAAATAAGTCGTCATCAAGCGTCCCAGTCTTCGTTCAGCATGGTCGCAGCCACGGAAAAATTCAGTTTGCCGTTCTTGAAGAAGGCGCCGAGCAGCGGCGTCTTCACGGTCCAGCTGCAATCCAGGCGGATGACGACGATATCTCCAGGCTTGCCGAACATGGAGTTGGAATAGTTGGAGGAGCTGGGATAACTGGTGCCATTCACCGATATCACCGGCGACACCATGTCATACATCCCGGCCGAACTATTCTGCATGACATTCAGCATGGCCTGATAGCGCGCCGGTTTGTTCGACGTGTCCTTATCGGTACGCCCCGTGACGCCATAACGCGCACCTTCGCGCACCGCGTACTGCATGCTCATGGTGGTAAAGAAAATGATACTGAATTCGATAATCGCGAACATCAACAGCAGCACCACTGGCGCCACCAGCGCCATCTCCACCACTGCCGATCCGCTTTCACGGCGACGCAAAAAATTAGGTACTCTCATGACGACCGGTCCGGCAGCAAATATCTTAGGGGAGCAGGCGAAGGCGCGGAACGCGCGGCACTGCGGGGATGGGTCGCGGCACTGGGTGCCAGGCGCGGCGGCGTCACATGATTGAGGTGGCGATAGTCCATTGTAGCTTGATTTAAATGTTTCGTCTTGCCATTTAAAATTAACTGTAAGCACGAGACAACCGCGTGTTGCGCGGCGCCCCATGCCGCCCTCTACAAACATGCTGGACAGGAATTGATTCTATGAGTAGACTCGCCGAATTGCAAGTAGGGCAACATAGTTAGTTAAGTTTTAATTAACTGTCAGCAGCGATAGGTAGTGCGGTTAAAAAGGTCGACCAAGCGTGGCAGGTATGCAACAAACCAATGATAAGGATACGCAGAAAGGCCCCAACGGCGATGTGGCCGGCGCCTCCATGGTATTTGTCATGCGGCTGCTGCTGGCGCTGGCGGCACTGCTGACCTTGTTAATCGCTCCGGCCGACCTGGGCAGCAATGCCGTTGCCGCGGGAATATTGCCCTGGCTGGTGTTTAGCGCCTATCTGTTGCACAGCATTGTGCTGTGGGTGGCCGCGCGGCGTTATGGCAACCCCTTCTGGCACGGCAAGCTGGTTTACTGGATCGATCTGGGCTGGTACGCGCTGATGGTATTCTGCAGTGGCGGCAGCAACAGCTTTTTCTTCCCCTTCTTCTTTTTCGTGATCTTGACTGCCTCGTTCCAGTGGGGTTTCGACGAAGGCGCGCGCATCACGCTGGCCGCGGCGCTGATGCTGGCGTTGGCTACCTGGCTGGCTGACCAAAACGTCAACCAGGCTAACCTGCTGCTACGCACCACCTTCCTGCTGGCCCTCGGCTATATGATTTCCTACTGGGGCGGCCTGGGACTGACGCAACGCCACCGCTTGAATCTGCTGCGACGGGTCAGCCAGCTGTCCAATCCACGTTTCGGTGTCGACCAGACCATCGGTTCCATGTTGCAGCAGACCCGACGCTTTTACCACGCCAGTAACTGTCTACTGCTAATGCGTGGCGGCGCCGACGATCTGTGGCAGCTGCATACCGCCACGCATGACAAAGTCGGCCTGTCGCATTTATCCGACGCTGCGGCAGCGCCGCTGCTGGCATTTGCACCGCGCACGCTGGTGCAATACGCCCACGCGCTACACGCGCGTTTGCCGCGCACCACGGAAGCGCGCCAGCGGGAATCGTCGCAAACCCGCTGGGAAAAGCTGCCGGCCGACCAGTTGGTGAATCTGGTCGATCTGCTGGACGCAGCATCCTTCATCAGCGTGCCACTGCCGCTGCGCAAAGGCGAAGGCCGCTTGTACGTGGTCTCGGGCAAGGAGCGGCTGACGCGCAGCGACGCCGCCTTCCTGCACCAGCTGGCGACCCAGTTCTTCCCGGTGATTGAAAACATCATGCTGCTCGATCGCCTGGCATCTGATGCCGCCTTCCGCGAGCGGCAAAAGATTGCCCGTGACTTGCATGACACCACGATCCAGCCGTACATCGGCCTGCGTCACGGCATCAGCGCAATCCGCCAATCGGTGGAAAATGCGCACCCGATCACGCCAGAACTCGATAAACTACTGGCGATGACGGGTCAGGTGATCACCGATATGCGGACCTTTGCCAAAACCGTGCGCGAAGGCGCGGCCCGGCAGGAAGTCGAATTGCTGATCGCACTCAACCGGCAAGCCACGCAAGTCAGGGAATTCTACGGTCTGGCCATCAAGATCGAGGCGACTGAAGGGTTCCGCGTGAGTGATCGTCTGGCCGCCGAGGTATTCCAGATTGTCAACGAAGGCATGAGCAATATTCGCAAGCACACCCGTGCGCGCAGCGGCCTGATCCACCTAAGCAATGTGGACGACCAACTGCGCATACGCATTGAAAATGAAAACCCGGAAGGTCCACCGGCCCCATTCCTGCCAGGATCGTTAGCCGAGCGCACTACTGCGCTGGGCGGCGCGATCGAGATAGCCCGCACGGCGCATGGCGCCACTGCAGTGCATATCACCATTCCGGTCTGATAAAAGACTATGACCACTACCAACGCGACTACCCCGATCAGGATCATGCTGGTCGACGACCACAAGACCATGTTGTGGGGGCTGGAGAAACTGATCGAAGGTGCTGGCCCCGCTTTGAGCCTGGTCGGCACTGCGCACAACAACCAAAGTGCCCTGCGCGAAGCCAGCCGCCTGCGCCCGGACCTGATCGTGCTTGACCTCGACCTCGAAGGCAGCAGCTCGATCGAAGTACTGCCGCAGCTGCTGCAAGACAGCGGCGCCCGGGTGTTGATCCTGAGCGGCAACCGCGACCAGGCGCTGCTGGCCCAGGCAGTCAAGCTGGGCGCGCGTGGCGTGGTTAGCAAGGAGGCGCCGGCCGAGGTGCTGCTGAAAGCCATCGAGCGGGTGCTGGCTGGCGAAATGCATCTTGATGCCAGCCTGATGGGCGCGCTGCTGGGCCAGGGCGCCCCGGCCAAAGCTGATCCGGAGGCACAGCGCATCGCCACGTTGACACCCAAGGAACGCAAGATCGTCGCCACGGTCGTGGAAAGCAACGGCGCCGCCAACAAGGAACTGGCAGCCAAGCTATTCATTGCCGAGCCGACCTTGCGCAACAACCTTACGTCGATCTACCAGAAGCTCGGCGTCGCCAACCGTCTTGAGCTGTACGTGTACGCCACCCGCCACGGCCTGCAATAGGCTATTACCAGCCATGGCGTGACAAATGTCATGCCACGGCTGGTGCAAATCATGACCCTCCTCCTCGCCACAAAATGACATCTGTCGGATGTGGCCTCGCTTGTCCTTGCGTAGACTTCATTCATCAGCAGTGACGTGCTACCGGCTGATCCGGCAAGCCTAACTTAGCGAATACACCCAAGGACATATCATGAACGCCATCAAAAACTTCATCAAAGACGAATCCGGTATCACTGCCATTGAATACGCCCTGATGGCTGCCGCGATTGGCACCATCATTACGGTCGCTTTCACCGGCCTGGGTAACGGTATCAAAACCAAGATCAATTCCATCATCACGACCCTTGGCGGCACCACGGTTTAAGCGGTTACAGCAGCCGACGCCAGGTTAACAGAAAGATGAGCATGCAGATGTCACACAGGAAGGCCAAACGCGCATACCGGTCCATCGGGCAGATGCGCGGCGCCAGCCTGATTGAATATGCGCTGATCGCCGCCCTGGCTTCGGTCGTCATCCTGATCGCCGTGCTGGCATTCCTCAGGACTTGACGCGATCTCACCTCACACAAAAAGGAAACGACCATGAACGCCATCAAAAACTTCATCAAAGACGAATCCGGCATTACTGCCATCGAATACGCGCTGATGGCTGCCGCCATCGGCACCATCATTACCGTGGCATTCACCGGCCTCGGCAACGGTATCAAGAAAAAAATCAACGACATCATCACCACGCTGGGCGGCACCACGGTATAAGGCGCGTGCGCAGGAAACCAGCGGGCCGCCTGTGCGGTCCGTTTTTTTTGCGCCTGCGACCGTGACAAATGTCACGCCGCGCAGAAAAAAACAGTGACACTCCTCTCACCCCGAAAATGACATCTGTCGGATGCGCCAGCGCCTCGCCTTGCGTAGAATTTACTCCATCAGCTGCAGTGTTGTACGCGCTGATCAGGCAGAACAGCTGCCAACATTTTCAGACCTAAAACCCGAACCCCGTTTTAGTTGAATTGATGATGTAACGACTTTTACCCACACATACTCAAGGAAACTATCATGAACGCTATCAAAAACTTCATTCAAGACGAATCGGGCATCACCGCCATCGAATACGCCCTGATGGCTGCTGCCATCGGCACCATCATTACCGTCGCTTTCACCGGTCTGGGCAACGGCATCAAGAAAAAAATCAACGACATCATCACCAGCCTGGGCGGCACCACGGTATAACCACCGCCAACGCGCAAAGCGCGTCTGATGACAAATGGATCGCTACGGCGGTCCGTTTTTTTTGTCCGCTGCGCGCGCTGCCGCGTTACCATTTGTCATCGTCTCTTTTTCGCGCCCCCATGACACGACTACCTTTGATTTTGCTCTGCTGCCTGTTGATACTTGCGGTCTACAACGATGTCCGCACGCGGCGCATTCCGAATGGCCTGGTGTTTGGTGGTGCACTGTTGGGCCTGCTGCTGAACAGCGTGTATGCGCCAGGCGACAGTTTATTTACCACGCCGTTTGGCGGCCTCGGCCTGTTATGGTCGCTGGCTGGCCTGGGCGCCGGACTCGGCCTGCTGCTGCCGATGTACATGCTGCGTACGCTGGGCGCAGGTGATGTCAAGCTGATGGCCATGGTCGGCGCCTTCATCGGGCCGCAAGCCGCGCTCGGCTGCACCATCGTCACCCTGCTGGCTGGCGGCGTGCTGGCGCTGGGCGTGGCAGCGCTCACCGGCCGGCTGCGGCCCTTGTTGCGCAATACATTCCAGATGGGCCTGCATGCGATGTTCCGCGTACTGGGTGGGGAACGTGTACAGATAGAAGCGCCGGCAGAAGCCAGCGGCCGCCTGCCTTATGCAGTAGCAATCGCGGCCGGTACGCTGCCCTACCTGATCTACGGCGCCACCACCGGCGACTCCCTGTTCGACGCTTTTTTACAACACTAAGTTTATCTACGTGGATGGACGGCGGTGACGATATAATTGTTCAGCCAGCAAGATTATTGGCCGTTAACCATGAAGGACGTCATGCAAGCTGAGTCGGGCGTTACATTATCCCTTGCCGAGTCCAGCGAGCCCGCCGGCGCGCGTGCGCCGCGCAGCGTTGAAGAAACCGGCCTGACGTTTTTATTCCTGACCGAACTGGTGCTCAAGGTATTGTTCCAGCGCGGCCAGGTCAGGTTGCCCGAGCTGGCCGCGCATATCAAACTCAGCGTCAGCGTGATCACGCCGCTGGTAACTTTCCTGCGTAATGAAAAATTGTGCGAGGTTACGCGCAGCGGTCACAGCGGCACCGATGCCGACCTCACCTATCACCTGACCGATGCCGGCGCGCTGCGCGCCACCGCCTGCCTTAACCGCAATGCCTACGCCGGCCCGGCCCCCGTCACGCTGGCTGCGTACGTGGCGCAGGTGGCGGCGCAAAGCGTGCGTCATCTGCATGTCACGCGCGCCGATGTCGACAACGCGTTCAGCGATGTGGTGGCCAGCCAGGGCGTGCTGGACCAGATGGGCGCCGCCATGAATTCCGGACGCGCGATGTTTATCTACGGCCAGGCCGGCAGCGGCAAGACCTTTCTGGCTGAACGCCTGTGCGGCCTGCTGCATGGCGCCATCGCCGTTCCTTATGCCATCATGATCGACGCTGAAGTGGTGCCGTTCTACGATCCGGTGCAGCACCAGCCGGTCGCGCGCACCGACGCTGGCCACGATGAAGCCGCGCAAATCGAACTGGGTGACCGCAACCGCACATTGGACGCGCGCTGGGTGCGCGACCTGCAACGCCCAACCGCCTTGACCGGTGGCGAACTGACGCTGGAAATGCTGGACCTGCGCTTCGATGCCAATACCCGCCTGTATCAGGCGCCTCCTCATCTGAAAGCCAACAACGGCATTTTCATCATCGACGACCTGGGCCGCCAACGCTGCTCGCCGCTGGAATTGATGAACCGCTGGATCGTCCCGATGGACCGTGGCGTGGATTATCTTTCATTGCACACGGGCCTGGTTTTTCAGGTTCCTTTTGATGTGGTCGTGGTATTCTCATCGAACTTTCTACCTGAACGATTATCTGATGGCGCCTTCCTGCGCCGCCTCGGTTACAAGATAGAAGTCCCGCCCCAAACCCAGGCGGAATATGAGCTGCTGTTCCGCCAGGCCTGCAGTCAGTATGGCATGGCGTTCGACGCTGATGCCTTTGCGTATTTGCTGACGGATCACCACGCCAAGGAACAAACGCCGCTGCTCGCCTGCTATCCGCGCGACCTGATACGCCAGGTGCGCGACCTGGCGCGTTACGAAAACACGCAGCCCATATTAGACCAGCGCTCGCTCGACTGGGCCTGGCAAAATTATTTCGCAGGCGCCGGCGCACGCCGCGTGGCAGCAGAACAGCAAAAAAAAGAACGCGAACGACGCGATACCGATATCGTGGGATAACTGGGAAACGACAGCATGAGAAATACGCGGGCCTTAACAATGATAGGCGTGGCGCTGGTAATGGCACTGGCGGCCGTAGTCCTCGCAGCACAATGGATCGTTGGCCAGTCGGCCAGCAACAGCAACAAGGTGGCAGTCGCCATGCTGGACATCAGCATGGGGGCGCGCATCACGCCGGAGCTGATCCACATGGTGGACTGGCCCACCAATTCGGTGCCGCCCGGCGCCCTGCTCGACCTGAAGTCGGCCGATGGCCGGATTACCCGCAGCGCCATCCTGCGCGGCGAGCCGCTGATGGAGAGCAAGCTGGCGCCAATCGGCACCACCGGTGGCCTGTCGGCCGTGGTGGCTGCCGGCAAGCGCGCGATGACCGTGCGCGTGAATGATGTGGTGGGCGTGGCCGGCTTTGCACTGCCAGGCAATTTCGTCGACATCCTGGTCAACACCCAGAGCGACTTTCATGGTGATAACGCGGCACGCGAGCAAGCCATCTCCAAGATTGTGCTGGAACGCATCCTGGTACTGGCGATTGCACAGGAGTCCAACCGCGACGATACCAAACCGAAAGTGGTGAATGCAGTCACGCTGGAACTGACGCCGGACCAGGTCGAGAAGCTGGACCTGGCACGCAGCGTCGGCACGCTGTCGCTGGTGCTGCGCAATCAGATCGATCCGGCTAGCGCGAATACCGTCGGCGCCACCAAGAGTTCGCTGCTGGATGAAGGCAAGCCGGCGCCACGCGCCGTGCCTGCGCCTGCGCCTGCTCAACCAGCCGCTGTCGCTGCAGCGCCAAGGCCGCAGCAACCACGCGTACCGCAGGGCGACAAAGTGGAAGTAATCAAAGGCCTGGACCGCAGCTCACAACAATTTTAAAGATAACCCGAGAGACTGATTGATGACCGTACTCCATCCTGCCGCGCCGTTTAAAACCGCCCTGGCGGTGGCCGCTGCCGCGCTGGCACTGTGCTCTGCCCAGGCTGCCACTGTGAAACCGGCGCTGGCGCCGATCCAGGGCGCGAGCGCCGAACTGCCGCTACAGATCACTCTGGCCGAAGGCAAGTCGACCCTGATGCATCTGCCGTTTGCCGCTGCCCGCCTGGCAGTCGGCGATGCGCGCGTGGCCGACGTCATCCTGATCAATCCCAGCGAGGTCTATATGCTGGGAAAATCGACCGGGTCGACCAACCTGATCGTCTGGAACAAGGCCAATCAGGCCACCATTATCGACATCACGGTCGGCATCGATACTGCTGCTTTACGGACCCAGTTCGACCAGCTGTTCCCGACTGAAAAAGAGTTGCGCATCATGGTGTCCGGCAGTACGGTGATACTGTCCGGTACAGTCTCGGATTCGGTGCGCTCGGCGCAGATTGTCTCGGTCGCCAGCGCATATATGCAGCGTAGCAGCCGCAGCAGCGCCCCTGCCCCTGCTGCTGCCGCGGCCGCCGATCCGCAGGCTGCCGCCGGCCAGGGCGGCACACGTATCATCAATATGATGTCTGTCGCAGCACCGCAGCAGGTGATGCTGGAAGTGCGCATTGCCGAAATCTCCAAGACCCTGGTGGACCAGCTGGGCGCCAGCGTCGGCCTGGTCGGTTCCAGCGGCAGCTGGACCTACACGCTGCTGTCGAATCTGCTGAGTGGCAATCCGAATAAACTGGATGCCTTCAACCGCAAGAACGGCAAGTTCGCCACGCTGGACGCGCAAAAGAATGATGGCCTGGTCAAGATCCTGGCCGAGCCTACCGTGATGGCGATCAGCGGTCAGGAAGCCAGCTTTCTGGCGGGTGGCAAGATCTTCATCCCGGTGTCGCAGGACAGCACCACCGGCGTGCCGCGCGTCACGCTCGAAGAAAAGGAATTTGGCGTGGCAGTCAAATTCACCCCGACTGTGCTGGAAAACGGCCGCATCAATTTGCGGGTAGCGCCTGAAGTCTCCGAGCTTAACCGCGAAGGCATCGGCATCACGGCGGGCGGCACTACCTCGACCGCCGTGCTGCCCTCGTTCACGACGCGCCGCGCCAGCACCACGGTACAGCTGTTCGACGGCCAGAGTTTTGCCATCGGCGGCCTGGTCAAGAACAATGTGACCACCAATATCAAAGCCTTCCCT
>Ga0308163_10005114_pt1 | contig 10113 bp, 12 predicted proteins | sample PhyTR1_FD_201037 | JGI IMG/M metagenome (GOLD analysis project Ga0308163, IMG submission 201037) | Phyllosphere microbial communities from UC Gill Tract Community Farm, Albany, California, United States - DLSLT.R1 | ecosystem: Host-associated > Plants > Phyllosphere > Unclassified | place: USA...
AGATAACCCAGGAAATGCGCGAAATGCTTGGAATACGTTAGGAGAACAGATCATGGAAAACTTTCATATCACGCCTACAGACAGTGGATGGGAACTGAAGAAGGAGGGCGCGACCCGAGCGTCGAAAACCGCTCCGACCAAGGATGCAATCATGGATCTGGCTAAGGCCTTTCTCGAAGATAAAACGGCATCGCTGAAGATCCATAAAGCTGACGGAACAGTCCAGGAGGAGCGTACGTATCCGCGTGAGGCTGATCCTTCCAAGTCTCCGGGTTGAGGATGTCGATGTCGCTTGCCGTACGCAGGCAAGGCGACGTCAAAATGGACGGGATGGGAGACAAGCTTAGAGGACACTCGAATGTTGAGCTACTTATCAATAGGCGCGAACGACGTAGATGCCTCGGCAAAATTCTACGATGCCGTTCTTCTGCCGCTGGGCTATGAAAATGACTCACGAGACGAGGAATGCAGTAGCTATTACTTGCCGGGTACCAGGGATCGAGACAACGGCCCTGGTACCGTGCACGTCGGCAAACCGTTTGATGGGAACCCGGCCACGCCCGGTAATGGAATGATGCCAGCCTTCAGAGCCGACTCCCGCAACAAGGTTGACCTCGCATACGCAGCGGGGCTTCGTAGCGGCGGGACCGACGAGGGACGTCCTGGAACCCGAGCCGCATACGCCCAGGGATTCTACGTGGCGTATCTGCGCGATCCTGTCGGGAACAAGCTCGCACTGTTTTACGCAGGCGACGAGCATGATGGCGCCTGGTAAAAACAAAACCTCCAATCTTTCTGAGTCGACGGAGCATCTGCCTGCCGATTATTTCGATTCCGAAATCAGCGAGCACAACGATGGAAATTTTGGCGATTGTTCCGGTCGATAAAGGAGCTGCCGTAAGGGTTGGCTGCGCGCGACGAACAGCGTGAAAAAAACACAAAGGAGATTCCCCATGATCAGCAAACGATCACTGTGTCATTAGCCTTTGCCGCCCTGTGCGGGCTGAGTAGCTTCAGTCATGCCGCTGATGAGCCGAGCGTGACCATGGAAAGGCCGGGTGCCGGCGTGAAGGAGATCAAGGAAGGGGACAATGCTCCCGATCAATACCAACGTGATTCTTTGGCCGTCAAGGACTGGCAGAAGCATCAGTTGCCTGCCCCCGGAAAGAATCAGCAGTGGGTGGAAATCAAGGACAAATATGCGCTGATCGATATCCCTACCGGGACGATCAAAAAAATGGTCGATAAGAAATAACGCCCTTCGCGATAGTTGACTGACCCTTACAGAGTGCGCGGATCGGGTAAGGGTCAGTAGATGTTCGGCTTAGATCGGCGTGGCGGGGCACGGTAATGTCCTATGAGCGCTTGTTGCGCAGAAACGCATACACGCAGCTTCCGATCAACAGGGTGGATGCCAGTGCCACGACTGTGGACGGTTTGGCTGACTCTTCACGCCATCCGCCCTCCACTCGACGTGTACCGCTTGGCGGTGCGAAAAGATTCCCTGAAGACGGCGCGCTCGCCGGGCTCTTGCGTATGCCCCTACGCGTGAACCATCCGACCAGGCGGGTGAATCCTGGCACCAGAAAATGAGACAGCCGTGCAGCATGGGCAGCGGCTCCCACCGTCGTACTCGCACGCGGCTTGATGGCGCAATTCACCATTGCTTGCGCTACCCGTTGAGGATCATAGATGGGAGATGGCGGCTTGAGAGCATGGCCGGTGTAATTGCCGCCATCGCGAAAGCCTGGTGTGTCCATAACAGCGGGATAAATATCGCAGACATGGATATCTGGAAATTCGTTTAACTCACCTCGTAGCGCTTCAGTCAGGCCCCGCAGTCCAAACTTTGCCGCTGAGTAGGCCGCCGCATAGGGCTGAGCGACCCAACTGCCCAGTGATAAGGTATTGATCAACGTACCGCTTTGCTGGGCTTTGAAATAGGGCAGGGCAACATAAGCGCCGCGCAGGTAACCGAGAAGGTCTGTCTGAATGACCTGCTCATGTGCTTCCAGTGGCGTGTCCTCAAAGCTTCCGACAGCACCTACACCCGCGTTGTTGATCCAAATGTCGATGCGACCGTTCCCGAACTCTGCAGCGCGCTCTGCGAGATTTATCATTTGCTCGCTGACCGTCACATCGGTGGTCACTGCGATGGCGTCGGTGCCGCAATCTGTGCATTCGTCCAAAACGGCGTAAAGCGCTTCCTCGTCCCTGGCTGCGAGTACAAGTCGCGCGCCTTTGCACGCGAAAGCTTTGGCGGTCGCTCGGCCAATACCGCTTGATGCCCCGGTAATGACAACCAGCTTTCCGCTCAACGGCCCGATGTCTGATTTTTTAGCCCCCTGCGAAGCTACGAAGGGTTCCGTCGGGACCGATGAATCCGTTTCAACAGCCTCGAGCTTTAGCGTTTCCCCAGTGACCAGGGTCAGGGTGAGATCGGCGATCATGCCGGCGAGACGGTTTGGGAAAATGGGCTTCCCTGTCGAATCCAGATCGTCGTAAATGAATGCCTGGCCTTCGAGCCAGCCGACCGCGCTCAAGAGCTCAGGCGCGAGAAAATACTTCCCGTCGAGAAAAAATCCTGCAAATGGATGTGTGTCGCCTATTGGCGCTACCGAGTAGCGCTCTCCCATCTTCATGCCTGTAGTAGGGTCGATCATGAAAGCTTCCTCCTCTGGCTGGTATGAGGTAGAGGACCGCGTTGTCGTCATTGTTCCAATGACTTGCCGAGCGGACACCGGCTTTAATTGTCCGTACTCCAAACGGCTTGAGACTCCTTTGTTCAGGCTGAAAGCTTTGCGGCTCTGCCGGTAGTGATGCGGCGCCCCGGATATTTCAGGAAAACTGGGTGAACTTTCCTTAATGAATTTGCTTCCTTACTGAAAGAGGCGCGCAGGCAGATTCGCGCCTGCCTACACAGAGGGGACTCGCGATGGCACGTGGAAGTAAAGACAAGTACACCGATGAGCAAAAGCGCAAAGCGGAGCACATTGAAGAGAGCTACGAACAGAAGGGCACACCGAAAGACGAGGCGGAGGCGCGTGCTTGGGCAACCGTAAACAAACAGTCAGGAGGGGGTGAAAAGGCGGGTGGCTCGGGCAGAAAAACGTCGCACGCCACGAAGCAACAGGCCAAATCCGACTCTGGTAAAAGAGCAGCGCAAACACGAAGCGGCCATGGACGAGAATCCGAGGCATCACTTCAAACGCAGAGCAAGGAAAGCCTGATGACTGAGGCCCGCAGCCGGGATATTTCTGGACGTTCGAAGATGACCAAAGCTGAGTTGATCGAAGCGCTTAAAAAGAAATGACGGTAGACCGGCGCGACAGGGGAGCGAAGTAATGCATTGAGACTCCTTTTGGTCATGATCGGAGTTTCAGAGAGTCTCTGGAGGTCAGATGAATCTATTCCAGCGCAGTACCCCTGTGTTCACCGGCGCACTGGTGGCGCTCGTTGGACTAATCCTCTTTGGCGGCGGTATCTGGCTGGTGATGCTGCACGGGTCGCCCTATTACTGCCTGGCAGGGTTAGCTTTGCTGATAACTGGCGTCGGTTTGATCAGGGGAGCCAGGTGGGCGCTTTGGGTTTACGGTCTGGGGTGGCTGGGAACTCTTGTCTGGGCATTTTGGGAAAGCGGCCCGGATGTCTGGGCCCTCGAACCAAGGCTTCTCGTCCCGACGTTGCTGGGCCTGTATCTGCTGCTTCCCCGGATTCGTCGGAGGCTCCACCCACACAAGAACATCTCATCTGCAGGCAACGTGATTTTTCCTCTGGTTGGCGTGCTGCTCGTTGCTCTGCTTTTCTTCGCTCATCCCTATCCAAAAGATCCGCCAGAGCAGGCACAAGCACAGCTACCACGGCCTTCATCTTCACCTGAAAATGTTGACAGTGACTGGCGTTACTACGGCCGCACGCCTCGTGGTGAGCGTTGGTCTCCACTCACGCAAATCGATCAGCGAAACGTCGACCAACTTCAACCTGCCTGGGAATACAGAACGGGGGATGTGGCGCGCTCCGGAGAGAACAAGGACGGCTACGAATTCAATTTCGAGGTCACTCCCATCAAGGTGGGGGATACGCTTTACATCTGCACACCGCACAGCCAGGTGATTGCGCTGGATGCCGTATCGGGTGCTGAACGCTGGCGTTTCGATCCCCAACCCGAAACAGGGAATAACGCTTATCTAGCCTGTCGTGGCGTGGCCTATTACGAGGCTCCGGCAGGCACTGAATGCCCGCAACGGATTATTTCTCCGGTCGCGGATGCGCGCTTGGTAGCGCTGGACGCAAGCACAGGCAAGCCCTGCGCGAACTTCGGAGATAAGGGCTTCGTTTCTTTGAAGCGGCATCTAGGGGAGGTGCCCAAAGGTTTTCATTTCGTGACGTCGCCGCCGTTGATCGTCCGTAATCGAGTGATCCTTGGCGGATGGATATACGACGGCCAGAAAACCAATGAGCCCTCGGGGGCAGTGCGTGCCTTTGATCCGGTCACGGGGCAAATTGCCTGGGCATGGGACGTGGGGCGTCCCGAAAGCGTCATCAGCCACCCCGCGCCCGATGAGAATTTTACTCCAGGCACCCCGAATGCTTGGGGTGTATACACCGCCGACATCGAACGCGGCTTGGTGTATCTGCCCACTGGCAATGCAGTGCCGGATTACTACGGGGCAAAGCGCCGGCCATTCGATGAGAAGTACTCCAGTTCAGTGGTTGCGCTCGATATCGAAACGGGCGCGCCCCGATGGTCGTTTCAAACCTTGCACCATGACCTGTGGGACATGGATGTGCCCATCGGCCCTACGTTGGTAGACCTGCAGGATAGCAACGGCAAAAACGTTCCTGCTCTGGTGCAAACCACTAAACGCGGCGAGTTGTTTTTCCTGAATCGTGAAACCGGGGAGCCTGTTGCTCAGGTTGCGGAGAAACCGGCCCCTCAAGGTGGATTGCCTGGTGAACCTGTGTCCGCGACGCAACCTTACTCAGTGGGCATGCCTTCGTTTGCACCACCCTAAATAGAGGAGAAGGACGCTTGGGGCGTGACACCTATTGACCAGATGCTATGCCGAATAGAGTTTCGCAGCCTGGATTACAAAGGTGCGTTTACGCCGTTCTCTTTGAATAAGAAAACGCTGGTGTATCCCGCATTCGATGGCGTCATCGACTGGCATGGAGCATCAGTCGATCCTGAGCGTAAGCGCTTGTATGCGAATCTGAGCTACATCCCTTTTGTTGCGCAGACGCTTGAACGGGCTGATGCGGAGAAAGAAGGCCTGGTCGAACCTTGGGATGGCAGCGGACAGCCGCCAAGGCCCAAGAAGTTTGCCATCAATCCTCAATACGGCACGCCTTATGTGGTCAAGGTCGATCCATGGCTTGGGTTGTTGGGCGCACCGTGCAAGGCTCCGCCGTGGGGGCAACTGGCAGCAGTTGATCTGCGCACTCGTTCCATCGTCTGGAAACATGATGTAGGCACGACCCGTGACATGGGGCCAATGGGATTGCACGCCAACCTGCCTTTCCCAACAGGGATCTTCAATATTGGCGGCAACGTCACCACCCGATCCGGACTCATATTTATGGGCGCAACGGCGGACGATTATCTGCGCGCATTTGATGCGCAGAACGGCAAGGAACTCTGGAAGACCAGGTTGCCAGCGGGAGGGCAGGCAACGCCGATGACCTACTTGGGTAAGGACGGCAGACAGTACGTCGTCATCGCCGCTGGCGGTCACGGTGGTTTGCAGACTCGTTCGGGCGACTACGTTGAGGCGTTTGCGTTGCCGAAAAGGGGGACGCCATGAGCAAAAATATCAGTGCCGTGGACCTAAATATTCATTTGGACACAGACGGTGAACATGCGTTGTTCAGATGGTTGATAGCGAGTTTTCTGATGGGCAAGCGCATTCGCGCTCAGATTGCGGCTGAGGCCTATAAGGTCATCATCGTTAAACACCAGAGGGACACGCCGAGAAAACTGGCCGCATGCACCCATGGAGAGCTGGTAAAAATGCTAGGCGAAGGCGGTTATGCCCGTTATGACGAATCCACCGCTGAGCGTTTGCTAAAGCTGAGTAAAAAACTGAATGAAGAATACGGCGGCAAGCTCCTGAACATTCGCGATTCCAGCGACGACAGGGCGGATTTTGAAAGGCGCCTGGCAGACTTCGAAGGCATTGGTCCAAAAACCATCGAAATTTTCATGCGTGATGCTCGGCAAGTGCTGTTTTGAGTGCGGACCCGTTCTGTACGAAGTTCGCAAACTGGGACCCCTCGCAAAGCACTGCACTGGGGCCTGCGCTAGTCATGCGGTGCGTGAGGTCTGAAGGTTTATCGAGTGTCGTATTCGAATCCGCACGCTTACTCCTCCAAAAAGCGCCGAGGATGATCTGCCAGCGGCGCTCGGCTGCTGTCATATTTGCCGAACAGTTCGTAACGATTCAAGGCGATCCTGTCGTAAGCCCAGTCACGTAATACCGCCGGTACGAGCCGGAACACGCAGAGCCACGGCCAGGGCTGAGGTAAACGCGTCAGAATGTCGAACATCGCGTCTGAGCGAATGGAAAATCGATCATGGGTGATCAACACGATGGTGTTGAAATGATCAGTGGGCAGCGCGGCCCATGCCAGCAATTGTTGCCCTTGCCTGGACTGCACCGTAGCCAGGCGAATGCGACGAAGCCGGTCATGTCGGATGATGAATTGCGCCCAGCCATTGCACAACTTACAGGTGCCGTCGAACAGTACGACGTTTTCACTGCCGTTCAAAAGGGGGGCGGGTGAAGTGCGTTGGTCAGTCATCGCCAATGCTCCGTCAGCCCGCTCTGAAGCAGGGACAACGTTATTCAACCCGCAACACGACTTTGCCATGGACATGCTCATTGGCAATGAAGTCCAGGGCATCGGCGGCTTCGGTCAAATCATAGACTTTTTGAATCTGCACGATGACCTGACCTGCCTCAATCAGCCCGGCAATTTCAGCCAGTTCCCTGCCATCGGGACGGGCAGTGAAGCGTGTGCCGGTTTTTCCCTTCGCCTGGGGATGATGCGCATCAGGCATCGTGAGGGTTGATACCAAGCGTCCACCATCGCCCAGCACTTGCCATGACCGGGCCTGAGTGTCGCCGCCGATGAGATCGATCACCAGATCAAAATCACTGCAGATGTCCTCGAATTTCTCTTTTTGGTAATCGATTGCTCGGTCCACACCCAGCTCTTCCAGAAACGAGAGGCTTTCCGTGGACGCTGTCGCATAAACCTGCGCGCCTTTTATTCGGGCGAACTGCACAGCGAAGTGGCCGACGCCTCCCGTGCCCCCATGAATGAGCACTTTCTGGCCGTGTTCCAGCCGCCCATGTTCGACCAATGCTTGCCACGCGGTATGGGCTGCCAATGGAACGGCGGCCGCATGTCGCCAATCCAGAGAGGAGGGGACGATGGCCAGGTGGGCTGCTGGAACGCGAGCGTATTGGGCGTACCCTCCGTCTGCACCGATCATGGCGAAGACTCGATCGCCGGGGCGGAAATCATCCACCTCGAGCCCGACGGCCTCAACGACGCCCGCGACTTCACGCCCCATCGTGAGAGGGAGTTTGTCTTGCCTGACCTCGGGATACTCGCCTTGTCTGATTTTGAAATCGACAGGATTAACGCCGACCGCAAGGTTTCTGACGAGCACTTCCTGGGGGGCGGGGCTGGGGATGTCTACGTCTTTCACCTCCATGACCTCGGGGCCGCCAAAGGTATCGATTCGTATGGCTTTCATGGGAGCTCCTGGCGATGCTTATTCATCGGGTTTGAGTTTGACTTTGATCCAACCCGCTTCATGCAGGTCGAACGAGGCGAAGGCGCTGATCGCATCTGTCAGCGGCTCGCATTGAGTCAGAACTTTTGCCGGATCGACCTTCCCGGCCAGCGTCAGCTCAATCAGTTTGGGGATGTATTTGCGGTGGTGGCAGTTGCCCATGTTCATCCGGATGTTTTTGTTCATCGCCGCACCAATGGGGAAGCTGTCAAATCCGGCTGGGTAGACGCCGATAATCGAGAGCGTGCCGGCTTTGGCTAACCCTTCTACCGCCCACTTCAGCGCCTGCGAAGGCGCATCGCCTGGCTGCCATTGCTCGTGGCCGTGCGGATGTCCTCCGTGTCCGTGATTGGCATCGATGCCGACTGCATCGATGGCCCGGTCAACGCCGATGTCGTCAGTGAGCCGGTTGATCGCGGCGATAGGGTCTTCTTCCTCGAAGTTGATGCACTCCGCACCCAAGTGGCGCGCGCGAGTCAGACGGTCGTTTAACCCATCAATGGCAATAACGCGACCTGCCCCCATCAATTTTGCGCTGATGATTGCGAACAGCCCGACGGGGCCGCAGCCAAATACTGCAACGGTGTCACCGTCTTCAATCTCTGCCATCTCTGCCCCAAACCAAGCCGTCGGGAAAATATCCGACAGGGCGATGGCCTGATTATCAGTGATGGCCTCTGGCAGCTTGATCAATCCAATATTGGCGAAGGGGATGCGCGCTTTCTCCGCTTGCAGGCCGTGGAACGGCCCGGTTGCTTTGGGCCCGCCAAAAAACGATGTGCCCGCTTTCTTGCCATTCGGATTGGCGACGTCACACTGAGCGAAATAACCGGCGCGACAGTAGGCGCAGTTGCCACATGCGATGGTCGAAGGGATCAAAACACGATCACCGACTTCGAGATTACGCACATCCGCCCCAATTGCTTCGACGACGCCAACACCTTCATGCCCGAGAATCGTCCCAGGCACCATGTCCGGTGCACTGCCGCGAATGAAGTGTAAGTCAGTGCCGCAGATCGCCGAGGAGGTGATCCGAACGATAGCGTCTGTCGACTGTTGAATCATCGGCTCAGGCACATCGTCGAGCCTGATGTCGCCGATGCCGTGAAATACAACTGCTTTCATGACAAGCCTCCCAACTTGATTGACGTTTTAGGTGGAGGTGGCTGAGAGGAACTTGGTTTAACCGCTTTGGCCGTCGTCGGACGGATGGTCAGGGCCCCGATCAGAGCGAAGCGGCTCTCCCATTGCCAAGCTCCATCGGGTTCATTTCTTCTCCTCCGTCTGCTGCATTTGCAACGATGGTTTGGATTGATCCTTGGCCTTGTCTTGGTTGTGATCATTGTCGAAGCAGCCATGCAGCGTCAGGACACAGCACAAGCCCAGTAAGCCGATAAGTCTATTCATCGCAGAAGTCCTCGCTATTTCGTTGAAGGGGCCATGCCCGTTCGTTGATCGGGACGTGGCCCACTTACTACATAACGATGTTCTCTGTTCCGGAAAATTCAGAGCTCCTGCTCAATGGGCATGCGCGGGAGGTTGCGCATTGCAAGTAAACGATGTCCTGCTAGAAACGCTGCAGGCTCACAGGAAGAAGTTGTGCAGAGAGTGCGAGGTTGAGCACATGCAATCAGCATGAACTCGGATGCTTGGGGAGGAGTCAACACTGGGCAGCGTAAATGTTTCCGACATCAAAGGAGAACTGCGATGAGTGATTATCCGATCCCACCGTTTAAACCACAGCAACAGCCTGTTCCGGGCGATCAAAGCAAGATGGAGCCTTATCCCGATTGCGGCGAAACCAGTTACAAAGGTTCAGGTCGTATGGCGAATAAAATCGCCCTGATTACCGGGGCCGACAGCGGGATAGGTCGAGCAGTCGCAATTGCATTCGCCCGTGAAGGCGCCGATGTTGCGATTTCTTATCTTGATGAACACGAGGACGCCAAGGAAACAGCAAGGTGGGTTGAGGAAGCCGGCAGGCAGTGCCTCTTGCTACCCGGTGATCTGGCGAACAAGGCGCATTGCTCAGCCATTGTGAACGAGACCGTCGGCAAATTCGGTCGCATCGATGTCCTGGTCAACAACGCCGCCTTTCAAATGAGCCACGAAACCCTGGAAGAGATATCTGACGAGGAGTGGGTTAAGACGTTCGATATCAACATCACGGCCATGTTCCGTATCTGTAAGGCAGCGCTGCCTTCAATGGCTGCAGGCAGCTCAATCATCAACACCAGTTCCGTTAACTCGGATTCGCCGAAGCCGACCCTGTTGCCCTATGCGACCACTAAAGGTGCGATTGCAAACTT
>Ga0308163_10005115_pt1 | contig 10113 bp, 8 predicted proteins | sample PhyTR1_FD_201037 | JGI IMG/M metagenome (GOLD analysis project Ga0308163, IMG submission 201037) | Phyllosphere microbial communities from UC Gill Tract Community Farm, Albany, California, United States - DLSLT.R1 | ecosystem: Host-associated > Plants > Phyllosphere > Unclassified | place: USA...
CAGCGGCATGCCGAGCATTAGCGCTGCGGCCAGCGCTGCCACCACAAACGCCAGCAGCGGCTGCACCTTGGCCCAGGCGATCAGCAGCGTGAGCAAGCCGACCGACAGGGCCACCGCGATCAATGCCCACGCAGCCGGCGTCACTCCCAGGAGCGCCGCCAGCGGACTAGCGATCGACATCTTGGCGGTCGGCTGGAAGTTGCGGCGCACGCTGGCGCGGAGGTTTCAGTGCAGTCTGCATAGTCATGTGGGTCTCCATATCGTTTTTTATATTGTGCTGCGGCGTTGCTACTTCTGTGCACGGATCTGCGCCACCAGATCATCGGGCGGTGTCTCGATGTGCAGTGTGATGCCGGCTTCATCCGCCTGCAGCGGTTCAAGGTCGCGGAACTGGCTGTCCAGCAGCGACGGCGGCATATAGTGATCGACGCGCGCCTGCATGCGCGCCGCAATCAATTCCCGGGAACCGTGCAAGTGGGCGAAACGCAGTTCCGGATCGCCCTGCCGCAGCAGGTCGCGGTAGCGCCGCTTCAGCGAGGAGCATGACACCACCAGTCCCTCGCCGCGCGCCCGCGCTGCGCTGATCTGCGCCTGCAGGGCCAGCAGCCAGCCGGCGCGGTCGTCGTCATCCAGCGGCAGGCCGGCCGACATCTTGGCCACGTTGGCCTCGGGGTGATACTGGTCGCCCTCGACGTATGGGACGCCGTTCGCGACTGCCAGCGCCTGCCCGACCGTGCTTTTGCCGCAGCCGCTGACGCCCATCACCACCCACCGATTACCGTGCATCCATCCTCCAAGTCTAGGTAGCGCTAACATCGGCGTCCTGACAATAGCGGCTCTCAGGAAAGCCGCCTATCGATCATGTACCAGGGAGTACCGCCAGCGCAAAGATAGCGTTATCATTTGCATCAACTGTAGCTTACGGCAGAAATTTGTAAAGAAATATCCATACTGCGTCGCACCAAAAACGTCGCGATGCAGCAACGCTGATTGGCTTTCCTGCTATGCTACGCAAGGCCCTCCCATACCGACAATAACCGACAAAAAAAAGAGACCTTGCACATGAACGATGCCCGCGCACTGACCGGACAGGATTATAAAACCCTCTCCCTTGCCGCACTGGGCGGCGCGCTTGAATTCTACGATTTCATCATCTTCGTTTTCTTCGCCAACGTGATCGGCCAGCTGTTCTTCCCGCCCGAAATGCCGGACTGGCTGCGCACCCTGCAAACCTTCGGCATCTTCGCCGCCGGATATGTGGTGCGTCCGCTGGGCGGCATCATCATGGCGCACTTCGGCGACCTGCTCGGCCGCAAGCGCATGTTCACGCTGTCGATCCTGATGATGGCAGTACCGACGCTGGCCATCGGCCTGCTGCCGACCTACGCCAGCATCGGCCTGGCTGCGCCGATCCTGCTGCTGCTGATGCGCGTGTTCCAGGGTGCTGCCGTGGGCGGCGAGGTGCCGGGCGCCTGGGTGTTCGTCTCGGAGCATGTGCCGGCGCGTCACACCGGCTATGCCTGCGGCACCCTGACTGCCGGCCTTACTTTCGGCATCCTGCTTGGTTCACTGGTGGCGACCGGACTGAATACCGTCTACCAACCTGCCGAGGTACTGGCCGGCGCATGGCGCTGGCCGTTCCTGCTCGGCGGCGTCTTCGGCCTGGGAGCAATGTACCTGCGCCGCTGGCTACACGAGACGCCGGTGTTTGCCGAGATGGCGCAGCGCAAGGCGCTGGCTGCGGAGATGCCGTTGAAGACCGTGCTGCGCAGCCATCGCCGCGCCGTCATCATCTCCATGCTGCTGACGTGGATGCTGTCGGCCGGTATCGTGGTGGTGATCCTGATGACGCCAGCGCTGCTGCAAAAGATCTATCACATCGACGCGCGTACCTCGCTGGTGGCCAACACCATCGCCACGCTGGGCCTGGCGTTCGGCTGTATCTTCTACGGCGTGCTGGCCGACCGCATCGGCGCCAGGCCGGTGCTGCTGGTCGGTTCGGCGCTGCTGGCCGTCTGTACCTATGTCTTCTACACCACGCTGCGCACGCAGCCAGAATTGCTGCTGCCGCTGTACGGCCTCACCGGCTTCTGCGTTGGCGTGGTGGGCGCAGTGCCGTGTGTGCTGGTACAGGCCTTCCCGGCGCAGGTGCGCTTCTCCGGCCTGTCGTTCTCCTACAATCTTTCGTACGCCATCTTCGGCGGACTGACGCCGATCGTGGTCACGCTGATGCTGAAGAACGATCCGCTCGGCCCGGCCTGGTACGTTATCGCGGTGTGCCTGATCGGCATGCTGACAGCGCTGTTCATCCGGCCTACGCCAACAACAGCATAACGCTTTAACCGGTCAGTCGATGTATTTGAGGCCGGCCTGCTCCAGCGGGCCGCGCATATTGTACATATCCAGTCCCAGGATGCCGGACGCCAGCCTGGCGCGTTTCTCGCCTTCCAGGTTCTCGCGCTGTTGTGCCACGGCCGCTACGCGCGCCACGTCGGCAGCGGGTACTACCACCACACCATCGTCGTCCGCAATGACAGCGTCGCCCGGATGAACCAGCGCGCCAGCGCACAGCACCGGAATGTTGACCGAACCCAGTGTCGATTTGATACAGCCCTTGGCGCTGATATTCTTGCTCCACACCGGAAAGCCCATCTCCTTGAGGATGCGTACGTCGCGCACGCCGGCGTCGATGACCAGTGCCCTGGCGCCACGCGCCATAAAGCTGGTGGCCAGCAAGTCGCCGAAATAGCCGTCGGTGCAGTCGGCGGTGATCGCAGCGACCACGATATCGCCAGGCTGGATCTGTTCCGCTACCACATGCATCATCCAGTTATCGCCGGGGTGCAGCAGCACCGTCACTGCAGCGCCGGCGACCTGCGCGCCCGCGTAAATCGGACGCATATAGGGCTTGAGCAGGCCGACGCGGCCCATGGCTTCATGCACGGTAGCGCTGCCCAACTGCTCGAGGCGTTGCACCTGTTCGCTCTCGGCGCGGACGATGTTGCGCTTGACGATGCCCAGTTGGTTAATCAGTGGCATATTCACAATCCCTTCTCCTTCAGTGTTGCGTCCAGGCGCGGGAATACGTGGCGCGCGTTATGTTCAAAGATATTGGCGCGGTCGGCGTCACTCAAATTGGCCGCCTCGATGTAGCGTTTGGTGTCGTCGTAGTAGTTACCGGTTTCCGGATCGATGCCGCGCACCGCGCCGATCATCTCTGAGGCAAACAGAACGTTCTTGACCGGCATCACTCTGGTCAGCAGGTCAATGCCCGGCTGGTGGTAGACGCAGGTATCGAAGAAGATGTTATTCAACAGGTGCTCGGTGAGCAGCGGCTTTTTCATTTCCTGCGCCAAGCCGCGGAATCGTCCCCAGTGGTAAGGCACCGCGCCGCCGCCATGCGGAATCAAAAACTTCAGCGTCGGGAAATCCTTGAACAAATCACTGGTCAGGCATTGCATGAAAGCGGTGGTATCTGCGTTCAGGTAATGCGCCCCGGTGGTGTGAAAGCACGCGTTGCAGCTGGTGCTGACATGGATCATGGCGGGGATTTCGTGCTCCACCATTTTTTCGTAGATCGGATACCACGATCTGTCGGACAGCGGTGGCGCGGTCCAGTGGCCACCACTCGGGTCAGGATTGAGGTTGATGCCAACCATGCCGTATTCCGTGACGCACTTCTCCAGTTCCGCAACACAGGTGGCCGGATCAACGCCTGGCGATTGCGGCAACATCGCCGCACCGATGAAGTGATCCGGATACAGCTGCGCAACGCGGGCGCATAGTTCATTGCAGATGGCAGCCCAAGTGGCGCTGGTATTGAAGTCGCCGATGTGGTGCGCCATGAAGCTGGCGCGCGGCGAAAAAATGGTTAGGTCCGATCCGCGTTCCTTCATCAGGCGCAGCTGGTTGCCTTCAATCGACTCGCGCAGCTCGTCATCGCTGATGTTGAGGTCCGCGACTTTCGGGCCGAGTTCGGGCGTGTTCAGGTTGGCAATCTGCTTGTTGCGCCAAGCCTCCAGCGCTTTCGGCGCGGTGGTGTAGTGGCCATGGCAATCGATAATCATCAGGTGATCCTTTCAGAGATGTTCGGGGACCAGCACTTCGCCGCGCATGATCGGGCGGGCGGTGCGCAGTAGCGCGGCGCGGGTGACCTGTCCGTTGTCCAATGCGAGGGCGACGCTGAATTCCCCGCTTGGGTGTTCGATCGAGAGTGTTTTTTCTTCGCCTGCTGGCACGACGGCAATGCCTTGTGCGATGCTGCCCGGCAGGACGCAGGCCGTGGCCACGGTGACGGCCGCCAGCACGCCGATCGAATCGTGGCAAACATGTGGAATGAAAGTGCGAGTGGCGACTGCACCACCCTCGCGCGGGGCGGCGAGGAGGCACATCTTCGGATAGTTTTTTGCGGCGACATCGCCCAGCCCCATCAAGGGACCGGTGGCCAGCCGCAAGGCTTCCAGACGCTCGCGCAGCTGGGGATTGGCGGTAAGCTCGGCAGCTGCCTCGTAGCCGGTGACGCCGAAATCTGCAGCGCGCACCAGCACCATCGGCATGCCGTTATCGATCAGCGTCACATCGATGCCGATTTCGATGTCAGCGCCCCTGCCGGCAAGCGCAATGCGGTCCAGCGGCCGGCCGGTGGGCAGCAGCGACGGGCATACCGAACCGGCGGTATCGAGGAAGCTGATGCTGATCGGTGCTGCGGCACCAGGCACGCCGTCAATGCGGGCGTCGCCGCCGTATTGCAGCTTGCCGGCTGGCGTTTGCACGGTCACATCGCATTGCATGCCGGTGTTCAGCGTCAGGATGCGCGCCGTGGTCGTGCCGTCAGCCACTGGCAACAGGCCGCGCTCCAACGCAAACGGCAGCACCGCCGCCAGCATATTGCCGCAATTCGGCGTGATATCGACGCTATCGCCATCCGGCTGCAGTTGCGCGAACAGAAAATCCAGATCCACGCCCTGCGTCGTACTGCGGCGGACGATGCCTACCTTGCTGGTCAGCGGATGCGCCCCGCCCAAGCCGTCGATCTGGCGCGGATCGGGCGACCCCATGGCCGCCAGCAGCAGGCGGTCCCGCGCTGCCGGATTGGCCGGCAGGTCGGACTCCAGGAAAAATGGCCCTCGCGAGGTACCACCGCGCATCAATATGCAAGGAACTGCGCGTAAGTCGGAAACAGGTGCGTCGGTCATATGGGATATCAGGCGATGTGTATGGCCACAAGTATCCCTGCCAGCGCCGCCTACGTGGTTGCATTGTGGGCGCTGATTTGTTCTAATCTGCTTATCGCGCCCACTTTTTATCATCATGTTCCTGGTCAGCCTGCGTCACCTCCACGCGTTCAACGCCGTCGCCGCAAGCGGCGGAATCCGCGCCTCCTCGGAAAGCCTGTATCGCGCCTCCTCCGCTGTCGCGCGCTCGGTCGCCTCACTGGAGGCAAGCCTTGACGCCCAGCTGTTCGAACGCAAGGGGCGCGGCATGTTACTGACCGCAGCCGGCGATGTGGTCCGCAAACGCGCCGACCGCATCGAAGCGGAACTCCATGCAGTGCGGGAAGAAGCCATCCGGCTGCGCGACCGCAGTACCGCCAGGGCCGGCAGCAAGGTAGGCGGCATCGAGGCGCTACTAAATGAACGCCGCCTGCAAGCGGCTACGCTGCTGGCGGAGATGCACCACATGCCCAGCGTCGCGCATGTAATGGAGGTGTCGCAATCGGCCGTCAGCCAGGCCATCGCCCGGCTGGAAGACATGCTGGGCCAGGCGCTGTTCCTGCGCACCGCGCACGGCATGGTGCCCACCGAGGCAGGCCGGCGCTGGGCCGATTCCTTCGAACGGGTGCTGGCCGAACTACGCCACATCCCCGAAGACATCGCCGCGCTGGCCGGCGTGGTGCTGGGAGTTGTGACGATCGGGGCGTTGCCGCTGGCGCGCTCGCAGCTGCTACCGACCGCGATTGCCTCGGTGCTCAAGCGCCACCCGCAACTGCACATCCGCTCTCTGGAAAGCCCGTATGAAGAACTGATGGCCAGTCTGTTGAGCGGCCGCGTCGACTTCATCGTCGGCGCCCAGCGCGCCGGCGGCAGCGATGCCTTTGAATCGCGCTCGCTGTTTGAGGACAAGGCAGCGCTGGTCGCCCGCAGCGGCCACCCGCTGGCCAAGCGCGCCCGGCTCACGCTGCAAGACCTGGCTGGCTACCCGTGGGTACTGTCGCGCAGCGGCACGCCCTTGCGTGAATCACTGGTGCAGTTCTTCGAGCGCGGCGGCGCCGCGGCGCCCTCTCCCGCCGTCGAAACCGGTGATCTGGCGCTGCTGCGCGGCTTGCTGGTCTCCAGCGACATGCTGACCGTGCTGTCGGCGCACCAGCTGTACCACGAAGTGCAAACCAATCAGCTGGTGGTGCTGCCGTTCGAGATGCAGGGAATGGAGCGCGGCATTGGCGTCACCACCCGCAAGAATGCCCACCTTTCGCCCGGTGCGTATGCGCTGCTGGCAGAAATCGAAGCCATCAGCGCTCGCTGGCGATAAGCAGATTGAAACAGTCCAGCAACCAATAGCAATACTCCGTCTACGGTCCAAACGTACACTGGTGAAGAGGTAGCAGCAACGACTGCCTTTACGCCTCTTTACATAAAACCAGAATCCAGACAGGAGACTTAATGAATATAGGACAAACGCTCGACGTCCGGGCACACATCAACAGCAGAAAGATGAGCGGCTACCAATGGCTGCTGCTCGCACTCTGCTTCCTGATCGTCGCCACAGACGGCATGGATGTCGCCATCATGGGATTCCTGGCGCCGGCGATCACCAAGGAATGGGGTATCTCGCGCGCCGCCTTTGGCGTGGTGATGAGCGCCGCGCCGATCGGCCTGGCCATCGGCGCCATTCTGGTCGGGCCAATGTCCGACCGCTTCGGCCGCAAGAAGCTGCTGATGACATCCGTGGCCTGGTTCGGCACCTTCAGTGTGCTAAACGCCTTCGCCAACGACGTTGTCGCCCTGTCGCTGCTGCGCTTCCTGACCGGCCTTGGCCTTGGCGCTGCCATGCCCAACACCACTACCCTGCTCTCCGAATATGTGCCGGAGCGCTCGCGCTCGACGCTGATCGCCATCATGTTCACCGGCTTCAACCTGGGCTCGGCGCTGGTCGGCTTCGGCGCAGCCGCGCTGCTGCCCGACTACGGCTGGCGCGCAGTGCTGATCGCCGGCGGCGTCATCCCACTGGCCTGCCTGCCGATTTACCTGCTGCTGATTCCCGAATCGGTGCGCTTCCTGGTGGTGCGCAAATTCCCCGCCGAACGCATCGGTCACACCTTGCGCCGGGTGGTTGGCGGCGAGGTGCCAGCCAACGCACAGTTCACCATCAGCGAACCGCAGGTCACCGGCTCGCAACCTGGCAAGGTGCTGCTCTCTTCCACTTATCGGGCTACCACGCTGTCGTTATGGGGCACCTACTTTATGGGCTTGCTGGTGATCTACCTGCTGAGCGGCTGGTTGCCGACCATGATCAAGGACGCCGGCCTGCCGATCGAACGCGCCGCCAACATTACCGCGCTGTTCCAGCTTGGCGGCACCGTCGGCGCGCTGCTGGTCGGCTATCTGATGGATCGGATGTCACCGAACAAGGTGATTTCCGCAGCCTACATGGGCGGTGCCATCTTCATCCTGGCACTGGCTTCGGGCAGCGTAGAATCCACCATGTTCGCCGCCTTTGTGCTGCTGGCGGGCTTCTGCATGAGCGGCGCACAGACCGGCCTGAATGCCTACGCGCCATCGTGCTATCCGACTGCAGTGCGCGCCACGGGCGTCAGCTGGATGCAGGGCATGGGCCGTTTCGGCAGCATCTTCGGTTCGTTCGCCGGCGGCGTGCTGCTGTCGATGGGCTGGGGCTTCAGTGCGGTGCTGGCGATCCTGGCAGGACCAGCGACCCTTGCGGCCATCTTCATCATCATGAACAAATTCGGTCAACGCACCGTAGCAGCGAAAGCTTAGGAATCATCATGGCAAATATCATCGGCGCCATCGCCTCATCCCACACACCGACCATCGGCTTTGCACTGGACGCCAACAAGCAGCAGGACGCTGCGTGGGCGCCTATCTTCAAGGCCTACGAACCGGTGCAGCAATGGCTGGCGGAGAAGAAGCCCGACGTCATGCTGGTCATCTACAACGACCATGTGACCTCGTTCTTTTTCGACCACTACTCGGCTTTCGCGCTAGGAATCGGCGACAGCTACCAGGCAGCCGATGAAGGCGGCGGCGCGCGCAACCTGCCGCCGGTCGCCGGCCATGCCGGCCTGGCGCGGCATATCGGCCAGTCGCTGATGGCGGACGAATTCGATATGTCCTTCTTCCAGGACAAGGGGCTGGATCATGGCTGCTTCTCGCCGCTGTCGTTCCTGTGGCCGCACGAACAGCAATGGCCAGGCAAGATCGTGCCGCTGCAAATCGGCGTGCTGCAATTCCCGGTGCCGTCGGCGCGCCGCTGCTACAAGCTGGGACAGGGCCTGCGCCGTGCGATCGAAAGCTATCCGGAAGACCTGAACATAGTGCTGGTCGCTACCGGCGGCCTGTCGCATCAAGTGCACGGCGAGCGGGCCGGCTTCAACAACACGCCGTGGGACCACCAGTTCCTCGACCTGTTCGAGAACGATCCGGAAACACTGCTCAACATGACCCATGCCGATTTTGCCAAACTGGGCGGCTGGGAAAGCGCCGAAGTGGTGATGTGGATGGCCATGCGCGGCGCCATGTCGGACAAGCTGAATTGCCTGCACCGCGAATACTACCTGCCATCGATGACCGGCATCGCCGTGACGCTGTACGAGAACACCGCCAGCACCGACAAGGAGCTGAATGCGGCAGCCATTGAAGCGCACCGCACGCACATGGCGCACCAGACCAAGGGTGTCGACGAGCTACCCGGTACTTACCCGTTCACGCTGGAGACTAGCGTGCGCGCCTACCGCATCAACAAGTACCTGCATCAACTGGTTGAGCCGGCATTCCGGACACAATTCAAGGAGACGCCGGAAGCGACGTACGATGCGGCCGGCCTGTCGCCGCAGGAGCGTGACCTTGTCACGCGTCGCGACTGGCGCGGCATGATCCAGTACGGCGTCATTTTCTTCCTGCTGGAGAAGCTTGGCGCGGTGGTCGGCGTGTCAAACCTGCATATCTACGCCGCCATGCGCGGGCAGTCGCTGGAAGACTTCCAGAAGACCCGGAATGCGCCCGGCGCGCTGTACTCGGTCGGCTCCAGCGCCGCCTGGGACAAAAAATAAATCAAAACGAGGAGACTTAACATGAAAAAAACCATCTATGCTGCCCTGGCAGCAGCACTGGCTGCGGGCGCAGCGCAAGCGCAAAGCAACGTCACCATGTACGGCATCATCGACGCCGCCGTCGAGTATTACAACAACGCCGATGCCGCCGGCAGCAACCTGACCCGCATGCCGAGCTTGGGGGGCGGCATGTTCCCTTCACGCCTCGGCTTCCGGGGCACGGAAGATCTGGGCGGCGGCTTGAAAGCCATCTTCCAGCTGGAGAACGGCTTCGCGCCCGACACCGGCACGCTGGGCCAGAACCGGCTGTTTGGCCGCCAGGCCTGGGTGGGATTGCAAGGCAACTGGGGCCAGTTGACATTCGGCCGCAATTACAACATGCTGAACATTTCGACCTATGACGTCGACATCATCGGCCCATCGCAATATGGTCTTGGATCGCTGGATTCGTTTATCCCGAATGGCCGCACCGACAACTCCATCGCCTATCGCGGCACGTTCAGCGGCGTCACCGTTGGCGGCACTTATAGCCTGGGGCGCGACACCTCATCTGCCGGCGGCCCTGCTGGCACTGGCTGCGCTGGCGAAAGCGCCACCGACGCCACCGCGTGTCGGGAATGGTCTGCCCTGTTGCGCTATGATGCGCCAGGCTTCGCACTGATCAGCGCCTACGACCGCATCTATGGCGGCGTCGGCGCGGCCAATGGCCTGAACAGCAGCGACAAGACGGATAGCCGCGCCCACATCGCCGCCTTCTTCAAGCAGGCGGACTGGAAAATCGGCGTTGGTCTTATCAAGCGCAACAACGAGGGTTCGGCCACGCAACC
>Ga0308163_10005116_pt1 | contig 10112 bp, 19 predicted proteins | sample PhyTR1_FD_201037 | JGI IMG/M metagenome (GOLD analysis project Ga0308163, IMG submission 201037) | Phyllosphere microbial communities from UC Gill Tract Community Farm, Albany, California, United States - DLSLT.R1 | ecosystem: Host-associated > Plants > Phyllosphere > Unclassified | place: USA...
GGTATCGCCGAGTACCAGGTCAGCCGCATGAAGAAAAATTTCTTCCGGCAGATGAGCATGGCAATCGACATTCTTGAGTACGGGATTGTTGATGACGACGCAGCGCAACTGGCTAAAGCAGTGGCGAAAGAAGTGGCCCTGATTTTGGGCAAAGAAAAAGCGCCGAATGCTGGAACATTCGACGCCTGATGTATGGATTAACTGGATCAACATACCGGAGTAATTATGAGTAGTTTACTATCGCTTTACAAGGCCAAAGAGAAAAACGGCACCGAAATGTCAGCTAAGAAAACCTTTCTGGTGCCGCTTTCTGAGCTATATATCGAGCCGGGCTATAACGTGCGTGAAATCGATCAAGCTCACATCGAAGAATTCCGCGACGCTTACATCGCCGGTGAATTTGTGCCGCCGCTGGCGGTGCAGGTGACCGACAAAGGCATCAAGATTATCGACGGTCATCACCGCTATCACGGTGCGTTGCTGGCGACTGAATCCGGTATCGAAATCCCGCGCCTTGAGTGCAAGGATTTTTCCGGTACCGAAGCCGATCGTATCGCTTTCATGGTCACCAGCAGCCAGGGTAAGCCGCTCACTTCACTGGAGCGCGCGGCGGCATATCAGCGTCTGGCTAATCAGGGATGGGAACCTGCTGAAATCGCTAAACGCGTCAAACGCTCACCATCTGATATCGATCACCACCTCCAGCTCCTGACCTGCGGCGACGAGCTGATCGAAATGGTTAAGTCTGGCGCCGTGGCGGCTACAACAGCAGTGGCGCTCTCACGCGAGCACGGGCCAAAAGCTGGCGCTGTTGCGCTTGAGCAGATGGTTAAGGTTAAGGCTGCTGGCAAAACCAAGCTGTCACGCAGCGCTGCTATGCCGCAGTTCAGTGCAACACGAGCACGCCGCCTGGTTGAGCTGCTGTCTGGCGTTGAAACCTTCCCACACGGTGAAGCATCAGCATTGACGCTGTCACCACAAAACGAGTTTGAGGTGTTGGCAATCCTTGAAGAGTACCGGGCACAGCATGCCGGTAAGGACAGCCAATGAGTAACGTTGTCAGAAAGATATCTGATCACAAGGATTACCGTCAGCAGGAAGCACAGCCCACAACTGAAAAGGGGTTTGCCTTGTTCCACAGGAAAATTATGGACTGTGGATTCTACAAGGACTCTCAAGCCGTTCACCTTTGGTTCCACCTGGTCATGAAAGCCACTCACAAACCAATTACCTCATCGACCGAATTCGGCGATGTCCAGTTGGGGCGTGGGCAATTCATTACCGGGCGGCACAAGCTGGCTAGCGAAACCGGAATCTCACCTGATCGCATTCAGTACCTGCTGAGAAAGTTTGTCAGCATGGACATGATCAGCGCGGAATCGAACCGTAAATTCACCGTGATATCCATCCTGAAATACGACGAATATCAGGCAGATTATTTACCAACAGATTACCAACAGATTACCAACGCAAACCCGCATGGCACTAAGGTTGCGGCGGTGGTTGTCCCAACAGATTCCCAGCAAATTACCACATACAATGAATTACTAACTAATAACTCAATATCTAAAGATATTGAGTGTGCAACTCCCGCCGCAAAAAAGGCTGAGCCAAAGCAAAGAATTTCCTGCGAAGAAGTCTGGCAATGCCTGAAGGAAGAACTACCAGAGGCAAGAGGCTGGCGAGTGATGGACGAAGACCGCCGAAACCTGATTAAACGGTTTTGGGGTAAGGCCAACAAAATCGCTCGTCAGTTTGATAACGGCGAGCCTCTCACCATGCAGGGCTTCCGATCCTATCTCCAGTACATCAGCGCCAACTGCCGCTGGATGCTGGAAGACCGCCCCGACAACCGAACCGGAAAAACATGGCGCCGCATGAAGTTCGACAGCTTCCTGTCTGAAAAGCTTTACCGCGACGTTCGAGAAGGAGACAAGGATGACCGATAACGTTTTGATGCCACCCCACAGCACCGACGCCGAACAGGGTGTGATAGGCGGGCTGATGCTTGATGGCGGAGAAGAGCGCAGCCTGAAAGTTATGGCAATGCTGAAGGCTGAGAGTTTTTACAATCGCTACCACGGTGTGATTTACACCGGCATCCGTGAGCTGATTAGCAAAAACAAGCCTATCGACATCATCACCCTCTCAGAACATCTGGACAGTAACGCGCAGGAATATGGCGGCTTTGCTTATCTTGCTGAGCTGGCAAAGAACACGCCATCCGTTGCCAGCATCGTCAGTTACGCCTCGGTGGTGCGAGACCGCGCAATGGAGCGCTACGCGATTGCCAAACTGAACGAATCGCTGGAAATGCTCTACAGCCGAACCGGTATGTCAGCCACTGAAAAACTGGATGCCGTCAGCACCATGACCAACCTGATTAGCGACCATGCCAAGACCGGCGTCCGCCGTGGCCTGCGTTCGTTCGGTGACGTTATGGAAACGTGGGTAACCGATCTGGAAAAGCGCTTCGACCCGAGTGGCGAGCAGCGCGGACTGAGTACGGGCATCCCATCGCTTGATCGCATGCTTTCGCCGAAAGGGCTGGTGAAGGGTTCGCTGTTCGTGATTGGCGCAAGGCCAAAAATGGGCAAGACGACCCTGTACAGCAAGATGGCAATCAACTGCGCGGTGCGCGAGAAGAAACCAGCGCTGATGTTCAGCCTTGAAATGCCGGAAGACCAGATTCTGGAAAAACTGGTAGGCCAGCAATCAGGCGTCAACCCAAGCATTTTCTACCTGCCAGCTACCGATCACGAAGACGACGTGTACCACGGCGACTACGACGCTGATTTCAACCGCGCAACGGAAACCGCTAACCGACTACGTGAGCTCGACCTGCTTTACATCGACGATACGCCTGGCATGTCGCTGGCGCACATCGTTGCCGAAAGCCGGAAGATTAAGCGCCAGAAGGGCTGCGTCGGAATGATTCTGGTCGATTACCTGACGCTCATGACCGCCGAAAAAGCCGATCGCAACGACTTAGCCTACGGAATGATTACCAAAGGGCTGAAGAACCTCGCTAAAGAGCTCGGCTGCGTTGTGGTGCTGCTGACACAGCTTAACCGCGAACTGGAAAAGCGCGTCAACAAGCGACCGCTGCCAAGCGATTCCCGCGACACCGGTCAGATTGAGCAGGATTGTGATTACTGGGTAGCAGTTCATCGCGAAGGCGCATTCGATGAAAGCGTCCCGCATGGCGAAACCGAGCTGATTTTGAGGCTGAACCGCCACGGCAACACCGGCACCGTTTTCTGCATGCAGCGTGACGGCGCTATTTACGACGTGGACCAACAATCGGCAAGGGCAGAACGCGACTCGCGCCAGGCTCCAGCCAAAGGCCAAAAGAAAGGTGGTTTCTGATGTCAGTAATTATCAAAGGTCGATATGTGAAAGTTCTCCACCCGAACAACTCGATGGCTGATTTTGAAGTGCTGCTATCGAACTGCAATTCACCGGAATCTATCAAAGGCTGGGCATCGCACCTACTGGAGAAAAACTGGGTATCTCGTCAGGTTGCCGACCGCTTTATCACGCTGCTGGCTAAGCGAATTGGTGCCGACCGCGATGATTGCCTGCCACCGGAATTAACACCGATGACTGACATCCAGCGCGGCTATCTGACGGAGAAAATCGCCATGCTTCGAGGAGTTCTGAAATCAGCGAGGGCTGCATCATGACACAGGTAATTTACGGACTGCCTCGCGCTGTGCTGATTAAGCGCGTATTCGGCGAAAGCAAACCTGCACCAAAGGTTGATTCCCGTTCCGAAAAAGGCGGCAAGAGTAAAACTAAGGGTAGAGGTGGATTTTGAGACACGAACTGAAAATTTTACCGCAGCACTTCACGCCGGTTCTGGACGAAATCAAAACCGCTGAGCTGCGCATGAACGACCGCAACTTTGCAGCCGGTGACACGCTACGTCTCATGGAATGGAACGGCGACTATACCGGCGACGCTTGCGAAAGGGTGGTTACACACGTAGCTGACGTCGGTGATTATCTTCCGGGTTATGTGCTGCTGAGCATGACACCACCTCAGCCCACAACGGACACCTACCGGCAGATTGAAAATGATGGCTGGATTGAGTGGAAGGGTGGCGAGCGCCCGGTGGATGGGAATACGAGAGTTCAAATCCAATGGAATGATGGCTCCGCGGTTACCGGTACGGCATCGTCATATGGATGGACAGGGCTTTGCTTTGGAAGGATTGTCGCCTATCGGGTGATTGAAAATGAAGGGAGGGAAGGATGAGTGAAAAACTTAAGCCGTGCCCGTTCTGTGGTGGCGCAGCGCAAATCCAAAGCAACAGAAGCTGGCATTACCTGCATGTTGAGCATGCTGAAAACTGCATACTCGAAGACCATGAGCCGCAATACTCCGCTGCTGAAGGTCAATATGAGCTGATGGTGAAGGATTGGAATCAGCGATTCGAGCTGGAGGCATCATGAGCCAGTTCACCAACAATCAAACCAGCGGTGATGATTGCCGTGAAAGTGGAGAGGGGGGAACCAAAATGGAGCAGAGTATTGAAATGGTCAAACCACAAGATTCAGACATCATGGCTGAGTTGCAGGGCGCTGGCCGGGATGGAAAGCCAACTTACTACCTGCGCAATTGCTTACTGTTCAATGGGTTTGAAATAACGACCCAGCAATTGAGGTCTAGGCTCAAATACCTTGAAAAGAAAGGCGTTGTAAGGCGCACAAAATCTCCGTTTTTCAAAAACAACATCAGTTGGGGGCTGGTATGAGCAACGTAATCCCACTCCGTCCTGACCCACTCCGCCAAGCCTACGAAGCAAACGACAAACTCAACGACACGAAACTGACGCCAGAGCAACAGCAGCTGGTCGGCAGCATTGCGTCATGCCTGGAGAAAGCTATCGAGGAACGCCATGCAAATCGAGCTGATCAAATCGGCCGGGGGGATATTCACCCCAGCGCTTGATAGTGACATACAACGCCTTACCCGCTTCAAAAATGGCGAGCAGTACACCGCCGAAATCAAACTAACCCGCAACCCCGCATTTCACCGCAAGGCCTTCGCATTCTTCAACTTCTGCTTTCAGCACTGGGCTGCTGACCGGGCAGGGCTTGAGCATGCCGATGAAGCCACGCAGTTCAACCGCTTCCGCAAAGACCTGACCATTCTGGCAGGCCATTACGACATGGTGACGAACATCCGCGGCGAGGTGAGGGCAGAAGCAAAGAGCCTGGCGTACGCAAACATGGAGCAGGAAGAGTTTGAGCGCTGTTATTCATCCCTGATTAACGCCGCCATCAAACACGTATTCGCCGGCACTAAAGACCAGAACATCATTAACCAACTCTATTCCTACTTCTGAGGATTCCAATGACACCCTTTACCGATATTGGCGCAGCCATCGAAGAAGCTGCGTGGCTGGCGTTCGTCCATAAGAAACCGCACTGCGTTTACCAGCGCTTTGACGGGCTGATGGAAGTGAAGCCAGAGCATCCCGATCGCAACGCAATGTTCACCACCGGCACGCCGGGAACCGTAACCACTGAATACAGGTGCGCGGCATGAGCAAAGGCAGATACCAACACCACACACAGGAAGAGTGCAACAAGGTAGGGAAGCTGAGAAAAATGGGGCTGACATACGCAATCATCAGCCAGCGAATGGGATGCAGCATCGATACATGCCGCCATATGTGTGCGAGGGCGAGATGAAGAGACGAAAATCAATCTGGGAACGCTACGAAAACCACGCCATCTACGACACCAAATCACCCCGCAAGAAACTCCAGCCACAACCCACCGAATCGCAAGTGACCACTTTCAGCTATCTGGAAGGGCTGCGCCAATCTGTGGCTAACAAAGTGAGGTTCACGCGATGACGGCTTACTATAACGAAATCGACCCCTACGCCGCCCAGTGGCTGCGTAACTTAATTGAAGCAGGACACATCGCCGCCGGCGTTGTTGATGAAAGGAGTATTGAGGATGTTACACCCGGAGATTTGCGAGGCTTCACTCAGTGTCACTTCTTCGCCGGAATTGGCGTCTGGAGTTACGCGCTCCGCCAGTCAGGATGGAGTGACGATCGGCCAGTCTGGACAGGAAGCTGCCCATGCCAACCTTTCAGCGACGCAGGCAAAGGCGCTGGGTTTGATGACAAGCGGCACCTTTGGCCCCACTTCCACTACCTCATCGAAAAGCTGCGACCTGAGACAGTCTTTGGAGAGCAGGTTGCGAGCAAAGACGGACTTTCTTGGTTCGACCTTGTACAAAATGACCTGGAAGGAACGGGATACGCCGCAGCAGCTCTTGATATCTGCGCTGCGGGCTTCGGTGCGCCGCACATCAGGCAGCGACTCTTCTGGGTGGCCAACTCCGACAGCGAACAACGGAACCGGAGCAGGAACGAGCGGCCGTCAAGGTGGAATGAACCTTCAGTCGAAAGCCCAGCTAGCGGGCTGGCAGACGCCAGTGGCGAACGATGCGACAGGTTCAACCCACTGTTACAGCGGGAAGCATCCGGACGGGGCACCGAAAGTTTGCCTGAAGCTGCCGGGTACAGCGAAATTGTCGGGATGGCCGACGCCTACAGCAGCGAGCAACGACAGGACGCCGAACCCGGAAAATGCAATGAGCATGAAGAGAAAGGACGGCACGAAAATACAGCAGCGCCTGCAGGATTTTGCGTCGATAGCTCAGCCAATCCGGTTAACGGCTTTTGGAGAGATTCTGACTGGCTCCTCTGCCGGGATGGAAAGTGGAGGCCAGTTGAACCCGGCTCATTCCCGCTGGCTCATGGCGCTACCCAAAGAGTGGGACGATTGCGCGCCTACGGTAACGCGATCAACGCGGAAGTCGCGAAAGGATTCATAGAGGCATTCATGGAGGTTCAACATGCGTGAACGCTGCCAACGCTGCCACACCATCCTCACCAGTGAAGATAAGTATTGGTATGGGGTCGCATGTGAGTCCTGTGAAACCGACCTGAAGTGGGAGGAATATGAGCAACACAACCTCATCAAATCAGCCCACTGGCGCTGGCGAGCAATCTGCTTTGGTCTGCGTGTTCTGCGCCATTACTCTGGCCGATTGCGAGACCTATTGCTGCAGCGCTTGCGAGGTGGAGCTAATGAGCGACCCGAATTTCAGGATGTGCGGAGGAAACGATGAGGAAAGTCAGAAGGCGATGTAAAAACTCCAACTGCCGCGAATGGTTCCATCCTGCATTTCAGAATCAAACGTGGTGCAGCCCGGAATGCGGAACGGTAATCGCATTAACCAAAAGAGAAAAAGACCGGCAGAAGTCGATACAGGAAGCAGAACGACGACGAAAGGATGAAGCCCAGCAGGAACGACGCAGTATCAAAGTCCGCAAGTTAGCACTACAGCCCCTCAGCCACTTCCACAAGCAAGCACAAGCCGCCTTCAACGAATACATCCGAACCCGTGACGCAGAAGCGCCATGCATCAGCTGTGGGCGCTTTCATGAAGGTAAATACGACGCAGGCCATTACCGCACCCGCGGCGCATCACCGGCCACACGGTACGATGAAACCAACTGCCATAAGCAGTGCGCTCCCTGCAACCAGCACCTCTCCGGCAACATCGAAAACTACACGCCAAACCTGATTAAGAAAATCGGTCAGGCTGCGTTTGATCGCCTGATGGGACCGCACGAGCTGAAAAAGTGGACGCGTGAAGAGCTGCAGGAGCTGGCGGCGCATTACCGGCAGAAAACTAAAGAGCTGAATAAGCGAAGAGAGGCAGCATGATAGTCGATTACCTGCACGACAAATGGCGCTTGCTGCGCATGTACCGCGCCCGCCGCATGTTCGAAATCAACTACCGCATATTGCGTAACACAGCGAAAATCATGGGGGTGAAACATGGCAGTACGCGAGCTTAATCTCAGCAAAGAGCAACATGACTGGCTGAATGGCTGGTTAGAACTATGGGGAGCGTGGGTATATTCAGGAAGGCTGGAAAAGCGCATGACCAGCGTCATAGCGCAATACATGGCTACTGTTGAACCACAATCATATCCATACAGGCCAATGTGCAACGATGATGACGGACTCTTGATTTCTCAGGTCGTGGACTCCGTCATGTGCATCGATAAAAAAGCCCTTGGCATCCTGCTCAGTTACTACGCGCATGGTTCATCTGAATACGCAATTGCAGCGTATATGCACAAGACCGCAAGTCCTCGCAAAATCGCAACAAGGGGTGGTAATCGTGTTAAGTCGCCATCGCTGGCTACGTGTCGCCGAGAGGTAAAGGAAATCCTCTCCGCGTCGCTGTACTTAATCTACACTCCGCTTCTAAAAGCGATGAACGAGCGGAAGGTGGTATCGAAATTGCGTAAAGTTGCTTAGAGGCCATTGACAGCAAAGAGCAAATGAGCAATGATATTTACCTAAGCTGCCGTAAGTGTTCTTAAGGATGCCCGGACAGCAATCGAACAAATAAATTGTGATAATTAAGAAGCCCTGCGGACTCACCATCTGCGAGGGCTTTTTTATTGCCTGCAACCTCCGGGTAGGTCGTATAAAGGTCATTACGGTTGGCTGTTAACCAACTTATCGTGGTTCGATTCCACGCCTTCCCGCCAAATTCGTTCGCGTAGCTTAAATGGTAAAAGCAGCCGACTCATAATCGGTCGATTGAAGGTTCAAACCCCTCCGCGAACACCAAATCTCAAAATCAGGCACTTTTGCGATTGCCTGAGATTAAAGGTCAGCCATAGAGCTGATCACTTCTTTCGCCCATGCCATCCACTCCAAACTCACTCGTTATCCTGTGTGGCATCGGGCGTCTTTTATGCATGAAAAATCCGCACTCAGGCGGATTCTTTCTTATTGGCTACCCAACGGCGCAAGGCGGAACTTCTTCTATCGACAAGTTGAAGTTTACCCGGACTTGTCCTGTTCACCATTTAGACAATTCCTATTTGGACAAGTCCCCTATGCGGGGGTGGAAAGTGAAAAAAATGCCTTATAAATCCGATCCGGGCTTTATTGCCACGCTGATTGCGCTGGGCATGACTGTACTCGGCGCGGTGGCTGCATATGCCTACAAAGTTTTGAGTGGCGACGCCTTCAGCTGGCGCACGCTATGCCTGCAGCTAATCGTATCCATATTCGCTGGCTTCCTGATGATGCTGCTCGCTACCTACTGGTCGTGGCCACAGGAAGTCACCGGCGCCATCTGCGGTATGGCTGGCTGGTCGGGCTCATCTCTTATCAAAGCACTTGAAAAGCGTTTCCTGCAAAAAGCTGCAGGAGGTGCGGGAGTTGCCGAATGATTACCCGTGACCAGTTCAAAGCAGCCGCCGGTATCACTGACGCGCTGGCTGATAAGTGGTATCCGCACATCACTGCGGCGATGAAAGAGTTCGGCATCGATACACCAAAGCGCCAGGCATATTTCATCGGGCAAATCGGCACCGAGTCGAACGGCTTTACGCAGGTGAAAGAGAGCCTGAACTACAGCGTGGAAGGCCTGAAGATTTTCGGCACACGATTAACCGATGCACAGCGCCAGCAGCTGGGCCGTAAGCCCGGTGAATCAGCATTGTCGCCAGAGCGTCAGGCGGCGATCGCCAATCTCGTTTATGGCGGACGTTATGGAAATAACCTGAACGGTGACGGCTGGAAGTATCGCGGCCGTAGCCTGAAGCAGGTGACGTTCCGCGGCAATTACGAAGCGTGCGGAAAGGCGTTAAAGCTACCGCTGACTGATAACCCTGACCTGTTGCTGCAGGATGCCAACGCTGCGCGTTCTGCTGGCTGGTTCTGGAAGGCTAATAACTGCAATCAGTACGCAGATAAAGGCGACCTGAACGGCCTGACTAAAACCGTCAACGGTGGGTTCAACGGATTAGCCGATCGCCGCGCTCGAACTGACAAAGCTTTGCAGGTGCTCCTATGACAGGTAAAGCAAGAATGGCCCGTTACCGCCGATTCATCCCGGCTCTGTTCGCGGCAATCATCATCAGCTTCGTGGTCAAGCTCTGGTATGACAACGCCTACCTGACCGAGCGCAACAACCGACTGCGTGAGCAGTTCCTTCTGGCTAACGAGCGCAACATGAAGTTCGCTGACCAGATGGAGCCAATTACCAA
>Ga0308163_10005119_pt1 | contig 10109 bp, 10 predicted proteins | sample PhyTR1_FD_201037 | JGI IMG/M metagenome (GOLD analysis project Ga0308163, IMG submission 201037) | Phyllosphere microbial communities from UC Gill Tract Community Farm, Albany, California, United States - DLSLT.R1 | ecosystem: Host-associated > Plants > Phyllosphere > Unclassified | place: USA...
GCGTTTCGAATGTTTCGTCAAGCACTTCATTTCACCCGCTTCATTCTGCAACACGCTGTTTTGTGTGCGTCGTTCTGCGAGGGGGCGAACTATAGCAAGAGCCGCCACAGCTGACAAGGGTAAAATAACAAATTCATCGATCGCTAAGCAGGCCATGTTCATTCTCCCGACAATCTCCCCTATCCATAACGACGCGCTCGGCGCGCTGCTCGACAAAGCCATTAACAACAAGACCAAACCGCTCGGCAGTCTGGGGGTGCTGGAGTCGCTGGCCAAACAGATCGGCCTTATACAGAACACCCGCGACGTCGCGCTGACACAGCCAGCCATCCTGGTTTTCGCCGCCGATCACGGCATCGTCGCAGAAGGCATTTCCGCCTACCCGCAGGACGTAACGTGGCAAATGGTGGAGAACTTCCTGGCGGGCGGCGCTGCCATCAACATCTTCGCGGCGCAGAACAATTGCGAACTGCGCGTCATCGACGCCGGCGTCAATCACAACTTCGGCCCACGCGATGGTCTGACCGACCGCAAACTCGCCAACGGCACCCACAACTTCGCGCAGGAACCGGCGATGACCCATGCCACCTGCGAGGCGGCGCTCGCCGCCGGCATGGTGCTGGCCGCCGAATTGGATGGCAATGTCGTCGGCTTCGGCGAAATGGGTATCGGTAACACCACCGCCGCCGCCGCGTTGATGCACAAACTGACGGGCATCCCGGTCGCAAATTGCGTCGGCGCCGGCACGGGACTGTCGGCAGACGGCATTCTGCACAAACAGCGCGTGATCGAAGCGGCGGTCGCCCGGCACGACACCGTCACCGAACCGCTCGAGGTGCTGGCCACCTTCGGCGGATTGGAGATCGCCATGATGGCGGGCGCCATGCTGAAAGCGGCCGAACTGCGCAAGGTGCTGCTGATCGACGGCTTCATTGTGACCAGCGCGCTGCTGGTCGCCGCCCGTCTGCAGCCGGCCATCCTGGATTACTGCATATTTACGCACTGCTCCGACGAAAACGGCCATCCCCAGATGCTGGCGGCGCTGGACGCCAAACCGCTGCTCCATCTCGGCTTGCGGCTGGGCGAAGGCACCGGCTGCGCGCTGGCGCTGCCGCTGCTGCACGCGGCGGTCAACTTCCTGAACCGGATGGCCACGTTCGAATCGGCCCAGGTCAGCGAGAAGTCCGAGTAAAGGACAGGCTCAGTGCACCAGCTCCGACTATTTTTCACCGCGCTGCAGTTCTTCACGCGCCTGCCGATACCGCGCTGGGTGGGCTTCGATCCCGCCTGGCTCAATCAGGCGTCGCGTTATTTTCCGCTGGTCGGCGTGGTGGTCGCGCTGATCACCGGCGCGGTCTACGTTGTCGCCTTCAAGTTCTTCCCGCCGGCGATCGCCGTCATCCTGTCGGTCGCCGCTGGCATTTACGTCACCGGCGCTTTCCATGAGGACGGCTTTGCCGACATGTGCGACGGTTTCGGCGGCGGCATGACACCGGAGCGCGTGCTGGAGATCATGAAGGACTCGCGCATCGGTGCCTACGGCGCGATCGGGATCTTCTGCCTGCTGCTGCTGAAGTGCGCGATCCTGACCCACATACCGCCATTCGGTGTGCTGGCGGCCCTGCTGGTGGCGCATCCGATGTCGCGGCTGATGGCGGTCTCGCTGATCTGGCGACTGGACTACGCGCGTGCCGAGGGCAAGGCCAAGCCGATGGCGCAGAAAATGCGCACCATCGAATTCGCGATCGCCGCCATCACGGCGTTGCTGCCGGCGCTGATACTCATCTATCTGGGCTGGCTGTCTTGGACAATGCTGATCAGCGGTTTCTCCTTCGCGCTGCTGGCGACCATGTGGCTGGCGCGTAAGTTCGTGCGGCGCATCGGCGGCTACACCGGCGATTGCCTCGGCGCGGTACAGCAAGTGACCGAAGCGATTTTCTATCTGTGCATACTCGCCGGGCTTCACACCAGCGCGCAGTTTCAGTTTTTCTAAGCCATGCGCCTGATACTGGTCCGCCATCCCCGACCGCTAGTCATGGCGGGCGTCTGTTATGGCAGCACCGATCTGGAAGTCGCTCCCGGGGAGTTGGAACGCACGCTCGCGGCACTGATACCGCGACTGCCGGTGGGGTTGCCCGTCTATTCAAGTCCAATGGGCCGCTGCGCCGGACTTGCGCAGCGCCTGTCCAATGCGCCAATCTTCGACGCCCGGCTGGTGGAAATGCACTTTGGCGGCTGGGAGATGCGCGCCTGGGATGACATTCCGCGCGCTGAAATCGACGCCTGGGCCGCCGATTTGGTCAACTACCGACCGGGCGGCGGCGAGGCCGTGCTGCGGATGGCGGCGCGCGTCGCGGCCTTCCACGCCGACCTCCAGCGCCAGCTGGGCGCCGACGGCGAGGCGATCGTCATCTGCCACGCGGGCGCCATGCGCCTGCTATCCGCCTGCCACGCCGGCCTGCCGCCAGCGGAGATGGCCCTGCAAGCCGCCCGCACGCCGCACCATATCGCCTACGGCGACACGCTGATCCTAGGCCGCGGCCATCCGCAGCGTAAAGAAGGCGTTGACCGTTAGCCTGCCGCCCATTGGATCGTCGACCAGCAGTTCTGGCGCAGCGATATGCCCGGAGTGGAACAAGCCGCCGTTATAGAAGATCGCCCGGTTGAACTTGGGCGCGATGGTCAGCACTTTCTCAAAATGCTCGTCCGACTCAATAGCATAGGAGGCCGACGCGCCGGGAGGTGGCGATTGCCCCGCCTCGTCCATGCGTTTCATCCGGCCCACCATCGCATCGATTTCCTGCAGCGGCACCTTGGGCTTGAAAAAGCTGGTGCCGCCGAGACGCTCGTCCTTGAACAGATACAGCACCATGGCCCCGACACCCTGCATGTCGGCCAGACCATGTGAGTCGCGGTGCGGCATGCGCTGACCCGCCAACAGCTGCTCCGGGCTGCGCGTCACCAGCGACAGGCGGCTATTGATGGCGAGCACCCGGCGCGCCTTGAGCGGCGTGCGCGCGTGCAGCAGAAACGCGTCCTGCACGCTGGCGACGAAACGCCCGGTCAGCGGCAATTCAGGCCCGGGGTAGTAATTCCCTGGCGAGTCCCGGAACGCGCCGCGCTGGAGCGCGGCATATTCAACCATGGTCTCCGGTTCTGCCATGAAGTTATCGACGATGACGACCTCGTGGCCGTCGAAAAGCGGTACCACCTGTACCACCGGACGTGGATTAACCATCGGACGCAAGGTCACCGGAGCAGAAGGCGGAACAAAACGTGGATCGAACATGAAAACTCCAACGACGACAGGCGAGCCGCCCGACAAAATGGCGAGGATGATAGCAAAAATGCCGAAAACCGGTCGCTGATTTGTTTTCACTAGTTATCAACCATCACACCAAACCCGTATAATGGCCGGCTTTGGTGCCCGCGCGTCCGTCCGGATGCGCAGTTAAACGGGAAACACGAAGCCGCCCGGCGGCCCACGTGTGCTGCCCCCGCAACGGTAAGCAAGTGTCGCGCGGCGCGCGACAAACCAGCTCTGACAACCACTGTGCTCCGCATGGGAAGGTGAGATGGTCTAACTTGCCAGCCCGGATACCGGCCAAAGAAGGTGGAAGTGGGCGAACAGATGTGCGCGCGCATCTCTCAGTTTTCCGCTTCTGTTCAATCTGGCCCACGGGGAAGTAGGCCGGTTGCTTCTAACAGAAAATAAATCATGTCCTTTACTACCTCCCGCCTGGCCTGCCGCCCGGCGGCACTGACCTCGCTGGCACTGGCAATGGCCGCAGCCTTCTCGCACGCCGGCGCCTACGCCGACGAGGCGCCCGCCGACACCGTCGTGGTGACCGCCACCCGCATGCCACAGCCGCTGGCCGACATCATCAGCGACACCGTCACCATCAAGGCTGAACAAATCGCCGAAGCCGGCGCCGGCTCCGTGGTCGACTTGCTCAAGCGCCAGCGCGGTATCGAAGTGACCCGCAACGGCGGCGCGGGCAGCTCGTCAAACGTCTATATCCGTGGCGCCAACAGCAATCAGAGCATTGTGCTGGTCGACGGCGTGCGTATCGGCTCGTCCACCACCGGCGCCGCCAACTGGAGCGCCATCCCGCTGACGGCGATTGACCATATCGAAATCGTCTACGGTTCACTGAGCTCCCTGTACGGCGCAGACGCCATCGGCGGCGTGATTCAGATCTTCACCAAAAAGGGCCAGGGCGCCCCGGCGGTGACCGCCTTTGCCGGCTACGGCAGCGACAACACACGTGAAGCCGATGTCACGGTATCGGGTGCCACCGGCGGTGAACATAGCTTCGGCTACGCGGTCAGCGCCGGCAAGGAAAAGTCGGACGGTTTCTCGACCGCCCGCCCAGGCCTGACCTCGTACAATCCGGACGTCGACGGCTACGACAAGGAGAACGTCTCCGGTCAATTCAGCCTGCAGCTGGCCAAAGGCTACGAGGCCGGCGCGCTCTTCATGCATAGCAAGCTCGATTCCCAATACGACAGCGTGGGAGCGGGCTCCTACGACGTGCGCAGCAAAAACGTCATCGACACGGCCAGCGTTTACGCCAAGGCGCAGTTCCTGCCGGTCTGGGACAGCCTCCTGCAGTATTCGGAAACCAGGGACAAGGGCGAAAACCACACCAACGCCAGCGCCGCTGGTTACGCGCGCATCAACACCAAGCAAAGCTTCATCACCTGGCAGAACGATCTGCGTATCGGCGCCGACGTGCTGCAACTGCTGTACGAACACCGCAAAGAAGAGGTCAGCACCAACGGCTTCAATCTGCGCAACCCCGAACGCACCACCAACGCCTTCGCCGCTTCGTACAATGCCCGTCGTGGCGCCAATCTGTTGAGCGCGAGCGTCCGCCGCGACAACACCATCTACGGTTCGCAGAATACTGGCTCGCTGGGCTATGGCTACAACATCACGCAAGCGCTGCGCGCCACCGCCAGCTACGGCACCAGCTTCCGCGCGCCGACCTACAACGAGTTGTACTTCCCAGGCTACGGCAATCCGGCCAACAAGCCGGAAGAAGGCCGCAACGCCGAAGTGGGCCTGCGCTACGACGACGGCATCAACGCGCTGAGCGCCGGTTACTACCGCAACCGCCTGACGGACATGCTCGTCAGCATCAACCCATGCCCGTTTGGCCGCACCGGCTACCCGACCGGCTGCGCCTATAACGTCAATCGCGCGACGCTGGAGGGAATCACGCTGTCGGCCGCCACCAGGCTGGCCGGCATCAACCTCGCCGCCAACCTCGATCTGCAGGACCCGAAGGACGAGACGACCGGCAAGCGCCTGCTGCGCCGCGCAAAAAAACACGGCAACGTGACCGCCGACTATGGCATCGGCGCGCTGAAGGCCGGCGTCGAGCTGGAGGTGTCTGGCGACCGTTATGACGACGCGGCCAACAGCGCCAGGCTGGGCGGCTACGGGCTGGTGAACCTGTACGCGACCTACGCCTTCGCGCGCGACTGGTCGGCGCTGGTCCGTTGGAATAACATCGGCGACAAACGCTACGATCTGGCACGTAACTACGCCACGCCGGGATCGAACGTGTTTGCGGGCATCCGCTACGGCTTCAAATAGGTCCGGGCAGGTTGAAACTCGTGGAGATACGTAGGGCGGATTAGCGCAGCGTAATCCGCCAGGCTCCGCCAGCGGTTCACAGATGGCGGATTACGCGGTTCCCGCTAATCCGCCCTACGTGTCTCCCGTATCGCTTCACGCATAAGTCATATTTAAGCTTGTAATACTGTAATCTGCCCAGTGCTCTCCACTCTTCGAAAGTAGTGCATGCATTCCTTCTCACGCAATTTGCAACAGCGCGCCGCCGTCACCCTGACCGGCCTGGCCCTGTTCGCGTTTGCCAGCCTGGTTTTCTCGGGCATGACCGGTTCGGTCGTTATTCCCTTTTCCGATATCCCCGCAGCGGTTAAAGATCTGCTGCACGGCCAGACCACCACCTTGTCGGCCACCCTGCTCGACCTGCGCCTTAGCCGCGCCACCACCGCCTTCGTCACCGGCGCCGCGCTGTCGCTGGCCGGCGTCATGATGCAAGCGCTGTTGCGCAACCCGCTGGCCGACCCTTACGTGCTGGGCATCTCGTCCGGCGCCTCGGTGGGCGCCTTGGCCGCGCTGATGTTCATGTGCGCCGCGTGGATGGTCGACGCGGCGGCCTTCGCCGGCGCGGTGGTGGTCTCGATGATGCTGTACATGCTGGCCCGGCGCGACCTGCGCGGCGGCGCGGCGGCCGAAGGCGGCACCGCCCTGCTGCTGCTGACCGGCGTGATCCTGTCAGCGGTCTGCATGGCGCTGGTCACGCTGATGCTGTCGATCGCACCGGAGAGCCGCCTGCGCACCATGGTGTTCTGGATGATCGGCGACCTGTCCGGCGCGCCGCTGCGCTGGATGCCGTGGGTGGTGCTTGCCGGCGCGCTGATCTTCGCGCTGCGCAACGCGCGCGCCATGAATGTCATGGCGCTGCACGCCGAAGCCGCCGCCACGCTGGGTATTCGCGTCGGCGCCTTGCGCAAAGGCCTGTTCTTCACCTCCGGCCTGCTGACCGCCAGCGCCGTGACCAGCGCCGGCAGCATCGGCTTCGTCGGCCTGATCGTGCCGCACGCTTGCCGCTTCGCGGTCGGTCCGGACCACCGCCTGCTGATACCGGCGGCGGCCCTGGCCGGCGGCAGCTATCTGCTGTTGGCCGATACGCTGGCCCGCACCATCATCACCCCGCAGCAGCTGCCGGTGGGCGTGGTCACCGCCTTGATCGGCGCGCCGGTGTTCCTGTATCAGCTGCATCGACTGCGGAAATAATATGATCAGCACCCACCACCTATCCCTCAAAATCGGCCAGCGCCAGCTGATCGCGGACCTGAACTGGCTTGTCCAGGACGGCGAATGCTGGAGCGTCATCGGCCGCAACGGCGCCGGCAAAAGCACGCTGTTACGTACCCTGGCCGGGCTGCGCCCGACCGACGGCGGCCATGTCGCCATCGGCGGGCGGGCGCTGAACGATTGGCCTTTGGCCGAACTGGCCCGCCAGCGCGCCTTCCTGGCGCAGAGCCGCAACGACGCCTTTGCCTACACCGTGATCGAAACCGTGCTGTCGGCGCGCCACCCCTACCACGACAACCGCTATTGGGAGGGTGGCGATGACCAGGCTATCGCCATGAAATCGCTGGAGGCCATGGAGGTGGCCGAACTGGCAGCGCGCGACGTGCGCACGCTGTCCGGGGGCGAACGCCAGCGCGTGGCCATCGCCGCCATGCTGGCACAGGGCACGCCGTTGCTGCTGCTCGACGAACCGGCCAACGCGCTCGATCTTGGACACCAGGTCGGCGTCATGAAGCTGCTGTCGCAGCTGTGCCGCGAGCAGGGAAAAACCGCCGTCATGATCGGCCACGACCTGACGCTGGCGCACAGCGTCTCCACCCACGCGCTGCTGCTGATGGGCGACGGCCGCTGGCTGGCCGGCACCACCGCCGACGTGATGCGGGCCGATCTCCTGAGCGAGTACCTGGGCCACCCGATCGACATCATCCAGCACGGAAAACGCAGCATCTTCATCCCCACCGAGGACCAGCAATGACCGACCAGAATAAAGATAACAGCCCAGATATCAGCGCCGAGACAGCAGCGCTCAACGAACGCCATCGCGTACGCATGGAGCGCAAGAAAGCCATCATCGACGCGCAGATCGCCGCCGCCGACAAGCAGATCGGCATCATCATCGTCAATACCGGCAACGGCAAGGGCAAGAGCTCGAGCGGCTTCGGCATGGTGATCCGCGCACTGGGCCACGGCGTGAAGGTCGGCGTGGTGCAGTTCATCAAAGGCGCGATGCAGACCGGCGAGGAAGCCTTCCTGCGCCGCTTCCCCGACGAGGTGAGCTTCCACACGATGGGCGAAGGCTACACCTGGGAGACGCAAAACCGCGAGCGCGATACCGAAAAAGCGCTGCTGGCGTGGGAACAGGCCAGGAAATTCCTGGCTGATCCCGATATCGGCCTGGTGGTGTTCGACGAACTCAATATCGCGTTGAAGTACCGCTACCTGGACGTGGAAATGGTGATCAACGATCTGCTGGCCCGCCCGCCCATGCAGCACGTCGTCATCACCGGCCGTGGCGCGCCGCCGGAGCTGATCGCCATCGCAGACACGGTGACCGAAATGGAAGTCGTCAAGCACGCCTTCAAAGCCGGCATCGGTGCGCAACTCGGGACCGAGTGGTAATGGCGACCAAGGCCCTTCTGATCGCAGCCGTGGCTTCCGGCCAGGGCAAGACCACGGTGACGGCGGCGCTGGCGCGCAAGCTGGTTCGGCTGGGCAAGCGGGTGCGCGTGTTCAAATGTGGTCCGGATTTCATCGACCCGATGCTGCTGGAGCGCGCCAGCGGCGCGCCGGTGCGCACGCTGGATCTGTGGATGGTCGGCCCGGAACAGTGCCACGCGCAGTTGGCGCAGGCCGCCGCCGAGGCGGACGTGATCCTGATCGAAGGCGTCATGGGACTGTATGACGGCACGCCGTCGTCCGCCGACCTGGCGCGCGAGTTCGGCGTGCCGGTGATGGCGGTGATCGACGCCTCGGCGATGGCGCAAACCGCCGGCGCGCTGGTGCACGGCCTGCGCGACTATGGCCCGGTCGACATGGCGGGCGTGATCGCCAACCGCGTCGCCAGCGAAAACCACGCCAAGATGGTGGCGGCCTCGCTGCGCGACATTCCGTTGTTCGGCACCATGCCGCGCCAGACAAGATCGCTGCCGGAACGGCACCTCGGGCTGGTGTTGCCGGGGGAAGTGAGCGACATCGACGGCTTGCTCGACACGCTGGCCGACCAGCTGGTGTTCGACGAAGCCGCGTGGGACCGGCTGCGCGCCATCGACATCGCCGCTCCCGCATCGGTGTCGCCGGAACCGCAGGCGGCACCGGCGGCACTTGCAAAAAAAAACATCGCCATCGCGCGCGATCCGGCCTTCATGTTCCTCTACCCGGCCAATCTGGAGACCCTGCGTGGCCTGGGCGCGACCTTGACCTTCTTCTCGCCGCTGGCCGACGAACCGGTGCCGGACGACGCCGACGCGGTCTATCTGCCAGGCGGCTACCCGGAACTGCACGCCGCAGCATTGTCGCGCGCGGGCACCTGGAAATCATCCATCCGCGCGGTCCACGCGGCTGGCATCCCCATCGTCGCCGAATGCGGCGGCATGATGGCGCTGGCCGACACGCTGGCCGACCAATCCGGCGCGGTCTGGCCGATGGCCGGCCTACTGACCGGCACTGTGGCGATGCAGCCACGCCTGGCCGGTCTCGGGCCGCAGGCGCTCCCCACGGAACAGGGTATCCTGCGCGGCCACACGTTCCATTACTCCAAATTAGCGACGACAGTGGAGCCGGCGGCGCATACTATTAAACATCCCTCCGCAATACAAGGTGAAGCCTGGTATCGCGCAGGATCGCTCACCGCTTCGTATTTTCACGCTTACTTCCCATCCAACCCGGCGGCCGTCGCCGCCCTGTTTTCAAGGAGTCCGGTATGACACGCACACTCGTTCTGGGCGGCGCACGCTCCGGTAAAAGCGCTTACGCCGAGCGCCTGGCCGTAGATTCAGGCAAGGAGGTCGTCTACATCGCCACCGCCACCGCCGGCGACGCCGAAATGGCGGCCCGCATCGCCCATCACCGCGCCAGCCGGCCCGGTGAATGGACCACCGTCGAGGAGCCGCTGGCCCTCGGCAACCAGCTGCTGCGATGGTCGTCCCCGGATCGCCTGATCATGGTCGATTGCCTGACCCTGTGGCTCAGCAACCTGCTATTCAGCGGCGGCGAGCAGTATCCGGAGGTGGGCGAGATCGCCCTGCCGGCGCTGTTCCACGAGCAGCAGGACATGCTGGCCAGCGCGTTGATCAAATGTAGCAGCGACGTGGTGCTGGTATCGAACGAGGTGGGTCTGGGCATCATGCCGTCCGGCGCCATCTCGCGCTGCTTCCTCGACGAGCAGGGACGGCTGAACCAGTCCGTGGCGGCGATCTGCGACCGCGCGGTGTTTGTCGCCGCCGGCCTGCCGCTGGTATTAAAAGGATAGCCGTGC
>Ga0308163_10005120_pt1 | contig 10108 bp, 6 predicted proteins | sample PhyTR1_FD_201037 | JGI IMG/M metagenome (GOLD analysis project Ga0308163, IMG submission 201037) | Phyllosphere microbial communities from UC Gill Tract Community Farm, Albany, California, United States - DLSLT.R1 | ecosystem: Host-associated > Plants > Phyllosphere > Unclassified | place: USA...
ATCTTCCGTGCTACCGGTCCTGCGTACCGGACTGCCCACGCCGGGCATCTGAGCCTCCACCAGCTGAAGGTCATGTCGGCGATAGAGAACTGCCGCACTGCAGCGCTCGGTGGCCACGTCGAGGCCTGTACCGACTGCGGACACTGGCGGGTCGCCTACAATTCCTGTCGCAACCGGCATTGTCCCCGGTGCCAGGGTGCGGCCGCGCGCACATGGCTTGCCGAGCGCGAGGCCGACCTGCTGCCGGTCGGCTATTTCCACGTCGTCTTCACCCTGCCGGCCGAGGTCGCCGACATCGCCTACCAGAACAAGGCTGCGGTCTACGGCCTGCTGTTCCAGGCGGCGTCCGAGACGATGACCACCATCGCCGCTGACCCAAAGCATCTTGGCGCGCGGATCGGTATCACTGCGGTGCTTCATACATGGGGCTCGGCCATGACCCACCACCCTCACATTCATATGATTGTACCGGGCGGTGGACTGTCGCCGGACGGCAAGCGCTGGGTGTCGTCACGCCCGGCGTTCCTCCTGCCGGTGCGTGTGCTCGGCAAGCTGTTCCGCCGCCTGTTCCTGACCCGGCTGATGGCGCTGTACGAGGCGGGACGGCTCGGCTTCTTCGGCAGTCTCGCGGCACTCGGCGACCGCCGCGCCTTCCTGCAACACCTGTCCCCGGTCCGCAAAAAGAACTGGGTCGTCTATGCCAAACCGCCGTTTGCGGGACCGCAGGCCGTCCTCGCCTATCTGTCGCGCTACACGCACCGCGTGGCGATCTCGAACAGTCGCCTCATCCGCTTCGACGAGACCGGGGTGACATTACGCTACAAGAATTATCGCAACGATGTCGCCGACCGGCAGCAGCTGATGACGCTGGCCGCTGACGAGTTCATCCGCCGCTTCCTGCTCCACGTTCTCCCGAAGGGCTTCCACCGCATCCGCCATTACGGCCTGCTTGCTGGCGCCACCCGCAAGGCTCACCTCGAACACGCCCGCCAACTGCTCGGTGCTGCCCCGCCCGTGTCCGCTACCGAGCCGGTCGAACCTGAGGATGCCCGCCCGCCATGCCCATGCTGCGGCGGACGCATGCTCGTCATCGAAATCTTCGAACGCTGGCGCCAGTCCCGCGCACCGCCGCCTGCCTCCAACCCGACCGGGACCACCGCGCCATGACCCGGCATGGCTCGCCTTCATCCCGCCGCGCGACCTGTGCGCTTCCGGCCATGATGACGCTTATGCGATCGACACCGGCACCGAGCGCAGTGTCACGTCCGCCGCACGGCAAGGCTCGATATCAGCCTCTGAGGGCGCATCCGATGGTCAGCACCGCCCCGACCAGGACGTCTGCTGCGGGCTGTCCCGCCCGGCGGCCCAGCAGCCGAAAACCGAAAAACCCATAGGTCAGCATCCGAGGCCCGCGGCTTCCTGCTTTGGAGGATATCGTACACCTGCCGGTGCCCGATTTCCTTCACACAAGTGGTCATCCAGCGCCTTCCATGCAGCGCTTAGATTCAGTCGTTTGTTCATGTTGCCTAGCACCGCCAGCAAGCAACCGCGCCCGGCCTTGGGAGCGCAATCGACAGCATTTCTGTTCAGTCCGACGACGCGGGGGGCTGGATACGGCTGACCACCTTCTCGCCCATGTCTCACCGCTGGGGTTCCGAAGATATCGTCGCTTAGTGTGTCAATTTGCCCTCAGCCGAAATGACCCCCATCAGACTTCAACTTGCGCCTCGACCTCAACGCCAGCAGCGATCGCGGTCTCGACCCAGAGATCTTGCTCTACATCGCCCGCGTCGATCGTGAGGATCAGCGCATAGCGCATCATGCCGTTCGTGCGGTCTCGGTCGCGACTGGACTTCCACCATCCGCCGACAGGGAAGATCGCAATGCCATTGCGATCGGCAAGATCTGCTGCCGAGCAGCGCCACTCGTCAAGATGGAGCGAACCTGCCGATATTGACCGCTCGCCAAGCAGCCGCCCCGGATCGGCGACGTCACCCAACAGATCGTCCTCCTCGTCCGCCACGGCCGCCAGCGCGTTAACGCGCGCTTCGAACCGCGCTTGTGTTTCGTTGCGTCGTCGCAGGTCAAACCGAAGCCCGGCGGACCGATAGCGCGCAGGAGAAAGGGGCGCGTCCGCACTCGGATTGGGCTCGACGAAATAGGATAGCGTCACGCGCAGGCGTACTTCGTGCGCCCCAAGCTCAAGAAGGGTCTGCGACGGCCAGGGAAGCGCATAGAAATGGGCGTGGTTTAGATGAGCCTGCTGTCCCTTCTCGCGAATAAACGGCTGGATTTCCTGCTGCGCCACGAGCGCCAACGAGTTGGACGCAGAGCGAAGGGCGCGATCCTGGTTGGGGACGCCGTAACCAAAACGCCTGAGCATCATGAGCCGCTCTGATTTCTGGTTGGTTGCCAGCAACGCCTGTTCCATTGCCGGTGTCCATTTGGCGCTGTGAACGAGCAGCGCTCGCACCGTCTCTGGCCATAGCTCCCGGTCATCGGCGAGCACCTCAGCCGCCATCCCCGCCAGCTGCGCGGTGGCAGCGCTCGTCGCCCAGGCCAAGGTAAGCGGTTTTCCTGTCGGATCGCGGCTGGTCGTGAGTAGCGATAGAGAGTCTATCCCGCTGACCATGCTGGTGTCGGCAGAATCGATCCCCTTGTTGCCGGCTTCGAGAACCAGTTCCGGCTTGATCGGCGACACTCCGCGATACCAAGCGGCTGAGACACGGCTGTACGGGCTGAGCATCCCAGGCTCGACCGCGCAGGCCCAATGATCGTAGCCGTGATCGGTGATCGGACCCTTCTGCGTGTAACCTCCAATCGTTAGCACGTTCCAAGCGTGAGCCGGATCCTCGACCTCATGGCTGTCCCAATCCTCCAGCTCGGCGTGGAGGAGACCATCGGGAAGGTTACCGGCCGAAACGCAGATGAGTCGCCGCCGCAATTCCACCAGTTCGTCCCCGCCGAACGCAGAGGCATCAAGCGTTGCGCTCCAGCTGGTCGCCTTCGGGCCATAAACATCGGGCTGGGTGACTGCCATGCAATAGACCCGTTCGCGATCCGGTCTTGCGATCTCGGGACGGAGAATGGCTTGTTGAGTCACGAGTCCGTAGCTCTGCGGCTCGGTCAGAGTAAATCCCGCCGGCGGCAGCAGCTTCACACCCTCGCCCGCGTAGTTGAGTGTGATTGGATCGGCAGATAGCAGCGTCGTCGTCAGGTCCCCGTAAACCGCAAGCCCTGACATCTCGCTGCCATGACCATGATGGTCGTCGACGCCCCAAGCCGGATTCACGCTATGCAGGTCATCCGCGGCAAATGCGGGCGCGAGCAAAGGGTGTGCCCTGTTGATACCCGTGTCCAGCAGGCACACTGCAACCGCGTCTCGGTTGGGACCGCTCTCGATGCGCGCGGTCGCGTTGGCGACCCAATCCTCCGCATCGTCGCGACCTTCACCACTCGAAAAAAACGCGGCATCATCCCGACCAAGTCGCAGTTCCGCTACCGCGTCGCAGCTCGCAACGATCCGTCCGAGCATGGTGCGATCGGTATAGAGAAAGACGACCACCCGTTCAGCGAACCGCAGGCGCCCCTCCCCGACTAGGACGGCCGCAGCGACCGCCTTCGCATCAAGGTTCTGCACCCGATCGGGCCAGCACCAGCATTCCCACCAGGTGGGTACACCTGCATTGGGGATCGTCCGACTGTCGACCCACAACGATTCCAGCCTCGCCGCCCGGAAATGCTCAATCGCTACGAACCGAGCCTCATGCGAAGGTCGCCCCTTCTCACCACGGCTGGACCGATATTCGTCGAGCTTCGAGTCGAGAAAGGATTGGGCGTCGTCGGGGACGAAGAGTGTTCCTTTGGCTACGCCGTCATCCGCCCGGCTGGCACTAGCGAGGCGGATCCCCTTTGATGCCCAAGCAAGATCCGGAAGAGGCTGGTCCGGCAATGTGTCGAAATCGACATAGCGGCCCGCTTCGCCGGTAAAGACGGGGTCGCGCTCGGCGATGAGCCCGTCGGTGCTCGCCCAGGCAACCGCAAGATCACGCTTGAGCTGTTCGGCATGCTGCTCCGTCTCGCGGCCGAGATCCTTTGATCCCATCGCGCGGTTGGGTCGCTTGTATGGTCTTAGATCGACAAAACGCTCGACGCGCAAATGCTGACGAATATACCCGCTGACCATAAACCCCCATTACACCGCGCTTGGCATCCGTCGTTTCAGTCGCTGAAAATGTCGGCGACTGCCTCCCGCATCGTTCGTCTTGCACTTAGCGCAGTGGTCAGATCGGCTGTGCCGACAGTCTTCTTCCCCGCCAGGATTGCCTCTTTGGTTGCCTCATCTGCAACCCGGGCGAGCTCTGCTTGGCTTAGGCCATCCGATAGGGCCGCGATGCTGGCCCACTCGATCGAGCGGCCGGCCATCTTTCCCAACCGGTTGCTGATCATGGCCCGAGCACCCGACGCATCGGGCAGACCATATTCAATGATCTCGTCGAACCGACGAACCAGCGCGCGATCGAGCAGCTCCGGGTGATTGGTCGCTGCCACCACGACGCTGTCTGTCGAATTGCCCTCCTCCAAGAACTGCAGGAAGGAATTTAGGACGCGACGGATCTCGCCGACGTCGTTGGTTGCCCCGCGCTTCCCCCCAATCGCGTCAAACTCATCGAAGAGATAGACTGCTCGCATCTGCGCGATTTGATCGAAGACGAGGCGCAGCTTCGATGCGCTCTCCCCCAGGAAACGGGTGATGACACCGTCCAGTCGGACTGTGAACAGCGGGAGGTGCAACTCGCCCGCCAGCGCGCTCGCGGTGAGCGTCTTGCCTGATCCTGGTGGGCCGACGAGCAAAAGGCGTGAGCTCGGCCGCTGATTGTACTCGCGCAGCCGACCACGCTGCTTTTGCTGCACGACAAGGCGTAGAAGCCGAGTGCGCACCGCCTCGGTTAAGGTCATGTCATCGAGCCGCGTCTCACTGTGAGTAACGTGGACCAATCCTTCGAGGTCGCCCCGCGGTTTGACCAGCGGCGTCGCTACGGCGATTTGAGGCAGCGTAGCGGGCACGGTTGTTGCCCCGCTCTCCCGAGCCGTGTCGACAAGCCTCCGCAACGCCTCGGCGGTTTTGGTGTGTCCCTGACGAGCTTCCGACGCCGCAATCTGCAAGGCAACCGTGTAGACGCGTTCTGCATCACCTTCGACATGTCCGGACAGGAGGGCGATCACCTGCTTTGCACCAGCCATCACTCCTCCTTTCCCGTTCACTCGGACCGATGATCTGCATTAGCAGATTGGCTACGTCGATACAGATGTTCCTCACATTCTCTTAAGATTGCGGTTTGCCTCCTGTTCGTCCTCGATCCAGCGGTCGATCTCGGCGGGCATCGGCGCCACTTAAATGCCCTGCCCTGCCGCATGAATGAACGGCAACTTACGTCGATCGGCATCCGAAAACGGACAGGCGGTTTTCCACCACTTTTGAAAGCAGAAGGTCTGCTTTGACGTTGACCGATCAGCGTGGCCTAACGATGCTTGTCAGATAAGCTTCGCCAGCCGCTCTCTCAACAGCGACCATCGCCTCGGCTGGCGTCGTTTGACGGCAATCGAAAGCGCCTTGCGTGAGCCAACGATCACCAACAGCTTTCTCGCACGCGTGACGGCGGTGTAAATCAGCTCGCGCCCCAACATGGTGTACGCTTGCATGGTCAGGGGCAGAACGACGACAGAATATTCCGATCCCTGCGACTTGTGGATCGTGGTGGCATAGGCGAGCTGGAGTGCATCGAGTTCACCAAAGTCGAAGGTCGCCTCTGTCTGGCCGAATAGCGCCGTCAATTCAGCCTCGGAGTGGTCGACACCGGTCACCACGCCGAGATCACCGTTATAGATGTCACGCTCGCGATCGTTGACGATATGCATGACCTTATCGCCGACCCCATAGCGGTGGCCGAACCGCTCGACGAACTGATCAGTCGGCGGATTGATGCGCTGCTGAAGTAGCGTGTTCAATGCCCGCGCCCCCGCCCCTCCCCGCTGCATCGGTCCCAGCACCTGGATGTCGCGGGCAGGTTCAAACCCGAGACGGCGTGGAATATGTCGGGACACGAGATCGACCACCTTGTCGGCGACGTCACCAGGTTCCTCAGCCTCGATGAAGAAGAAGTCGCCTTCCCGACGCGCAGTCAGGTCCGGCATCTCGCCGGCATTGATGCGGTGGGCATTGATAATGATGCGGCTGGTTGCCGCCTGACGAAACACCTCGGTCAGCCGTACGACGGGCACGGCTGCACTGCCGATGACGTCTTTAAGCACCTGCCCGGCACCGACCGATGGCAATTGATCAACGTCACCGACCAAAAGCAGCGCTGCGCCTGCCGGTAGCGCCTTTAGCGTGGCATGCATAAGCATGACATCGACCATGCTGGCCTCGTCGATGACCAGCAGCTGGCATTCGAGGGGGTTATCATCGTTGCGCTTGAAACCGCCCTCTGCGGGGTCTGTCTCGAGCAGGCGGTGCAAGGTCATAGCCTCCATGCCGCTGGACTCGGCAAGTCGCTTGGCTGCCCGACCCGTTGGTGCGGCAAGTGCCATCGTCACCTGCTTTGCCGCCAGGATCTTCAGGATCGAATTAACCAGCGTCGTCTTGCCAACACCCGGCCCGCCGGTGATCACGCAGGTCTTGGACAGGAGGGCCAGACGTACCGCATCGCGCTGGCTTGCGGACAGGTTCAGGCCGGTCTTGCCCTCCACCCAGGGGATGGCGCGTTCGGCATCGATCGCAGGCCAGGGCAGCAGGCCTTGGCGCAATCGCAGCAGACGATCGGCGATCACCTGTTCGGCGCGGTAGAGCCCAGCCAGGAACATAACCTCACGACCCTCGGTCTTGCCAGCGATGACCTCACCGGCTGCAAGCTCTCCCTCGAGGGCACGTGCGATCAATGGTTCGGCAACTTCAAGGAGCTTTGCGCCTGACCGCAGCAGATCGTCACGCGGCAGCCCGCAATGGCCATCGTCCATGGCGCTGGTCAGCGCATGGCTGACACCAGCACGGACGCGTCTGGGATCCTCCTTGCCGTAGCCGATGCTGAAGGCGATCGCGTCGGCGGTTTTGAAGCCGATCCCAGTGATGTCGCGTGCCAGCTGATACGGGTCGGCTTTGATGACAGCGATCGCCTGATCGCCATAGGTCTTGAAGATCCTGACGGCGCGTGCCGAGCTTACCCCGTGGCCGTAGAGCCAGACGATGATCTCCCGGATCATTCGCTGGTCGCTCCAGCCGCGAATGATCTTGGCTTCCCGCACTGGCCCGATGCCGGTCACCTCCCGCAGCCGTTCGGGTGCATGCTCGATGACCTCGAACACGTCATGCTCGAACGCCGCCACGAGCTTGGCGGCATAGACCGGACCGATCCCCTTAATCATGCCCGAGCCGAGATACTTCTCCAGCCCCTTCAGCGTAGTCGGTACCGTTGCCTCGACCTGGTCTGCCTTGAACTGCAAGCCATGATTGCGATCGTTGAGCCAGACCCCGGTTGCTTCGACATATTCGCCGGCACCGATCGCCGCAGCGTGGCCGACCAGTGTCACCAGATCGCGCTGCCCCCTCACCCTTACCCGCAGGACGCAAAACCCTGTGTCCGCGTTATGAAACGTCACCCGTTCGACCGAACCGCCAATCGTCGCGTGATGTGGCCCAGACGTTGTCCTGCCGGATTGATGCGTGGGCGCGGTGACCATGTCGTCTGATATAGTGCATATTCCAGTTTCGACCGTCTCGCCCTCTCACGGGCTATTCCACTGATACTAGCATGGTGCGGTTTAGGTATGCCTTTTGAGGACCGGCTCAACCCAGTGCCTTAAAGGCGCTCTACCCACCCAAAAAGGACTGGACAAACAAGCATCACGTATCAAAGACCAAACCGTGTTTATCCGTGCCTATCTCCGCGCCTCCACCTTGGAACAGGACGCATCACGTGCCCGTAGCGTCCTCGATGCGTTTGCTGCCGAGCAGGGGCTGCGGATCGCAACCCGCTATGTCGAAAACGAAAGCGGGGCCAAATTGCATAGGCCCGAGCTGTTCCGCCTGCTCGGTGACTGCGAACCGGGAGACGTGCTGCTGGTAGAGCAGGTCGACCGGCTATCCCGCCTCACCTCACCGGACTGGTTGGGTCTACGCAGCCTGATCGACGCCAAACAGGTCCGCATCGTGGCGCTCGACCTGCCGACCTCGTGGAGCCTGGCGGCGCCGGCCGATGAGTTCACCGGCCGCATGTTCGCCGCGGTCAACGCCATGATGCTTGACATCCTCGCCGCGGTCGCGCGCAAGGACTATGAGGATCGGCGTCGCCGCCAGGCTGAGGGCACCGCCAAGGCGAAAGCTGCGGGCCTCTATAAGGGCCGCCCCGAGAACAAGACCCGCAACGCTGCCATCTCGTCCCTACTGCGCGACGGCCGGAGTTGGCGAGAGATCATGAATGCGACGGGATGCAGCCGCACGTTGCTCGCCAAGATCGCGCGCGATCGCCGGCGGCTAAGGGCGGCGACATCGGTCGAACCGGCCGATTAAATTATTCCATAACTCCGTCGCCCTCAGTCGATTTCGGAAAATCAGTTTCGGGAACAGGTTTCTAGAAACTCGTTTCAGGCGCATCGTATTTGAGGCCCCCTGCCCTGCCGCTGTCTCAGCGCGCCATCGTTTGCGGGACATCTGTGGCTGCAATCCACGCCGCTTCGTACCCGTCACGTCAGGCCGGCTCGGACCATAAGACCAAGAATAAACCTTATCGCTACCACGCAGATTCAGCAACGCGCGGCGTCGAACTGACGAAAGCCAGCCTCTGCCCCGGCGACGCAAGGTCATCGGGATCAGCGCTGGCTTCCTACTTCTTAACCCTTTTCGTAGTGATCGAGCAGGATCTCGAGAAAGGCGCCGTAGGTGTACCGTTCCATCTTGGCAGCCGCCTTAAAGCGCGTGAGCATATCGTTTGGCGCGCGAATGTTCAGCTGCCCTTCTGCGTCAGCTTCACGGCTGGGAAATGCGGACGCTCGATCAACAACCCGACGCTGCTCGTCCGCCGCTGCCTCTGGCCGTGCGGTCGGTCGACTTGGCTGAAAGTCATCTAGGCTCCCAAAGTCCAGTGCCTTACGCGCGGAGTCTGTCATGCTACCCTCTTCTGACCTGCGCTATGGGAGCGCAGCATGGTTACGACCTCGGCCGCAAAGTCGGCCGCGTTCCTGACTGCGGCCTCCACATTGTTAACGTCTTTTGAGGACAAGCCACGCGGGCCACCACCAACTGAAAACAGCGCTGAATAGGCATCACGGTCGTGAATCTCAGTGGCAAATACGGGTGTTTTCTCGTTTGCCTTGAATTGCCCTGATACGAAGCGAGCTGTACGCGACTTCGCAACGACGCGGGTCTGTGTAAAAAGCACCGCAAACGGGATATCACGCCGCACCGCTTTCATGTCGCGCTTGAGCTCTTGGATGACGTCGATAGCCGCCAGCGCATCTTGCTGCTGCTCTTTCATCGGGATCACAACCAAGTCCGACTGACTGATTGCATAGCTCGTCAGGCGTGATGCCGTTCCCTCGAGATCGACAATCACGAACTGGTTGTCAGCGCTCGCAGCATCGATCTCGTCCAAGATCGTCTTCTCGGATGCGTTTGTTACTACCGTCAAACGCTTGGGTTTCCCCGGGAGCGTCGACCAGGTCGTCAGCGGTCGCCTAGGGTCTGCGTCAATTAAGCAGACGCTGGCATGCTCCGCTAGCTCGCATGCCAAGATCAAGGCGGAGGTAGTCTTACCCGATCCGCCTTTCGAGTTCGCAAACGTCACAACGGCCATTGGCCCCTCCTGATAGCATTGGCTAACATGTGCTACGCATCAATATTCTACGGCGTCGTAGCGTAAGCTACGCTATCGATCAATACCCTATGCTATGCGAGCATATCCTACAGTATCATATTAATTGCTAGCAACAGCTATGGTAAGGTAGTGTATGCTAGCCGCCACTAGCATCTGCTAGGCTGCCAATACTCTTCGTAACTTTCGACAAGCTAGCTCAATCTAGCATATGCTAGCACTAACTGAACTGTCACAATTCT
>Ga0308163_10005122_pt1 | contig 10103 bp, 7 predicted proteins | sample PhyTR1_FD_201037 | JGI IMG/M metagenome (GOLD analysis project Ga0308163, IMG submission 201037) | Phyllosphere microbial communities from UC Gill Tract Community Farm, Albany, California, United States - DLSLT.R1 | ecosystem: Host-associated > Plants > Phyllosphere > Unclassified | place: USA...
TGTACAAAATCGCCGCCCTGGAACAGTTCGACATCATCATCAGCGACGCCGCCCTGGCTGAAGCGGCGGCCGACGGCATTCGCAAGCATCGGGTTGAATTGCTGTTGGCGCCGGCTGGCAGCAGGCGCTGAATCATGCGCGCTTGCCTGCTACTGGTCCTTGTTCTACTGGCTGGAAACATCCAGGCATCGATGCGCTGCAATAGCACATTGATAGACGAAGGCGACCTGGCAGTGGAAGTCCTGCGCAAGTGCGGCCCACCCGCCGAGCGCCAAATCACCCCGCCCGCACTGGCCGCCAATGGGCAGATCAAACATGGCGCAGTGACCGTCGAAAACTGGGTGTACGGGCCTGAGAACGGCATGTACCGCACCTTGAGGTTTATCGACGGTCGGCTGGTTGAGATCAAAAGCGAAAAGTAGCCCCCATCTGTTGGAGCGAGGCTTGCCCGCGAAGAGGGTTAACGCGCAGTTCCTGAAATACCGAAGAAGCCGATTCGCGGGCAAGCCTTGCTCCAACAGCAACGCATCTGCCGATGTGAATCCATGTGAACTATAAATAACACTTCACATTATCCGCTCACTGATTCACTATCGGATTCACAGATCAGAACAATTCCGACCGATTGCTGGCAGTGACGAGCATCGGCAACCATCCGAGGAAGACAGCATGACTACCAAGAATGTCGGCGTAATTGGCTTGGGTGCGATGGGTTTGGGCATTGCCCGCTCGTTGCTGCGCAGTGGTTTCAATGTGCATGCGTGTGATGTACGCACCAGCGTGACCGAAGCGTTCGCCACCGAAGGCGGTGTTGCTTGCGCCTCCCCGGCTGAAATGGCTGCGGCTTGCGACGTGATCATCACTGTTGTGGTCAACGCCGAGCAGACCGAAACCGTATTGTTCGGTGAGAACGGTGCGATTGCAGCACTGCGTCCCGGCAGCCTGGTCATCGGTTGCGCGACCGTCGCGCCGACCTTCGCCGTTGAGCTGGGCCAGCGCCTGGTCGACAAAGGCCTGCTGTACCTCGACGCCCCGATTTCCGGTGGCGCAGCCAAAGCGGCCACTGGCCAGATGACCATGATGACCTCCGGCCCGGCTGACTCCTACGCCAAGGCTGAGGCAATCCTCAACGGCATGGCGGGCAAGGTTTATCGCTTGGGCGACGTTCACGGCCTGGGTTCGAAAGTCAAAATCATCAATCAGCTGTTGGCCGGTGTGCACATCGCTGCCAGTGCCGAAGCCATGGCCCTGGGCCTGCGTGAAGGCGTCGACGCCGATGCCCTCTACGAAGTCATCACCAACAGCGCCGGTAACTCGTGGATGTTCGAGAACCGCGTACCGCACATTCTCAACGCCGACTACACGCCGCTGTCGGCTGTGGATATCTTCGTCAAGGATCTCGGCCTGGTACTGGATACCGCACGCACCAGCAAATTCCCGCTGCCGCTGTCGGCTACCGCACACCAGATGTTCATGCAGGCCTCCAGCGCCGGTTTCGGTCGTGAAGATGACTCTGCCGTGATCAAGATTTTCCCGGGCATCGAACTGCCGAAAGCCAAGTCTGAAAAAGCTTAAGGAGCACACGATGAGCAACTCTCCTGTGCGCCCGCTGCTGGGCTGCATCGCCGACGATTTCACCGGTGCCACCGACCTGGCCAACATGCTGGTGCGCGGCGGTATGCGCACCGTGCAAAGCATTGGCATTCCGACGGCTGAAATGGCTGCGGACCTTGATGCAGACGCCATCGTCATTGCCTTGAAATCCCGCACCACGCCTGCCGCCGAAGCCGTCGAAGAATCCCTCGCTGCGCTGGAATGGCTGCGCGAGCGTGGTTGCGAGCAGATCTTCTTCAAATACTGCTCGACCTTCGACTCCACCGCCGCCGGCAACATCGGTCAGGTCAGCGAAGCCCTGCTGAAAAAGCTCGGCAGCGACTTCACCCTGGCGTGCCCGGCCTTCCCGGAAAACGGTCGTACCATCTTCCGTGGCCACCTGTTCGTGCAGGATCAGCTGCTCAACGAATGCGGCATGCAGCATCACCCGCTGACGCCAATGACCGACGCCAATCTGGTGCGCGTGCTGCAATCGCAGACCCAACAGAAAGTCGGCCTGCTGCGTTACGACAGCATCGCCAAAGGCGTTGAAGGCGTGCGCAGCAAGATTGCCGAGCTGCGTGCTGATGGCGTGAGCATGGCGATTGCCGATGCGTTGTCCGATGCCGATCTGTACACCCTTGGCGAAGCCTGTGCTGACTTGCCATTGCTGACCGGCGGTTCGGGCCTCGCACTGGGCTTGCCGGGCAACTTCCGCAAGGCTGGCAAATTGCGTGATATCGACGCCGCCAGGCTTGAGCCGGTGACCGGTGGTGAAGTGGTTCTGGCCGGTAGCGCTTCGGTCGCCACCAATGGTCAGGTTGCGGCCTGGCTGGAAGCCAAGCGCCCCGCCCTGCGCATCAATCCGCTGGAACTGGCCGCTGGTCATCCCGTAGTCGAGCAAGCGCTGGAATTCGCCCGCAATGCCGGTGAGACCGTCCTGATCTACGCCACCAGCTCGCCGGATGAAGTCAAAGCCGTGCAACAGCATCTGGGCGTCGAACGCGCTGGCGCCATCGTTGAAGACGCTCTGGGCCAGATCGCCCAAGGCTTGCTGGACGCTGGCGTGCGTCGCTTCGTCGTCGCCGGTGGCGAAACCTCCGGTGCCGTGGTTCAAGCCCTGGGTGTGCAACTGTTGAAGATCGGTGCGCAGATTGATCCGGGCGTACCGGCCACGGTCAGCAGCGGCGCTCAACCGCTGGCACTGGCACTCAAATCCGGCAACTTCGGCGGTCGCGATTTCTTCAGCAAGGCCCTCAAGCATCTGGCGGGGGAAACCTCATGAGTGCGGAAAACAAGCTTCGCGAAGAAATCTGCGACATCGGCAAACTGCTGTTTGGCCGTGGCTACACCGTGGGCAGCGCCGGGAACATCAGCGCCCGTCTCGATGACGGCTGGTTGATCACGCCGACTGACGCGTGCCTGGGCCGTCTTGATCCGACCGAAATTGCCAAGGTCAATCTGGCCGGTGAATGGGTGTCGGGCAGTAAACCATCGAAGACTCTCGCGTTGCATCGCGAGGTCTACGATCGCAACCCGGGTGTGGGCGGCGTGGTGCATACCCACTCCACCCATCTGGTTGCATTGACCCTGGCGGGCGTCTGGCAGGAGGACAACATCCTGCCGCCACTGACGCCGTATCAGGTGATGAAAGTCGGGCAGATTCCGCTGATTGGTTATGAGCGGCCCGGCTCGCCGAAAGTCGCCCAGCGCGTCGCACAACTGGCCAACAGTGTGCGCGGCGTGATGCTCGAACGGCTCGGTCCGGTGATCTGGGAAAGCTCGGTAGCCAAGGCCGCCTACGCCCTTGAAGAACTGGAAGAAACCGCTCGACTCTGGTTGATGAGCAACCCGAAACCCGCACCACTTGACCAGGCCTCTCTGGACGAGTTGCGCGAGGTTTTCGGCGCGCAGTGGTAGTTCAAGCCATTTGATTGAGGGCCGTCCGGCGGCCTTCGACATGACCCGGCAACGCCGGAAAACAATAACAACAGGACTTTAAAGTATGACGCCACTAATGCTTATGTTGACCGCCGGCGCAGGCATTGCGCTGCTGCTGTTCCTCGTCCTCAAATACAAATTCCAGCCGTTCGTGGCGTTGATGCTGGTGAGCATCATCGTTGCCCTGGTCGCGGGCGTGAGGCCGGCCGACCTGGTTGCCACCATCGAAGGCGGCATGGGCAAAACCCTGGGCCACATCGCGATCATCATTGCCCTGGGCGCTATGATCGGGCGGATTATCGAGCTGTCCGGTGGTGCCGAGGCGCTGGCCAAAACCCTGATCAAACGCTTCGGCAACCGGCGCACACCGCTGGCGCTGACCGTTGCCGGCTTCATCGTCGGCATCCCGGTGTTCTTCGAAGTGGGCGTGATCATCCTCATGCCGCTGGCCTACGGCGTCGCCCGTGCGGCACGCAAACCGCTGCTGCTGTTCGCCCTGCCAATGTGCGCCGCGCTGCTGTCGGTGCATGCTTTCCTGCCCCCGCATCCGGGCGCCGTCGCGGCCGCCGGTCAACTCGGTGCTGATCTGGGTCGCGTGTTGATGTTCGGTATCCCGATCGTCGCGGTATTGAGCCTGATCGGTTACTTCATCGCTGGCCGCATGACCCGCAAGGTCTACCCGATGACCGACGATATTCGTGCCGAAGTCTATGGCCCGCATATCACCAACGCCGACCTGGTTGCCTGGCATAACGACGACTACTCCAACACCAGTGAAGCGGCACACGCTCAGAAACTCGGTCTGGAAGAGAGCGCCAGCAGCCTTGCCGCATCGCTGCCGCCTGCTCCGGCGCCAGGCTTCGGCTTGATCATCGCGCTGATCCTGCTGCCAATCGTGTTGATCCTGCTGGGTACGCTGGCCACCACCATGCTGCCTACCGATTCCCTGCTGCGCAGCATTCTGACCGTGCTGGGCGCACCGTTGGTTGCCTTGCTGCTCGACACCCTGTTGTGCGCCTGGTTGCTGGGTTCGCGTCGCGGCTGGAGCCGTACTCAGGTCTCCGACGTGATCGGTTCGGCCTTGCCGGGCGTGGCCATGGTAATCCTGATCGCCGGTGCCGGTGGCGTGTTCGGCAAGGTGCTGGTCGATACCGGTATCGGTGCGGTCGTCTCCGAAGCGCTGCGTACCACAGGTCTGCCGGTTCTGGCCCTGGGCTTCCTGCTGACCCTGCTGCTGCGTGCCGTACAAGGTTCGACCACTGTTGCCCTGGTGACCACGGCCGGTATTCTCAGCCCGCTGATCGCTACACTGAACCTGACCCCTAACCATCTGGCCCTGCTGTGTCTGGCCATGGGCGGTGGCGGTCTCGCGATGTCACACATCAACGATGCCGGTTACTGGATGTTCACCAAACTGGCCGGGCTCAACGTCGGCGACGGCCTGCGCACCTGGACCCTGCTGGTTACCATCCTCGGCACCCTGGGTTTCCTTGCGACCCTGGTGATCTGGCCATTCGTCTGATCCAACAAGACTGGAGCTCACATGCCTCGTTTCGCTGCCAACCTCAGCATGCTCTACCCGCAACATGATTTTCTCGATCGCTTCGCAGCCGCCGCAGCTGATGGCTTCGGCGCGGTCGAGTATCTGTTTCCGTACGACTACAGCACTCAGGAGCTCAAGCAGCGCCTGAGCGACAACGGCCTGGTGCAAGCGCTGTTCAATGCGCCGCCGGGTGACTGGGCGGCAGGCGAACGTGGCATTGCTTCGTTGCCAGGACGTGAAGAAGAGTTTCGCAGTGGCATCGCCCGCGCGCTGGAGTACGCCGGCGTACTGGGTAATGACCGAGTTCACGTCATGGCCGGTCTGCTACCGAGCGAAGACCTGCGCGCCCGCCATCAGGCGGTGTACCTGGAAAACCTCGCCTACGCTGCCGAACAAGCAGCCAAGGCTGGCATCACGGTGCTGATCGAACCGATCAACACCCGCGACATGCCAGGGTTCTTCCTGAACCGTCAGGATCAGGCTCAAGCCATCTGCAAGGAAGTCGGTGCCGACAACCTCAAGGTGCAGTTCGACTTCTATCACTGCCAGATCGTCGAAGGTGATGTGATCTCCAAACTGCGCCGTGATTTCGCAGGCGTTGGCCACATCCAGATTGCGGGTGTGCCGGATCGTCACGAGCCAAACCTGGGCGAGCTGAACTACGCCTGGCTGTTTGAAGAAATCGACCGCCTGGGTTACACCGGGTGGATTGGTTGTGAGTACCGGCCAAAGGGCGACACTTCGGAAGGGCTGGAGTGGTTGCGTAAGCTTCAAGCCTGATGTGGATCTGTTGGAGCGAGGCTTGCCCGCGAATAGGACTACGCGGTTAGCCAGACACACTGTGTTTTCGCTCTTCGCGGGCAAGCCTCGCTCCAACACGAACCTCGCAGCCATCATAGCGCCATCACTTATCAGCGTTTATCACAACGTTTCACAGCATTTTGCAGGTGATCACAGTAAGAATCGGCGAAGTCCTTTTTTCGCACTCTTACTTGCGGCCTTGCCTTTCAAGGTCAGCCTTACCTTGCGAGGCGCTCATGAACATCACGCCCAAAACCGACACCACTCCACGCGAAGGCCTCGTCGACTTCGAGTCAAAACTCAAGCGCAGCATTCTTCTCGCCACCAAGGGTAACGAGGAGAAGAAGCCGGACCGCACCGCCACTGACAACGAAACATGGCCGCCGATTGAAGGCACCAATGTCTCGGTGGAGGAAAACGGTGACATGCGTTACGAGCGTGATGGGCAAGGTGTTGTGGTCGCCGCCTCGACCAACCCCCAGCTGTTCAAATTCCTCAAGCAACTGGACGCTCTGAACCAGTCCTCCTCACAGAAAAGCCAGGTCGAAGCCGCCATCGACAACGGCAACGCCATTGCCGACCGCAACACGCAATCGCCGGAATGGAAGGACATCAAGAACTTCGAATGGCAGGGCGAACTGGAAACGGCCGAAGTCGTCACTTACGTCACTCAGGACGGTGAAAAGGTCACAGTCTCCAAGGCCCTCACTCCTGAGCTGTTTGCCACCGTCCAGCAAATGGGGCTGTCCCGGGTCACCATTGAAAATCGGGTGAACAACGAAGACCGCGTGGTCGCCGACGAAAACGTCTACGTCGCTGAACACGACATCATGAAACCGGGCCTTGAAGACGACATCGGTAACGGCGTCATCGAGTTCGAAAGCCGTGACGGCACGAAATACGTGGTCTCCGAATTCCAGAACAAAGAGCTGTACGACCGGGTTGCGGACAAGAGCAGCGAAGGCGTGCAGGACGACATCCAGAAAATCCGTGACGAACACGGCATGGGCAATCTCGATGATCTGGACATCCTCAGCAAACCCACGGGCGTGAAAGCGGACGAGAAAGACAAGGAATCCGAAGACCTGACGGTGGTTGAGCTGGCCACCAAGAACCTGATGGACAAGTACCAGAAGCTGGTCGACGACAAGAAAGTCGACAAGGACAGCGACATCTACAAGCTGGTCATGGCCATCGAAGCCAAGGCCGCCATGGAAAGCGGGCGCACCATCACGCCGTATGTCGAAGACCCACGCGGCGCGGAATCATGGCGCAAGTTCGACGATGAGGGCGAAACCCTCACCGACGCCGACATGCAGGACATCCTCAACGGCAACAACATCGATAAGGCCCTGAGTGAGCTGTTTGCCAACGGCGATGGTGAACACGACAAGATCGGCAAGGAATACCAGGCCGAGATGGACGCGGCCATCGAGAAGGTCAGCGGCGGCGACAAGGAAGCCCTGGCCAAGGACCTGCATGACAAGCTGACCAGTCTGGAATTCGTCGAGTACCTCAACGATCTGGAGAAGTCCGGCAAAAACGCGGAAGGTCAGTCAGACGTCGCCCGCCTGCTCTCCAGCCTGGAATTGCTTGATCCGGAGCTAGCGAAAGACGCGCAAGCCGAGCTGAAGAAAAACAGCGTCATGGCCGAAGTCGACAAGCTGATGGCCGACCCTTCGGCTGTCCCTGACGAATTCAAAGAGCTGGCCCTCAAGGATATCTTCGCCGCGCTCAAGCAGGGCATCAAAGGTATGGCGGACATCCCCCGCCGCACCCAGGACACCATCGAGAAGTTCATCAACGAGCTGCTGGAGAACAAGACCAAGCTCAGCGACTTCTCGGACCTGATGGACAAGCGCAACAAAGGCGAAATCACCCAAGCGCAATTCGAGGAAAACCTGGCCGGAAAATACGTCGGCGCTGAGGACAAGGAAGGCTTCAAGAAAGCCATCGGCATCCTCAACAAAAACGGCGTATTCGGTACCGCAGCGGGCTTTACCTCCTTGGGCGGCGCGATCTACATGCTGTCGGCCAAAAATGGCCAGCTCAGTGACGACCCGCTGGAACGTCTGGCCATCGCCAAGGACTTCATCACCTTCCTCGGTTCCGGCGCGCAGTTCGAAAAAACCGGCGTCTTTGACCTGTTCACAAAAACCAATACCGCCGAGCTGCTGGGCCTGAGCAAATCCTTGCCGGAAATCTGGGGCAAGGAAGCGCCGTGGACCAAAAAGATCGATGCAGCCCAGGAAGCAAACAACGTCCCCGCCCTGGATGAAGGGCTGGAAAATCGCCTGAACAGCGTTTACGAACTGCAGAGCATCAATGCGGGCAACGGGGCGGGCAACGTCGTTGACCAGATCGGTCTGGTCAATGAAGTCAACGAGGCAGGCACCCTTTCCCAGGATGTCAGTCGCGAACTGCTCGACGATATCGTCACTCGCGCAGGCGGCAATCCACCCGCTGACTATTCGAAATACGGAAACCTGAATGAGCTGGCCACAGACCTGAACCTGAATATCACTCAGGACGCGGTCATGCAGAGCATCAACGCCCAGCGTGCGGCTGCCGACCTGCCGCCTCTGGATGTCGACGATGCGAACAACATCGGTGCCGAACTGGAGCGCGCTGCCAACACCGCCGTGCCGGAATCGGTGGCCAGTTCCGGTTATTCCAATTACACCGATGCGGTTTCCTCGCTGTATGCGGACTCCGTCGATTACTTCACCGCTCGCGATATCCCACCGCCAACGCGCGAAGCGTTTGCCGCAGGGATCGAAGAGCAACTGGAGCGCAACGGCCAGGCGATACCGGCCGAGAACGACCGGGTCAACCTCAACGAAATGCTTGGCAATGGCGAGATTGACCGCGAGTCGATCAACGTCATGCTCGAAGCCGACAACCGCCCAATCCCTGCCGACGATGTGGTCGATAGCATGCGCATCTCGGTTGCCCAGGCTTCTGCCGGTAGCGCTGGCGCGGGCAGCCTGGTAGATGCGCAAAGTGTCGCGCAAAGCATCGAGGGCGCAGCGCCGGAGGGTGCTGCGAAAGTATTGCCGAACGTCTCGGCGAGGATCGCAGGTTCTGTGGTCAAGGTACTTGGTGTGGCCCCGGACGTGATGAGCATCGCCGACATCGTCATGGGCGGTATCGCCATCAAAGACGGCATCAAGTCCGGCAGCGATCTGGCGATTGCCAACGGTAGCCTGCAGATCGTCTCCGGTGTAGCGGGCACTGCGGCTGCCGGGATCGGCATCGCCGGCCTGATCACCCCGGCCATTGGCGCCATCGCCGGTGCCACCGCGCCGCTGTTCCTGATTACCGCGGGCCTGGGGATCATTACCGGGATCATCAGCATCTTTGTCGATCACCAGAAGAAGCAGAAGGCCACGGACAAGGAAGGCCAATGGTTCAAGGATCAGGCCGAGCTCGGCTTCGCCCAGAACGACTGGGGCGACAAGCTGGAATATGGCCGCTACAGCTTCTACGAATACGAAGGCCGTGATGCGCCGGATGACCAGAGCATCTTCGATTACCAGACCGAGGAGTGGAAACACTTCCAGGAAACGCCCCAGGACCAGGGCTCATCGATGATTCGTCTGGACGAAAGCCTGCACAAGGACAAAAACGGCATCGCTGGCGAGAACACCAACGGCCTGCCGATGGACGTCTACAACAAGGCGTATTACGACGAGCACAAGGAAGAGATCGAGACCATCCGCGAGAAGTGGGACGACTGGAACGGCAAGGACGATATCGTCAGCAAGAAGGACTTCGAGAAAATCCTCAAGGATGGTGACGAGAAGGAAAAAGCCGCTGCCGAATTCATTCTTGGCGACCAAGGCTTCTTCGACCTGCTGGACAACCTCTGGAAGAAAGGCAAAGACGATACCAAGATCAGCACTGACGACCTGGATACCTGGCTGAAACTCATCGACGTCGTGGACCGCACACCGGGCGAGACGGTGTTCTATGAGAAGCCAGAATCGAACAGTCCCTATCGGTTCAAGTAAGCAGCTCTGTCCCTTGTCGGAGCGAGGCTTGCCTGCGAAGAACGATTCCGCGGTGAGTCAGTAATACGGGGTGCCTTTATCGCGGGCAAGCCCGGCTCCAACAGACGACGTATTTCTCCTGTGGGAGCAGGCTTGCCCGCGAAGAACGATTACGCGGTGAGTCAGTAATATCGGGGTGCCTTTATCGCGAGTAAGCCCGGCTCGAACAGACG